>Ga0187781_10002050_pt1 | contig 15402 bp, 15 predicted proteins | sample 0715_SJ02_MP02_2_FD_132447 | JGI IMG/M metagenome (GOLD analysis project Ga0187781, IMG submission 132447) | Tropical peat soil microbial communities from peatlands in Department of Meta, Colombia - 0715_SJ02_MP02_20_MG | ecosystem: Environmental > Terrestrial > Soil > Wetlands > Peat | place...
CGAAACGCTGACGAACCTCGCCGCACAATTTCACGGATCGGACGCGAAGGCGCAGGCTCTCAAGGAGATGATGGCCATGGTCCGGTTGCAGGCCGCCGTCATGAGCTATGCGGACGTATTTCTATTGATGACGGTGCTTTTCCTCGGCCTCGCGGCGTTTGGTCTGCTCATGAAGCGGCCAAATACTCTGGCAGGCGCAGGAGCCGGACACTGATTTTTGATCGAACGGCGGCTTCGGCGGCGCGCCATCGTCGCAAAGCAGGGCTAAGCAGCTTGTCCGCTTATTCGCCGATCCTTGTTTCCTGCGATTTGGACCCGGCTCCAGCTCCAGAGCGTCCCGACTTCCTGTGCCGCCCTGCCATCGTGAGCATATTCGATGACGCCGAGACCTGCGGCGATCGCATCCTGAAAATCCATCCGCGCGCACAGCATGGGCTCGGCAAGGATTCCTAAGCGATTTAGGTTTTTTGCCGCTTCGCTCGCCCGCGTGCTGCGGTAGGTCGGGGGACACTGGTTGAGGACGAATGCGGCTTTGCGCTTTGCTAGGAAAATCGCGCGAAATGTCGCCGTGGTCGCCTCGATATCGAAGCGCGTTGGGCGAGCCGGCAAAAGACAAAGATCCACGGCTTCGGCGACCGGCCGGATGGTTGTGCTCTCGGCCCGAGCTGTGTCGAAAATTGCGAGCGTGAAGCCGGCCTCGGCCAGGCCCTCGAGAATTGAATTGAGCCGAGGAAGCCGCTCCGGCTCCAGCGGTTCGACAACGACCTTGTTCTTGGCGTTCGCCGACTCTCGGCGCTTTCCCCAGCGGCAGAGCGATTCCTGGGGATCGAGGTCTAGCGCAATCACCGTCTCGCCCGTACTCGCTGCAGCCTCGGCAAGTGAAGCCGCAAGCGTGGTTTTTCCCGTTCCGCCCTTTTGCGTGAGGAAGGCGATACTGCGCATCAGATTGCCTTTTGGTAAATCATCGGCAAAGTGTTCGGTATCTCGATGTCGACCGCGAGCGTGGATACAGACTTGCCGCGATCCATCTTGATCTGCACCCTGTCGGGATTGAAGCTAACATGGCGACTGATCAAAGCGAGAATTTCCTCGCGCAGAACGCCAAGCAAATCGGGTTGGCTGCGCGCGTTGCGTTCGTGCGCAAGCAAGATTTGCAAGCGTTCGCGCGCAATCGGCGCGGTGCCACGGCGAAACAGTTTGAACAGGTTCATGCTGCTTTCCGTCCGAACAGCTTGTTGAGAATGCCGCGGCTGTCGCTGGGAATATGCATGGGGATTTCCTCCCCCTTGAGCCGCCGCGCGGCGTCGAAATAGGCTCGCGCCGGTGCGCTGGATGCATTGTTGAGCGTCACCGGCGTTCCGACGTTGGAAGCGCGAAGCACCTCTTCGCTTTCGGGGATGATGCCAACTAGCGGTATCGAAAGGATTTCAAGGACATCGTCGATCGTCAGCATTTCGCCGCGCGCCGCGCGCCATGGTTGATAGCGTGTGATGAGCAGGTGTTTGTCGACGCATTCGCCGCGCTCCGCCTTCTCAGTCTTGGAGTCCAAAAGTCCGATGATTCGGTCGGAGTCGCGAACCGATGACACCTCGGGATTGGTGACAACGATCGCGGCGTCAGCGTGGCGCATTGCCAATGTCGCACCGCGCTCGATCCCGGCGGGACTGTCGCAAATGATCCAATCGCATTTCGAACGGAGTTCAGCAATCACTTTGGCGACGCCATCCTCGGTGAGCGCGTCTTTGTCGCGGGTCTGCGACGCCGGCAACAGGTACAAGTTTTCCAAACGCTTATCGCGAATAAGCGCTTGAGGCAGCTTGGCTACGCCGTGAATGACATTGATCAGGTCAAAGACCACGCGCCGCTCCGCTCCTAGAACCAGGTCCAGATTTCGAAGCCCGACGTCGAAATCGATGACCACGACCTTGTCGCCACGCTGGGCAAGAGCGGCGCCGAGCGCGGCCGTTGAAGTGGTTTTACCCACTCCACCTTTGCCCGATGTCACAACCACGACACGGGCCGATCTCTTGTCGTTCATCTTCCGTGACCTTTCGCTGTTAATTCATCGCTGAAATCTTTAGCGTGCTGCCTTCAAGCCAGGCCTGGACAGGGCCGCTGCGCAGGCTGCCCTCGATTTCGTCCGCAGTCTTGTAATAGCCACCGATTGCCAAGAGCTCGGCCTCAAACTTGTGGCAAAAGATACGGGCGCGGAGATTGTCCGTGGCTCCTGCCATCGCTTGGCCGCGCAATGCGCCATACACGTGGATCGATCCGCCGGCGATGATCTCGGCTCCAGATGCAACCGAACCGAGGACGGTGACGTCCCCTTCGGCAAAGACAATCGATTGGCCCGAACGCACCGGACTCTCGATCAGTAGCGATGCCGGTTTTGGCGGCGGGGCGGGAACCGGATTTGCCGCTGGTCTGGGTTCCGGGTCGGGTCGCTCTAGATTGTGCGAAGATGGTCCGCTCCGAAGCCTCGGAGGAAGCTTGCCCATCTCATCGGTAAATTCGCCGCCTTCGATGCCTAGGACACGAATGTTGCGCTCCTGGAGGCTCGCGACAAGGTACGCAATCCCGTTTTCACTGAGTCGAATGGCCGATAGGTCGAGGGCGACCGCATGTCCTGCAAAAAAACCCTTGGAACGTTCGAGACTGGCGTCGAGGTCCGCGAGCCAGTCCGCAATGGGCGCTCGTGGGGTAATGACGAACGCCATGTAGGTGCGCGCCCGAAACGTGAGCAACTTGCGTTGATCGAGAGCGATTGACACCGTGCCTCACCGATTCTCGTGATTCTGATTGGTTAAAAATTTGCGCAAAGGTGGTTAACGATTGGTTAATGAATTTGGATATAGGGGGCGCTGGGTGCATTTTCTGCGGTCGCAACTTGGGGCGGTGTACCGCGCTCCGCGGGAATCGAGAAACCTTCGCGGTCGATTTATTTCCGTCGGCCAGGCTGCGCACTGCGTTGTTTCATATCCTGGCGAGATAGGGTTCGAGCGCCGCGAGGCTTTTGAGATTGTGCGCGGGCGCGAACAAATCGATGTAGGGTAAAGCCGCCTGCATGCCGCGGGCCTGCGGAGAATAGTCGCGCCATCCGATCAGCGGATTGAGCCAGACGATCTTGCGGCAACGGCCGCTAAGGCGGCGCATCTCCCGGGCAAGCTCTTCCGGTGCGCCGGTGTCGTAGCCGTCGGAAACGATCATGACCGCGGTGCGCGAATTGATGACGCGCCGCGCATGCCAGCGATTGAAGGTGGCGAGGCTTTCGCCTATTCGCGTGCCGCCGCCGATGCCCTGCGCCATCAGCGATAGCCGCTCGACGGCGCGCGTTACGTCGCGGTCGCGCAGCGACGGCGAGACATACGCTAGCCGCGTGTGAAAGACGAAGGCCTCGGCTTCCTGGAAGGCATCGACCACGCCGTGGAGGAAGCGCACAAAAAAAGCGGTGTAGAGACTCATCGAGCCCGAGGCGTCGAGCAGCACGATGAGCCGCAGAGGCTTTATCTTTCTTCTGCGCCAAGCCAGATCGATCGGCGTTCCGCCGTGCGAAACGTTGCGATGAATGGTGCGGCGGAGATCGAGGCGCGATCCTTGCCGCCGGATCTGCTCGCGGCGCATCAGGCGTGCGCGCATGATGCGGGCAAAACGCGCTGCGAGCGCGTGAGTCGCGACGACCTCGTCGGGATCGACGATGTGCCGCAGGTCAACCGTCATCAGATTTTCACTGCGCGAGGCGCCCCCGCGGCGGCCACGCCCGTTGGCCGGATGGTCGCTGCCGCCGCTGCGCCGTTCGGTACGGTCCGGAAGTCTGAGAGCCTCTGATGGGACGTTGGCGTGAGCGAGGCGGCGCCCCGGAACATGGCTCGTGTTCGATGTCTCCGCGAGGATTTGCCGTGCCCGCATGCGACGGCCACGCCAAAAAGCGTCGAAGATTTCGTCGAAGCGTTCCCAATCCGAATGGGTCGCGCAAAACAGCGAGCGCAGGGCCGGCTTAAACGCTGCGGGCCGGGTCACGGCGGGCGTGGCGAGGATCTGCAGCGCGTCGCGCGTTTCCGCAAGACCGATCCGGAACCCGTTGTCGCGCAATGTACGCGCAAAGCCTGCAAGCCGGCGGCGAGTACCGAGTGTTTGCCCGCCCTTTGGATCGGGTTTGGTTCCTTCGGCGGAACGGCGGATCGCCGCGCACATTACGCCACTTTCCCGAGAAGCCGCTCGCTCACTTCGCGGGTCATACAAGCACGATCTTCATGCGTCTTGAGCAAGCACATCATCGTCTCGTAAATGGCTTCCGGCTCCTGCCGCAGGTCGTGCACTTCGAGCCCGGCCAGCGTTGCCGCCCAATCGAGAGTCTCGGCCACGCCCGGCACCTTCCGCAGATCTTCCTTGCGAACTGCAGCGACCATACGTGCGATCTGCGCGGCGAGCGCGGCGTCGATGCCGGGCGTTCGGGTAAGGATGATCTTTGCTTCGCGGTCTATGTCGGGAAAATCGATGTAGTGATAAAGGCAGCGCCGGCGCAACGCGTCGGAGAGTTCGCGGGTGCTGTTCGACGTGAGCACGACCCGCGGAATGGAGATGGCCTTGACGGTCCCAAGCTCGGGAATGCTAACTTGGAAATCGGATAACAGCTCCAGCAGAAACGCCTCGAACTCCTCGTCCCCACGATCCACTTCATCGATCAAAAGCACAGGCGGAGACGCACGGCGGATGGCGGCAAGAAGCGGCCGCTCGAGCAGGTATTTTTCCGAAAAAATATGCTCCTCGATCGTGTCGGCGTCTTCGCCGATACCTTCACGGGTCTTGATGGCGAGGAGCTGGCGCTGATAGTTCCACTCGTAAAGCGCGGCGTTCTGGTCGAGGCCTTCGTAGCACTGCAATCGGATCAATTCGGCGCCGTGAACCGCCGCCAGCGCCTTGCCGACCTCGGTCTTGCCGACCCCGGCCTCGCCTTCAAGCAGCAGGGGACGCTTGAGAAAATCCATCAGCCACAAGGCGGTCGCGATGTCGTGGTCGGCGACATAGCCGGCGGCCGCGAGCTTGTCCGCGATTTCTTGGCGTTTAAGCGGCATGCTCACGCATGTAGTCCGAGCTTTTCGGCGGCCATCCAGGTGCGCCAATGGTCGTGCGGCATCTGTATATGCGTGGAGCCAAGGAACGCGAAAGCATCGTTGATGGCGTTCGAGAAGCACGGCACGCCGCCGACATTGGGACTCTCGCCGACCCCCTTGGCGCCGATCGGATGATGCGGCGATGGTGTCGTCGTCCAATCCGTTTCCCAGCGCGGCGTCTCGACCGCGGTCGGCAGGAAATAATCCATGAACGATGCGGTGGTCACGTTGCCCTCGTCGTCGTAATGAATCTCCTGGCCCATGGCGATGCCGAAGGCCTCGGTGAGACCACCGTGGATCTGCCCTTCGATGATCATGGGATTGATGCGCGTGCCGCAGTCGTCGAGTGCGTAGAAACGGCGCACCTTCGTCATTCCGGTATCGACGTCGACATCGACGACGCAGATATAGGCGCCAAAAGGATAGGTGAAATTCGGCGGATCATAGTAGTTGATCGCTTCCAGGCCGGGCTCCATGCCAGGCGGTACTTGGTGATAGGCCGCCCAGGCAAGTTCGGTCATGGTCTTAAAGCGCTCGGGATTGCCCTTCACCCGAAAGCGGTCGACGTCCCATTCCAGATCGTCGTCGTGCACTTCGAGCATAAAGGCAGCAATCATCTGCGCTTTGGCCTTGATCTTGCGGCAGGCCATCGCGGTCGCAGCGCCGGAGACCGGCGTCGAGCGCGAGCCATATGTGCCTAATCCGTAAGGGGCCGTGTCGGTATTGCCTTCCTCGACCGTGATACTATCGGCGGGAATTCCGAGTTCGGTCGCGATGATCTGGGCATAGGTGGTCTCGTGGCCTTGGCCCTGCGATTTGGTGCCGAGCCGGCAAATGCCGCTGCCGGTAGGATGGATGCGAATTTCGGCGGAATCAAACATGGCAATGCCGAGGATATCACATGCGCGAGAGGGTCCTGCGCCGACGATCTCGGTAAAGAAAGCGACGCCGATGCCCATGAGTTCGCGCGTTTCGCCGCGCTTGAAGGCCTCGCGCTTGGCCTTCTGCTCGTCGCGGAGCTTCGTATAGCCCACCGTCTCCATCGCCTTCTTGAGTGCGGTCTGATAGTCCCCCGAATCGTACTGCCAGCCGAAAGCCGATGTGTACGGGAATTGCTCGCGGCGGATCAGGTTTTTCATGCGGAATTCGGCCTGATCCATACCGAGCTTTTGCGCCATGACGTCCATGGCGCGCTCGATACAATAGGCGGCCTCGGTCACCCGGAACGAGCAGCGATAGGCGACGCCGCCCGGCGCCTTGTTGGTATAGACCCCGTCGACCAGCACATGCGCGGCCGGAAAGTCGTAGGAGCCGCTGATAATGCTGAACAGGCCGGCTGGCCATTTGGTGGCACTGGCGCAGGCGTCGAAGGCGCCGTGGTCGGCGATGGTGTAGCAGCGCAATCCCGTGACCTTGCCATCCTTGGTCGCGGCAATTTCGATATCCATGTAAAAGTCGCGCGCAAACGCTGTGGTCGAAAGATTTTCAATCCTATCCTCGACCCATTTAACCGGGCGTCCGGTCACAATCGAAGCGACTATCGAGCAAATATATCCGGGATAGGCGCCGACCTTGTTGCCGAAACCGCCGCCGATATCGGGCGCAATGACATGGATCTTATGCTCGGGAATTTTCGAGATCAGCGAACCGACGGTACGAATAACGTGCGGTGCTTGGAATGTGCCCCATAGCGTCAATTCGCCTTTGACCTTGTCAAAAGACGCGACGCATTGACACGTCTCGAGCGGGCACGGGTGTACGCGGGGATAGACGATCATCTCCTTGATGGTCACGTCGGCTTTCGCGAAGGCAGAGTCGGTTGCGGCCTTGTCGCCCGACTGCCAGGAGAAAATGTGATTGTAGTGCTTGCGTTTGCCGTGCGCGCCTTCGGTCTTGTCTTTGAGGTCCTCGCGAATCATGGGCGCGCCGTCACTCATCGCTTTCAGTGGATCGACATTGACCGCGAGCGGTTCGTATTCCACCTCGACCAGATCGGCAGCGTCGGCGGCGATGTAACGGTCTTCGGCGATGACGAAGGCGACTTCCTGATTCTGGAACAGCACCTTGCCATCGGCGAGCACCATCTGCGTGTCGCCGGCCAAAGTCGGCATCCAAGCGAGGTTCACGGTCTTGAGCGTCTCGGCGGTGATTACCGCGACGACGCCGGGCACCGCCGCGGCCTTGGTGGTGTCGATCTTCTTCACACGAGCGTGGCCGTGCGGCGAACGCGTGAAATCGCCGAAAAGCATGCCGGGTAGCTTGAGATCGTCGACGTAACTGCCCTTGCCTTGAACGAACCGGATGTCCTCGACGCGCTTGCGCTTACAACCCATGCCTTCGAGCTTGGCGGCGCGTTCGGCGGACGTGGGGGTCATGTCGTTCATTCTGCGGCCTCCCGGAAAGGCACGCCGTTAATCTTCGCGGCGGCAAATTGAATGGCCCTGACGATGTTCTGATAGCCGGTGCAGCGGCAAAGGTTGCCGGAAATGCCGTATCGGATTTTTTCCTCGGTCGGATTCTTGTTCTCCTGGAGAAGCCGGTAGGCACGCATGATCATGCCGGGCGTACAAAAACCGCACTGCAAGCCATGCATTTCGCGAAAACCTTCTTGCAGCGCGTGCAGAGTGCCGTCGGCATTCGCCATGCCTTCGATGGTGCGGATATCGCTGCCGTTGGCCTGCACTGCGAACATGGTGCAGGACTTCACCGATTTACCGTCAAGATCGACCGTGCAGGCGCCGCAATGGCTGGTTTCACAGCCGATATGCGGTCCGGTGATGTTGAGCTGATCGCGCAGGAAATGAACAAGCAGCATGCGCGGCTCGACGAGGGCCTCGACCACCTTGCCGTTCACTTTCATGCCAACTTGAGATTTGGCCATGGCCCCGGGCTCCTTCATGCGCCGGCGCGCGATTTCGCGCGGGTGAGCGCTCGCGCAAGCATCACGCCCGCCATTTTCGTGCGATAAGCCGCCGGTCCGCGAGCGTCGGAAGCGGGTGAGGTAATAGCCTCGGCGGCAGCCACCGCTCGTTTGATTATCGGCGCATCGAGCGACGAACCGATAAGAATTCTCGCGGCTTCCTCCGCCCAAAGTGGGGTATCGGCAACGTTGGTCAGGCCGATCGAGCAATCTTCAACTTTGCCGCCCTTGAACGTCAGCACCACGGCCGCGGCGGCAGTCGCGTAGTCGCCAACCTTCCGCTTGAGCTTCTCATAGGCGTAACCGTGACCGGCGGTCGGCACGGGAATGCGTACCGCAGTCAACACCTCGCCCGTTTTCAGCGCGGTGATATAGGCGCCTTGATAGAACTGGCGCGCAGGCAGGCGGCGTTCGCCTTCTTTTCCGGCAACGTGATAGGTCGCGCCGAGGCACATCATCACGGCCGGCATGTCATTGCCGGGATCGCCATTGGCGACGTTGCCGCCGACCGTGCCGAGATAACGCACCTGCGGGTCGGCGATCACCAGCGAAGTCTCGCGCAGGATCGGAATCTTTGTGGCGAGGAGATCGGAGCCGATCAGGTCGTGTTGTGTCGTCATGGCGCCGATGACGACCGCATTGCCGTCGCTGCGAACGCCTTTGAGATCGGCAATGCCGGCCAAGTCGACCAGATTGGCCGGCATTGCCAAACGCAGTTTCATCATGGGGATAAGGCTGTGGCCGCCGGCAAGGGCGCGGCCATCGTCGCCGAATTCGGCGAGTAGCCCGACTGCTTCCGCGACGGATGCGGGGCGGTGGTAATTAAAGGCTCCGGGTATCACCGACATCCTCCCTCACGCATTTTCTTGCCGTGGACGATAGCAGTTGAGGCCTTCCTCTGGAAGGCGCAGGGTCATGCAAGGCAGGACTCGTATAGCCTAATGAAAAATGACGGAATGGTGCGCGCGAGGACGACCAGGCGGAGGTTCGCGAGAACGTCTTCAAAACTGACTCTTCCAGCGGGGACAGCGACCGAAATGGCATGTTCCGCAGCCGCCGTACACCGGCGGGCGCGCAATAATTCTCAATCAATGGTCGCGGCTGGAAGGCACACACATTCGTCTTTATCCATTTTGCGCGACTTGTTCATGGAACTCAAAATTGGGCAGGAACCTCCGAACGCACTTCGGCGTTGCAGCAAAAGTGAAGGGGGATTCCGCACGAATGGCTAAGTCTGAGCAATATCGGCGGTTTGCTCGGGAATGCATGGAAATGGCGGGCATGTTCGTGAGCGAGCGGGCACGTGCTGCGCTCGTGCACATGGCGCAGGTCTGGCTCCGCTTGGCGGACGAGAAGGAAGTCCAGCATGAAGAAGCGGACCGTGAGAGTTAGATCTTCGCCTTTGTCGTTTCTGCTTCTCGCGCCAACCTTCTCCAAATTCGCGCCATTTCTTTTAGAATTTCGCGATGCCGCTCCGACTGCGCATCGGCAGCCAACCGGTCACATTCCGCGGCAAACTCCTTGTATTGTGCAGTTGTATCCATTCGGACCAACCCCCCTTGCGTGAGGGTCGTTCCTTTTGCATGCGAGGCATGAGGTGGGAACTGAAAGTTCGAATCAACCGGCCGTCTAATCGATCAATGTGACATCGCCGGCGAATTCCATCGGGCAGTAGAAACCGCCGTGGAATTGCGCGGCGATTTCGTTTTCTTTTTCGCCTTTGGCCAAAATCTCCGGGGCGAATACTTCGGAATCATCCTCGGGACGGTAGCCGAGGAATTCGACATTGGAATTATCCCAGCGGCTGCGCAGGTTATTGGACACGCCATAGACGACGACGAAGTGATAGTGCGGACAGTCGATGCATCGGCGCACGAGCTGCACCATGTCACGGTGACTGATCCAGGTCAGCAGCTGGCGCGCATCGGACGGCTGATCGGGATTGCGGAAAGTTCCGATACGAAGGCAAGCGACGCTCAAGCCGTGTTTGTCGGCATAAAGCCGGCCGAGTGCCTCACCGAAGACCTTTGACACGCCGTAACGCGTGTCTGGCCGCGGAACGACATTATTGTCGATCACGCGCTTGCGCCGGTGAAAGCCCACGGCGTGATTCGAGCTGGCGAAGACTACCCGTTTGACACCCTGACGACGTGCGGCCTCGAAAGTGTTGTAACAGCCCTCGATGTTCAGTGGCAGCACCTTGTCCCAGGAAGACTCGACCGACGCGCCGGCGAGATGCACGGCACAGTCTATGCCGGCCATCGCCCTTTCCATCGCCGCGATGTCGCGGATGTCGACTGTAACGGTTTCTTCGCCGGTTTCGGCTTTGCCCAACGGGGCAATATCGAGAAGACGAATGAGCGGATAGCTGCCGCGCAATCCCGCACGCAATGCGACACCGATTTGGCCCGCTGCGCCCGTAATGAGTACCCGTTTCATGGCTAGTCCTTTGTCGTTGGTTGCGTCACGCCTGCGAACCTTGTATTCCCAGGCGCGAATATAGCCTGTGGCGATGATTTGCGGTGCTGGCGGACGAGATTGTCAGTGGCAGGCGCGCGGCGCACATGGCCGCGGCACTGTACTTGCGCGGTTCGTAATTAGATGTCGATCACTAGGCCAGGCTGGGCGGCACCTCATCCCCCGACAACCCTGGCCACCCAGCATAGAAGCCTAACATTTGAGGCAGCGGACTTCGAACAACCCCGGGCGCGTATTCTGCTCGGGGTTCTTTTTTGTGGCGACGATAGATCAAATTTAGCACATCGGCCACCCGTTGGCCTTCGAGCCAAAGAAATCGCAAGCTGGAAAACGCAAGTTCCTTGGCCCGCCTTGCTGGCTTTGTCGCTCCGTGTAGGCTAGGATTTGCCGGTCAGGGTCGGGCTAGCCATGTCATCTCTCGGGCAGAGAGCTACGTCGCGCGGCGCACGCAGGCAGTTTCGTGTCGTGCTTGTGAAGCCATCACATTATGACGACGATGGCTATGTGCTCGGCTGGTTCCGGTCGCCGATGCCGGCGAATTCGCTGGCGAGCGTTTACAGCCTCGTCGACGATTGCGCCCAGCGAAAAGTTCTCGGGCCCGACATTTCCATCGATGTCGTCGCTATCGATGAAACCAATACGCGTGTGCGAATCGATCGCATCATCGCGGACATGCTCGCCAACGATAATTTCGGTTTTGTCGGTCTCGTCGGCGTGCAATCCAACCAATATCCGCGTTCGCTTCACATCGCAAAACCGCTGCGCGATGCCGGCATCCCCGTGATAATAGGGGGTTTCCACGTATCTGGAATGTTGGCGATGTTTCCTGTCGTGATGGATGATCTTAAGCAGGCCCTCGACATCGGTGTCACGCTGTTCGCGGGCGAAGCCGAAGGCCGGATGGAAGAGGTCGTGCGCGATGCCGCTGCCGGCGCGCTAAAACCGATCTACAATTACATCAACGATCTGCCAGCGCTGGAGGATGCGATAACGCCGTTCTTGCCGGGAAATTCGGTTCGCAAGACCATCGGCAATGTAACGACCTTTGATGCCGGGCGCGGTTGTCCATTTCAATGTTCGTTTTGTACGATCATCAACGTCCAGGGCCGCAAATCGCGCAGGCGCAGCCCCGATGACGTCGAACGCATCCTACGAAAGAATTTCCAACAGGGCATCGACCGCTTTTTCATTACCGACGACAATTTTGCCCGCAACAAGGACTGGGAACCAATATTTGATCGCATCATCAAGCTGCGCGAGCAAGACGGCATGGACGTGCGCTTCCTTATTCAGGTTGACACGCTTTGTCACAAGATTCCGAATTTTGTCGCCAAAGCGAAGCGAGCTGGCGTAACCCGCATTTTCATCGGCCTTGAAAACATCAATCCCGACAATTTGCTCGCGGCAAAGAAACGCCAAAACAAGATTACCGAATACCGTAACATGCTGCTTGCCTGGAAGGCAGTTGGCATTTGGACCTATGCGGGCTACATTCTCGGCTTCCCCAACGACACGCCAGAATCGGCGCGGCGCGACATCGAGATCATCAAAAAGGAAATGCCTCTCGATGTGCTTGAATTCTTTTTTCTCACGCCGCTGCCGGGTTCGGAGGACCATAAGATCCTTTGGTCGAAGGGCGTGCCGCTCGATCCCGATCTCAACAAATACGATCTCGAGCACGCGCTGGTGCCGCATGCCAATATGAGCAAGGCGGAATGGGAAAAACTTTATCGGGACGCCTGGTCGATCTACTACACGCCGGAACATATCGAGACGATTCTGCGCCGCGCCCAGGCCAGCGGAATAAATATCTGGCGGCTGGCGCAAATCATTCTTTGGTTCGCGGCGTCGCTCGCGGTCGAACGCGTGCACCCGCTTCAGGGAGGGTTTTTCCGGCTTAAAAGCCGGCATGACCGCCGCCCCGAACAGCCGATCGAAGCGATTTGGAAATTCTATCCGCAGCTTGCCCTGGACTTCTCGCTCAAGCACGCCCGCATTGCGCGCAAAGCGTGGGAGATCCTGCGCATCTATCGGCGCGTCGCTGCCGACGCTCGTCTTCCCTACAGCGATCAGGCGATGATGCCGGTGACCGAGGACGAAACGCAGACGTTCGAACTGTTCACTCACAACGAATCCGCGCGTGAGGCCGTCGACCACGCCAGGAAGATCAAGACGCTGACCGCCAATGCCGGCGCTTCCCCAATTGCCGAATCGGCAGCTTAGAGTCCGCTTTGGAATCCTTCGCGTGAAGCACGATGGCCGTGCTTGGTCGCCGCTTCAATCGGCGTCTATCACGCGATCGGCGCTAGCGAGAACGGACGGTGGCACACTTAGTTCGAGCGATTTCGCCGTCTTGAGGTTGATCACCAGCTCGAATTTGGTCGCCTTTTGAACCGGCAGGTCTGCGGGTTTGGCGCCTTCAAGTACCCGACCAAGATAACTTCCCTGCTGTTTGGCCATTTCGTCGAAGCTCGGTCCGTAACTGATGAGCCCGCCGGCAAGAACGAAACCCGACTCATAATACATCGTGGGAATTTTAGAACGCGCGGCCGCGTCGATTAGCCGGTAGCTGATAACACTGAAAATAGGATCGTCGCCGACAAGGAGGGCATTGATGCTCTCCCTGCGGGCGCCGGCAAAGGCAGGATCTATGTCTTCTGCACGGCTCGCCGTCAGGATACCGAGGCGTAGACCCAGCGCTTGCGCCGCGCGCTCGGTATGCTCTTTGTATGAAGCGGCGTTTTGGTTCTTTAGATCGATAAGAAAACCGATCTTCCCAGCGGAAGGAACGAGCTCGTGAAGCAATTCCATTCTTTTCGGCGTTAGCTCATCGAACATCGCCGTGACGCCTGTGATGTTATTTCCCGGACGGTCGAAGCTCTGAACCAGATCGAATGCGATCGGATCAGCCGCCAGGCGAAAAATGATGGGAATCGTCGAAGTTGCTTCTTTTGCCGCCAGTGCCGCCGGCAGGCCCGAAGCGGCGATCACATTGACGTTCGCGTTGATGAGGTCAGCGGCCAGTTGAGGCAGACGGGCAGAGTCGCCGTCGCTCCAGCGGTACTCGATTCGAAGGTTTACGCCGTCAATAAAGCCGCGCTCCTTCAAGCCTTCTCGCATGGCGACAACCGCGCCCGCCTCCGCGAATTTTCCCTTGCTGCTCAGATAACCTATGAGCGGAGTGATCGTCCGCTGTGCGCGTGCGCCCAGCGGCCACGCGGCCGCCATGCCAAGAAGCTTGATGATTTGGCGCCGCCTCAATTTTCACCCCAGGTTGAACTGGCCCAAGCGATTTGTTCGCAAAATTAGCACGCCAAGGTGACCGACCAAACCAAATGGACTCCCGCCATCTCGTGCGGACTTGGCGAATTTCGGAACAAAACCGCCTGCAGCCGAATTCAATGCGCCTAGTCTCGTTTAGCCGCGATCAACGTTCCGAGATCGCTACACCCATTGGGCTTGGTTGCGGCACATGAGGAGGCAACACGTTCCGCCGTCCTCAAGTTGTTCTCATATTTCAAGCGGTTGTGCCTCATAAGTGCTGACAGCACAGGCATTTCTTTCACCGTCTCGTTCCGACACGCCCCGCCATGCACCGACGCAAGTTTGCTCGCTAGTGCTTGCTAAAACGCTTAATAAATTGTGACCTGACAAACACTCAGATGCCGAGACCAAAGCGGGCGTGATTAGCAAGCGGAAGGAGAGACAAATGGCCACAGGCACGGTCACGATCACGTCACTTACGAAGTTGAGGGGCTGGCTTTGGGATACGACTTGCGTTGGCTTCGGCGCGCGTCGCCAACGCAACCACGTTGATTATTATGTGCGCTATCGCCAGAACGGTGCGCAACGAATGCACAGCATCGGCAGGCACGGTAGTCCTTGGACGCCCGACACAGCGCGAACCGAAGCGCGAAAGTCGTTTGGGGATTGTCGCCGGGGGCAGCGATCCTTTTCCCGAACCAGCACCCGGCGAGGGGCTGAGGTTGGGCACGCTCTTGGACCGTTACCTTGAGCGCAAACGCGCCTCTCTCAAACCCCGATCCTTCGGCGCAGTACAACACTACCTAAAGGGGAAGGCAGCAGCCCTCGCCAAGCTGAAGCTTGACGAAGTGAACCGCCGCGTGATTGCAGCGCTGCTAGGGACGGTTGAATCAGCGAATGGTCCCGTCGCGCGCAATCGTTTCCGCTCTTCTTTGTTGGGGTTCTTTGCTTGGTGCGTTACCGAAGGGTTACTTGAAAACAATCCAGCGCAAGGCATCACCACAGCCGATGAGGACGGATCGCGATAACGGGTGCTAACACAGGATGAATTGCGCAAGCTTTTGCCCGCGCTTACCGGACAGTTCGGCGATGTGGTCCGACTCCTGTTGTTAACTGGTCAACGCAGGAATGAAATCGGAAAGTTGAAACGGAGTGGAACCGATGCAAAGCGGGGGATGATTGTGCCGTCGCCAGCGCGAACGAAGAACAAACGACAGCACGAACTGCCGCTATCGACGCAGGCATTGGCGATCTTGGCGAGGCAGCCTCGGCGCAACTCTTCGGCGTTTGTCTTTGGCTCAACTCAAAGCCAAGGTTGGTCAAATTGGAGCCGCGCTAAAGCCGAGCTAGACCAGCGAGCAAGCATTGCTGATTGGCGTTTGCACGACCTGCGTCGAACTTGCGCGACTGAAATGGCCGAGCTTGGTGTTCAGCCGCACATTATCGAGGCCGTCCTCAACCACGTCAGCGGAAATAAGGCGGGAGTGGCGGGGATTTATAATCGCGCGAAGTGCGCCGACGAGATGTGCAGTGCGTTGCAGAAGTGTGCCGACCACCTGGATAAGATCACAGGATGAGTAGCTTGCTGGCCGCTCGATCTGTTCACCGCTTGGTGTGCAACCGCTCAAC
>Ga0187781_10002051_pt1 | contig 15397 bp, 10 predicted proteins | sample 0715_SJ02_MP02_2_FD_132447 | JGI IMG/M metagenome (GOLD analysis project Ga0187781, IMG submission 132447) | Tropical peat soil microbial communities from peatlands in Department of Meta, Colombia - 0715_SJ02_MP02_20_MG | ecosystem: Environmental > Terrestrial > Soil > Wetlands > Peat | place...
AAAGACCGTGGAGCAAACGTCCAGCCAGGAAGTGCGCTACCGAAAATTGGAGTTAATACTAAAAATAATATCACTATCGTAGGCTATGACATTGTGTCGCTAGAAACAGCAGCTCTGGGCGTTTTTTTCCAGTCACGCGCGCTGAGCTCCCTCCAAGGGCGCGAACGGCCTCAGCGCTACCAGCGGACCATACCCAACCGCAGTTCGGTTGTCAAGCACAATCTTAGCTTTACACTTACTTGCTCCCCTACTTTTCTCTTGACAAATGGCTACGGCAGGAGTAACAAGTCCAACTCGGGACTTCAGCGCGTCTGCCTGTATTTACGCTTATCGTGGCCATAGGAGTTCTTGGTATTACAGTTTTTCGTATGAGAATTCATTTTTCGGAATCGCTCTCCGCAACGCAAGCACAAGAAAGAAGGAACCTCGGCAGAAGAATCACAGAGTTGAGTGGGTTCGTCAGTTTGGAGCTTCGATTGCTCTTGCGGGTGTCCTGGGAAAGCAGCCCTGGGTCGGAGACGGGGAGAGAACTCTGAGCGAGTTTAGAGAACGTCGTTGTTTAGCTAATCTGCGAATTCTCCATGAATCGATGGTGGTGGGGAAAGCATCGGGCAAACTCCGTTACGCTCAAAGGCGGGGACGGGTGTGCTCGGAGACCTGCGCGTGTGGTACTTTGCATGAGGCAAGACCGCTCTAATAATACTCGGTCGAGTAGAGGCTCGCCTGCCTCAGTCCCAGCTTAATTTCGGTCGACTTCGCAGGGGGCCACAGATAACGGCGGATCGCAACCAGTTAAGGAGGAGTCATGAGCACGAACAGGAGAGAACGGCTTATAGGAATGACGCTTGCATTGCTCGTGGGTCTTGTTTTGGCCTTTGGGCCTGGTGTAAGCACAGGCTGGGGGCAAGTCGTCAAGGGGGCGATAGAGGGTACGGTTGTGGACAGCACGGGCGGGGTTGTGCCAGGAGCGCTAATCGAAGTGCACGATCCCTCCACCGGGTCTTCCGGCAAAGCCATCTCCGATGCCATCGGGGCTTTTCGCATCCCGCTGCTAGCGATTGGGACCTACAATCTGACAGTTACCATGAAGGGCTTCCGCACACTGGAGATGACAGGGGTTGGCGTAACGTCCGCAGCCACGACCCCCGTGGGGAAATTGCAATTGGAAGTGGGCCAAACCACCACGCTGGTGGAAGTCTCCGCGGCCGCGCCCTTGTTGGAAGCCACGGAGGCACAGATTACGAACGCTATGAGCGGTAGCGTCGTTGCCGAACTACCCCTACTCGGGAATGAGGGCTACGATAATCTTGCGCTCCTGCTTCCCGGAGTAAACAATTCTCGCGGCGACAACTTTGCGAATTACAACGGCGCTGCTTTCACCTCGGATGGAATCCGCGGGCGCAACAACGACCAGCAAATTGACGGCCAGAACAACAATGACAACTCCGTCACCGGTCCGAGCATTATGCTGGGCAATATGGACTGGGTGCAGGAGTACCAGGTGACCACCAGCAACTTTGGCATTGAGTATAGCCGTAATTCGGGCTCGGTGGTTAACACCATAACAAAATCGGGAACCAACGATTGGCACGGCTCGGTCTTCGGCAGCGAAAACAGTTGGAAGACCGCGACGCTCACCAACACGCAGATTGCTTTTGAAGGTCTAACCCAAGTTCCCAAATACAATGACGAATTCAGTGGAGCTAGCGCCGGCGGTCCGATTAAGAAAAACAAGATCTTTGTTTTCGGAGGTTGGGACAACGAGATTATTCCTGGATCCTACGTCTCCAGCACGGGGAATTTTGAACCTACTCCCAACGGCTTGCAAACCCTCTCCGCCTGCCTTCCCAACAGTGGCGTTTTGCAGGCGCTGGCCAAATACGGGCCGTATGCCATCCCAGGCGGCGGTGTCGCCCCGGAGGCTAGCTCTCTGACGGATAAGCCCATAACATTGTTAAATGGCGCGACCTGCGCCAACAACGGAGCTTCCACCGTAACGGCCGAATTCGCAGGGGTAGAGCGAAGTATTACTGATCCGGATAAAGAGTACGATTGGATGGCCCGCATGGACGTTCAGGGATCCAAGGACCGTATCTACGGGCGCTTCATCCACCAGGGTGTCACCGACACGAACACCAGCGATGGCCCCGGTTGGGCGGGTTACCCCCTCAACGTTCCGAGCACTGGCGTGCAAGCCGGTTTGGATTGGACGCGGAACTTCACGGCGACAGTGGTAAACGAGGCGCGCCTTAGCTACGGCCGGATGACGGTGCAGTTTGGTGGGAACACCTTCGGAAACACGGTACCGCTGATGAACAACTGGGCCACAGGCCTTGCCAGCATCACCGCACCGCCGGGCTACGCGGGCTTCGGTTATGCAAGCAACCTACCCCAAGGGCGGATCATCAACACCTACCAGTTGCAGGATAACCTGTCCTGGATCCATGGGAAGCACACGGTCAAGGCCGGCACGAACCTTACTTATCAACGTTCCCCGAACGTGTTCCCTGCCAATGAAAACGGCACCTATGGGTTCAGTACGATCGCCAACTACATTCAGGACATTCCCACCACGGTGGGCCTCACGGTGGGAGACCCCATCCTGGATTTCCGTGAGCACGACAATTTCTTGTATGTGGGCGACGACCTCAAAGCCACCAGGAACTTGACGTTGAATTTGGGCCTTTCCTATGCCTATTTTGGTCAGCCGGCAAATTTGTTTAACACAGAGACCACAAAAAATGAGACGGGGTCCGCTCCCCTTTTCAATCCCTCCCTCCCGCTTTCGATCCGAACCTTCCCGCGACTCCCCTCCCACAAAGCTGACTTCGGCCCCAGCGTCGGGTTTGCCTATTCGCCAAACTGGGGCGGAATCTTTGGTGGAAGTGGGAAGACGGTCTTCCGCGGGGGCTACCGCCTGACCTACGATCCTGCCTTCTACAACATCTATCTCAACATCCAGAACTCCACGCCGGTGGTGTTGTCCCAGTCGCTTAGTGGCGCTACCGCCAATTCCAACCCGCTCCCCGCCAATCCTACTGGTAATACGGTCAGGTCGCTGCTGGCGCCTTATTTGACCCTGGGCGTCTCGGATCCTCGTAATTCCTACCAGACGACCGTGAAGCCCGATTTTGGGCCCGACCACGTGCAAGGTTGGTCCTTCGGAATCCAGCGCGAGCTCGGCCCTCATGCCGTTTTCGAAACGCGCTATGTGGCCAATCACGGCGGCAGCCTCTTCCAATCCCTGGATGGCAATCCCTGGGTAGAGGGCCTGGCGACGTCCTTCCCCAATTTGGTTCCTTCCGGGATAACGCCTTGCTCGGCGGCCAATGCCGCTGTTGCTAATGCCGTGGGACGAGAGAACTGCGATTTGGGAATCGAGCGCTTGCGCGCGAACAGTGCGGTATCGGATTATCAGGGTTGGCAGAACGAGCTCCGCACCACCAATCTCTGGAGGCAGTTGACCCTGCGCACTGGCTTCACTTGGAGCAAGACGACCGATAACACGAGCGATATTTTTAATACGGGGGGACCGGGTAACCCCATTGCCTTCGCCCAGGATCCTTTCGACACGCTACACGGCGAGCATGGTCTTTCAGGGATTGATTTCCCCTTGAACTGGACAATGAGCTTCGTCGAACAAATCCCGTTCTTCCGTAATCAACCGGGGTTCGTAGGGCGCTTCCTGGGCGGCTGGGTGCTTTCGGGTTCCTACATCATTTCCAGCGGGCAGACATACACACCCATTCAGTACTGCATTAACTATTGTACGGGCGGGGACGTTTATGACACGCCGTTCATAGCCCATTTTGTAGGGTTCTATGAGTCGGCTCGCCCCTTCCTCTTGTCGCCTACTGGTACCGTTTCCAACGTTGCCATTTATGCCGGCGACCTGTGCAGCTACGACGGAGTGCTGGGGTGCAATCTGAGCCCCACCACATTGATGAGTTGGAATGCTTACAACACACAGGATGTGGCGCAAGCACTTTCGGGCTCCGCACGTTACGTGGTGAACGGCGCCTATGCGGACACCCTCTACGGGACGCCTTGGGGAAGTGCGGGACGCAACACCTTGCGCGACGCCAGGACCAACACCGCGAATTTTAACTTGCTCAAGCACATCAAAGTGACAGAGCGCGTGGACATCCAGTTCAACACGGAATTCCTGAATGTGTTCAACCACCCCAATTTCAGCTCCGTCGACCCCTATCTGGATGATGCTGGGTACACCAGCGAGACGACGGGTTTTGGCATTCCGTCACTCTGGAGCGGCGGAAACCGCGTCATTAAATTCGGCCTGAAGATCCTCTTCTAGGCCCTCAGCCCGGCAGCCTTTGAGGTTGCCTCAAGTTGTAAATTCGAACCCCGCAAGCGCCCCCACGGGCTTGCGGGGTTTGCTTTTTTGGTGCGCCTTTGGCGGGTGGCCAACCTTTTCGCCACTGAATGAACAGCCCCTCCCCGCGTGGATAAACAACCCTCTCCCTTGGGGAGAGGGTGTCCCGCTCCGGCGTTCTCACCAGCCGGAGCGAGACGGGTGAGGGGTTTCTTGCTCAGGCTGCCGCGATTTCGCCTCGATGGCCTCCCGCACTTTTTCAACGAATCCTTCAGGATCTTCGAGCACCAACCCGTTCGGAATCCGAAGCAAGCTGATCCCAAGCGTTCTTAAGTAATCCTCTTTCGCAGCGTCTCTGTGCATTTGACTTGGCTGAGAATGAACACCGCCATCCAGTTCGATGGCCAATCGATGTTCAAAACAATAGAAATCAACCAGGCAGTTTTCTATGCGACATTGGCGGCGAAACTTCGTGCCTGCCCTCTGGCCGCGCAGCAAATGCCATGCTGCCTTTTCAGCCTCGGTTTGGTTGCGCCGCAGTTCGCGGACGCGTTGGGTTGGGAGGCGCAAGCTGACAGTATAGCAGCGCTTTGGTTGGTGGCGGAAGTAACCCCTCACCCGTCCCGCGATGGCTGATGAAAGCGCCTTCGCGGGACACCCTCTCCCCGCGGGAGAGGGCTGCTCGTTCAGTTTGGAGAGTGATGCACCTCGCCGCCTAGCCCCCAGCCCCTGCCATCTAGAGGTGCGGAAAGTGCGTTTGGCAGTCATTGCCGAAGGTGAACGAGTTGACCGTTAAGCCGGGTTTGGTGGGAGTCAAAGTCACCGAGTGCGCGCCGAAGGCTGGGTTTTGCACAAGATAATACATGCGCGGTTCCCTGATTTCAATGTAGGAATGACCCTGTGAGTCAAACTTCACGTCCACGCCCTTATTGGCGGCGGTCAGATCCTTCCCGTCCTGTTGAATATAGAGAGCGGAAGGGTGGCCGTGGGACACATTAATCACCGCGTACAGCTCGCGCGCGTGATAGCGCATGACGAGCTTATGGGGTCCGCCCGGACCGTTATCTTTTTTGCCCCGATAAATCATTCCGTTCTTATCCGTTTCCCAGGGACCGGAAACTGCCGCTTGGCCATCATTGATATTGGCCGGGAGCACATAGCGGATAGTTTTCCCGTCGTGGTAGCCCGCCCGATTGGCGAGGATTCCCCGTCCGGACCAGTCACCCACGTACATCTCATTGGTAGGGATTCCGCAGGGGGAGGCGAAAGCACTGGGTTCCGCTGCAATGGTGTAGTCGGCAGGAAACCTCAATCCCGGGTGAGCTTCCAAGAGCAGGCGTTGGATGGCGTATTCGAGCGCGTCATCGCTGCCCTCGCCGCTCTTGTGAAAACGGACGATCCCTTTGGCATCGATGAGGAAAAGGCTGGGCCAGGAGTCATTGTGATAGGCCTGCCATAGCTGAAAGGTCGAGTCCACATAAATGGGGTAATTCAAACCGAACCGCTTCACGGCGGCGCGCACGTTGGGGAAGTAAGAGGCGATGTCGAATTCGAAATCATGCACCCCGACAAGCTCGAAGCCGTATTTATGGTAGCGCGCATACCATTCCTTATTTTTCGCAAACGTGCGGATGCAATTGATGCAGCTATATTCCCAGAAGTCGATGAGCACTACCTGCCCGCGAAGCTGTCCCATCGTAAGCGGCGGGGAATTAATCCATAAGGAGGGTTCGAGGTTCTCGCCAGCGGCTTCTGGGCTGGTGGTTTGGGCGCCAGGCCGCGCGGCACCGGAAGGCACAGCGCCCAGCGGTGCGCTTTCGGCTGGAGAGCTGGCGGGGACAGGAAAGTCGGGGGCACGAAAGTCCGTGGGAGTCAGGGCCTGTGGGTCGAGGGCTTGAGCTGGCATCGCCGAAGCCAGAAGGGAAAAAGCAGAAAGCAGAAGGGAGAGGGCAGAAAGCCTTTGGACCAAACCGCCTGCCTTCTCATCCAGATTCTGCCCTCTGGTTTTCAGTTTCGTCATATGACCATTCTCGCACAAAGTGCCACTGGCGCAATGACTTTGTGTCTCTTGCAATTGGTCCCCGCCACGTTTCATACTCCCTGCTCTTTGGCGGCGGTGGGCCCCGCTCTTTCGCGAGGGTGACGGAGCGACCGGCGCGTGTATTCCACTTGCCGGTGGACCCCCGATTGCTCCGGGAATGTGGTTGGAGAGTGCCGCCCGGTTAATTCGCACGGGAAAGCGAACTATGCGCCATTTCAGCCGAATCACACGCCGCAAGTTCATTCAGGTGACGACGGCGGCGGCCGCCGGGTCTATGGTGGGCTGCACAAACAAGAGAAGTCCATGGCGCTTTTTCACTTGGGAGGAAGGACAGACGGTTGCCGCGATTTGCGAGCGCCTCATTCCTGCCGAACAAGATCCGGGCGCGATGGACGCCGGCGTGGTGAACTTCATCGACCTTCAGCTTATGGGCCCCTACAAGCGCTACCGTGCAAGCTACCGTCAAGGAATTAAGGGCATCGAGGAAGCGAGCCTACGGATGTTTGGTCATCGTTTCACGGAACTGAGCCCGGAAAAAAAAGACGAAGTTCTAAAGCAAATAGAAGCGGGCGGCGCGACTGGGGAAGCGTGGAAAGACCTCTCGTCGAAAGATTTCTTTTCCCTGATTCTCAGCCATACGATGCAAGGTTATTACGGCGATCCCCGGCACGGGGGAAATCGCGGGCGAGTGAGTTGGCAAATGCTGGGTTTGCCTTACCCGCCAATTCGCGGACGATTGCATTATGACCTGACGAAACCGGAGGGGTAGCGCACACCCGGTTTTTAGCGGATGCTGAAGAATCCGCGGAGCCTGTCATCCTGAGGAGTCCGTCAGCCGACGGGCGACGAAGGATCTCCGCAGTTGCCTGATTTTACAAGCCGAAGCGAACTGCAGAGATCCTTCTCCGTCAGCTGACGGATCAGGATGACAGTGGGGACAGCTTTTTCAGCATCCTGTCAAGTCGGCGCTTTTCTGAAATGGCTCTAAGACGTGTTAATGCGGTGGTGGTAGGCGCGGGGGCCGGGGGCGGCATCGTCGCGAAGGAGTTGGCGGAAGCTGGCCTGAGCGTGGTGCTCCTCGAGCGCGGGAAGTGGTACTCGGCCTTCGACTGCCGCAAAGACGACCTGCGCAACCAGCGCACTTCCGTCCTCGGTTGTGGCTTCGGGCCTGACGACGAGCGCAATCGTCGCGTGGTGGTGGACGCACAGGGCCGCGAGCGTGTGGTATTGCCCAGCGATGGCGCATACGGCAACAACGCCGCCTGTGTGGGCGGGGGTACGGCAAGCTATGGAGCGATGGCTTGGCGTTACATGGAAAAAGATTTTCGCATGCGCTCCACCTACGGCGCGGTCGAGGGCAGTACGCTCGAGGACTGGCCCATTGCCTACGCTGATCTCGAGCCGTTCTACGAGAAAGCAGAATGGGAAATCGGGGTTTCAGGAGACGACTCCGGCAATCCCTTTCGCGCCCCACGCAAAAGGCCTTTACCGATGCCTCCCCTTCCGCCCAATCGTGAATACGAGGTGTTGAAACCGGCAGCCGCGCGGTTGGGTCTGCATCCTTTTGACATCCCCATGCTGCGCAACAGCGTGCCTTACGGCGGGCGGCCGGCGTGCATGCGCTGCCGCTGGTGTGTGGGATTTGCCTGCGAGGTGGATGCCAAGAACGGCACCCAGAACACCGTGATCCCCAAAGCTCTGGCCACTGGAAATTGCGAGTTGCGCGCCGAGTGCGTGGCCAAGGAAGTCCTGACCGACGATCGCGGCAGGGCAACAGGGGTGGCCTACTTCGATTCCCAGGATGAACTGCGGGTGCAGCCGGCGGATCTGGTGGTGGTGTCCTGCGGGGCCACGGAAACGGCGCGCCTTCTCCTCAACTCGAGGAGCAAGCTGTTTCCTCAGGGCCTTGGGAACCGCTACGACTGGGTGGGAAGGAATTTGCAAGGACATTGCTATGCGGGGGCTTACGGGCTTTTTGATTATGACGTGTACGATGACTTAGGCCCTGGCGCTTCCATTGCTATCTCCGATTTCAACCATGGCAATCGTGGCTTGGTTGGCGGTGGTGTCCTTTGCAACGAATTCATCCGCTTGCCCTACCAGTTTTCCTCCATGGCTCCTCCCACCCTGCCGCGCTGGGGAAGGGCACACAAGGACTTCATGCGCCGCGCCTACCGACGTTGCATCGTGGTCATGGGCCCGGCGCAGGAGATGCCGGTATTTGATGCCCGGGTGCAGGTGGACCCGCGCGTTAAGGACGACTGGGGAATACCGGTTGCGCGTTTGTCCGGGTCAAACCACCCCCACACACTCGAAGTGGGGAATTTTCTCGCTTCCAAAGCCGAGGCTTGGCTCAAGGAGGCTGGAGCCATCGCCAGTTGGGCGCGGCCTCCACACGCGGGCCTCAGCGGAGGGCAACATCAGGCCGGAACTTGCAGAATGGGCAACGACCCCAAGACCTCAGTCGTCAACAGATATTGCCAGACGCACGACGTGGATAATCTCTTTGTGGTGGATGCCAGCGTTCACGTTACGAATGGGGGTTTCAACCCCGTGCTTACAATTATGGCGATCGCCTATTACGCCTCGGCGCATTTGGTGGAGGCGTGGCGGGGAACGCGTTTCCGAAGCTGAAGGCGGAAGCCTTTCTTATACCGCTTATGTCGACAAGACGCGTCACAAGTCTACTCTTGATTGCCCTTGTGCTGGTCCTACTCGGGCTTCCGGCGGGCAGCTTTTATTACGAGTATTCACAGGGGAGGGCTTGCGCCCGCTGCCACGAGATCTGGCAGCCCTATACGGATTGGCACACTTCTGCGCATCGAAATGTTCCCTGCTCCGCCTGCCACGGAGACGTCTTCACGTTGGAAACGAGATTTCACTGGAACAATATACGGCGGCTGGCGGCCCACATTTCGGGCAATTTGCCCGAGCACGTCAGCCTCCCGGCTAGGGACGTGTTCGGAGTGAACGACCGATGCCGGAATTGCCACCAGCAGGAGTCCGCCGCCTGGGCCGCCAGCGCGCACAGCGCGACTTACGCGGAAATCTTTCTCGACCAGAAGCACAATCGCCAGCAACTCCTCATGGACGATTGCCTGCGCTGTCACGGCATGCACTTCGAGGGAGGAATTCGCGAACTGGTGACACCTGTTGACACCACAGGTCCTTGGCGGCTCCGGAGGCCGGACCTTGCCGGTCGGCCCGTGATTCCTTGCCTGACTTGCCACCAGATGCACCGTGAAGGCCCGACGCTGATCCGGCCGGCGGTGAGGACCGCGAATGCAAGCGCCATCGAGGAGATAAACCGGCCTTCTCTGGGGCTCTTCGACCGGCGAGAGCTCGAGCACGTTTCCGTGCGAAGCCTTCCTTTGCCCAACATGCGCCGGGCGGGGAGAGTGGTAAGAATCAGTCCCGACCCTCGGCAAGCGCTTTGCTACCAGTGTCACGCTCCGCTCGCCAATTCTGAGGTCGGCTCCGGAGATGACCGGACGCCCGTCGGCGTACATGAAGGACTGAGCTGTCTCGCCTGCCATGAAAAGCACGGCCAAGAGACCCGCGCCTCTTGCTCGAATTGCCATCCGCAGTTGTCGAATTGCGGTCTCAACGTAGAAACCATGGACACCACCTTCCGTTCCACGGAGAGCCTGCATAACATTCACTTCGTCAAATGTACGGATTGCCACACGAAAGGCGTGCCACCAAAAAGGGCAAAGGCTAAGGCGTAAGAGGGCAGGTGGGCAGGTGGCCAGATGGGCAGATAGTGACCCGGTTCACTGCCTGTCCGCATTTTGCGCGCGAGCTTAGTACGTACTCGACCATCTAAGTAATGGCCTACGTGGCCACTGCCTACCTGCCTACCTGCCCATCTGCCTTTTTCAGCGCTGGAAGCGGCCCATCAACTCCGCCTGGGCAAGGATGTGACCTTGCATAGCAGCATCGAGTTCCCTTCGGGTGGCGGCGGGGCGCAGATTTAGTTTTGCGTCAAGCGCATAAAGGCGGATGAAGTAACGGTGAGGCCTCCCCGGTGGAGGACAGGGGCCGTTATAGCCGGTTCTTGAAAAGTCGTTGGTGCCTTGGCGTCCCCCGCCAGGCATCTGGTCGTTTCTTGATTGGCCTTCCACGAGCTGGCGGCAAGCGGCCGGCAGATCATATACCAACCAATGGACAAAGGTCCCTGAGGGGGCGTCGGGGTCATCCTCGATGATGGCGAAACTCTGCGTGCCCGCGGGTGGCTCCGTCCAAGTAAGGGCGGGCGAGACATCCGCGGCCTCGCAAGTGAAGCGCTTGGGAATGAAACCGCCCGATGTGAATGAGGTGGTTTTCAGTTCAATCTTCGAAGCCTGTTGCCCGCCTACCTTGACAGGCGCAGCCAGGGTGAGCATGACTAAGATGAGCAGCGGCCGTACTGTGATCCCCCGGCAAAGCAAGACCCGCTGGCCGGCATGGCAACTTTTCGAAACCATGGCGATGATCCTCCTGCTAGGGACTGGGGGCTAGGGGCTGGGGTAATTTGGATTTCGGATTTCGCATCGCCCGCTCCAGCGCGCACTTCCGTCAGCCTGCCTTCTTCTTCCTCCCCAGCTCCCAGCGCCAAGCGCCGATCCCCAGCCCCTACCGCTGGGGGAACATGAACGCCTCCAGCATGTCAGCGCGGGCCTTCTCATCTAAGGCGATGACCGTGAGGATGTCTCTTACCGAGATCATCCCGCGATACTGCCCCTGCTGGGTCATGACCGGCAAGTGGAAAAAGCCATGCTTCTCCATGAGCCGAATACATTCATTCAAGGGTGTTTCAGGAGGGACTATAGTGAGCTCGGAGGTCATGATTTCAGACACCCGCATCCAGGCAGGGCACTTGTTCTCCGCTGCTACCTTGTTTGAGATATCACTTTGCGACACGACTCCTAACAGCTTGCCATCACGGTCGCATACACCGACTGACCGGATTTGCTTCTCGCGCAAGAAGCGAGCCGCCTCGTGCACGGTGAAGTCGTCGGCGATGGAGTAGAAATCTTTCCGCGATTCGATCAAATCTCCGACTGTCATAGCTCCCCCACGGTGTGGCAGTTTTCCAATTATTAGCCTTAGTGTGGTTTGGTTGCAAGAGGTTTTGGATTCGCGAGGCTTACCTCCCTGCTAACGTCAAAGTGCAACTGAAATCGCACTTGAACGCGACGCGTGGGTTGGAGCCGCTCTCCGGGCCAGCGCAGGCTGCCAGTTTGCGCAGGCTGTCGATGATAAGGCATGTCGCTTTATGTTAGGCTGGAGGCCGGGGGGAATTATGGAGCCTTTTCGTTATCACGTGTTTGTGTGCGAGCAGCAAAAGCCCGAAGGCGTGACGTGCTGTGCGGCGCGCGGCTCGGCAATGGTGATCGAGGCGTTGCGCAAAGAAGTGGCCGAGAGGGGGGTATCCAACGACGTGCAAATCACTCCCTGCGCTTCGCTGGGGCTCTGCGATCGAGGAACGAACATGATTGTTTACCCCGAAGGAGTCTGGTACTCGGGCGTGATGCCGCAGGATGTGCCGGAGATTGTACGAACGCATTTCCAGGCTGGGCGCATGGTGGAGCGATTAGCGAATAAAGATGTGACGGCTCTCCGGGAGGAGATTTGTACTAACCGCGAAAAGATGCAGGCGGCACGGAGGGCCCAAGAGGCTGCGGGAGTTCTTCCCGACGACCTGAACCGCACGCTGCGCGGCTTTCAGGAAAGCCGGGTGCTGCTCACGGCTGTCGAGTTGGATCTTTTTACGGCCGTAGGGAGCGGAGCGAGGGCCGAAGAGGTAGCTGCCAAAATAGGCAGCGATGCCCGTGCCACGAACATGCTGATGAACGCGCTGGTAGCCATGGGATGGCTGACTAAGCAAGAAGGAGTTTTCAGGAATTCTCCCTTCAGTACCAGGTACTTTGTGGCCGGATCGTCGGACGACTGGCGCACTGCGACCCTGCATTTGACGCACTTGTGGGGGACTTGGTCCACGCTCACGGCATGTGTGCGCGCGGGTACCTCGGTGCTTCATCGAGAGGCGGGGGAACGGGGAGAAGACTGGACGCGCGCTTTCATCGCCGCCATGCATCGCAACGCCCGCGCTCGAGCCCCGCTCGTGGTGGGGGCGGTGGGAACAGAAGGCGTGACTCGCATGCTGGATGTGGGGGGAGGCTCGGGCGCCTATTCCATCGCCTTTGCGAGCGTGAAGCAGAATCTCGAGGTTGATCTTCTGGACTTGGCCGAGGTCATCCCCATCGCGCAGACTCATATTGATAGCGCAGGTTTGGCCGCCCGCATCCGAACGTGGCCTGGAGACTTGCGCGCAGACGAGTTTGGAAAAGGATACGACTTGGTGTTGGTCTCCGCCATTTGCCACATGTTGGGCATAGATGAGAATAAGGACCTCTTGAGGCGCTGCTTCGAAGCCCTGGCCCCAAAAGGCCGCGTGGTGATCCAGGACTTCATCTTGGAACCGGACAGGACGGCGCCCAAGTCCGCAGCACTGTTCGCCCTGAATATGTTGGTCGGGACCCAAGGCGGAAGCACTTATACTGAGGCAGAGTACGCTAGTTGGCTTAGGGAGGCGGGTTTTCAGGACGTGCGGCATGTCCGCCTGCCCGGTCCTTCGGGCCTGATGGTTGGCACACGAGAGTAAACTTCGCGTTTTCCCACCGCTGCCTGCTTATCACTGCCTACGGCCCGCCCTTGACCTATGGGCGGCGCTGTGGCAATTCTCGGTCAGTAATAGTAAGATGCCAAGCAACCTTAGCCATCAGTGGCGCAGCCACTCTTGGCTGCACAAGTACAAGGTGAAGGGAAGGGAAGGCTCGGCGCAGGTACAAGTACCTGTACTACCCGCCAGCACAGCCGCCCTCGGCTGTGCTGGTGAGGTCTCAAAGTGAAGGCCCAGGGAAGGGGGCCTGTGCTAGATGTCAAGGAGCAAATATGGAGAAGCTGAGGATTTCACGGCGAGATTTCAACAAGACCGCGGCGATGGCGGCCGCCAGCCTGGCGCTGGCGGCGGGGCCCGCGGCACGAAGCGTTCTAGGCGCCAACGAGCGAGTGGGCATTGGCTTGATTGGGGCGGGGGGAATGGGCCAGGCAGACTTGCGCGACTTCCTCAAAACGGAGCAAGTTGACTGCGTGGCGATTGCCGATCCTTATCAACCGAACCTGGATGCGGCGGCTACCATGACGTCAGGCACGGCGAAAACCTACAAGGATTTCCGGCGCGTGCTCGACCACAAAGAGGTCGATGCGGTCATTGTCGCCACTCCCGACCATTGGCATGCCATTCCCATGATCGCAGCCTGCGAAGCCGGGAAAGATGTGTATCAGGAGAAGCCGCTCTCCCACACGCTTTTGGAAGGGCGCAAGATGGTGGAGGCTGCAACGAAGCACAATCGCGTCGTGCAGGTCGGGACGCAGCAGCGTTCCGGCGAGCACTTTCAGAAGGCTGTGGAACTGGTGCGCAACGGCAAGATTGGCAAAGTGACGTTAGCGGAGACTTGGATCCACGCCAATCAGTACCCGGAAGGGATCGGCAACCCGCCGGACAGCGATCCTCCACCTTGGTTCGACTGGGATTGGTGGCTGGGCCCGGCGCCCAAGCGCCCCTACAACCTCAATCGCGGGATTTACAATTTCCGTTGGTTCTGGGATTACTCGGGAGGCATCCTGACGGATTGGGGCACCCATCTCATCGACGTGGTTCACTGGGCGATGGGAGTGGATGCTCCCAAAACCATCATGGCCACCGGGGGGAAGTACGTGCTTGAGGATAATCGCGAGACGCCTGACACGCTCGAGGTCAAGTACCAATATCCCGCCTCGGCGATGAGCGGTAAGGAATTCGTGGTCCGATTTTCCAATCGCGTGACCAATGCCCACGGCCCGGACGGTCACTCCTATGGCATTCAGTTTTACGGGAGCGACGGGACGTTATTCATTGACCGGGGAGGCTACACCCTATGGCCGGAGGCCTCCCGCCTCGGTCCGGAAAGATTCACATCCCGGAACGTCATCAGCGGCGGAGGTTCGGCCCAGCACTACCCTCACGTGCTGAACTTCCTGGATTGCGTTAAATCCCGCCAGAAGCCCAATTCGGATGTTGAAACCACTCACCGCTCGACGAGCGCGGGCTTGCTGGGCGTGATCGCCTTTAAATTGGGCCGGAAAATCACCTGGGACGCGCAGCAGGAACAATTTCCGGGTGATGCGGAAGCAAATAAGTTGTTAACGAAGGAATATCGCCATCCTTGGACCGTGAGCTAAAAAAAGAACTTGACAACCTTTCGGGGGTCATAGTACTTTAGTCGGGAATTTGATCAGGCTTTGTAAAACCACGTTGGGTTGGGGGGGCACTCTGCTACCCAGCCCAAAAAAGGAGAACAGATAATGTTGAGCAAGCATTGCATCGCGCGCTTTTCCCTGTACCTGATCCTCCTGGGGTTGGTTGCTGTGCTGCCGGCATTTGCCGGTTCGGCGATTGTCGGTTCGGTGGCGGGCAGCATGAACGCAACCGTGGGTGGCCAGACTCTTCTTCCTAACACTACACTCTTTAGTGGCGACAGCCTCCAGGTGAAGGACGGTGTGGCCGTGGTAGCGCTCGGAAGCACAAGCCGTATGGTATTCGGCCATGACACTGTGGCCTCGTTCCTCCGAGATTCCAATGAGGTAACAGTACTTCTCGGCCAAGGCAACGTTTCCGTATTCCACAGTGCTGACGGAATGCCGGTGCGCATGAAGATCGGCACTGTCTCCGTGGTGCCAGTATCCGGTTTCAAGACCCTGGGCGAGGTTGCCCTGCTGAACGGCACGGTGGTAGTCACGGCGAAGGACGGCGCGCTGCGCGTGGATGAGGGGAACGGTCAAGTGATCAACGTCGTCAAAGGGAAGACGATTGCGGTAACTCCGCAGCGCCTGAAGGCTCCGGATGCTGCAGCGTCCGCCGGGCGTTGCTGTGGCGGGTCGGCCAATTGGGTTGAAGTAGCTGCACTTGGTGCTGCTGGAACTGCCGCGATCTTGGCGGG
>Ga0187781_10002052_pt1 | contig 15391 bp, 17 predicted proteins | sample 0715_SJ02_MP02_2_FD_132447 | JGI IMG/M metagenome (GOLD analysis project Ga0187781, IMG submission 132447) | Tropical peat soil microbial communities from peatlands in Department of Meta, Colombia - 0715_SJ02_MP02_20_MG | ecosystem: Environmental > Terrestrial > Soil > Wetlands > Peat | place...
CAAAGCACAAAAGCAGCCCGCCGAGAAACGCGGCGAGCAACGGCACGACACGGGACGCATTTGCCTTCACGACTCGCTTCCCACTAGCCAAAGCACGCCGAAAAACCGGCACGTATCGTTTCGAAAAAGACGGTTGTCCCGTAATGCGCCCAGAGCAAGATCGTGCCGGCGAGCGCCAGCACAACAACGGCCCCGGCGGTCAATAACGGCCCGGAGAGGCGGGGTCGCGCTATGATCTCAGGCATGGTGGCGGCTTGGCAGCGCAGTCATCGCACGTTTCCCGGCAGATATTCCTGCTCCTCGGGTAGATAGGCCGGAATAACCCTGACGACAACGGCCAAAGGCGCCGCGAACAGCAGCGCTCCGCTGCGTGCGTTTTAACGCAAACGCCTACTGACAGGCGGGATAGAGCGCGCTCAGTTCACGCCCGCGCAGCATGATGAGCTGCGGCTTCAATCCACCGTGCTTATTGATCCAAGAGCGGATTTCCGGCGGATAGAGTCGCATGACCAGTTCGCTGCCCTGGTGGGTCGGCACCAGCGTGCGCGAAGCGTCATCGTAGTAAGAAGCGGCGTGGAAGCCCAGAGCCGCCCGGCGGGTGATGCAAACGCGATCTTTCGGAACGATCCCGGTCAGCAAGGTGCAGGCCGAGAGGCATGGCCCGTCGATGACCACGCGCTGGCCGGAAGCCCGGATTTGACGGAATTTCTGGACGTAAGAGGCAACCTCTCCTCCCGGGTCGCTGACGATTCGGACGTCGGCATGCGCCACGCATGTCATAAGGGCCGACGCCAAAGCGCCGGCCAAGATAGCCTGCCATTTCATTGGACACCCTCTCCCGCTCAATAGAATGCGGTATCGTCCGGCATTGTGGCAAGAGTTCGAGGATTCCCGGTCTTTAAATGATCATTGCGCCTGGCGCGGCGAAACGGTGCTATGAGACCGGCCTCACGATACCTATCGCGGTCAGGTTACATCCCCTCAAGCAAAACAGTCGGTGAGTCACCCAATGGATACGTCGATTGCACGCAAGACGAATGTTCCCGATTTCGCAACGGCCTATTACCTGCTCGAAGGCCTCAATGAGATCGGCGTCGATTACCTATTCTGCAATTTTGGAACCGACCACGCCCCGATCATCGACGAGATGGCCCACCGCCGTAAACGCGGCGAGCCAATGCCACGTGTCGTCCGCTGCCCGCACGAAAACACAGCGGCGCACATGGCGGCAGGCTATGCGCTCGTCACCGGCCGCGGCCAAGGCGTCTTGGTGCATGTGGATGTCGGCACTGCAAATACCGCAAACGGCATGCACAATTTGTTCCGCAGCCGTTTGCCGGTGCTGCTGATGGCGGGCAAAGCGCCCTATACGGTCAACGACGAACTTGTCGGCTCGCGCGACACTTACGTGCATTTCGTGCAGGAACCGTTCGATCAAGCAAGCCTGGTGCGGCCGTATCTGAAATGGGAATGGACATTGCCGTCGGGCGTCGTCGTCAAGGAGGCGTTGCGGCGCGCCCATTCGATCATGCAAAGCGAGCCCCGCGGGCCGGTCTATCTCATGATGCAGCGTGAGACACTGACGCAGCATTGGAATGCCGACGAAATCCGGCGCTATGCCGCGGACCAATTCGCCGCGACTTCCGGCGGCGGCGCCGATCCGCAGCTGATCGCCGCGCTCGCCGACCGGCTCCTCAGGGCCGAGAATCCGATCCTAATCACCGGCTATGCCGGCCGTAGCGAGCATGGGTCGCGCGCGATCGATGCACTGGCGCAATTCGCCGGCATCGCCGTGTACGAAGCGAACGTAACCAACAATATCTCGCATGATAGCCCGTGTTTCGTCGGCTTCACCGCGGACGAAGCGGTGCCGGAGGCGGACGTCGGACTGCTCGTCGACGTCGACGTGCCGTGGTTCCCGAGCGACGTGCAGCCGAAGCCGGATGCGTTCTGGGCGCACATCGACGTCGATACGCTCAAACCGGGCTCGCCGATGTGGACTTTCCCCGGCAACATGCGCATGCAGGGCGACAGCGGGCGCATTCTCGATCAGTTGTTCGAGGAACTGAAGGCCAAGGCGACGCCTCGCTTTAAGGAAGCGACGTCGGCGCGGCTCAAGCGCATCAAGGCGGCGCGCGACAAGCGGATTGCACGCGCCGCTCAGCTCGCCGCGGACAAGGGCAACCCGGGCGCGATCAATCCGCATTATCTCGCAGCGGAACTCGCCAAGCTCCTCGATGATGAAGACATGATTTTCAACGAGGGCGTGACCAACGCGCCTGCGGTGCTCATGCAGATTCCCCGCTGTGTCCCCAACACGACCGTTCGCGCCGGCGGCGGCGGATTGGGCTGGTCGGGCGGCACTGCGCTTGGTGCCAAGCTAGCCGCGCCCAACCGGCTCGCTGTACAGATTTGCGGCGACGGCGGATTCTATTTCGGCAATCCGACCTCGGTGTTTGCCGTTGCGCAGCAATACAAATTGCCAATTCTCACCATCGTCATGGACAATACCGGCTGGAAAGCCGTGAAAGAATCGACGCTTCGCGTGTTTCCGCAAGGCGAGGCCAAATCCGCCAACACTTTCGAGGCCAACCTGGCGCCCAATGTGCATTTCGCCAAGGTCGGCGAAGCGTTCGGCGCTTATGCCGAAGAGGTGAGCGATCCCGCCGACGTGCCCGCGGCGCTGGCGCGCTGCGTCAAGGAAGTCCGCGGCGGCCGGGCCGCACTTCTGCACGCGCGCGTCACACAAATGTAGGTCAAAATCGCTTAGGCCAAAATCGCTTCATCGTCACGATGGCATGCGAGGGTTTTCGCGCGACCGGTTTGAGGCGACCACGCTACGCCTCGCCCCGTTGCGATACTAGCGCTTCTTTCCGCCGGAACGAGGTTGGAACCATTGAGCCGGTCGCTATCGGCCCAGTGCTCGTGGACATGTCCCCAAGGGTCGGCCCAATAGTCGTAGACCTGGCTGCCAAGCGCGTGACGGCCGATGCCCCGTATGTTCATACTGGCCGAATCGCTTGAGGTAGTCGTGCCCCATGCACACGTCGATGTCAGGCACCTCGAACGAAAGATGATTGAGCCCGGTCTTCTCGTGCGCCAGGCAGAAAAACACATGATGATTGACGTAACGCTCGCCCCGATCGCAGCGGTTGAACGAGATGATCACGTTGTTCTTGTCCTCGGCATAGACGTCGTCGGAGCAAATGAACCCGAGCGTGTCGCGAAACCAATCCACCGTTTCGCGAAAGCGCGGCGTCATCAGCACGCCGTGGTCGATACGCTTGACGTGCGCGGGGCCTTTCGGCCGCCGCATCAACTCCCGCGCGTGACAGCGGCGACTCGCCGGAATTGAGCTTCTGCCGCCTCACCGAGATTTCCGGCACGGGCGCGATGCCGCAGACGACCTCGATCTGGTAGCCGTTGGGCTCCTTCAAGCGCACGCGCTTGCCGCCGCCGGGCTCATCGATGTTTTCGATGCCCGAGGCGCCCGGCGCCTTCGTCAGCCGCTTCAGACCATCCCCGCTCTCCACGTAATAGGCGAGCCCGACGAATTTCGGATCGCCCTTTTCGGTAACGTGGATGTGGTGGTTGGGATCGGTACCGCGCATACAGAGTGCGTTCGCTGTTCGCCCGGAGCGATGCATGCCGAAGCGCGTGAGAAATTCCTCAAAGACGTCGAGATCGAGCGCTCGCAAACGCCCATAGGCGATATCCGTCACCTTGACCCAGGCCATTTTCTTCTCCCTCACGCGGCGTTACGCGTGGTAGTCCGCCGTGACGGTCGCGTCGGCGTGCCTGCTTCCCATCGCGTTGAACACCGGCGTCAGCACGATTGCGACGATCAGATTGAGCACCACGGTGTAAAGTGCCGTGTAGCCCGGGAATGTGAAGCCGCCGATCGCGAGCGGGAAATTCGGCGTTAGATTGGCGGCGATGAACATCCAGGTGCCGGCGAACGTGCCGGCCGCCCAGCCGACTAGCAGCGCCCAATCGTTGAACCATCGCGTGTAAACGCCGAGCAGCACCGAGGGCAGCGTCTGGATGATCAGGATGCCGCCAAGCAGCTGCATGTAGATTGCGTATTGCGCCGGCACGAAGACGATGAAGACAAGCGCGCCGAATTTGACGATCAGCGACACCCACTTCGCCATCTGCGCTTCCTCTTTGTCGGTCGGATTCTTGTTGATGAACTCGCGATGGATATTGCGCGTGTAAAGGTTCGCGGCCGCGATCGACATGATCGCGGCCGGCACGAGCGCGCCGATGCCCACCGCGGCGAACGCAACGCCGACAAACCAGGACGGGAAGCTATGTAGGAACAGCGCCGGCACCGCGAAATTGTTGCCGAACTGTTTGAAGCCCGAGGCGTATTCCGGAAGGCTGCCGACACCGGCGGCAATCGCGAAGAAGCCGACCAGCGCCAGCAGGCCGAGCATGAACGAGTAGCCGGGCAGCATCGCGGCGTTGCGCCGGATGGCGTGCCCGCTGGAAGCGCTAAGAATTCCGGTCATTGAATGCGGATAGAGAAAGAGCGCCAGCGCCGATCCAAGCGCCAAGGTGGCGTAGATGCCGTAGGCGCCCGTGGTACTGGGGCCGGGCGTGGCCAGCAGCAACTTGGCGGGCGGAACGGCGGAGAAGATCTTGCCGAAGCCGCCGAGCTGGATCGGCACGACGATTACCGCGGCAAAGGCGGTGATATAGATCAGGATGTCCTTGACGACCGCGATCGAGGCCGGTGCGCGAAGGCCACTCGAATAGGTGAAGGCCGCGAGGATGATGAAGGCAATCACGAGCGGCAGATCGCCGGAATAGCCCGTGCCGGACACACCCATCGCGCCGATGACGACCTGCAAGCCGACCAGCTGCAGCGCGATATAGGGCATGGTCGCGACGATGCCGGTGATCGTCACTGCAAGGGCGAGCCAGCGATTGCCGAAGCGGCCACGCACGAAGTCGGCCGCGGTGATGTATTGATGCTTGTGACAGACGTACCAGAGCCGCGGGAAGGCCAAAAACAAAATAGGATAGATCACGATCGTATATGGCACCGCGAAAAATGCGATGGCGCCGGCGCCGAAGGCGAGCGCGGGAACGGCGATGAAAGTGTAGGCGGTGTACAGATCGCCACCGATCAGGAACCAGGTGATGATGGTGCCGAAACGACGCCCGCCCAATCCCCATTCGTGTAACAGATCGAGGTCGCCCTTGCGCCAACGGGCCGCAGCAAAACCCAACCAGGTGATGAAGGCAAACAGCAGCACAAAGATGATTAGCGCAGTCCAGTTGACCTCAGCCACGGCACGTCTCCCCGGTCTTTCTGTCTTTTATTTACGTTCTGAATTGGCAAGCCGGCGCCGGCATCGTTCGATGAAAGCGCCCTGCTACTTCTCTGTCGCGAAATACACGATCGCGGTCAGGATCGCTCCGATGATGACCCACAGGAGCTGATACCAATAGAAGAACGGAATGCCCGCCCAGGTCGGTTCGATCGAATTGTACAACGGCGGCCACAGCACCGCGACAAATTGGATCACAAATAGCAGATACCACCAGCTCCAGCCCGTGCGTTCGGCTTCACGACCGGTGTTTTGCCCACTCATGGCGCCACCTCGATGGTTCGTCCCTAGAAACTTTTGATGCGAGCTGTTGAGCGCTCTTGGATGTGCACAATAGCGGCTGCGTGATGCCAATTAAACCGGTTTAGATGCCGCAGTGCAGCGTTATCCCGCGTTAAACGCGGCGCGCTTCGCATGTTCCCTTCGTCAGTGGCACCGAACGCAATCGCGCCATGCGTCCGAACAAGACGTGCCCCAACAAGACGTACCTCAACAAGACGTGTCCCAACAAAGGTGGGGGGGCCAGCTTGCTGCGTCTCGACCGGTTCGGTTGCAGCCGACTAGGCGGGGCCGCTGGGACCGTGGGCGCCGAATGAGGAGTAGTGCTGCTTAGCCGGTCCGAGGACCTCGACGGTGGTGCCGATCTTGACGCGATTGTAGAGGTCGATCACGTCCTCGTTGGTCATACGGATGCAGCCCGACGAGATGGCGCGGCCGATATATTCAGGCTGGTTGGTGCCGTGGATGCGATACTGCGTATCCTTGCCGCCTGCATACAGATACATCCCGCGCGCGCCCATCGGATTTTGCGGCCCGCCGGTCACAAAGGCCGGCAACGGTCCAAGGCGGGCTTGTTCGCCGGCGGTCGGCCGCCATGCCGGCCATTCTTCCATGCGGCCGATCGTGGCCACGCCGCTCCAGGCCTGGGATTCTTCTCCGACGGTCACGCCGTAGCGGATCGCCTCGCCCTTCGGCAGAATGTAATAGAGAAACTTGTTGTCGGTATCGACAACGATGGTGCCGGGGGCTTCCTTGCCGGGATAGTCGACGAGGTGCCGGCGATACTCCTCCGGGATCGCCGCCTGTCTGTAGGGCAGATTAGACATCAACGCCTTGTCGCGTGAGTTCCAGCTGGCATCGGTCGTGGGCGAAAGCGTCGTCTGCATGCAGCCGCCGAGCATGAGGCTGACGGTCACGAATGCAAGCGCGCGCCGCATTTTCGGTCTCCAATTTCTGAGATTGCTGAACTTGACTGCCATTGGGGGTCTCCCCTGTCGTTCGCTTAGGCTGAATTAGTCGCTCGATATCGAGGGCGCCGCCGACGATGCGGTCGGGCTGCCGACGAGGCGCGGCCGCGAACCACCACTCTGGCTGAAGTTGCAATAGGCAAAATCGAGCCCGGCGATTGAGCCGCGGAAGCTGCGATCGTCGATCCTTTGCACATGGAAGCACGGCGTGATCGGGAGGCCCGAGAGGTGCGCGCACATCTGCGTGCCGTCGGCGCGGATCGTGCCGGGCGGAAGCGTCGCAAAGCGCGTCTCGCCCACGCCGCGAATGCGAATGGTGCCTACGACGGAGCCATCGGCGAAGATGCGGCCCGCACCCGATGTGCCTTCGAAGCAGGTATAGGAGAACAGCTTGCCCACCACGAACGCGCGGGCTTGGTCCGGGCCAAGGTCTTCGGCGGCAGCCCAACTTGCTCCTAAAAGTCCGAGTGAAAGGGCTGCTGCGGTCGCCACAAATAATTTGCGCATGGAAATCCCCCTCTCCCAAACCATCCACAGGCATGATTACAGAGCTGACGCCGCCTCGAATATCCGGATGTAGTCCTTAAGGGCGATTACGTAGGATTCCCCGGCTCGGGTCGTCCCCGACGCGCAAAGCTGCTCGCGTTCGATGTTTGCATTCGGCGAGTTTTTTCCGCAAAGCCACCGATAGATTTGATCGGCGAATCCGCCTTCACAGCCTAGCCAAATTCAGCGACAGTAAGCGCCGCAGGACATACTTGAAGACATAATCGGCGACGCGTGGGGAGGATTTCCGATGACAATATCGCTGGAAGCTTGCTGCCTGTTGAGTGCGATCGTTGCCGCTCCATTGCTTGCGGTAGCGGCGGCGCCGGGGCTCGGGGAGGAATTAAAATACAAACCGATCGCGGTGAAGACACCCGACGGCCTGACCATTTCGGCGCAAGAGTGGGGCAATCCCGCCGGCCCGGGAATTCTCTTCATTCACGGCTTCTCGTAGAGCCACATGTCGTGGATGCGCCAAGTTGATAGCGATCTCGCCAAGGAATTTCATATTGTCACTTACGATCTACGCGGCCACGGAAATTCCGACAAGCCGCTCGATCCGGCGGCCTATCGCAATTCCACGGCATGGGGCCAGGAGGCGCAGCCGATCGATGCCGCCGGGCTCAAACGGCCGGTGCTTGTCGGCTGGTCCTATGCCGGTCCCATGCTCTCCGACTACCTCGCGACGGAGGCGCCGGCAAAATCAGCGGCATCGATTTTGTCGATGCGCCGATCAAGGTCGATTTCGCATCGGAGACAATCTGGAAGAACTTGCCGCTGATGGCATCGGAGGACCTCGCCACCAATATCGCGGCGACCCGCACCTTCCTGCACGGCTGCTTCTCCCGCCAGTCGAGCGTTGACGATTTCGAGACGATGTTGGCCTTCAACATGATGGTGCCGCCAAAAGTGCGCACAGGACTCTCGGGGCGGCCGCTCGACGCCACGGAAATAATGTCGAAGCTGAACTTGCCGGTCTTGTGACCCACGGCTCGGAGGATCGCAATTCCAAGCTTGGCGCCGGCCAATACACCGTCGCCACCATTCCGGCCGCCAAGCTCTCAATTTACGAAGGGATTAGCCACGCGCCGTTCTATGAGGACGCGCCGCGTTTCAATGGCGAACTTGCCGCTTTCGTACGCGCCGCAAACAGAAAAAATTGAGAAGCGTTTTCGCCTTCGCCGAGTCGATGCGGCGCAGCGCCATGGTCTTGCCGCCATGGTTTTGCCGCCATGGCCGCGCGTGGCCGCTCAGCGGCTGCGATTGACCGAACTATCGACCGACACCGAGCCGCCAATTTTGACGCAGGCCCTGGTGCCGGGAATATTGACAAGGCCGGCGCCGTGCGTGCCGCACGGCTTCCCACGCTCGCTCGCGGCTTGGGCGCGGGCGGCGGTTGCGCCTGCGCCGGCGGCGGATTCGGATTGACAAGCGTCTGCGCACCGGCGCTCTCGCCGATCGCGACGGCGAGCATGGCGGCCGCCGCTATCGCGGCGCCGCTGCGGAGCGTTAAACGGTATCGCATGGCGCATTCTAGCACGCCGGCGCAGCCGTCTCGTCGCGGACGAGCCTTTCGATCATGTCGAAAACCAAAAGGGAAACGGCGCTAAGCCTGATGGCCATCGGCGACCAGCCAAGCCGGATCGAACCAGCGGTCGGCCTCGCCGTCATAGGGCAGCCGGTTGATGTCCCAATGCCGGATGAAGGGGGCATAGGCGGCATAGACGGGCGGGCCGCCGCCGATGAAGACGACGCGGCCAGGAAAGCGTGCCAGCACATTCTGCGGCCGCTCGGAAGCATGAATCTCGACGATGTCGCGATCCTTGAAGGCAAAGTCCGGCACCGAGATGAAGGTGCGGTGGCCCATGATCAGCACGTGGCCGCGCGTCAGTTCGAAGAAGCGCTCGACATCGGTGACATATTCGCGGCCGCGACTGCCCTCCCAAGGCAGACGCCCGCGCAGGCCGAACTGGCCGCGCAGGCCGATGGCGATGACGGCGCGGACGTCGGTCACTTGCATAAGAACCTCCCGCCGCGCCTTTAGGGAAAATTCCCGCAAAAGACTAACAAATATTGGAGCGGGCGATGGGAATTGAACCCACGACATACAGCTTGGGAAGCTGTCGTTCTACCACTGAACTACGCCCGCGCTCGCCCTCAGCATAGCGAAGCCGAGCGGCCAGCAGCAAGCCGCAAGCTGAAGATCGGTTGCCTAATCCCGCCCGAACTGCTTGCGCAATTCGCCCTTGGCGCGCCGCAGGATTTTGCGACGGCTCGCGGTCAGCTTCTTCCCGGCACGGTTGATGTAGAAGACAAGCATCGACAGCGCCGAACGGTAGGGATCGGCTTTGCGCCGGTGGCTCGCAATCGCCGAGCGTTTCAACGACGCCGCGATCTCTTTCGGATCGCCGCGGGTGAAGACGCCCTTTTCGAGATCGAGCGCGTCGCTCTCGCGCGTGACGCGCGCCGACCAGCGGCGCCCAGCGTCGCGGCTTGCGCCTTTTGCGGTTTCGCGTCCTGCAGTCTTGTGCCTTGCACTCTTCTGCCCCGCGGTCCTGCGCCGCGCGGGTTTCCGCTCGTGGGCTCGAGTCATGGTCGCTGTCCAACGCCAAGTGAACACCAAAATCAATGACAGCGCCGCGCCTTTGTTCCGGTGCGGCCTACTCGGTGGCGATGGCGTGGACCGGCGAGGCCGGCGAGGTATTTCGCAAAGGCCTCACCCTTCCGGATCGAGCGACGCCGCCGTTCGCGCGCTGGCGACGGCATCGATCGCCTCACGGACCGGGATAGCGCCGGTGTTGCGCTTGGTCTTGCCTTTGGCTCCGGCTAGGGTGCCGGTAACGGCGGGGCAAACTTCAAAAATTGCGCAGGCGCGGATGCACGGCCAAGGTCAAATCATCATCCAGCGGGTGAACCATACCTATCGCCCGCCGCGGGGCCGGGCGGTGCTCGCCTTGTCGGACGTGTCGCTTGAAGTGCGCCCGCGCGAATTTCTAGCGCTTCTTGGTCCCTCGGGCTGCGGGAAATCCACGCTGCTTTATCTTGTCGGCGGATTTCTCCCCACCGAAGCGGGCCGTATCCTGGTGGAAGGAAAGCCGGTGTCGGCGCCGGGCCCCGATCGCGGCATCGTGTTCCAGCATTTCGCGCTGTTCCCGTGGAAGACCGTGCGCGCCAATATCCTCTACGGCCTGGAGCGGCAGGGCATGCCGCGCAACGACCGCGAAAAACGCGCCCAAGCCTTCGTCGATCTCGTGGGATTGCGCGGATTCGAGGACAGCTATCCTTCGCAATTGTCGGGCGGGATGAAGCAGCGTACTGCGATCGCCCGCACACTCGCCTTTGATCCCAGCATCCTCTTGATGGACGAGCCGTTCGGCGCGCTCGACGCGCAGACGCGCGCGCTGATGCAAACCGAACTGCTCAATATCTGGAAGCGCACCCCGAAGACCGTGATCTTTGTCACCCACGACGTGCAGGAAGCGGTTTACCTCGCCGAGCGCGTCGTCGTGATGTCCGCGCGGCCGGGCCATATTAAGGCGATTGTCGAGACCCAGTTCGGCGACCGCAATCCCGGAATCGTTCGCAGCAAGGAATTCGTAGAAAAAACCGACGAGATTTGGAATCTGGTGCGCGAAGAGGCGATCAAGGCTCAAGAGAAGAGCCAAAAAGCAAGCCGAGGGCAACACGGAGCCGAACGAGGGGAGTAGCCAGGACGAAAAGTAACAAACAGGCCGCGAGAACACGGCCTGAAAGTCCCATAACGTCCATGCAGGCCATTACGCAAGCCGGTTTCCGTTATCTGCCGCTGGTGCTTCTGGCGCTGGCGTGGGAAGCCGTCGCGCGCCTCAATCTCGTCGATAGTTCCGCGCTGCCGCCGCTGAGCAAGGTCGCGGCCGCATGGGTTGATCTCGTGCGCGACGGGGAGTTGATCGACAATGGAGCCTCTTCGCTCTACCGCGGATCGGTTGGCCTCCTCCTCGCCATTGCGGTGGGCGGCGCGCTCGGCCTATGCATGGCGCGATGGCGTCTACTCGATATCTTCGTCAATCCGCTGGTGGAATTGTTCTATCCCCTCCCGAAGTCGGCGCTAATCCCGGTCACCGTGCTGTGGCTCGGCTTCGGCGACGGCTCCAAGATCCTGCTGATCTTTCTCGGCTGCATGATCCCGGTCACGATCGGCGCTTATAACGGCGCCCGCGGCAGCGACCATGCATTGGTTTGGTCGGCGCGCAGCATGGGCGCGAACCGGCTGCGCATGATGCTCGATGTGATTATGCCAAGCGCGCTGCCGGAACTGCTCAACGGCGTGCGCACCGCGCTCGCTCTGGCTTTCATCCTGCTAGTGAGCTCGGAGCTGATCGTTTCGCAGAAGGGCTTCGGCTACCTCATCGGCTATCTGGGATCGACCGGATCCTACGAAGGCATGTACGCAGTTGTTTTGACTGTCGCCTTCCTCGGCTTCGCCGCCGACCGGCTATATCAGCTGTTCATGCAATGGGTGCTGCGATGGCGCGAGTAGAAGATACCGCCTCCCTCGCCGCTGCCGAAGCCGAAATAACGCAAGACGCGGCGCGACGCTTCGATGTCGCCTTTCGCGGCGGCGCCGCCATTTTCTCCATCCTGGTTCTTTTGATCGCCTGGGAGCTGTTTGCCCGCAGCGGCAAGGTAACGGCTTTCATGCTGCCGCCGTTTTCGGCGGTCGCCGAGCGCATTTATGCCGACGCGATCTTCGGCGAACTGTGGCGCAATCTCAGCGTCACGATGTTCCGCGCCATGACCGGATTCTTCATCGCCGCAGGCGGCGGCATCGCGCTCGGCGCCGCAATGGCGCGCAACAGAGTCGCGCGCTGGTTCTTCGATCCGATCATCTCGGTCGGATTTCCCATGCCGAAGATCGCCTTCCTGCCCATCATCATTCTCTGGCTCGGACTCTATGACGTCTCCAAAATCTGCACCGTCGTGTTCGACGCCATCTTCCCCGTAGTGACGGCGACGCTTGCCGGCGTCGCCAGCGTGGACAAAGAGCTTATCTGGTCGGGCCGAAACATGGGCGCTAGCGAGCGTGAACTGATGTGGCAAATCACATTGCCGGCGGCGCTGCCGCAAATTCTGACCGGCTTGCAGGTTGCGCTGCCGATTGCGCTCATTGTCGCGATCATCGCCGAGATGGCGATGGGTGGCTACGGGCTCGGCGGCGCCATGATGAGCGCATCGCGGTTTGCCGATTCCCGCGGCGTCTTTGCCGGAATCGTCGAGATCGCGATCGTTGGCTATGCCCTCATCAAGGCGATGGCGGTCATCCGCCGCCGCCTTCTGGCGTGGCATCCAGAGACGGCCGAACAGGCCTAGACTTCCTCCTGTGTTGGCATTGCCCGTCATACACTGGAGCCGAACGTGAAAGACTGCGCCAACCGGCAGCCTTGCGTCGCAGCGCGGTTTCCGCCCACAATCGTACACCGCGGCAACCGCAGGCGACGTCGTATAAAAAGAACTTCGTTTTGGGAAGACGATGATGCGTGGGAAAATCGTACCGGCGAGTATTGCGCTCCTCGTATTGGGTGCAGGCTTGGCACGGGCGGAGCCGTTGAAGATACGTGGCGCCTGGGTGGCGCCGCTCGCCAACCTCGCTTCGGTCTGGCTGCAGAAGAAGGATCTCGCCCAGCATTTCGGACAATCGTACATATTCGAGCCGACGCGCTATGCCGGAACGCCGCCGATGATCACGGCCATCGCCAATAACGAGCTCGAAATCGGCAACCTCGCCTTTTCCACGCTGCCGATCGCGATCGAGAATGCCGGCATGGATGACACTCGCGTCATCAGCGACGACTTTCAGGACGGCGTCGACGATTACGTCTCCAATGATTACGAGGTTCTCGCCGACGGCCCCATCAAAAAAGTGGAAGATCTCAAGGGCAAGGTCGTGGCGACCAATGCCGCCGGCAGCGGCGTCGATGTGGCGATGCGCGTCATGCTGCGCAAGCACGGTCTCGAAGCCAATCGCGACTATACCATCATCGAGGCCCCGTTTCCCGCCATGAAGTCGATGCTGGCGGAAAAGAAGGTGGATCTCATTCCTGCGGTGCTGCCGTTCAAGCTCGATCCCGAGCTCAAGAAGATCGCGGTGTCGCTGTTCAACATGAAGGACGCCATCGGCAGATCCCAGTTCGTTATGTGGTCCGCGCGCAAGCCGTTCATCGATGCGCACCGCGCCGCTCTGGTCGATTTCCTGGAGGATTCGTTACAAATCCTGCATTGGTATCTCGACCCCAAGAACCACGATGCCGCGGCCGAAATCGCTTCCCAGCTCACCAAACAACCCGCCAACCGCTTCGGCTGGATCTTCACAAAGAACGATTACTACCGCGACCCCAACCTCATGCCGGATCTCGGGGCGCTGCAGAGAAATGTCGACATGACCAACGAGCTCGGATTCGTCAACGCGAGCTTTGACGTCAAGTCGCATTCCGATCTCAGCCTGATCGCGGAAGCAGCCCGGCGCCTGAAATGAGATATCTGTTCCCGGCGCCGCTGCGGCGACTTGTAAGCTCCAAGTGCCGCGATAGTCGCATCAGGTCACGAGCACATTGCTGAACTGCCAGGGATCGTCCTTGTCCAGGACCTCGGGGAACAGCCGGCCGCGCTCGGCGAGCGGCGTCCAGTCGGTATATTGCCCAATCACCGGCCCAAGATAGGGCCGCTGGATGGTCAGGCAGCGGCGGAAATCCATTTCGTCGGCTTCGACAATGCCACGATCCGGATTCTCCAGCATCCACACGATGCCCGCGAGCACCGCCGAGGTCACCTGCAGGCCGGTCGCATTCTGATACGGCGCGAGCTGGCGAGTCTCCTCGATCGAAAGCTGCGAGCCGTACCAGTAGGCGTTCTTGGCATGGCCGTAGAGCAGCACGCCAAGCTCGTCGATGCCATCGACGATGTCGTTCTCGGACAGAATGTGCCAGGTCTTTTGCGGTACCCAGCCCCGCCCCGCCATTTCGTGCACCGACAGCACCGCGTCGTCGCAAGGATGGTAGGCATAATGACACGTCGGCCGATAGACCACCTTGCCGTTCTCGCGCAGCGTGAAGTAGTCCGCGATCGAGATCGATTCGTTGTGCGTGACCATGAACGCGTGCTGGGCATGCGCCGTCGGCGTCCACGAACGGACCCGGGTTCCGGCGCCGGGACGCGTCAGATAGATCGCGGCGCCACACCCGAAATCGTGGTGATAGGCGCCGGGCGGCATCGTTTTCTCGTGTGTTCCCCAGCCAAGTTCGGACGGCTGCAGGCCCTCGGAAATGAATCCTTCCACCGACCAGGTGTTGATGAACTTTTCACGCGGCCTTGGCGTGTTCGCCCGCTGCGTATCGCGCTCGGCGATGTGAATCCCCTTGACGCCGGCGCGCTGCATCAGCCGGCCCCAATCCTGCCGCGTGCTCGGCTCGGTGAAGTCGAGCTTCAAGTCCTTGGCGATATCGATGAGGGCCTGCTTGACCATCCAGGACACCATGCCCGGATTGGCGCCACAGCAGCTCACGGCAGTGATGCCGCCCGGCCGCCGCTGGCGCAGATCGAGAACGCCCTCGCGGAGCGCGTAGTTCGAGCGCTCCGAGACCGAACGCTTGGCGTCCATATAGAGGCCGGGCCAGGGCTCGACCACCGTGTCGATGTAAAAGGCGTCGATGTCTTTGCAGAATTCCATCAGGTCGACCGAGGACGTGTCGACCGAGAGGTTGACCATCATGCCGCGGCCTTGACCGCAAGTGAGCAGTGGCTTGAGGACGTCGCGATAATTTTCGCGCGTGATCGCCAGATGAAGAAAGCGGATCTGGCGTACGTCGAGCAGGCGGCGGTCGGTATCGTCGGGAGCGATGACGACAAATTTCTCGTGGTCGAATGCAAGGTGCCGCTCGATCAGCGGCAGGGTGCCCTTGCCGATCGACCCGAAGCCGACCATTACAATGGGCCCGTCGAAGCGGGCGAGTAATTCCTTATCCGTCATTTTTCGCCGTCCACGGTGAAATTGGATTGTTAGCGGCGTCGAAAGGACGTCGCGATTGGGGTTGTGTAATAGTAGGAAAGTCTTTTCGCAAATTTTTCCGTGGGGCCTGTAAATGCCTGCTTTGCCGATGACCTTCGCCAGCGGCCTCTAGGACCGCATGCTGGCGCTGCAAACCGGGGACATCAAACCCGACGGCATCGACCTTAATTTTCTGGTCATCGACAATCCACGCGAGATTTTCGACCGGATGTCGAACC
>Ga0187781_10002053_pt1 | contig 15389 bp, 11 predicted proteins | sample 0715_SJ02_MP02_2_FD_132447 | JGI IMG/M metagenome (GOLD analysis project Ga0187781, IMG submission 132447) | Tropical peat soil microbial communities from peatlands in Department of Meta, Colombia - 0715_SJ02_MP02_20_MG | ecosystem: Environmental > Terrestrial > Soil > Wetlands > Peat | place...
ACCCTCCGCGATCGCCTGCGTGGGAACGCCGATGGCAATGGATGCGGCGGCGGCGGCAAGCGCATTGCGCACGTTGTGCTCCCCGCCCACGGACAGTTCCGTCGTGATCGTCCCCAAAGGCGTGCGCATGCACAATTCGGCGCTTTGGGGCCCGAACCGAAAATCCGCTCTCAGCGCCGCGGCGCCTTGCAGCGCAAAGTCAAGAACGCGCCGGGTGCCAGCCAGTTCGCGCCATATGCCGCAGCAGGCATCGTCGGCCGGGAACACGGCGGTGCCGTCGCTCGGTAGCGCTTCGATTGCCCGACCGTTCTCACGGGCGGTCGCCTCGACCGAATCGAGAAATTCCTGGTGCTCGCGCTGTGCATTGATCACCAGCGCTACCGTCGGCCGTGCCCATTGGCTCAAGATCGCGATCTCGCCAGGATGATTCATGCCCAGTTCCAAGACCGCGGCGCGGTGCTCTTGACGCATTTGCAACAGCATCAAGGGCACGCCAATCTCGTTGTTGCGGTTTCCCTGCGTCGCAAACCAACCGCGCCGGCCATCGCGCTCCCCATAGGCGCGCGCCAAGATCGCGGCAATCATCTGGGTCGTAGTGGTCTTGCCGTTGCTGCCGGTGACGGAAATCAGCGCCGTCGTGAATTGCGAGCGCCAGTAGGCCCCGAGCAAACCCAAGGCCAAACGCGTGTTGGCAACAACGATTTGCGGCAGATCCACCGGCAGCAATCGCTCCACCAGCAGCGCGACCGCACCCAAACTGCGGGCATCCTGGCCAAATTCGTGCCCATCAAAGCGCGCACCGCGCAAGGCAACGTACAGCGCCCCCGCCTGCAGGGTGCGCGTATCGATAGATACGTCAGCAAATTCCGTTTCGGCCCTGCCTGCTACGCGGCAGGGCAAACCCGCGCGTAAAAGTGCATTTGCCGCTTGTGCCAGCGACATCATGGCGTACCGGCCTCTCGCGAAAGCAGGACGCTACGGGCGATGGCGTAGTCGGAAAACGGCAACCGCCGACCTGATATCTCCTGATAGTCCTCGTGACCCTTGCCGGCGATCAGCACCACGTCCGCGACGCCTGCTCGCTGCAAGGTCTCCTGTATGGCCTGGGCGCGGTCGGCATTGCGAACAAAGGGCACGCCCGGCGGAACCCCGGCGGCGATCTGGTCGATGATCGACTCGGCATTCTCGCCGCGAGGATTGTCGCTTGTCACAACAATCTGCTCAGCGCCGCTCGCGGCGACCGCTCCCATCACCGGCCGCTTACCGCGATCACGATCGCCACCGGCCCCAAAGACAATACACAGCCGCCCTCCGCGCGCGCGCGCAAGCGGACGCAAGGCCTCGAGCGCCTTGCTAATCGCATCCGGAGTATGCGCGTAATCGACGATCACTACGGGCCCGCGGCTGTCGGTGTGCGCACCAACGCGCTGCAAACGCCCCGGTGGAGCGCGCAGCGCCCCAGTGAGCGCGGCGGCTTTGCCCAGGGAGATGTCGCAGGCAAGCGCCACACCAAGAACCCCCAGCAAGTTAGCAACGTTAAAGTCGCCAATCAGGGATACCTCGACAAAGACGGTCTCAACGGCGTCATCGCGCTCGCACACGACAGCAAAGCGCATCCCTTGCGCGTGGTGCTCGATGCCTTCGGCACGCAGTCGACAAGCCAACGCAAGGCTCGCCCCGCTGTCACGCTGCGTGCTCACTCCTGTGACGCGCATGCCGCGGGCGGTGAGTTCGTGCGCCACCTGCCGGCCAAATGCGTCGTCCAGGTTTAACACCGCGTCTGTTAGCGTCGGGCAATCGAACAGTTTGCGCTTGGCCGCGCCGTACGCCACCATGTCCGGGTGATAGTCGAGGTGATCGCGGCTAAGATTCGTGAACAAGGCCACGTCAAAGCAAACACCCTGAACTCGCCCTTGGTCAAGACCAATCGAGGAGACTTCGATCGCCAAAGCCTTTGCGCCCTCGTCAAGCGCTGTGCGGGCCAGGCGCTGCAAGCTCACGGCGTCGGGCGTGGTGAGGTCGATCCCCTCGGTGCGCAGCGCCGGCGGAAAACCAAACCCCAGCGTACCGATCGTGGCACAGCGTTGGCCGGCCGCCGTCAGCAACTGCGCGATCCACTGGCAGCTCGAGGTTTTGCCGTTTGTACCCGTAATGCCGATCGTACGCAGCTGTGCGCTCGCATTACCGTAATACTCCGCCGCGATGCCTCCGAGGATTGAGCTCAGCGAGGGCACCGGCAAAAGCGGCGCGCGAATCGTGGTGTGCGAGGCCTGCGCCGACCAGGAGGTCTCGTCGACCACGAGGGCTGAGGCTCCCCGCGCAACTGCCTGCTCCACGTATTGCAATCCGTTTACGTGCCGGCCCGGCAGCGCGATGAACACATCGCCGGCACTCACCGCGCGGCTGTCAATCCGCAGTTGGGCTCCAGCGGGCGTTTGGGCACGAAGCCAGTTGCCAACTGCGCGCACCTTTTCATTGCTTGCGCCGATCACCTGCTCAGTCACCTGCTCAGCCTCCGGGCGCGGTTGCTTGCGCAACCTGCATCGCTGGTGAATCGGGCGGTATCTGCAGCGCGCGCAAGGTGCCTGCCGTGATCGCGCCGAAAACCGGGGCCGCGACATCGCCCCCGTAGTAGCGACCGGCACGTGGATCGTCGATCATCACGGCGACCACTATCTGCGGATCGGAAACAGGAGCGAAGCCGACGAACGAAGAAACATAGGCGTCGGTGTAGCGCTTATCGCGCAGCTTTCGGGCCGTGCCGGTCTTGCCCGCCACGCGGTAGCCAGGGATGCGAGCCAAGGGAGCCGTGCCCTCGTCGCTGGTCGCCAGCTCCAGCATGCGACGCATTTTCGCGGCGGTCTCGGGACTTAACACCCGCACCGGCGTTGCCCTAGCGTCGGTGCGCAGGACCGACACCGGAACAATGTCACCGTCGCGAGCAAATACGAGATAGGCATGCGCCAGCTGCAGCAAAGAGACCGATATGCCGTAACCATAGGCAATTGTCGCTTGCTCGACCGGGCGCCAGGTGCTGGCCGGGCGCAAATGCCCTGGGACTGCCCCCGATAATGCGGTCTGCGGCACTTGTCCAAAGCCAACTGCAGTAAGCGTCTCCCACAGCGACTGCGCGGGCATTTGCAGCGCAATCTTTGCTGTCCCGACATTGCTTGATTTGGCCACCACCTGCTCAACGGTAAGCGCTGCGCGCGGATGGTCATCGGTGATCGTTCGTCCCGTTATGGTGAGCCGTCCAGGAGCCGTGTCGATCACGCTGTCGGGCCGAACAAGGCCGCTTTCGATCGCTGTGGCGACCGAAAAGGGTTTGAGCGTCGACCCCGGCTCGAAGGTATCCGTCACCGCCCGGTCGCGAACCTGGTTCGGGTCAAACTGCTTGCGATGCGCCGGATCAAAATCCGGCCAGTTTGCCAGGGCCAGCAATTCGCCGGTGCGAGCGTCGAGCACGACAGCGGCGGCCGCATGCGCCGCATTGGCTTCCGCCGCTTGCTTGACCGCGGTATGGGCGATGTACTGGACGCGGTCATCGATCGCCAATGCGATATCTTGTCCTTGCACGGGCTCGTGCAACCAATCGTCCTCGATCGTGTGCCCGAGGCGATCCTCGATGAGGTGGCGTAAACCGGGCTGACCACCAAGCATCGCCTCGAACTCGCGCTCAACGCCTTCTAGGCCATGCTCGCCCACCTTCGTGACGCCGGTAAAGCCGAGCAGGTGCGAGGTGACGGACCCTTCCGGATATTGCCGCCGAAACTCTTTGACGCTGTGCACCCCGCTGATATGCAGCGCTTCGATCCGCTGCGCGACCTCCGGGTCCAATTGGCGGCGCAGGTAAACGAAGCTGCGGTCCTCGTTGGCAATGCGCCGACGCAACTCCTCGGGCGAGAGTTCGAGCAGCCGAGCAAGTTGCGCTCGTTGCTTCGCGTCGGCCTCGAAGTCCTCAGGGTTGGCCCAGATCGCGCGCGCCGGAACCGAGGAGGCGAGTACGACGCCATTGCGATCAAAGATCGTGCCGCGCGTTGGCGTCTCCGGTAAGGTACGCGCGTAGCGCGCTTCGCCTTGGCGCTGAAGAAAACCTGTCGACCAGCCGCCCTGCAGATACACGACCCGCACGCTCAGCGCAGCAAAGGCGCTAAACAAAGTGAAAAGCAGCAACTTCGAACGCCAGGCCGACAGCTTCACCGCCAAAAGTTCGCCGTGGCGCGAAGCTCCGCGTGCCGTCCGAGCCGCGTTGCGCTCCGCCACGCGCGAGCCGGCGCCGCGTGCGGCCACGCGGGAGCGGGCTTGAGGACGCAGCGCCGACAGGCTCATTACTGCTCCTTGCCGGGAACAAGTGCGGCAGTAGCCGTGTCGGCCGCGGACGTGGGCAAAATGATGATGCGCTCCGGATTGATGGCGCGCATGCCAAGGCGCCGCGCCGCCGCTTCGACGATGGCCGGCTGGGACGCGCGTCCGAGGTCGCTGCGCAGCCGTGATCCCTCCGCCTCCAGGCTCTTTGCCTCCTGCTGCAATACCTCGAGCTCGGCGAAAAATTCACGCGCGCGATATTGCGAGGTGACCAGCGCCAGCGCGCAGATCACCAGCAATAGCGACAGCACCACTGATGCAATTCGCATCATCGCGTCTTCGCCCTCACGTGCGGCGAGTCAGCGCCACGTCCGTGCGTTCGGCAACGCGCAAATGCGCAGAGCGCGCGCGTGGATTTTGCTGCACTTCGCTTGCTGACGGGGTGATACGTGCCAACAACCGCAATCTGGGACGCGGCAATTGCGCCGCGCGCAGCGGCAGCCGTCCAAGACCGCGCTCCGGATGCGCCTGCGCGTCCATGAATCGTTTTACGATCCGATCCTCCAGCGAATGAAAGGTGATCACCGCCAGGCGGCCGCCTGGCGCAAGGACCGAGAGCGAGGCCTCCAGAATCAACGCGACCTCCTCAAGCTCTTGATTGATGAAAATCCGTATAGCCTGAAAGGTGCGGGTGGCCGGATGCTGTAGCGGGTCCTTGCGACTGCGGACGGGGATCGCAGAGGCCACGACAGCGGCAAGTTCGGCGGTGCGCCCAATCGGGTGCCCATTCTCGCGGCGAGCCACAATCGCCTTTGCAATCGGTGCAGCAAACCGCTCGTCACCATAATCGCGCAGGACCTTCTTGAGTTCGTCGACACCGACCTGAGCGAGCCACTGGGCTGCTGATCGGCCTTGCTCGGGATTCATACGCATGTCCAGGGGCCCGTCGGCGCGAAAGGAAAAGCCGCGCTGCGCATCGTCGAGCTGCGGCGAAGACACTCCCAGGTCGATGAGCACCCCGGTGATCTGCGCAATCGAACGTTCGGCCAGCACCGTTGCCAGGCGGGAGAATTCGCTTTGAACGAATTCGAAGCGAGGATCGTTCCAAGTGCGCGCCGCTTCTCGCGCCTGTGGGTCGCGGTCCAGTGCGATCAAGCGCCCGCCCGGCGCAAGGCACTGCAAAATGCGGCGCGAATGTCCACCGCGACCGAAGGTTGCGTCGACGTAGATGCCTTGCGGGTCGGTGATCAAGTGTGCCACGGCTTGCTCGGCGAGCACCGGCGCGTGTTCCCGGGACTCCGAGTTCGATGCAGCGTTCATTGCCCATTACGGCGTTCAAAATGAAAAATCCGCCGCAGCGTCCGGCAACCCGTTGGCCAGATCGCGTTCCTCGCGCTCCCGCAGCGATGCGGGTTCCCACAATTCAAAGTGCGTGCCCATCCCAATAAGAGTAGCCTCGCGTGTGAGGCGCGCATCCTCTCGCAGTGCGGTGGGCACCAGCAAGCGCCCGGCGCTGTCAAGTTCGACGTCGATCGCGCTGCCGAGCAACAATCGCTGCAGCGCGCGCGCGGAGTAAGGAAGCAGTGCGAGTTCCTTGCGCTTGCTCTCCCATTGCGGTCGTGGATACACGAGCAGGCACCCGTCGGGATGCCGCGTGAGCGTCAAGCGTCCCTCGCAATGCGCGAGCAGTTGGTCCCGATGCCGGCTTGGTATCGAAATGCGGCCCTTGAGGTCCAGTGCCAGCTTGGATGCGCCCTGAAACACCGTTTAACCCTCTTCGTGGATGTCGAGCAAGCCGCAGATTGAGATTTTTTAACAAAAATCACAATTAGTGATTACTCACTTATCCACTATCTCCCACTTTTTGACACGGACGTGCGACTTTAGTGCATGGACGGCGCCGGGTCAAGGAAAGAAATAGGCATTTTTCCCAATCCACACAAGCACTTAGCTTGCATTGCAAAAGAAAGACTTGAACAGAAAAACCTCTCAAATGAAAGAGATACAGAGGTTTTTGAAAGTGGGATATGAAGATTCGCCGCGCTGTGCAACGCAAGCGGCCGGCTCGCAAGGCAAAGTCCGCCTGTACGCCGGATTCTGTGCGACGCGTCACAGCGCCGTGGCAATCATTCCTCTAGGCCTGCGCTCGCGCGCAGGCTCAAGCCACCTACCCGCAGCCTCGCCGAGCCAGGTCAACGGCTGCCTATTTGGTGTTGCTCCGCGTAGAGATTGCCCGTTTCACCCGCTCGACCGACGCCTGCGCGCGGCCGAGCGACTCGTCTCTGTTGCTCTGATCCTCACCTCTCGGTGGGCAGGTGTTACCTGCTACGCCGCTCTACGGAGTCCGGACGTTCCTCCCGCAACCGTAGTTGCCGGCGATTGCCCGGCGGACTTTGCATCGCAAACTGTATCAGTATGCGTGCACGGCGACTTGCGCACACAGGAGCTTGGGCCGCTTAGCGGCGTGCAATTTGGCGCCCTACCAGCAACCGGCGATCACCTGAGCGGCATTACCGGCGGGGTAGATGTTGAATTGGTTGCCCAGATTATCGAGCGTGTAGGTGCCGCAGGTATCGTCGGCCTGGCCGGCTTGAGGCACCGCCTGCAGCAAATAACTCGTCGCCGTTGCGCTCACGACGCTGAGTTGATAGTCGGGGGTCGCACCGGTGCCCAAGTTCACCGGAAACGCCGCGTAGCCCAGATTAGTCGCCACATTGGTGTAGCCCGCGGGATTCAGCGACAAGTAGCGCTCCTGGCGTGCTGCAAGGTCCAGCAGCCCCGTCTTGGCATCGGCTCGGCGCGACCGCATGACATAGCTCTGGTACGAGGGAATCGCAATCGTCGTCAGTATCGCCACGACCGCCATCGCAATTAGCAAATCGATCAGGGTAAAGCCGCGCGCGCAGCTCGCTGCCCCCCGCCCCGGCGCGATCGCCGCATCCACACTTCGCCAGTTCAAGCAGCCGTTCCTCATCATGCGCTCATCCAGAGCCATCTTTTGTCTCCCACATCGTTCCTGGACTACCGCAGCTGGGACCATGTCACCCGATGCCCGGTCACGGTTGCAACAGCCTGCTCGCCACCGGTGACTGGCGTGCCGTTGCTAGTGTCGGTCAAGAAGAAATTCTGGCCGCCCGCGGAAATATTGGTGATTGAGCCGGTCCCGTTGGTCTGGACACCGCTGACTGGAGCGCTTCCATAAGTCATCGGACTGCCACTGGTGCTAAGGAAAGGCGAAGTGGAGAACTCGGCGCCCGTGGCCGGATCGATGAGCAGGGTCCATCCGGTAGGCAGCAACACCGTGCAAGAGTAGATCGTCGAAGCACTCGGTATCGTCGTGTTCACCTGCAAAATGCCTTGCCATTCGGTCGGGTTGTAAATGATCTGCTCGTCGGTTCCTGGCAGCGTGATCTGCCAGCCAAACATCGTATTGCCGCTGTTGCACACGCTCGATCCATACCAGCAGACGGTGTTGCTGGTGTCCGTCTCCACGTTCGGACCCCCGGTGACGGTGTACTGCGTAAGTGTCTGCACCGTAAGATTCGAAGGTGTGATTGACTGGCCAAGAAAGCTGTCGACCTGCGCCTCGCTCGCAGAAGCCAGTCCCATATGTGAGATCGAGTTCCAATTCGCCATGTCCCAGTCCCAGACTCCGTACAGTGCCTGTGGGCCGGGCGCATAGGAAGTTGGCGAAAGTGGCGTGAGCGGAATCTCTTGTCCGGTGCCAAAGTCCACGATCACGGCCTGAGACCCACTGGCTTGGCCGGTGACTATGACCACCGGTTTGGTGGTGATCGGTTGATCGACCAGGGCACCGCTGTACGTTGTAGCAGGGCTCGAAAACAGTGGTGTGGGCCCGCCGTGACCAAATGTCGATACGATCCAGTTCGACGGATTGTTGCTTGTAAGGTCAAAGCGCCACAAGTTGCCAAAAAGATCGCCTGCGTACACATAGTCGATGGTTTTATCGCCATCTAAGTCGGCGGGGGCCGTGTACGCGATACCGTTGTAGCGCGCCTGCCCCAGGGGATCATTGTTCGGCCCATTGCCCGTATTGAGAAAGTAAAACGACCGCGCGCTCGTATCGGGGTCGACCAGCATCACGTAGATGCCTGCCATGCCGCTACCACCACTGGCCGTCATCTGGCTAAGAGCAACCGTCTGCGAGATGTTTATCGCGTAGACTCCCGGCCCGCCGGTGCCCGTGCCCATGGACGTGATCTGCGTTCCGGTTGTAACTCCGGGCCCAGCAATCGTTTGACCGACGGCCAAGCCATTGCCCCCGATCACGTTTAGCGAAATAAGGCCATTGGACATCTGCTCAGAAGTAACCGCCTGCGCCGTGCTCACCCTATAGTGGCCGATGCTGCCTGGATCGCCGTCGATCTGGCTCACGACCGTCGTGCTCGCCGCAACCCCCGCGCCCGTGATCGTCTGACCAGAAGCCAGACCCACGCCGTTGGCCGAGACGATCATGACCGTCCCCGGACCCAGTATTGTCTGTGACGCCAGAAGCTGTGCAGTGCTCACTTGATACACGCCCGGCCCGCCGGCTGTGCCGCTGATCTGGCTGACAATGGTCGTTCCGGCCACAGGTCCGTCGTACAGCTGCTGGCCGGCGGCCAAGCCACTGCCGCTCGTGACGTACATGTTTGTGGTGGCCACGGTCATCTGCTCGGCCGTCGTAACCGTCGATCTATGGTTCAGGCCATAAGTGCAAGGATAGGGGGGGCAAGTCCCGGTCTGCGAGCTGATGGTGGTGCCCGCCGTCACGTTCAGTCCCGAAACTGCGGCACCAACGACCGGCGGCGTGCCCGCGGTGACCGTCAGTACTCTATTAGCGATTGTGGCGGTAAAAAAGTCGCCGATGGTCGCGTCAAATCGATTGCCGATGCTGGCGGTGAAGGTCGGGCTGATGCTGGCCGCAATCGTGTTGGGGAAGCCATTGCCAAAGATCACACCCCACATGTTCTTGCCGTTCGCGTTGACCGCGTGCGTGCGCCCGATGGAGGGTGAGCCATACGTCTGCCCCAGGTACGAAGCGCAGTTGGCCACGTTGCTGCAAAGAATATTTCCGGGGGTCCATTCGCCTTGCACGAGCGAGGCCGCATTGGCTTCGCTAAATTGCGTCGGATCGGTTACATCCAGCGCATAGATTGCACTGCCCCCAGGCCCTAAACCGCCGACGAGCCACGTGTGCCAGGCGCCGGAGAAATAGATGTCAAAGCCGCGAGGCGGCGCATCGACGGAGAAGACGTGCGAGTAGTTGGGCGAGGAATAGTCATAGGCGGCGGAGACCGAGTGAATCGATTGCACCACGGCGCCCGGCATGTAGGCAAGCACCTCATAGCCGTCGTTGGGATAGGGCGAGGTGACCATATTGCCGTTGGAAAATGAGCCCGTCCGAAAGCCGTGCAGCAGCCCATCGTTGGCGCCCGCATACACCACGTTCTCGCGCCCCGCAAACGTGTTGAAGAAGGTTTGGTAGCTCTCGCCGGCGTTCTCGGCGGCAACCGACGCGGGGTACAGATTGTCGTACCAAGTCGACTCATAGTTGATATTGCCCGGCGGGCCAACCCAAAATGGACTTGCATGAATGATGTCGGCCAGCACGCTGGTGCGGTCGCGGTAAATCTGCGCGGCCGTTGCGCCCGTGGGCGGGACCTCGTCCGAGCGATCTCCGCGCAGGTAGTTCAGTCGGGTACTTACGCCCGCTCCTACCGCCGAGGGATCGAGCTGGCCTTGCATAACGGCAGTCAAATTGCTCCATTCGAAAGGCACACCGTTGGTTCCATTCCACGTCACGATCGTGCGGTTTGCAGGCCCTTCGACGGAAATGGACGCACCGTTCATGCTTGGGCAGGCCCCGCCGGTGAGTACGCAGGAGGCGTCCCAGTTGACCGCAGCACTTACTGCGAGCGTATAGGTCCCGGTCTGCACGAGATTTTGCGCCGTGAGCTGTCCCCACCAATTGTTCGTGTGGTAGGAAGGCAGGTAAACCTGCGCGGTTGTGACGAGCTTGTCTAGGGGCAGGTTCACCGTGGTCGAGGCGTCCGACTGATCCGCTGGCTCCGCCTGAAAACACAAGATCTCGTGCACGTTGTCGCTGCCGCCGGTGGAGCCGGCAAAGCCAAAGAGCAGCTGCGCCGGCAAATTCCCATTGGAAGCGGTGATGGACTGGTTGGTCAGCACCTGGGTGAGTGAGCCGCCACCATAGGAGTACGAAAGGCTCAAGAGTCCCTGGTTGTCGATTTTCAGTACGTAATAAATTGGCGTTGCCTGCGAACGCGTTGTCGCCGCTTCGTCGGCAATCGACAGTCCTTTGGGCAGCACCGCGCTGCCGTTGGGAATTGGCGGGTAATCAGCAACCGCGAGCCCCGTGTTCGTCGGACTGCTGGCGCCGGTGGAGTAATTCCACAGCACGCCGGTCTCGCAGGTCGTTTGAACCGCGGTGGCCTGCTGTGCAACCGTGAGTGTGGACGGGTAGTAAGCAGGGTAGTTTGCGTTTAGCCACGACCACGCGACATTGCCTGCGCCGCGCAATCCAATCCGATTCCATTGGTAGTTGCCGCTGCCCCAGCCGCTGGCCGCAACACCGGTGGCGGTGTTGTCGTTATAGCCCCCCGAGCTGTTAGTTCCGCCGTTAAGGAAGTTTCCGTACTCGTCGATTCCCAACCCAACGTATGCACCGACCTGGCCCGTATAGGGCGAGTTCTTGTTCGAACACGAATAGCCCAGGCTTCCGCCCCACGATCCGAGCAATCCCGAGCCGGCCGTGTACTGGCTGGCATCGAGCAGAAAAAAGGATATTCCGTCCGCGCCGTCGCCACCCGAGCCCCCGCTATTGCCCTGGTAGCTTATGGTCTTGAAGGTGATTTGCACGCCGCTGCTGGAAGCAAACGGCTGCGTGGAGACAATGGCCCCGCTCTCGTGGTAGTTGGGCAGGCCGTTGGTTAAACGCAATGCGCCGTAGCCCACCGCATCGGGAATCTCCGCGGCGTTGGACGAGGGCGCGGTATTTCCCCCCAGGTACCCGAGTTGACCGCCAACCTGGTAGGCATCGCCGTTGGTGATGTAATAGCGCAGATCAACGCAGCCAGGAATGCTGCCGTTGCTTGCGGCGCCGGCAGTTAAGCAGGCGCCGTTGATCGCGGTCCAGCTATTGTTGATCGTCGTACCGGTGAAGTCCTCGGAGACGACAAGCTGTGCGCCGGCTACTGCGGGCAAAACCGCGGCAACAATTGCCGTCGCGCCGACGCGCCCGAATTTGTCGATTGCACTATTGCAGCGTTTCATCGTTGCCTCCAACGTCCTTTTCCGTCTACCGCTACTTGCAACACCCATCTAACAATCAATACGCGCAACTCGCACAAGAGGTGCCGACCCCCACCGAGTAAACGCTCTGCACTACTGCAACCGAGTTTTGCGTGCCACCGAAACCCTGCGCAGTGATCTGGTACAGATTCGAGTTCGCATTGGCCGGGTCCGGTCCCAAATAGGTAATGGCGTACTGCGGATCGGCGTAGTACTGCGCGGCGGTCATCTGTGCCTGCGGGACTCCGTCGATCGTGACGACGGGTGGTGTGAACGTCGTGCCGTATGTCGCGTTCCACAGCGTCGTTGCCAGTGTCTGCTGGGAGGGCGTAGTCGCCGTATTGCAGATCTGCGGCGTTGGCGTAGGGGCAACTAACGAGCAGCCGCTCCCCGCCCCCGCATTGCCGGCACTAAGCCAAGCTTCCGCGTTTTGTAAAGCGCTTTGCGCCGCATAGAACGCATCGGCTTTTTCGCGCGTGTTGCCCGCAATTCGCTCTTCCAGACCCAGACTGCGGAACATGCCAATGGAGAGTAGCGTGAGCATCAGCAGCACAGCCAAGGCTGCGATCAGCACAAAGCCCTTGGGTTGCCGCGCACAAGTGGGGAGCTGGTTCATATGCGGTTGAGCAGGTCGATGGTTCGAGTAAGCGTCGGCACCGCAACGGCCACTCCCGCAGCGGGCTTCGCAGCCAAGGGGCTGGCAAAGGTCAGCGTGATGCGCACGGAGACGACTAGGTTCCAATACGGCGCCATGCTCGCTGCCGTTAGGTATTGCTCGGCGGAGTTGTTGCCGTCGTTGTTTACATTGACGCCGTACTGAATCGTCATGCCGGTAACACCGTTGACCAGGGGTTGCGGTGCCTTTGCCACGCCGTTGGCCGTCACTTGGCACACGAGCTGGTTATTGGCTACGTAGAAGTAGTTGATATCGATCAACGAGGCACCGGTGCCATTGGTATTGCCATTGCAATCCATCACCCCGTCATTGGTGCCCGCTACGTAGCGCACGTAGAGCTGGTCGTTGCCGGCGACCGTCTGCCCGAAATAGGCCTGCCCCGCCGCGGCGAAGTTGCCCGCCGCGGGCAACGAACCGACCAAGGTGTTGAGAGTCGGATTGGGGAAGTAGCCACCGGTCTGGACGATGCTGGCTATAAGGTTCATCGCGAGGCGTTCGCTGTCTTGCAGCTGCGCCAGCTGGTTTTGCGCCAGATAGTTCTGGCGCGTTCCGTAGACGATCGAGAAAAGGCCCGCGAGCATCAGCAGCGAGATCAAAATCACCACCAGCAGCTCCATCAGACCGAGCCCTGATTGTTTGCGCCGCCCGGCGGCGATATGGCGGTGGGATGTGCGCGTCATGGCTGCACCACGAGGGCGTAGGACACCGCCGTCGGCGCCGGCAGCGCGCCTTGATTCGAGGTGTACTGGGTTGCTGTATTTAGGCCAATGTATGTCTCGGTCCAGTTCACGGTAATCGTGCATGTCGCCGGCGTACCGGAGCAATCGACCGTACCCGTTGCAGTGGGCATCACGTTTTGCAAGGCCGCTCCCCAGTTAAGCAAGTCGTACTCGGCCATCGGCGCTCCGACACACACATTCGTGGCGCAATGGGTCGGCCAATCGGCCATGAGGTTGAGCAGCGCGGGATCGGTAGCAACCGTGATCGCGCCACCGCTGACACTCGCCTGAAAAGTCGGCACTCCCGTGCCAACTCCCGTCCAGTACACGCGGTTAGAGTGCATAGACGAGGCCATACTCGCAGCCTCAATCGCAAACAGTGAACGCACCGTCGAGATGCGGGTGCTGGAGATCGCCAGTGCCTGCATCTTGGCGATGCCAAGCAAACCGATCGAGGTGATGACGAGCGCAACCATTACCTCAATCAGTGTTACGCCCGTGCTGTGACGAAATGTGCTCATGTGCAGGTCACCGGAATTGGGTTGGTAGTGTTGCTCGCGCCCTTGGCCAGCACGGCGATCTGGCCAATCTGATTGATGACGATGCAGCTGCCCACGCCAGGCGTGTCGTTCGCATCGTGGACTGTGATCACGACCGGGGCCGCCAAGCTGGAAAAACCATTCCACGTCGCTGACGGGACGCCCGCAAATCCGTCACGATTGAACACAACGGCTGCGACGCCCCCGCCGTTGGCCGTATCCGTCCCCGTGAAGGCCGCCTGCACCCGCATCACGGTAGGCAGCTGGCCCGATCCGGCAATCGGACTAGTGATGACGATGTGGCCCACGGTCCACGATATGGCAGCCGCAGAGCAGGTTGCGCCGTCGGTCGATATGCACATCTGGACCGTCATGCCCTGGCGTATCGCTTCGGAGCGCGCGTACTGCAGATCGCCAACCAGCCCGTTCACCTCGGTGGAGATCCGATAATTGGTCGTCGTCCACTGATACGACGGGACGGCAATGCTTACCAGAATTGCGCCGATGGAGACGACGATCAGCAGCTCCACGATCGTAAAACCCAAGCTGCGCGCGGCACGGATAGGGTTCTTCAACATTGCGTACATACGACTCCAATCTGCACTGAGCAAAGCGGGCGGCGCGCGGCCACGTGAATTGCCATCGCGCCGTGCCAGACCGCTTTGGCGCTAACGGGGTTTCGGCCTAGGGCACGCAAGCTTGAAAGATCCGCGACCAGCGGCAGTTTTTGCTCGACGGGCGGCTTTAACCCCTCAAAGCAGGCGGCCCGCGCAGGGGCCGTGGGGGCCGCTTCGCGTTGGGCCGATTTGATAAACGTGGATCGAGCGGCGGTCGCCGCGACGACGGCCGGGGGCTCACAGGCGATACCCAGCGCCCATCTGCGCAAGTTGACGTAACAGGCGCGGCCCAATTTCGGTTACCGGCAATATCTCGTCAACGCCGCCAGCGGCAATTGCCTCGCGCGGCATGCCAAAGACCACACAACTTGCCTCGTCCTGCGCGATGTTGAAGCTGCCCGCCTTGCGCATTTCGAGCATGGCGGCCGCCCCGTCGCGGCCCATTCCGGTAAGCATGACGCCCAATGCGTTGCTTCCGGCGATTGCCGCGACGGAGCGAAACAAGACCTCGACCGAGGGTCGGTGGCGGTTTACTGGCTCGGAATCGTCCAGGGCGATGACGTAGTTCGAGCCGCTTTTGGCCACGCGCAAATGCCGATCGCCGGGCGCGATGTAAGCGTGCCCTGGCAAGACGCGCTCGCCGTCCGCGGCCTCGCTTACGACAAGCCGCGTCAAGCTATCCATGCGTGCGGCAAAGCTGCGGGTAAATCCCGGGGGCATGTGTTGCGTAATGAGCACGCCGGGGCAGTCGGCAGGCAACCGCGTGAGCACTTCGCGAATGGCCTCGGTTCCTCCCGTAGAGGCACCGATGACAATGAGCTTTTCCGTCGAGACGCGCGAAAACCGCGTCGCAGGCTCCTTGCGCTCGACCGCCGCTTTCTCGATCGCTGGCGCAATGGCCGTAGCACGACGATGCATGCGCACCTTAGCAGCGACCCGAATCTTGTCGCAGATCTCGGCGCCCAAATCCTGCATCCCGTCTGCAATGCCCAACTTGGGTTTGGCGACAAAATCGACGGCACCCAACTCCAAGGCTCGAATGGTTACTTCGGCACCGCGTTCTGTGAGGGAGGACACCATCACGACCGGCGTAGGCCGCAGCCGCATGAGCTTTTGGAGAAAGTCCAAGCCATCCATGCGTGGCATCTCAACGTCGAGCGTGAGTACGTCGGGGTTCAGCGCACGGATCATTTCGCGCGCAACCAGAGGGTCCGGCGCG
>Ga0187781_10002054_pt1 | contig 15384 bp, 13 predicted proteins | sample 0715_SJ02_MP02_2_FD_132447 | JGI IMG/M metagenome (GOLD analysis project Ga0187781, IMG submission 132447) | Tropical peat soil microbial communities from peatlands in Department of Meta, Colombia - 0715_SJ02_MP02_20_MG | ecosystem: Environmental > Terrestrial > Soil > Wetlands > Peat | place...
ACGAACTGCTACAGCGGCCGCCCTCATAACGCAATTTTTCACACCTTCAGGCGGTTGGGTGTATTCTGCCAGGAGTCTGGGTTTTGGGATAGAGACCCGGCTGAATCCTGCTTGGGAGGTTCGTGCTATGAAGCTGCGAGTCTTTTGCACAATCGTTTTGTTGATCATCTGCGCGGCGCCCGCGAGCGCCTTGAACAATGGTCTGGCCAAGACGCCGCCCATGGGCTGGAACAGTTGGAACAAGTTCGGCTGTGACGTCTCGGACCAACTCATTCGCGAGACAGCGGACGCCATGGTGTCGAGCGGCATGAAGGATGCCGGTTACCAATACGTGGTCATCGATGACTGCTGGCAGGTGAAGCGTAACCCTGACGGCACGATCGTGGCCGACGCCCAGCGATTCCCCGACGGCATTAAAGCGCTGGCCGACTACGTTCATTCCAAGGGGCTGCAGTTCGGTATTTACTCTGACGCGGGCAGGCAAACCTGCCAGGGGCGTCCCGGCTCGCGCGGTCATGAGTTCCAGGATGCATTCACTTACGCTTCCTGGGGGGTGGACTATCTTAAGTTTGACTGGTGCCACGCCGAGGGCCAGAACTCCACCGAGTCCTATTCCCTCATGCGCGATGCGCTCAAAGCTGCCAGCCGCCCCATCGTGTTCTCAATTTGCGAGTGGGGTTCCACTAAACCCTGGCAGTGGGCCAAAGACGTTGGCAACCTGTGGCGTGCCACAGAGGACATTGTGAATTGTTGGGATTGCAAGGAGAAGTGGGGAGGGCTGGGAGTGGTTCAAATCCTCGACCTTGTCGACGGCCTCGCGTACGTCGCCGGGCCCGGGCATTGGAACGATCCCGATATGCTGGAAGTGGGCAATGGCAAACTCAACCCTGACGAGTCGCGTGCGCACTTTGGTATGTGGTGCATGCTTGCCGCCCCCCTCATGTCCGGCAACGACCTGCGCCACATGGACGCGGATACAGTCGCAGTCCTGACGGACAAAGAGGTGATCGCCATCGATCAGGACCCGCTGGGCAAGCAGGCCAGCCGGGTGCGCAAGGAAGGTGACAAGGAAGTCTGGGCGCGCGAACTGGCGGGTGGCAACCGGGCCGTGGCCTTGCTAAACCGTGCGGCCATGCCGCAGCCCATTACCGTGCAGTGGGAAGATATCGGTTACCCGGCCCACCTTTCCGCCGCCCTTCACGATGTGTGGCAGCACAAGGACCTGGGGACGGTTAAAGGTTCCTTCACAGCCACGGTAGCGCCTCACGCGGCTGTGATCGTGACCATCCGGCCCTAGATCGGGAGATGGGGACTTGCAACCTTATTGCAAATTGAAACGTCTGTACAGTTGGCAAGTAGGTTATAATCCTACCAGGAGGCCGACCGTGAGATACGATCATTTCCGACGTGTACTCGTGGTTGTGGTCGCAGGGTTGTTCTTGCCAGCAACCCTCTTTACTCAACAAAAACCTTCGGCCAGCGGGGCGCGCCTGAGCTCGCTCACTGGAAGCGTGATGGTGAAGGGCCCCGGCGCTGCCGAAGCGGTTCCAGCTCAGGTTAATATGCCGATTGAGGAAGGCTCTGAGGTGTCGACCTCGGCGGCGAGTTCAGCGAGCGTGCAACTGGAAAACGCCTCGACCGTTCAACTCGGCGAACTCACCAAAGCCAACTTCGCGCGAACGGAAGGGGGGCAGGACGGCAGGCGACAGAATGTCATTATCTTGGATCAGGGTCAGGCTCACTTCCATTTCATTGCAAATAAACAGGATAACTACAAGGTCCAGATCGCGGACGCCACCATCTCCCCGAATGGTAAGGCTGCTTTCCAGGCGGGTTTTTCCAAGGGGAAGATGGGCTTGAGCGTATTAGAGGGCTCGATTGTCGTGTCTGCCCGTTCTGGCTCGCTGACTTTGGAAAAGGGGCGGTCTCTGGAGTACGACCCGTCAGCCGAACCGATGGCGGCAGCATCGCACGTGCGCGTGGTTCGGCTCAGTTACCTGAGAGGCACAGTGACGGTCAAGCGGCCTGGCACGGCGGAAGAGGAAAAGGCGTTGCTGAATACGCCGATTCAAGAAGGTTTTGAGCTCTCCACTGCTGACAGCAGTTATGCCGAAGTGGAATTTGAAAACGGCTCTACGGCCCGCATTGGCGAACAATCCAAATTGCTCTTCGATCAACTGGCGCTGGACGCCAAGGGCAATAAGCTGAACGGCATTACTTTCGAGCAGGGATACGGCACTTTCAATTTCGTTCCCGAGCGCCATTCAGCGAACCAACACGAACGCAATGGCACTCTTAGCTTGCAGCTTGGCGACCAAGACGTCTATCGGGTCAAGATTGCCAACACGACCTTGAACGCTGACGGCAAGTGCGAGTTCCGGACCGACCTGGCCGAGGACCGCTACAGAGTGGAGGTCTTCAAGGGTTCGGTCGAGGTGGCCACTGACCAGCAAACCATGAAGCTCGCCGAAGGCAAGGTCTTCGTACAGGAAAACGGCGGCACCACTTTGACGGCCAACAAGATCACCAAGGATGATTGGGACCAGTGGACGGAGGCTCGCGATCGCCAAGCGCAGCTAACCGGCAAGGATGAGTCCGTCCACGCCAATGGGCCGGCCTATGGCTGGAGTGACCTTAATACCTATGGCGAGTGGGTCACACTTCCGGGGAACCGGTTTGGCTGGTCGCCCTACGCGCCGGTGGGATGGTCGCCCTTCACCTATGGCATGTGGAATTGGTACGCCGGAATGGGCTGGACGTGGATATCCGCCGACCCGTGGGGCTGGATGACTGACCACTGCGGCATGTGGGATTTCGATCCCACTTTCGGCTGGTTCTGGGATATGCCCATGTTTGGTTGCGGGCTCTGGTACCCCTCGCTTGTCAATTGGTACGCGGGACCGGGTTGGTACGGCTGGGCGCCGATTGGCCCGAGGCCCATTCTGCCAGTAGCCCCTGGCCCAGGGCGCCCCCATCCCCCTAGATGGGGTCCTCAGCCCGGGCGTCCGGCCATGGGAATTGTCAAGGTTCCGGCCAGCGTGATTCAGAAGGGGCAGATGATTACTCCCCAGACGGCGGACCACGTTCCGGCCACGGCGGCGAATAGGATTGCGCAACCGCCCTTCGAACCGAGCCTGCGAACTACGTCAGTGAGCAATCCAGTGGCAAGCAATGCGACGCGCGCTGCGCCAGGCGCTCCCGCCTCGGGGCTGACCTTCGCATCAAGGCATGCCACTGCGCCTCCGACCATCCTGATGGGGGGCAACGCTGCAAGGGAGAGCTCATTGCTGGCCCGAAATGGCTTCCATTCTGGCCGTGAGCCCTTGCGCGCCGCTCAAGGCACAACCTTGGGGGGACGGTATCAAGTATACGGCTCGTCAGGTGAGTTCCGCGGGAGTGCCTCGACCGGTAGGGGATGGTTTGGTAGAGGTGGCGGCGTGGGCGGCCACAGTGGCGGCCCCGTCATTTCTGGCCGATCCGGCGGGTCCGGGCCCGTCGTAGCGTCCCATGGATCGAGTGGCGGGGGCTACGGCGGAGGCGGGGGTGGAGCCTCTAGCGGCAGCGGTGGGGGCGGAGGACACTCGAGTGGCGGAGGAATGGCTTCGGGTGGCGGCGTCTCCTCAGGTGGCGGTGGTGGTGCCAGCGCTGGCGGTGGCGGCGGGCATCACTGATCCAATGTCGCACTGGGTTTGTTGACTGCGCCGGCAGGCGGATCTATATCAACTAGAGGATTTCCGCTTTCGTGGGAATGACCTGGCTTTGAGCGGAGCGCAGCGAAGGATCTCTGCGATTGTTTTTTTGGTTCGCCATGGTGCGACGAACTGTAGAGATTCTTCGCTTCGCCCAGAATAACAAGCAGTCACCTGGCACCTGACACCTGACGGCTGCCTATTTATACCCAGTTCCTGCGAAAAACTTAACCACCAGTTCGGCGGTGGGGCATACCTCCTGGCGCCTGTTGTCGGGATGTATGTGCCCCGCGGGCCAACTGTGCAATCGTCGATTGATCCCCTAAAGCTTCTTCGGCACAATAGATCTCAGTACTTCGTTGACTGGAGGACGGATCATGTGTCGAAGAAATTCTGTTGGCAGGTTGCAGCATCTTAGCGGCCTCGTAGCGACGGGGCATGGACGGCGTGTTGTTATCATGTTCGCGATGATCGGTTTTCCCTTCCTGGTGGCTCACGCCCAAAGCTCCGGCATTCCCCGTCTGGAGAAACATGGCGCCGTCACGCAATTGGTAGTGGATGAAAAGCCTTTTGTCATCCTGGGGGCGGAACTACTAAATTCCAGTTCCTCCAGCCTGGACTACATGCGGCCTATATGGCCACGTCTCGCTTCGATCCCGCTCAATACGGTCCTCGCGCCGCTTTCCTGGGAATTGATCGAGCCTCGCGAAGGGCAGTTTGACTTCGCGCTGCCTGATGGCCTGATTCAAGACGCGCGGCGAAACAACCTGCGCCTGGTATTCCTGTGGCTTGCCAGTTGGAAGAATGGCATGTCGAGCTACGCTCCGCTCTGGGTGAAGCAGGATACTCATCGATTTCCGCGAGTGATTGAAAAGGACGGCGCCCCGGTGGAAATCCTGAGCACATTCGGCAAGGAGTCGATGCAAGCGGACGCGCGCGCCTTCGCCGCCCTTATGCGCCACATCCGCGAGGTCGATGGTGATGCTCACACGGTTCTTATGATGCAAGTGGAAAACGAAGTGGGGGTGTTGGGTGATTCGCGCGATCGCTCTCCAGCCGCCAACCAGGCATTTGACGGACCGGTTCCTAAGCAATTGATGAGCTATATCCAGCAGCACCGTGACACGCTTCTTCCCGAATTTCGACAGGTTTGGGAAGCCGCAGGTGCGAAGGACTCCGGGACCTGGGAAGAGGTCTTCGGGCCCGGCCCGCAAACCGACGAGATTTTCATGGCTTGGAACTACGGGCGTTACGTTCAATACGTGGCGGCGGCGGGAAAAGCCGAGTACCCTCTTCCCATGTATGTGAACACCTGGCTTGCCGGACCCCAATCCTCGCCAGGTCAGTTTCCCAGCGGCGGCCCATTGCCGGAAGTAATGGATGTGTGGAAGGCCGCGGGAACCGCCCTGGACATCTTCGCACCGGATATTTATGCGCCCAACTTTGCCGAATGGTGCGACCGCTATAACCGCGCCGGAAATCCCTTGTTCATCCCTGAGACCCGCGGAGGCGCCGCCGGACAGGGCAACGTTTTTTATGCCATTGGCCAGCATGAGACCATCGGCTTTTCCCCTTTCGCGATCGATTCCTTTGTCGACACGGACCGCCCGGCGTTGACGGACCCAAACGGAGAGCTGGGGAAGGGTTATGAGGCCTTACAGCAGCTTACGCCCATTATTCTTCAGTACGAGGGGCAGGGGAAAATGGCTGGGTTCCTGCTCGATCGGGATCATCCGCAGACGACACTGGAATTGAACGGCTACCGACTCGACGTGAGCCTCGATGAGATCTTCGGGACGCAAGCGCAGACCGGATTCGGGCTGGTCATCGCCACTGGTCCGGAGGAGTTCCTTGGCGCGGGCAGCGGATTCCGGGTTTCATTTCAGCTCAAAGACGGCGGTCCGGTACACGTGGGTATCGGCTCGGTCGAGGAAGGAACTTTTTCTCAAAACACCTGGATTCCTGGCCGGCGGCTGAACGGCGACGAGAACGACCAGGGCAAGGGCTGGAGATTTGCTCCCAATCGAATCCGCATCGAGAAGGTCATCCTGTATCGATACTAAAAGCTTGAGATTTCGCCAACGGTCTTCGCATCCAGAAGTGGCAGGAGCGCCACTAACAAATCCACCGCGCGGTCAAGGTCGCGGCGCTCAATGATACTGTTGTGGCTGTGCAAGTAGCGCGTTGGCACAGCAAAGTTAACAGCGGGCTTGCCCGTGTCAAAGCGCTGGAGTTCTGCGCTGTCCTCTGCGCCGCCCTGCGTGACCTCAGTTTGCACGGAAATGTTGTGTTCCGCCGCCACGCGCATGATAAAGTCACGCAGCTTGAGGTTTACTAGCATGGCGGCATCCGCCAGGTAAATCACCGGCCCTCCGCCGAGCCGCTCCTGGACCCAGTCGGGGCGCCCACCGGGATGGTCCGCCGCGATGCCCGCTTCCAGCGAGATGCCGAGGTCCGGCTTCACCGCTTGAACGGCCGTGTGCGCTCCTCGCAATCCCACTTCCTCCTGCACCGTGCCCACAAAGTAGATCGTATTGGGCAGCTTGATGCCTTGCTGCTTCAGGCGCCGCAGCGTCTCGATCAGCATCACGCAGCCGACGCGATCGTCCATAGCCTTTCCAAGGTAACGTCCGCCTGCCATCTCGGTGAACGAACTCGCAGGAACTATGCCGTCACCTGCGCGGATACCCAGGGCTTCGGCGTCTTCCTTAGTCCGGGCGCCCACGTCTAGAAAGACGTCGTCGCGCGGAGTCACACGCTCGCGGTCCGCGGGAGGGGTAATGTGGGGACTGCGCAGGCCGCTGACTGCGGTTACCGGACCTTTCGCCGTCAAGATAGTCCAGCGCTGGGTAGTGTCCTAGTTTGAAAATTTTTGCTGATTTTCGGGCTTGCTACGGTTCTGAGAGGGTGGCAAACTGGGGACATGAAAAGGGAACCGAAAGTTTGTCCAGAATGCGACCACGTATTCAAAGGCAACGGCTGGGATGGGATCGATGCCCATTGGCGAGCCAAGCACGAGAGGGTAATTCCCTACAACGAAGCGTGGCCGTTGATCCAATCGGGAACCTACAAGCGTCCTACCAATCCTACGTCCCGAAAGCCCCGCGAGGATACCAACCAGATCGCGTATAGGGTCATGCAAGGGGTCATCAAAAGAACCGAAAAGTCTGCCATTTAATATCTGAAAGCCACTTAAGCCCTACCAACCAATCTTTCGAAAAGGTCAACCAAGAAATAGCCAAGACGCTCTAGATTATTTTTGGGTCGTTTCCGCAGAGCATATATACGCTCGTTATAGAGGAGTCGCTTCGGATCGGGTTTCCCAGATGCGCCGATGGACTTATCCGGTCTTTCATACTGATGCACTCTTGCTATCTCACGGTTGTTTTGTAGATAGATAACTTCCTGAGTGAAGGTACAAAACGGCTCGTTGGCCTCAATTCTTGTCGGATGGGTTTGCCGCTTGATTTGCGCTGTAATTTCTCCGGTCCTTGTCTTCTCCCAGTATCGGCCATTGTTAAAGATTTTTCGTAAACGCCATTCAGATACGCGTATAATAGCATCTGCCATGGTGAGTAGTTCCCAAATTAGAGAGCGTATTGCACAGTTCTTGGACGGTCAGATAGACCTAGAGAACTTTGAGGACTGGATCATACAAAACACATGGAACATTCACCTCAGCGGCAGTGTAGCAGCGGAAAGTTTAACATTTGCCATTGAGGAATCGCTGTCGGAATACTCAAGCAATCACATAAATGAATCTGAGTTGCGTGGGGAACTTCTAGATATCCTCGACTCTGGGAACATATTCGTTCAAATTGCCGACCCTCCTCACGCCGCGCACCCCCGCAAGGTCTACCGCTTTATGGGTTCTTCTCCACTGGTGTTTGCCTCGATAAGGGCGTAATCATTAAGGGAATGCGGCTAAGCAGTTCGTCATCGAAGAGTATATCGAACCAGTAAAGTCCGTCGTCCTGAGCGGCGAGCGTAATGTTCATGATGAAATTTTGCGTGTGGTCCTTGCCCAGAAAGTTAAGCGTTTGCTGGTAGAGTTGTCGGCGACCTCCTCCGGGATTCTCGCCGACAACTTTGACCATGTGCTCGCCAGTTACAGGCCCCGACATTAGACGTACTATTCCTTGTATGGGGATTAATGGCCTGACCCCTTGTGGCACTCCAACCATGTCATATTGGAATCTGTCAGCAATCCGCACCAGAGTGATAGAGTCGTCTTTTTCGACTAGCACCTTCTCGCAGATCAACGCGGCCCCTACAAAAGGACGTGGGTTATCCATCTCAACGCTCCGCCTAGCCTCGTGGCATATCGATACAAAAAGGCCGACTGAATTTGAATCTTGACCTTTGGCGCACACCACTGTATCCTCTCCTTAGAGGAGATACAGTGAGATGATTCGCCTAAGACCTTCCGCCAAGAATCGCTCAGGTGAATCTCGCTTTACGACGCCTTCCTAGCTTTAACCTTTGCCCAGCGAGCCGAGACAGCTTTCCTTGCGCTCTCGCTGCGCTCTTCCGGCGTCATGGCTGCGGCCCTTGCTGGCCCGCCTTTCTTTCCGCCACGCCGCCCAAGGGCTACAGCATAAGGGTTTTTCCTTTTCTTTGCCATAGCTAAATAATACGTGAGCGCTCTTGAATGTCAAGGGAAATCTTCACGTTATTCGTGACCGCTCACGTATGTATATGAAAACAAACCAAATACAGTTGTGTTTTGGATGCATTTTTCTCTTGACAACTACGTGAGCGGTCACGTACAATGGGCTCGTAAGTTAGGAGAAGGCCATGAAGAGATTAACCAGAGAAAAACAAGTTCAAATCATTTCGGCGCTCATCGAAGGCAACTCGATTCGAGCCACAGCACGAATGTTCAACGTGTCTAAAGATACGGTCCTCAAGCTGCAAGTCGAAGCGGGTTACGCGAGCGCGGATTTTCAGGACAAGAATTTTCATGGACTCCCTTGCAAGCGCGTCCAGTGCGATGAGGTGTGGGCCTTTTGCTATGCGAAAGAAAAGAACGTGCCCCAAGAGAAAAAGGGGAAGTTCGGATACGGCGATGTTTGGACTTGGACTGCGATTGACGCGCAGACAAAACTCATTCCCTCTTTCACCGTTGGAAATCGTGACGCCGCTAGCGCCCGCATTCTGATTGAGGATTTAGCAGGTCGGCTCAGGAATCGGATTCAACTGACAACCGACGGACACCGCGCATATCTTGAGGGTGTCGAAGGGGCCTTTGGTTGTGACATTGACTATGCAATGCTCGTGAAAACTTACGAGTCGAGCCAAGAGGAAACACGCTACAGTCCAGCGGTTTGCACATCCTGCGAGCGTAAGCCAATCATGGGCCATCCCGATCCTGAGCATATCTCGACCTCTTTTGTGGAGCGCTCGAACCTTTCGATTCGGATGGGAACTCGGAGATTCACTCGGCTGACAAACGCTTTCAGCAAAAAGATTGAGAATCACGCCGCAGCCGTAGCACTCTATTTCATGCACTACAATTACTGCCGCGTGCACCAGAGCCTTCGGGTGACTCCCTGCATGGAGGCTGGGTTGGCAGATCACGTTTGGTCGGTCAGAGAGATGCTTGAGGCAATTCAGTTGCCATGCGGCACTTTCGAGTCCTCATACTAGGACACTACCCAGCGCTGGTCAGGCAATGCTTGGTCAAGCCAGCCGCCTAGAAGCTGAAACTTCACCATTCCTTCCGGCGTGATGTAGCGCACCATGCCACCCACCTCGTCCATGTGCGCGGCGAGCATGATACGCGGCCCCTCGGAAGCTCCCTCGAGCGCTCCGATCACGGAACCGAGGCCATCGGTGGAAATCTTGAGGCCCGCGGCGCGCAGCTCGCGCTCCAATATCTCGCGCACAGGACCCTCAAACCCTGACGGTCCAGGAGCGTTGGAGAGTTCCTGGAGCAACCGCTCCACCCGGTCACCCGGCTGCACCTGCCCCGAGACAGCGGGACCGATTAGGAGGGTGAAGCAGACCAACATGAGCGCGATTCGCGAACGCATAGTACACCTCTTGAGATCATAAAGGCGCGCGATCGAGGGAAACGATGAATTGAATGCCTTCGACGTGCCTCGAGTGGAGGCGAGTGTCATTGGTGATGAAAAGATCGACGCCTGCGGCAGCAGCGCAGGCCAACTGGATTGCATCTGGAGCGCGAAGCGAGCGATCTGAACGCAAGGCCGCGTAGATTTTCGCTGCCTTTACGTCGAGGGGAATCATGACCGAGGTTCTAGTGATGGCATCCTCATACTTGCTGACAAGCTCTTGGTCCCCCTGCTCGATGGGCTTGACCAGGACCTCCCCCAGCGTGAGTGTGGAGGTCAGCAATTGATCTCCTCGCGCGACCATTGCCCGGCGCAGGTCCCTGACGCGCTTCCCAAGCGCGCCGGTCCCTTCGAAGAGATAGATGAATAGGTTGGTGTCCCAGAAGACCCGGCTCATGCCCAGCCTTTGCGCAGCCGCTGCACGTACTCGTCGGGGTGCTCGTCGCTCCACAGGCGCTTGCCCGAACCAGCCAGGGATAATAGCGGGTCCTCTTGGGACGCGGATCGGGATACGCCAGCGCACCAGTCGCGGTACCAGCTTAGCAGGATGTGATAACCGTTTGGTAAGTCCTCCGCGTAGGGCATGATTTTTGCCCCCTCGCGCGCAGAATGGTACGCGTCACCCTTGCGGAACAGGCGACGCCTGCCCGGGTTGGTCTCGAAAAGCATCCGGTAGCGCCCTGGATTGGGCGGTCGATTGGCGACGCAGTGTTGTACCACATGCACGTACACGCCGGGCCGTAAGGACCCGGCCAAGCCCTCTTTTTCCGCGCGTGCGACGATTTCCTCCACGGCAAAGTCGGGCTGGCGCGGCTGTTCGCGATGCAGCAGCGCGGTGGCAATCCAGACTTCGTCAGCAACCTTGATATCGGTCTTGGGGGGAGCAGCCACAGCAACCCTCCGCTTGTTTCGCGCGATTAGATTCTACACCAAGTAGAGAAGAATTTGAAGACAGATCGCTTCAAATGGGATCTCCTTCAATCCGCGGGTTCTCGTCCTCCACACGGAAGACACAACATACAGGCGAAGGAAAGCCCCCAACGGTCGACCCGCGCAGAGCTAGGGCTTGCTCTAGGCCGGTTTTGCTAAACTATTAGGCGGCGCCTGAGGCGCCCAAGCGAATATGATCCAGCTTTCGTCGGCCGGAAAGCGATTCGGCCCCAAGTTGCTGTTTGAAAATCTCGATTGGCTCATCACACCACACGCGCGCGTGGGCCTGGTGGGCGCGAACGGCACGGGCAAGACCACCCTGCTCAAGGTGTTAGCGCGCCTGGAGCCGCTCGATTACGGCGAAATCAGCTTCGCCAAGGGGATCACCTCCAGCTACCTGCCGCAGGACGGCCTGACACTTTCGGGACGTACCGTGCTCGCCGAATGCCTGTCGGTGTTCGGCGATCTGCTCGCGATGGAGCAGGAGATGGGAAGCCTGATGGAGAAGATGGCAGAACTGGACCCCGAAGGCGAAGAGTACCAGCGGGTGAGCGGGCGCTTCCATGCTCTTGACACCGAGTTCCGGCAGCGCGACGGGTATTCGCTCGAAGCCCAGGCTGGGCGAGTGCTGGCCGGTCTGGGATTTCCCGAGTCCGATTGGGACCGTCGCACGGAGGAGTTCTCCGGCGGCTGGCAGATGCGCATTGCCTTGGCCAAGCTGTTGCTCGAAAAGCCCAACCTGCTACTCCTCGACGAGCCCACCAATCACCTTGACCTTGAAGCCCGCAACTGGCTCGAGGAGTATCTGAACGAATATCCCCACGCCTACGTCCTGGTTTCACACGACCGCTTTTTCCTCGACGTCACTGTGAATAAGATGGTCGAAATCTGGAACCAGCGCGTCCACTTTTACATCGGCAATTACGAGAAATACTTGGCGGAGAAAACGGCGCGGCGAGCCCAGATCGAAGCGGCTTACAAGAAGCAGCAGGACCGCATCCAGCAACTCGAAGTGTTCATCAACCGATTCCGCTACACGGCCACCAAGGCCAAGCAGGTGCAGAGCCGCATCAAGGAACTCGAGCGCATGGAGCGCGTCGAGATCCCACCGGAAGAAAAGGCCATCCACTTCCGCTTCCCGCAGCCCAAGCCCAGCGGGCGGATGGTGGCGGAATTCAAGCTGGTGGCCAAGAGCTATGGGGCCAAGCAGGTGTTCCGCAAGGTGAGCTTCACCATCCAGCGGGGCGACCGCGTGGCCCTGGTGGGTGTGAACGGCGCGGGGAAATCCACCCTGCTCAAGCTGCTGGCCGGTATCGAGCCGCTGAGCGAAGGAGAGTACCAACAAGGACACCAAGTGGAGGTGGATTACTTCGCGCAGGACCAATACAAGGCGCTGGATGCCGACGCGCGCCTGCTCGACGACCTGGCGCGCGCCGCCCCCATGGCCCTCAGCACCCAAACGGAGTTGCGCAGTCTTTTGGGCTGCTTCCTGTTCAGCGAAGATGAGGTGTTCAAGCGCATCGGAGTGCTATCGGGCGGGGAGCGCAATCGCTATGCGCTGGCGCGAATGCTGGTGCGCCCGTCGAATTTCCTGCTGCTCGACGAGCCCACCAATCACCTCGACCTGCGCGCCAAGGACGTGCTGCTCGAGGCCTTGGCAGGGTACACCGGCACGGTAGTTTTCGTTTCCCACGACCGCTACTTCATCGATAAGCTGGCCACCCGGGTGTTCGAGATTGCGGGCGGTGAGGTGAATGTCTTTCCGGGCAACTACGAAGATTACTTGTGGCGCAAAGAGGGGAAGGAGGTCGCTCTAACGCCGGGGCTGGAGGACCTTGTGGGAGAGCGTGCTTTTGCGCGTCAAAGACGCGACGCCAGCCCATTGCCCAAAGCGCCGGAGGCCACCGCCGCCAAATCGAAGCGGCTCAATCCGATTCGCTTGCAGCAGATGAAGGATCGCTGCCGCGAGATCGAAGAGCAAGTGGCGCGCCTCGAGGCCGAGATCGCAGGCCACGCGCAAGAACTCGCGCACTTCACGAGCGCGGCGGATTCCGTGCGCCTGGCCAAGTCGATCGAGCAAGGGCGCGAAGAGGTCGCGCGGCTGATGCGCGAGTGGGAAGATACGGCAAAGGTGGTCGAGGAACAGGAAGCGGAAGTGCGGGAATAGCCCTTAGTCACAGCGAATGTTTCCCGATATACGAACTGTGTGCATGGTACTAAAGGGGGCAGCCCCCTCTCTATGAGTTGACAAGTGTTGCGTTACAGGCTACATTCATGAAGTGAAGATGCGGAACTTTGTCCATAAGGGCCTGAAACGCCTGTACGAGGAGAACAGCCCCAAGGGCGTGCCATCGGCCAGCGTGGACAAACTCCGAAAAATGCTCGCGTTCATGGACGCTATGGAAGACGCCCAGGAGCTGCGCTCGATCGCGACATGGAAAGCGCACCTCCTGACCGGCGACCGCGCAGGCATATGGAGCTTGCATGTCACGCGGAACTGGCGGATGACCTTCTGGGTCGACGCTGCCGAAAAAGAAATATGCGACATGAATTTTGAGGATTATCACTAGAACGAGGGAGAACTTGTTATGCCTATGTTGAACCCGCCGCATCCGGGCGAATTTATCCGGACTGAAATCATAGAACCGCTGGGCCTCTCTGTGACGGCTGCTGCTGAAGTCCTGGGTGTTTCCCGGCCGACGCTCTCCAACCTGCTTAACGGCAAAGCCGATCTGTCCGGGGAAATGGCCCTGCGGATCGAGAAAGCGTTTGGCCCCAAGATGGAAACACTCATGCGGATGCAGTCCGCCTGGGACATTGCGCTCACCCGCAAGCGCGAGAGCAAAATCCGCGTCCGCCGCTACCACCCGACTGAAGCACTGGCATGATGGGAGGACTTATGCGCCACACTCATTTTCTACGTCGCCGAGCCAAATCCGCCTTGCTGGTTCTAAGCTTGCTTATCGTCTCGGTAGGGTGGAGTGTCGCGCCGTTGGCGGCTCGTTCCATGGGGCCAGCGTCGTCGCTTCCTGGCCAGTTGAGTCTTGATAAAGTTCCGCAGGAAAGCGTCGCCTGCGTGAAGTGCCACATGCAAAAAGGCATTACGGGCAGCGCCATTCGTGACTGGCAACTGAGCAAGCATTTCGAGGCCGGTGTCTCCTGCGCCAACTGCCACCTTCCCGTCAACGAAGCGGCGGCAAGCATTCGCAATGCTTCTACGGTCTGTGACGACAAGCGCGTTCGCCGCGCCGTCTCCCCGCGCAATTGCGCGGTCTGCCATGTGGAACAATTCCAACAATTCTCCACGGGCAAGCATGCGGTGGCTTGGGTGGCCATGACTGCCATGCCCACCACGGCCATGCAGCCCCATGCGCTGATTGAAGGCATGAAGGGCTGCGGGGGCTGCCATCGCATCGGGCTGGACGAAGGCAAATGCGACTCCTGCCACACGCGCCACCTCTTTACCGCCACGGAAGCGCGCCGGCCCGAGGCCTGCATGACCTGCCACATGGGCTTCGACCATCCCCAGTGGGAAATGTACTCGACCTCCAAGCACGGCTCTATTTACGCCGTCGAAGGCGCGCACTGGGATTGGAAACTGGATCTCGCCGATTGGTTCAAGGATCCCGACCGCGCCTCGCCCAGCCGCCCGCGCGCGCCGGTCTGCGCCACCTGCCACATGCCCAATGGCGACCACGCCGTGCGCACGGCGTGGGGATTTCTCGCCCTGCGCTTGCCGGAAAAGGATCCGGAGTGGCTCGCGTACAGGCAGAAAATCCTGATCGGGCTGGGAGTGCTGACGCCCGACGGCAAGCCAACGCCGCGTCTCGAGGTGGTCAAGGTGGGGAAACTCGCGCGGCTTACGGCTGAGGAGTGGCAGGCGGAACGCGACCGCATGATCCGCGTGTGCAGTAACTGCCACGCCCAGTCGTTTGCGCAACAAAACCTTGAGGCTGCCGACTCGATCATCAAGGACTCCGACAAGCTGATCGCCCAGGCAATCGATATCGTCGAGGGCCTTTACAAGGACGGCATCATCGAGCGGCCCAAGGATCGCCCGCCGGTGCCCGACCTGTTGCGCTTCTATGAGGTGAAATATCCTATCGAGCAGAAGCTCTACACCATGTTCCTCGAACACCGCATGCGCAGCTTCCAGGGCGCGTTCCATATGAACCCCGACTACCAACACTGGTACGGTTGGGCGGAAATGAAACGCGATCTGGCGGAGATCCAAGAGGAAGCTGTCCAGCTCCGCGCCTCCGCCAAGGCTACAGGACGAGAACGGTAACCGACGCCCGCGCATTCCAGGGGACTCATACATCCTGACCAAAATCGTCAGGACGTGTGCGCCACCCACGTATGCCCCACCCGCCGTGACCATTGCCCTCACCACGAATGGTCTTTGCCCTCTCCCGAGGGGAGAGGGTGGACCGCGACGGCGCTTTCACCAGCCGCCGCGGGCCGGGTGAGGGGTTGCTCCCGCCGCATGTAAGTCGTTCGTTGGACAGGCTCTTCTTTTAATCCCAGTTTTTCACTCTCGGCCAGATTTCTTTCAGGGGTTGTTTGAGGCCGCGACAGTAGAAGACGTCAAAGTGCTCGTAGGGCATCGAGTACGGGTGATATACACTGGCGACCTTCTCCGCGCTCGTGTAATAGCGCTCCAGGTCTTTCTGCTGCCCCTGCATTAC
>Ga0187781_10002055_pt1 | contig 15383 bp, 13 predicted proteins | sample 0715_SJ02_MP02_2_FD_132447 | JGI IMG/M metagenome (GOLD analysis project Ga0187781, IMG submission 132447) | Tropical peat soil microbial communities from peatlands in Department of Meta, Colombia - 0715_SJ02_MP02_20_MG | ecosystem: Environmental > Terrestrial > Soil > Wetlands > Peat | place...
GGGGAAACCGTCCAGCGACTCGATCGACTCCCGGACGAACGCACGCAGACAGACGAGGGAGCAGAACGGCAGGTCCGAGAAGAACGGCTGGAGTCGCGAGGAACTGGGGTGTGCCTCGATGCAAAGCCGTCCGGCCGGTATCCGGGTTCCGCATCGGCAGTTCGCGTCGGTCGACCGTCGCGCCTTGCCGAGGCGGAACGTCAGCGGCGTCGACCACGACGGCGAATCCTCCCCCACGTGTAGCATCGGATGGCTCCCGGCCCCGAGAGTACAGAAATTAACGGCATCCCATATTAAACCCCGCGAAAAGGTCATAAGCCCCTGGCCCGCCGACTCAGCCTACGGTTTCTCGAGGGTGATCACGGACTCGCGCAGGGTGAAGCTCCGACGCTGGCCGCTGCGGCGGGGACGGGCGACCTCGACCGACTCGACTCGATAGCCGAGCGAGCGTGCGATTCGCGCAAGGAGGAGATCCCCCGGAACATAGGTACCGGCGATGAGCGAGTCCCCCACGACGAGAACGAACCGGCCCCCGCGGACCAGCGCGTTCCGTACGCCATTGAGCACGGGCACGAGATCTGCGAAGTAGCGATGCACGATGGCGTGCATGTCGTCGCGCCGGTAACTGCCTTTGCGCCGGACGTTGTCTCGAATCCGCTCCAGGATCTCGATGAGCCAGGGGTCCGGCACCCGCGCGGTTCCAGAGTACGGCGCCGCGGCGGACCTCGGGAGATTGTCGCAGGCGACCTCGGCCTGCCGCAACGCCCTGAGGTCCCGATAGGAGTGGGCATACCCGAGCCAGACGAGGTCCACCTTGTAGTTCATCACGTAGTCCATCCCGTTCACGTACGGCGGACTCGTGATGGCGAGGTCGACCGAGCCGGCCGGCCACCGACCGTCTCGGGAGTCCCGGCATTCAATGACGGACGCAGGGCCCCATGCCGCCCGCTCGGCCGCAAGGGCCCGAAGGTCATCGGCCATTTCGTGAACGACCGTACGGAACCGTTCGGGGACGCTCGGGCCCGGCCCGCGATGCGACCGGGAGTACCCGAGGCACGGAGAGCGGTGAAGCCGGCTTGCCGGGATCAGGATTCGTCCGAACGCGAGGCGCAGTGCATCGTTCACGGGAGCTCCTTCCGACGGGAGAGACCGGTGCACGCGGAGCAGGTCCCCTAGCGCCTTCGGCGAAAACTGCCGGCGGGTCTCCCGGAGAAACGGAACGGTGCTGGGCTCGGCCCTCGCGGCGGCCGAGAGGAGCGCCTCGCCGCGCCGTTCGAGACCCTCCGGGTCGAGCTCGAACGATGTCTTCACCCGGGCGGCGAGGACCGCGGGGGCGAGGAGCTCGGCGCCCCACGCCCGAAATCCCGCCCGGCGCGCCTCGACGAGAGTGGTGCCGCTTCCGGCGAACGGGTCGAGGACGGTGGCGGTGCGCGCAAGCCGATGCGTGGAAAGGACGCCGCGGACGAACTCCGCGGAGAATCCCTGGACGTACGGCCACCAGCGGTGGATGGGAAGGCGCTCATTCGACCGGAACGTAATCGGTCCGTGATACTGGCCAAGTCGGATCCCGTTCTCCCGTTCGAACCGCTCGGCGTACTCCGCGGGGGAGACGAAATCGTCGCGCTCGGCCAAGCGCTCGTAATCCCGGAGCACCCAGAGGCCACGGCCCATCCGCAGAACGCGACCTTGGCGGCCGAGAACGGCGAGGGCCCGTTCGACTCGCTGCGGTCGGTCGTCCAGCTGGCTCGCGAGCTGCCGCACCGTGGCACCAATCGCCCCCGTTTCGAAGAGCGCGGCGCGGACGGCATCCGAGAGTCCGTCTCGACCCCCCGACGCCACGGTAGCTCCAGTGCCCTGCCCCGCTAAGTCGGTGTCGGCGGGGCGGTTCCAACGGATTCGTCCGTGGCCTCTCGCGGGTCGACCGGCGCCCGAATCGGTTTGCGGGACTTGAGCACCTTCGTGATCGCCTTGCGCTGTTGGCGTCGCTCTTTGCGAAGGTACCCGGCCCACTCGGATTCGAGCAGTGCAGGGTCGAGGTCGTGAAGGAGAACGTCCAGGTCATGGAGATGCCCGAGGTGCTGCTGCAGGCGGCGCAACGACTCGGCGAGGGCGGGGTCGTGTCCGGGGTCAACCGCCGATGCGAGATCGGACATCTGACGGAGTCGGCGGACCCGGATCCGAAGCCGGTGCAGGCGGTTCATGGAGGGTCGACGACGGGCCCTCCGGTGCGCCGTGGCGACCTTCTCCCGACCGCGCCTTTGATGATCGGCGAGGACGCGTCGGAGGTCCGACCGTGCGAGCGCGCGGGTCCGGAGCTCGAACGCTTCCCCGACGTGGTCGAAGAGCCGCGCCTGGCGCTCGGAGCGAAGGAACGCCCGCAGGAGCTCCCGGCCGGTCCGCGCATCCTCCTCGAGGCGGGAACGGTACTGGCGGAGCTGCCCCTGTTCCTCCTCCGAGCCGGCGCGTTTCTCCACTTCTTCGAGCAGTCGGACCGCCACATCACGGTCCCGTACCTGGCCGACAAGCCGGGTGAGGCGCCGGATCCGTGCCTCGAGTGGCCGGAGCTGGGCCTTGCCGACCTCGCCGAGGAGCTCCCCCCAGATTGCGAGCGCGGTGCGGAGTCCCCGCATCGCCCGGTGAAGCCGATGCAGGCTTCCCGGCGTCGGACGGGGACGACGGATCACATCGTCGACGTCCCGGACAACCACGGTCAGGATCCGGCGCAGCTCGGCGCGAAGTCTCCCAGGATCAAGGGACCGGGGTAATCGACCGCGCGTCACATGAGACCTCAGTCCGGGGGAACTCCGGCGCATTGGTAAGCGATTCGACCGGAGGGTTGAATCGTCGGTCCGACCGAGTCCTATTAGAAGGCCACGCCTTGTCGACCCGCGTGGACCGCGCACGTCTGACGACGGACGACCGCGTGCGCAGTTCTCGTCCTTCCCACGCCCGTTCGACCCTTGGGGTAATCGACATTGGCTCGAACACGGCGCGGTTTGTCGTCTTCGAGGTCTCCTCTGCGGGGACCGTCCGGGCGATCTACGAGACGAAGGACGTCCCGCGACTCGGTCTCGACCCCGGTCCGAACGGACGACTGGCTCCCGCGACGATCGCACGGGGAGTCACGACGACCCGGCGGTTCGCGCGTCTCGTCCGCACCCTTGCGGTTCCGAAGACCCTCGCGGTCGCGACGAGCGCCGTCCGGGACGCCCCGAATGGACCGGAGTTCGTCCGAGATGTGGAGCGGGCCACCGGGATGCTGCTTCGAATCCTCACCGGGGCCGAGGAGGCCCGATATGCCTACCTCGGGGTCGCCGGCGCTTGGGAGCTCGAGAACGACCTCGTGCTCGACCTCGGGGGAGGCTCGCTCCAGCTCGCCGAGGTCCGCGCCGGGCGCCTCCAGAACTCGGTCAGCCTTCCCCTCGGTGCGTTACGGCTCTCCCAGCGGTTCTTCGCGCATGATCCCCCGAAGCGCCGCGAGTGGGACGAGCTCCGTACCCACGTCCGGGGGACCCTCACCTCCGTGGTCGAGGCGTTCGGCGGCTCTCCCGCCCGGCTCCTCGGGATCGGGGGCACGATCCGCTCGCTCGCCCGCGCGACGATCGAACTGCGAGAGTGGCCGGTCCGTCGGGTCCACGGCTACACGCTGTACGACCACGACCTGAAGGCGCTCGCAGAGCTCCTAGGGGAGATGCCCGCGGCGAAGCGCCGAGCGATACCGGGGATCGGCGGGGATCGGGCCGACGTCGTCCTCGGCGGGATCGTGGTCCTCGAGGAGATCCTGCGGGCCGAAAAGATGGACCGGATCGTCGTTTCCAGCACCGGGATCCGGGAGGGAATCGCCCTCGAGGCCGTCGGCGCGAAACTTCCGGTCCCTGCCGAGCAACTCGCAGAGCGATCCACCACCGCCGCAGCGGAGTCGTTCGCCTTCGAGACCGATCACGGGCGCGCGGTCGCCGAGACGGCCCTCGCGCTCTTCGAGTCGCTCGGGCCCCGACTGGGTGGCGGGAGGAGCGAGTCGCTCGCCCTTCGGGTCGCGGCCTGGATGCACGACGCCGGAACCGCCATCGACCTATGGAATCACGCGCACCATTCCGCGTATCTCATCCAAAACTACCCGATCTGGGGCCTCGACCAGCGCGAGGTTCTGCTCGCATCGATGGCGACGTACCTTCACGAGGGGGACGACCCACCGTCGCAGTGGAAGAAGGCGTACCTCCCAATCATCCGACCGGTGGACCTCGAACTCGCGATGCGGCTCGGGGCGATCCTCGAGGTCGCCGAGATCGTCACCCCCGTCCGGCCCCGCTTTTCGCTCGTGGGGCAGGGCCGGACGCTCGCGGTGAGCTTTTCTGCCCCTTCCGATACGACCCTTCCCCCGCGGTGGGCGGAGAAGGTCCGCAAACCCATGGAACGTATTTTCGGTCTCGAGGTCCGTCTCCCGCATGCCTGAGTCTCCCTCGCCGACCCACGGCTTTCCGGGACGTCTCCTCGTCTTCGAAGGGCTCGACGGGAGCGGCAAATCGACCCAGGCAGCACTCCTCGGAAAGTGGCTGCAGGCCCGGGACTACCGGGTCTTCTTCACGGAGTGGAACTCCTCGGATCTCGTCTCGGGAGTGATCCGGCGGGGGAAGAAGAAGGGCCTCCTCACCCCGACGACGTTCTCCCTTCTCCACGCGGTCGACTTCGCCGACCGGTTCAATCGGACGATCCTGCCACCGCTGCGCGCGGGCTACCTCGTGGTCTGCGACCGGTACGCGTTCACGGCGTTCGTCCGCGATGCCGCTCGAGGGTGCGACCCGAAGTGGGTCCGGACGATCTACTCGTTCGCCCCCCGGCCCGACCGCGTCTTCTACTTCCGCGTCCCCGTCCAGGTGACCCTGAAGCGCAAGCTCGCCTCCCGCTCCAAGATCAACTACTACGAGGCCGGGATGGACCTCGGTCTCTCCGACGACGTCCAGGAAAGCTACGTCCGGTTCCAGAGTCGGCTGCGGGCCGAGTACGAAAAGATCGCGGAGACCGACGAATTCACCGTGATCGATTCGAGCCGTCCGGTCGAATCGATCCAGGCTGAGCTGCGGACGAACCTTCGTCCGCTCCTCGAGAACTTCCCGACGGGGGCGCGGCTACTCCATGACGGGTAGGACGTACGGCACCCGACTCCCCGGGATCCCGACCGAGCCGCTCCCGGGGAAGCTCATCGTGATCGAGGGCGCGGACGGCTCCGGCCGGTCGACGGAAGTCAACCTTCTGAAGACCTGGCTGGAGGTCGAAGGCCACGCGGTCGTCGACACGGGTCTTCGCCGCTCGGACCTCGTCAGCGCCGAGATCGACCGGGCGAAGCAGGGCCACACGCTCGCCCCGTCAACGATGGCGCTCCTCTACGCCGCGGACTTCGCCGACCAGCACGAGAACAAGATGATCCCCGCGCTGTGGGCCGGGACGACGGTCCTCGCCGACCGGTACGTCTACACGCTCATGGCACGGGCGATCGTCCGAGGGGCGTCCCGCGAGTACGCGCGCGAGCTCTACAGCTTCGCCCTCCGCCCCGACCTCGTCGTCTTCCTCGACGCCCGGAGCGAGATCCTTCTCCATCGGGCGATCGGAAAGTACGGGAGCCTCGACTATTGGGAATCCGGGATGGACCTCTCGCTCTCCCGGGACCTGTTCGAGAGCTTCTTCCTCTACCAGGACCGCCTCTCTCGCGAGTTTGAATGGATGGGAAAGGAGTACGACTTCCACCGCGTCGACGCGAGCCGGTTCCCCGAGCAGGTGCACGCGGACGTCCAGAAGCTCGTCGTGCCGCTCTATGGGCTCGGCGCCCCCGCCCCCCGGGCCGTGCGGCCACCCCGGCCTCCCCGGGCGGTGGCGAGACTCAGTCGCGGACCCCGGAAAGTTGCTTCCGGGTGAGAAGCCAGACGAGCCGGCCAGAGCCCGGCCCGACGGACGCAGGGAATTCGAGGCACGCCGCGCCTCCCTTCGCGAGCCGGACCAGCGGCACCCCGTCGCCCGCAAGGGCCATGCCGACAAACTCCGCGAGGGTCGGTTCATGGCCGACCAGGACGATCTCCTGGCCCGTGCGGACGGAGCGACGCAGGCGGTCGAAGATGGGCCCCGCGAGCCGCCCCGCGGCGAGTTCCTCCCACTGCTCCATGCGTGCGGAGTCCCCCAGGGACTCGTGGACGAGCTCGGCGGTCTTCAGCGCCCGGCTTGCGGCGCTGGTCGCGATGCGGTCGACCGGCAGGACGATTCGCGCGAGGCCCTTCGCGGCCCGACGCGTCTGACTGACGCCCTTCGGTGTCAGGGGGCGCCGGTCGTCGTCCGGCCAACGCACGGGATTTCGGTCCTCCGCCGGACCGTGGCGAACCACCACCACGCGGACATTGCGGGGCCCGCGAGCAAGTCGAGGCATCGTCCAAGAAGGGAATTATCCCCCACACGTGCGAGTAGAAAAACTCTTGGGCCGAGACCTGGAAAGGCGGTTTCCCGTGCTACGCCGGCGACGCCGCCGAAAGCCGCCGGGAAGGTAGGCGGGGGTCCGGCTCGTCGGCGGGGAGCGAGCGGTCGAGCGCCACCTGACCGATGTCCTGCGCATAGGCGATCGTCCGCCCGATCGACTCAAGGATCCGGGCGACCGCGGCCGCCGTGGCCGGAGGCATCGTCGTTCCGTTCACTGCGGGAAGGAGCCGGTCGGCGAGGGAATGGCCGGAGGCGAGGAGGGCCTCTCCCATGTCCAAGAGATCGTTCGCGACCGGACCGTTGGGGGCCGAAAGGACCCCCTCGAGATGCTCCATGGCCTGAGCATGGAACTGCCGGAGCGAGACCATCGGGGCCGAACCCTGCGGGAGGTCGATCAGGCGACCGCCCGCCTCGCCCAGGACCACCGCGTGGTCGGCGATCCGCTCGAGGCTCCGGCCGATGGTCCAGTAGCCGAGCAGCTCGGGTCCGCCGTCTCCCGCCTCGATCCGGACCGCGACGAGACGCTGGAGGTACCATGCCTCCCGATCGATCTCGTCGTCCCTGCGCTCCCACGCCTCGTCCTCCCCGAGCGGCAGTCGGGTCCAGCTCTCGATCGCCTCCCGATGGAAGTCGACGACGAGGCGACCCATCCGCGCGACCCGCTGGTCGAACGGGATCGGGTTCTGGTAGGCGAGATCGTGAAGCCGGACGAGGTTCCCCTCGTCCGACACGATCTCCGGCTGGCGGGTGCGACGGCAGAAGGTCCGGACCACGTCCCGCGTGGGGGGACGGAGGCTCGGCCGCTCGCGGATGACAAACTCCCGAGCTCCGGCAAGATAGGCCCCCAGCAACCGTCGGAACAAGTGCTCGGGGAGCTCGCCCCGACTCGCGACGACCACCGCCAGGGAGGGACCCATCGGTCCGGCTCGGCGGCCCGTCGGGCTCGGCGCGACCGAAACGGATCCTCGGCTGGGCGCCAATGGGCTCGAAAGAGATCGAGAGTTCGGGTTCGCCGGCCCCATCGGGGTCCGGCGAGGGGTCGCGGGAGGGCTGCCGGCGCCCCCCGTCTCTGTGTCGTTTCGCTTCATCGGCGGTACATGGCCCGAACGTCATATATAGAATATCAATTTAGACTATAGTTGGTACTATAGCCGTCAGGATTCTCCCCCGACCTCCCGATCTATCGGGCGGTTCACGACCGAGACGTTGCCGGCTCGCCCTGGGACGCCGCGCGACCGAAGGAGCCTCGGGACTTCTCCATCACCTCGCTCAGCCGAGCGTTCACTTCCGAGAGAACCGAGTCGCGATCCTCGGGCCGACGGATCATCACGGTCAACAGGAGATCCGTCGACTGGGCCGTTCGGGATTTCAAGGTGAAGACGGGAGGATACCTTCGGTCGAGGCGGAGTCGGAGTCGCGACAGCGCTTTCAACATCTCACTCTCGAACGCGGGAAGGTCGACCGAACCCGGGAGCGAGATCGGAACGATCAGCTCCTTCCATGCCTGGGGGGTCAGGTTGACGACTGAGGATCGCAGGAAGACCGAGTTCGGCAGCGCGATCAGATGGTCGTCCTCCGAGAGCAGGATCGTGCTCATCGCGTTGATCTCGATGACCTTGCCGGCCTGATCGCCGACGCGGATCGTGTCGCCGATCTTGAACGGCGTGTAGAGGTCGGCGAAGTACTTCGCGCCGAAGTTCTCGAGCGGCTGGCGGAGCGCCACGATGGCGGCGACCCCGAGCAGGCCCAAGACCAGGAGAAGGGCGTCGACCCCGACGCCCAGCTCCTGGATCGCGAAGACGATTCCGACCAGCCAGACAATGACGACGACGAGTCGCTGAGCGGCGGCGGTCACCTGCGGGTTGCTCCGCCGCATCAGGCCGGCGACGGCGAGGCTCACGACGTACGAGAACAGCCACGTCGCGACGAGGATCACCCCGACGTAGATGAGCGGCAGAACCGGGGTAAGGTCGACCATTCAGGCCTCCACCATCTCGCCCAGGAGTCGGGACTCCTCGCGTGCGGCCGCGTCGATCGAGCACCGCCGAGAGGTCCGGAACCCTCCCTCCGCGACGCGCTCGGCGAGTTTCCCGCGGGGACTGAGAAGGCGCCGCATCTGGCGTTCCAGCTCGTTCGGGTCGTCCGGGTTGAACAAGAGGCCGTTCTCCCCGTCGCGGATCAGCTCGGCGACCCCGGCTCGCTCGGTCACCAGCGTCGGGCGGTGATGGAGCCAGCTCTCGATGACGACGAGACCGAACCCCTCGAACTTCGACGGGAGGATGCTGAACGCGCACCGCTCGTAGAGGCAGTCGAGCTCGTGTTGGGTGACGTGACCCGTGAGAATCACTCGGTCCGCGACTCCGAGGGACCGTGCATGCTCCTCCAGGTGACGGCGCCACGTCCCGGACTTCGAGAGCCCAAGCCCTGCCCGGGCGCTCGAGAAGCTCCCGTTTCCCGCGAGAACGAGGCGAAGATGGGGGAATCGATCCTTGAGGCGAGAGAGCGCGGTGATCGCCCGGTCCTGGCCCTTGGCAGGGTCCATCCGCGCGACCACGAGCACCACCGTGTCGACCGGTCCGATCCCTTTTTGGGACACGACCGCCCCGACCTCCTCCGGCGTGGGGTGGTGGTACTCCTGGGGATCAATGAACGGATACAGGCGCTGTACGCGCCCCTTATGACCGAACTTCCGGAAGGCGCTGCGGTACTTCTCGGAGCTCACCACGACGACGTCGTAGGCGGTGAGATAGGTCGAGAAGAGCTGTCGCCATTGTTCGGGAATGCGCGACGCGTCGAACGGGATGTGCCAGCGGAAGACCTTCGGTTTGAGCGTACCGAGCATATGGCCGATGGGAAGCTGCTGAAAATCGTGGATGTAGAATAGGTCGAAATCGACGTCCGCGTCGAGCGAGCGGATGAGCTCGGCGGTGGTACGATTGTAGTAGGTGTACTCCCCGTAGTCGTCGGTCCAGAACAGCTCCTCGGAGAGCGGGGGCCCGTCGAGGCCATGCACGGTCGTCCAGATCGTCTCCTTGACTTTGCCATACCCGCCCATCCGGTCGCGACCGATCGTGACGTTGTGGAGCGTGATCCCTGGTAGCTGAACAGTCTCCGGGGCGTTGGGGTTCAGCGAGACCCAATGGACCTCCTTCCAAACGCCATTGGCGATGAGACGCTTGGCGAGCGGATAGACCATCCGCGTGACTCCCCCCGGTGAGAACCGATAGTCGAGCCCTGCGGTCAGCTTCGAGAAATCGTTCTCGATCGTCCAGAGTGGCCGCGGAGTCTCCTCCGCGGAGGGGAACTGGAGGAGGGGCGTTTGAGTGTTGATGCACACGCGCAGGGGGTCCATGCGGTCGTTCCTTTCGGGGCAGAACCCTGCAGGTTGCCCAGTCCTCGGCTAGACGCGAACCTGGCGTCGGGTTCCGTCCCCATTTCGTACGAGCGTGGACACTGCCAACTTGTCTGGGTATAACATCCTTTGTCGACGCGAATGAAGGAATCGGAACCGAGGGGCCTTCGACGACTGGAGCAGGCCTTCCTCGGCCGCTGTATTTCACGTGAGAGGGCTCCGACGGCCGCCCTTCTTCGAACCCGGGCTCGCTGGCCCAAAGGCTCGAAATCAAGTATGAGTAGATTTGGGTGGGGCCCGGAATAATCCGAAATCCGAAGGTTTGTATAACTCTGGTTCATACCGCCCCCTACCATGTCGAAGATAGCATGGCTTTCGAAGCGCGGCTGGTTGTTGTTCGGGGTAGTTGCGATCGGCGCCTTGATGGTCTTGCCCGCGGGTTCCCTACTTTCGGCCCGCGCGGGATCCGGGACGCTCGTCGCCCCCTCAAGCGATCTGTTCCCGAGCCTAGCGAACACCGGAGTTGCCGGCCCCTCCGGGCTCCCCATCTCGCATCTCGGCGCGCTCACGCCTCCGTCGACTCCCACATCCCAACTCCTTTCCAGTCTCCCCGCAAGTCTCCGCGGAGTTCCATGGATCGAGTCTTTGGCCCGCCAAGGCGCTTCTCACTCTCCGTTGGCGTCGCTACCGAACCTCGCCCTGCTAAAGAATCCCGCGACCGTCACCAACGGCCACATCAACCCGTTCTACGTCGCCCAGCCGGCCCCCCTCGGCCTCACGGACTTCGGGCTCGGCTCCCAGACGTACTCCTACAACACCTCGCACATCCTGGGCGAGGTGACGTTCAACACTCCGCCGAACGTCACGGACCCGGCGTCGGATGGGGTCTTGGAGGTCTCCGGCCAGCATGATGGATACGTCGGAAGCTTCAATGAGTTCGGTATTCAGCTCAACACAGTTGCAACGAACATTTCGATCCCCGGCTCCGACCAGGGGTTCTTCTGGACGCAAAACGTCCTCAACTACAACGACACGGGCATCCACTTCGTCTCCGACACGTTCAACATGACCTCCGGGACCCAGAACCCATACTTCATCGCACCGGGGACGATCTACTCCGCGTGCGGCTTGGGCTCCCGCGGCGTCGAGAAGGTCCTGTTCAACTACGGCGGCGTCTTCCAGTGCGTGGGCGGGACAATCCCGGTCAGCCCGGCGTCCTACCCGGTCACCGTTCAGCTCTACAACAACGCGTCGACCAACGCGCAAGGTCGGTCGGTCGTCTCCTACGGATACCGGATCATCGAGGCCGGCACGGGACTGGTGTACACGGGCGTGAGCGACCAGGTGGTCTTCAACAGCCCCCATGCCAAGCACCACGCGGCGGTCAACCCCCCCGGATTCTCGATCGACGGGTTCGCTCCTTCCCCGACCGGACTGTTCCGGGATGCCGAGATCGTGCTCGTCGGGAACATCGGTGGAGACAACTCGGTCTTCCGTTCCATCAACGGAACCATCCAGCTGGAGTACTCCAACGCGAGCGCTGGCGGATGGCAGAGCGTCCCCTCGGCGTACAACTGGGGGGGAGACACCGGTGAGACGGCGACCGGAATTGCGGACTACTGGACCCCGAGCCACACGCTCGTGATCAACCAGGGCCCGGCAATGCTCTACGGTCTGTGGAACGCGCTGCCGTACGTCTCGGTGGCGTCCGGCGACATCCAGCTCTCCGGGTCGATCAACCCCTCGTACGGGTTCGTCTTCGTCAGCAACACCGCGCCCGTGCTCGACCCGTGGAACGCGACCCTCGGCGAGCGAGACAACATGAGCTGGTTGCCCACGACCAACACGGGAACGTTCAACACCTACCTGCCGCCCCTCGGAGCTCCGTGGACCACGCAGTACTACGTCCAAGCGTTCGCCGCGGGGTTCCAAGAGCTGAACGGTACCGCCGTGACCGGCACGGACACCTCGTACAACCTGAACCTGGTCTCCGCACCCGGCTCACTGCGCGCCCCGCTCTACGCGTTCTCGAATCAGCAGTATGTGAGCCTCGCCCAGAACGTGACCGGGGTGTCGAGCCCGCCGTACGTGTTCAACGGACTCGTCGTCAACATCAACTTCACGTTCGACCACCTGAACGACTACGGCTACGCGTCGTTCGTGCTGTTCATGACGCAGGGGGTCACCGACCCGATCGACGTGAACAACACGGTCCAGGGCGTGGATTCGACCGGCGGGAATTTCTTCTTTGCCGACTACTCGCTTCCACCGGAGCAGGGAGTTCTCTACCCGGGCCCGGCCATCTATGAGATCCCGTACGGGACGTCCGGGATCAACATCTTTGACGGGCTCAACGACGGCGTGACCAACCAGGTGACCGCAGCGGACGGCTACGGCCTCCAGGTGAACCTGTGGCACGACACCGACGCCCAGGTCGCCGACATCGTCTCGGTGCTCGGCAGCGCCGGCGTCTTCGTCGGGGACTCGGTCGGGACCGTGGTCCAGGACGTGGTGGTCGCCGAATTCGCCACTGGAGTCACGGACATGGGCTCGACCGGCACTACAGCGGTGTACATCCTCGCTGCGGGGGCCACCGGGGTCGAGGGCCTCAGCAGCGCGGACGGGACGTACGGGTACATCTACGCCGAGAACGGCGCGACCGGGATTTCCACAGGAGCCGACTACGGGGCGGGCGCCGATTACGACCCGTACTACTACCTCCCCGGAACGACCGACCTTCTGTTCGGTAACGTCTACGCCTACAACAACTCGGTCGGGGCCAACATCACCCTCTCTCTCCACTCGTACGGCGAGGGAGTCTCGGCGGATCTCGACTCGACGGGAATCGCGGCTGACAACTCGCGGGCCCTCGAGATCTACGGGGTCGCTGCTGCGAACTACTCGACAGGAATCTACCTCCACTACGATCGGGCGGTAATTATCGAGTACGTCTCCGCGTACTACCACTCCGTCGGCATCTACGTTCTCGACTCCTCCCACGTAACGATCAACTACGTTGTGGCGGACTACTACTCGACCGGGGTCTACGTCGAGAACTCCACGTTCCTCGACATCCACCACGTTCGGGCCTTCCACCACTCGATCAAGATCTACGTGGCCCCGTGAGCCAAGATCGACGGACGATTCGTTCGGGACCAACCCTCCCGTAAAGACGGGAGGGCTCAACCACTTCCCGTCTCTTCTTTTTCGTTCCTCAGCGGGGAGGACTCCAAACCCCGAAGCCCATACGGGGTGTGCATCGCGAGGGCGGTCGCCGTCGGGGGAACTCGGAAGGGTCAAGAATGGCGGAGACGATGACGACCCCGATGGCGACCCAGGCGTACCATCTCAAGGTGGAACGCGATGAGGACGGGGTCCTCGTCGGAACCGTCCCCGAGCTCCCCGGGTGCGTCAGTCAAGGCGTCACCGAGGAGGAGCTCCTGACGAACATGGAGGAGGCGATCCTCCTCTATCTCGAGACCCGGGACGCGGGAAAGGAGCTCCCGAAGGTCGTCTGGGTCGAGCGCCCCGGCGAGCGCGCCTAGGGGCGCCGCCACCGTCGCCGGGGGACCGTGGCCCACCTGACACCCCTGCCCGAGCGGCGGGTGGTTCGCGCTCTCGAGAAGCTGGGGTTTCAGCGCCACCGGCAGCGGGGCAGTCACGCATCGTACACGCACCCGGACCGGCGGGTCATCACCGTTCCGATCCATCCCACACAGGAGGTGGCGAAGGGCACGCTGCGGGAGATCATCCGGGTCGCGGGCGTCACGGTCGACGAGTTCATGGCCCTCGCCTGAGACGTCGACCACCGAATCGGCAGACCCACCGCGGGGCGGTGGAGGAGCTACGTGCTGACCTCGGTGTACCCGCCGGACGAGTTCTGATAATAGCCGTAGTTCCAGCTGCCCGGGGCATCCAGCAGGAACGGGAGCATGTAGCTCGCGGGCAGGTCTTCGGCCGCCTCACCCACTGGGGTGATCTGCATATCGGTGAGCGACCCGTCCAGCTTGTAGTCGCCGATCGGGGAGGAGTTGCAGCACGGTTGAAACTCCATCTGCGTGTAGGCCCCATAGAACGCACCACCGCTGTAGGAGAGGTCGTGGCTCCAGACCGTACCGGTCGTGGTATCGTCGATTTCGAAACGGATCACGTTCGTCGAGGATTCGAACAGGATGTGGAGGACGAGGACGCTCCCCGCCGGAGTTGCCACACCGGCCGTGCCGACGAAGTAGTGCGCTTCGCAATTCACGCCCGGCACCCACCAGGGAGCGATCTTGCCGGAAGGATTGAGGTCGACGCCGAGCTGAAAGAACCCCTCGCAGGTGGGGGTCGTGGTGCCCGTGTAGTTCATCGCGTTGATCTGGAAACTGAGGATATTCGCCTGGGGGACGGACCAGGTGTGGAGGGTCATCGTGGCGGTGTAGTTGTCAAACGCCGGCAAGAGGCTGACCAGCAATCCCGACCCCTGACCATACCCCTCCATGTTGTTGTAGCCCGGGATATAGATCGGGATCTCGTAGGTGGAGACGACGATGTTCGTGTAGTGGACGACACCGTCCGTCGTCTCGATGAGGGCGTCCGTATAGCCGACCGCCTTCGGGACGCTGATCGTCGCCGCTTTGGAGCTCGATCCGTCGATGAAGACCTCCATGGTTCGAGGTGACGTTCCCTCCGAGACGATGGTGCTGATGTACACCCAGCCCGCCGGGTAGGCCGTCCCCTGGGGCACAGCTTCCACGACCTTCAGCTTCGCAAGGTTCGAGCCCGCGACCACGGACCCGTCCTGGACTCCCACCACCGCGACGAACGTGCGCGAGCCATTCCCGAGCCCAAAGTACCCCGACGCTCCCGTAGCCGCATCGATCGCGACCTGAAACGAAAGTGTGGGCTGTCCGGCCGCGAAACCCTGGGAGGCGCGATCGATCTGGAACCCGGTGAGGTTCGACGACTGAAGGGAAGGCTCGCCGGAATAGCTCGGCGAGCTGACGACCTTCGGAACCGAACCGGTCACCTTCTTCCAGCCGTCCAGTTTCTTATCCTCGAAGTTCGAGACGAACGCGAAGGGGTGGCTGGTCAGAGGGGTCGCTATCGCGGAGGAGATCGGTGAGAGACCGGCCGTCGCAAGGGTCTCGTCCAGCGAGATCAGGGCAGACACCGAAACGGACGCGGCCGGTACGGAGAGAAGGAACATCGAGCAGACCACGACACTGAGGGCGGCCTTCGTCCAACGATTCATGGACCCTCGGAGACGTCGAAGTGGGCTGGGGGACGAGCCGTGCATATTAAAAATCGTCCGAACTCGCGGGCGAGGTCCCCGCAGACGCGTCGTGGAGACCGGTAGGTTCCCGGTTTCGGTTCCGACGACCTCGATGGCCGTTCCAAGAGAATCCGCGCACACCCCTCGGCCCCCGCTCGTCGGCCGCAAGAAGCCGTTCGGGTCCGGCACCCGCGGGAAACGCGCTCACTTTGTCTGCTCGGACTCCAACGGAGGTAGCGTGGATCCTTTCCCCTTAGTGAAGACCAAGGGCTCGAACCGTCCCGGCGGTTTCAATCTCCTATGGGCCGGGGCGGA
>Ga0187781_10002056_pt1 | contig 15379 bp, 16 predicted proteins | sample 0715_SJ02_MP02_2_FD_132447 | JGI IMG/M metagenome (GOLD analysis project Ga0187781, IMG submission 132447) | Tropical peat soil microbial communities from peatlands in Department of Meta, Colombia - 0715_SJ02_MP02_20_MG | ecosystem: Environmental > Terrestrial > Soil > Wetlands > Peat | place...
GCCGCACACGCTGGAAAACCCTGCCCAGGCCCAGCTGGCGCGCGCAGTTGTCATGGCCCGTCCGGTCGATTTTGCCTTCAATGAACAGACCGGCACCGACAACGCCTTTCAGCAACGGCTGCCCCTGGCTGCCACGGAGATCACCGCGCTAGCGCTGGCCGAATTCGACGCCATGGCCAAACGGCTGCAACAGCATGGGTTGCAGGTGATGGTGCTGGAAAAAAGCCCGGATGGCATTCCCACTCCCGACGCCGTGTTTCCCAATAACTGGTTCAGCACCAGTGCCGATGGCAGTGTGCTGGTTTATCCGATGTATACCGAAAATCGCCGGCAAGAACGCCGGGTGGAAGAGCTGGCCCGGCTCTTGCTCAGCCATGGCTACCAGATCAGCCAGATCAGTTGGCAAGGACTGCCCTGGGAACAAGAGCAGATTCTGGAAGGCACCGGGGTGATGATTTTCGACCACCCGCGTCGCCGGGTATACGCCGCCCGTTCGCAACGCTGCCATCCGGATGCCCTCTACCGCTTTGCCCGGCTGCGCGGCCTGACCGATGTGCAGCTATTCGACACTGCGGACAGCCACGGCCAAGCCATCTATCACAGTAATGTGATGATGTCGGTCGGCCAGAATATCGCCGTGATCTGCGCCGATAGCCTGCCCGATCCGCAACAGCGCCAACACGTGCTGAACAGCCTGCAGGCCACCCACGAGGTGATTGCTATCAGCCATGAACAGGTGGAGCGGCATTTCTGTGGCAACATTCTGCAACTGGCCGCGCAAGACGGCAGCCTATTGCTGGCGATGTCGCAGAATGCCTGGAATGGCTTCACTCCGGCACAACGCCGCGTGCTGGAACGTCATGGCCAGCCGGTGGTCAATCCCATCCCCACCATCGAGGCGGTAGGCGGCGGCAGTTGCCGCTGCATGCTGGCTGAGATATTCCTGCCAAGAGTGGAATACTGAAACGCCACTCACACACGCAATAAAAAAGCCGGAACACTTGTTCCGGCTTTTTTCCATCCACCACCGCTGCTACAACATGGAGCGGCTGACAAAATAGCGTAGCGTCCCTGATACAAGGTGCGCCGACGCAAACAGTACACGAGGTACGGCAAGGAGGCGCAATGCCGCAACAGGTTTTTTGTCAGCTGCGCTTAGAACCCCAGCCCCATCGCGGCGCGCACGTCCACCATGGTTTCCCGGGCCACCTTCTCGGCACGGCGACAGCCTTCGAATACGATTTCCTTGACCCGGTCCGGATGGCTCAGGTATTGCTCGGCACGCTCGAACATGGGTTGCTGCTCACGCAGTACACCTTCGATCACCGGCTGTTTGCAATCCAGACAGCCAATGCCGGCGCTGGTACAGCCCTGCTTCACCCATTCGCGGGTTTCGTGGTCGCTATAGACCTGATGCAGTTGCCACACCGGGCATTTGTCCGGATTGCCGGCATCGGTGCGGCGCACGCGGGCCGGATCGGTCGGCATGGCCTTGACCTTCTTGCTCACTTGTTCCGGTGCTTCGCGCATGGTGATGGTATTGCCATAGGATTTGGACATTTTCTGGCCGTCCAGACCGGGCATGCGTGAGGCGGCGGTCAGCTTGGCTTCCGGCTCCGGCAGAATGGTCTTGCCCTTGTTTTCCAGCCAGCCGGCCAGCCGTTCGCGGTCGGCCACTCCCAGGTTCTGGCTGGCGGCCAGAATCTCACGTGCAGCCTGCAGGGCTTCGGCATTGCCATCTTGCAGGTAGGCGGTGCGCTGCTGCATGAACTGCTTGCCCTGCTTGCCGATTTTCTTGGCGGCCGCCTGGGCCAGCTCGTCGAAATTGGCTTCGCGGCCAAACAGATTATTGAAGCGGCGCGCCACTTCGCGTGTCAGTTCGATATGCGGTACCTGGTCTTCCCCCACCGGCACCAGTCCGGCCTTGTACACCAGGATGTCGGCGGCCTGCAGCAGCGGATAGCCCAAGAAGCCGTAGGTGCCCAGATCCTTGGTGGACAGCTTTTCGATCTGGTCCTTGTAGGTGGGCACACGCTCCAGCCAGGACAGCGGCGTGGCCATCGACAGTGCCAGGTGCAGCTCGGCATGCTGCGGTACTTTGGACTGGATGAATACGGTTGCCTTGTCCGGATCCACCCCGGCGGCCAGCCAGTCTATCACCATGTCCCAGATGCTTTTTTCGATGATCGAGACATTGTCGTAGTTGGTGGTCAGGGCATGCCAGTCGGCGACCATGAAATAGCAGTCATGGCTGGATTGCAGCTCCACCCAGTTCTTGATCACGCCGTGATAATGGCCCAGATGCAGGCTGCCCGTAGGGCGCATGCCGGAGAGAATGCGGTTGGCAAACATGGTTGGATTCCAGTGAAACCGGGGGCTAAGAGCTTGTTCAAGGTCTCGCGCGCTCAAGCGGGACAAGGCGAAAACGGCTGAAAACAACAGGGGACGCGCAGTTTACATGGTGTAAATGAGCATTCCGCAAGCGTTTTTAACGCAGTTTCGCCCCCTTGCTTATCGCGCACAGCAGACGGGGAACAGCTTCCAAGTGCCGCCTGGTCAGGCGGCATCCCGCTAGATTAGAGAAACAGACTGAGCAGATGATACACCAGCTGGCGCAAGGGATTGAGCAGGGGGATGAGAACGCCGGTAAAGATCAGCGCAATCAGGATCCACATGCCATAGGGCTCCAGCCGGGAATATTTGTAAGCCATGCCGGGCGGCAGCAGGCTTTCCACGATGCGGCCACCATCCAGCGGCAGCAGCGGCAACAGATTGAGTGCCATCAGCATGACATTGATATCGATGCCGGCCTTGCTCATCAAGGCCAGTGCCTCGGAATAGCCATTATCCATGGTGATGGCCAGCCGCAGCATCAGGACCCACAGTATCGCCATCAAGAGATTGGCCAATGGCCCGGCTGCGGCCACCCAGCGCATGCCGACACGCGGCTTGCGCAGTGCGCCAAAATTCACCGGCACCGGTTTGGCCCAGCCAAACAGCACCCCACCCATCATCAGCGACAAGAGCGGCAGCAATACCGTGCCCACCGGGTCGATGTGCTTGAGCGGATTAAGCGTCATGCGGCCCAGCATATAGGCCGTATTGTCGCCAAAGCGTTTGGCGGCGTAGGCATGAGCCGCTTCATGCAGGGTAATGGCCAGCAGCACCGGCAAGGCATAGATGGTGATCTGCTGGATCAGATGAGAGATATCGCCCATGAGTTTTCTTCACATTGTCTTCATTAACCCCCGCTAAATGGGGGCAAGCGGGGATTGTTCCAGCCCCGCGCTTACAAGCCGAACAGAGCCGGATCCCCCTTGCCGCGGCGTAGCATCTCCACCCCGTCGGTCATGTCGATAACCGTGGTCGGTTCCGTACCACACCAGCCCCCATCGATCACCGCATCCACCACATGCTCCAGCCTCTCGCGGATTTCGTAAGGGTCGGTCAGCGGCTCATCGTCTCCGGGCAGCATCAGCGTACAGGACAGAATGGGCTCGCCCAATTCCTCCAGCAAGGCCAGTGCGACCTTGTGGTCGGGTACGCGCAGGCCAATGGTGGAACGCTTGGGGTGCAGGGTGCGGCGCGGCACCTCCCTGCTGGCTTGCAGGATGAAGGTATAACTGCCTGGTGTGGCGGCCTTGAGCTGGCGGAACTGGCTGTTGTCGACCCGGGCGTAGTTGGCCAGCTCGGACAGATTGTTGCACACCAGAGTCAGATGGTGTTTGAGGTCGATCTGGCGGATATCCAGAATGCGCTCCATGGCTTTTTTGTCACCCAGCATGCAGCCAAGGGCATAACAGGAGTCGGTGGGATAGACCACCACCCCGCCATTGCGAAGGATGTTTGCCGCCTCCCGGATCAACCTTTGCTGCGGATTGTCCGGGTGAATCATGAAGAACTGTGCCATGTGTGTGCTTTTACTGTGTTATGCCGGGTGAGCGGTACGGATGATGCGGTCTTCCAGCGCCTGCCATACCGGCCGGCAGATGGGGGGGAGATCATCGGTGCGGCCGACATCGCGCCCGCCCTCGCCAGGGGCGTGAAAATCGCTGCCGGCGCTGGACAACAAGTCGTAACGCTGGGCGATCAGCGCATATTTGTGCATGTCGTCCAGACTATGGCTGCCGCTGGCCACTTCGATGCCCCGACCGCCGGCATCCTTGAAATCCAGAATCAACCGCTCGGTCAGGGTGCGGCCCATATCGTAACGACCAGGGTGAGCGATGACCGCTGTACCGCCGGAAGCCACAATCCAGCCCACAGCATCGGCCAGATTGGCCCATTCATGCGGCACATAGCCTGGCTTGCCCGGTGTCAGGTATTTGCGGAATACGGTACGTACATCCTTCACCTCGCCGCTATTGACCAGGAAACGGGCAAAGTGGGTACGGCCTATCATTTCCGGGTTTTCACATACCGCCATGGCCCCGTCAAACGCACCATGGATGCCGATGCGCGCCAGCGAGTCGGACATTTCCCGCGCCCGCTGCACCCGGCCATCGCGAATGGACTGCAACCCGGCCATCAGTGCCGGGTGATCCGGATCAATGCCCAGCCCGACAATATGCACGGTGTGCTTGCCATTCCAGGTGACGGAGACTTCCACGCCATTGAGAAAATCCACGCCATGTGCCGCGGCGGTGGCACGCGCCTCGGCCAGGCCGCGGGTGCAGTCGTGATCGGTCAGCGCCACCAGGGTGGCTTCGCGCTCGGCGGCACGGGCTATCACCTCGGCTGGCGGCAGGGCACCGTCGGAAGCATGGGAATGAAAATGCAGATCGATACTGGCCATGGATCAGTTTCCGTCCTTGGACTGCCGGGCTTGCTGACGCGCCTGCCAGGCAGCCAGCCGATTGCGGTAGTCGCGCAGTTCGGCGTAATAGATATCGAGAATACAAGGGTCGCAACCGCTGCCGCAGCACATATTGTCGCTGACTTCGAACGGCGGCTCCGGCATCGGGTCGTCGTCAGGCGGCAAGGCGGCTCCGGTCATCAGGCCGCCACCACCGTGATGGTAAAGCCGTCACCACTGACCACCTGACCCGGGCGAATCTTGCAGGTCTTGCGCAGCTCCTGCACGCCATCCACCGCCACATTGCCCTCGGCAATGAAATGCTTGGCTTCACCACCGGATGAACACACGCTGCAGGTTTTCAACAGATCGCACAAGGCGATGTAGTCGTTACGCAAGGAAAAGGTTTCATTCATTTTTACACATCCATTCTGGACAGGCTTGTGCACCGGCTGTGGACAAATGCCGTAACACCTTGAGCCATCATTGTTTTTCCGCACTGCCTGTTTTTCAGGCAGTAGCCTGCTGTTTTCCACCGGTCAGCGGGACAGCGCTGTGGGCCATCTGTGGAAAATGGGGGCAAAGTCATGAAAGATAAAGACTTTAACCGACCCGCTTATTTTTTAGGCAATCCCCGACCATCCAGCAGGCTGCTGCGCACCGCCAGCAAAGCCTGCTGCAAGCGGGCCTGCTCATTCCCCTGTAACAGGGTAGGTGCAATGCCCTGCCGTGTCAGTTCAGCCTGATACAAGCCCAGCAACCATTCGCGCTGCTCAGGATGGCTGCGCAGCGGGTCCGGCTGCCAGGGAATGTCCGCCGCCGTCAGCAAGGTCAAGGCGTAGTCCTGTGGCCGATAAAGCTGTAGCAAGGCTGGTGATGGCTGGCCAAAGGCCACATCGGCCCAGATCTTGCAGGTCAGCACCGTGGTATCGCACACCAGCCAGTCGTGATTGGCTGCGGCACGCGCTTCGGCCTGCAATTGCCCCCTTGCAATGGCTTCGATATCCGCCATGCCAACCTGGTATGGTCGGGCGGCATAGTAGGCTCGGGCATATTCCTCGACATGTAGCGCAGACAGCCCCAGTCCACGCAAAGCCGCAGCCAGCTGCGCCGACAGGGTGCTCTTGCCGCAGGATTCAGGCCCGACCACGGCGATTCTGTGAATGACAGTCACCGGAGACACTCTAGCAAAGCATGTAATTATACGTCGGGATCAGGCCAGGCCAGTAGCCTTGCAACACATTTCCAGCGCGGGCAGCCGGTTTCTCACAGTGAGCGGGGACAGCCTTGTGCGTGAGCTGTGGACAAGAATGGCAAGTCCCTGAAAGCCAACGGTCTTTTTGCAACTGCCTCATTTTTAGGCAATCCCTCAGCAGCAAGTTTCCCGTCATCATCCGCAGCAGCTCCGGCTACAAAGCCATGTCCCCGCTCTGTTTTTGCACATCCGACGGGGAAAGGCTTGTGTACGGTCTGTGGGCAAATGCGCCAAGTGGCTGATCTGCTGAGGCCTTTTGCAATTGCATATTTTTTAGGCAATCACTCACCAAGCGGGAAAACGGTACGGCACTAGCCTTGGCTACGGCAGATCAGGCATGGCAACCGTCCCCAAAAGCAGGCTATGCACACCCCACGGGGACAGGCTTGTGCACCGGCTGTGGGCAAGTCCGCCAAGTCTATGAATCTACAAATAATTTTTCATATTGCTTATTTTTTAAGCAATCTACAGTTCGAGTAGCAAGCTTGCTGTTAATGACCTGGCCTGGAGTGATCCACAGTGTTTTTGCACAAGCGGCAGGGACAGGCTTGTGTGTGGGCTGTGGACAGTTTGGCTAAGTCATTGAACAGGAAAAGTCTTTTTCGACATGCCTATTTTTTAGTCAGCTTGCCATTTTTTCCACGCCAGCCGTGCATGGCCATGTGGAGGGGGTGTGGATAAGAATTGCAAGTAATTGATATCATGCAAAAAATCAGCACTGCGTATTTTTTAGGCAGATTTCACCCTCTGGCCAGCATGAAAAAAGGCGCGCCAATGGCACGCCTTGATTGAGGCCGGCCAGGAGGTTCTTAGCTACTTTCCCCCACCTGCACCGTAGCCAGTTGCCGGCGCAGAGCCTCGCCACGCAAGCCCTGCGATAGCAGCACCAGCAATTTGGCAGTAGCCGCTTCCGGCGTCAGGTCCGCGCCAGCCACTGCACCGGCACGCGCCAGCGGTTGGCTGGCGGCATAAGCCCCCACCTCTACCGCGCCCTGTACCACCTGGCTGATATTCAACACCGCACCACCACGGGCGGTAAGTGCCGCCACGCCATCCAGCAGAGTCTGATCGGCCGGGGTATTGCCATTGCCGTAACTCATCAGCACCGCGCCATCCAGCCCGCCATCCTGCATGGCCTGGCCGGCCAGTGTCGCACCATGACCAGGCGTCAGAAACAGGGCCGCCACCTTGAGTGAGACATCCAGTGTCACCGGCTGGAAGGCTTGACTGGCCTGCAACCAGTGCTGGCGGTGCCAGTGTGCCTGGATGCCGAAGCTGGCCAGCGCCGGGGCATTGGGGCTGGAGAAACCGGCAAAGCTGGCGGCATCCAGCTTGCGGGCACGGCAGCCACGCAACAGCAGGCGGTTGAAGGCAATGCAGACTTCATGCAGATCCGGCTGGCTGGCAGCCTCCAGCGCATCAGCCAGATTGCTCCAGCCATCGGAACGCGGGTGGACCAGCGGCAGTTGCGAACCGGTGACAATCACCGGCTTGGCCAGTCCGCGCAAGGCAAAGGCCAATACGCTGGCGGTGTAGGCCATGGTATCGGTGCCGTGGATCACCACGAAACCGTCGTAGTCGGCATAGCGAGCGATCAGATCATCCAGCAACTGCTGCCATTGCGCCGGCACGATGGCAGAGGAGTCGATCAGCTGCGGGTATTCCAGCACGTCAAAATCCAGAGCCGCAGTGCGAAAACGCTCCAGCAGGCGCGGCAACAGGCCGGGAACCGGGGCCAGACCTTCCGGGGTATGGTCCATGCCGATGGTGCCTCCGCTATAGAGGACAAGCAGGCGGGTCATGTGTGCATCCTTGGTCAACATCAAACAGCGGCATGGTAGCGCAAAAGCACGACGCTGCGGCTCGGGGCAGGAAAAATGCAAAACCCCCGCGACAGACAGGCTGCGCGGGGGCATGAGGCAAGTCGGACTTATTGCAGTGCTTCGTGTACGGCATCATTCACTGCGTGCTGTGCCATGTCGATATGGCCCAGAATGCGGTGTTGCAGATCACGCAGGTAACGGTCGTCTTCTTCATGGCTTACGTCCTGGCGAGCCTTGTCCAGAAAGGCCAGAGCCTGATGGAAACGGTCTTCCGGGCGGAAGCTGGCATCAGGGGGCGTACGGGCGAAGGGGTCTTTGCCATCATCAATGGCGGCATCATGCATTTCACGCAAGGCCTCGTTGATGGCATCGACGGCGCGGCGTTCGCTGCGTTCAATACGCGGATAGTCCGGACGGGCCAGCAGGTCACGAGCCATGCGTAGATCAGTCATGGCATGGGAGTAATAGGGATGTTGTTCCGGGTGCCACTGGTGCTGCTGAAAGCTCCAGGGCATTCCTTCATGCCATTCATCTGCCATGGCAGAACCGGCAGAAACCAGGGCGGCGGCGGCCAGCAAGGTGCAGGCAACGGTTTTCTTCAGGGTCAACATGATCACTCTCCTTGAGTTGCAAGCGGCATTTTTATTGTGCTTGGGGGAAAAAAGGGTCAGCGCAGTGCATCCGCAATGGCTTGCTGCACAGCATGGTGGGCATCGTCGATATGATGCAGGATGCGTCCCTGCAGGTCGCGCACCCACGGATCGTCTTCACGATGGCTTGCATCGTTGCGGGCCTGTTCCAGCAGTTTCAGCGCATTATGGAAACGGTCGGTCGGAGCCAGGCGGGCATCAATCGGCTGTGGCTGCCATGGATTCTTGCCATCATCGATCGCGGCCTTTTTCATTTCGTTCAGCGCCGCATCAATCGCCCCCACGGCCCAGCGTTCATCATCCTGTACCGGCTGCACATCGGGGTGGGCCAGCAAGGCACGAGCCTGGCGCAAATCACTCATGGCATGCAGATAATAAGGATGTTCTGCCGGATTCCAGTGCGGAGCCACGACAACGGGCTCGGGATGATAGACCGGCTGCGGCCGCGGCGGAACCACCACGCAAGCACTCAGAGTGGAAGCAGCAGCGGCAATCAGCAGCCAGCGGCTCAGACGGACATGGTTTGATTTCATTTTTTACACTCCCCTGTTTGTGGCACGGTTTCATCATGGCGCACGCCCGGCCTGCCGTCTGTAGGCATGCTGTATCGCTTGGTAAGCGTTTGTAATGAAACCTTGTCAAAGTATTAAGCGCCTATCCGGTCCGCCAGTCAGCCTGGCAAGGACAGCAGCAATCCACCGCCGCTACCTCCTGCCTGTTCGGCAATGGCCTCTTGTGGATGACTGTCAACCGACACCCGGATGGCATCATGACGCCAGTATTCTACATCGCAATCGATAATACGCTGCTGTTGGTCATAGTTGACGCGCACGATACGCAGGATGGGGCTGCCCTCGGCCAGCAGCAGCGCCTGTGCCACATCTCCCCGTGCTGCTGTTGGTGTAATGTCGAAACGCGAACGACCATACTGGATGCCATAGCGTTGTTGATACAGTTGGGTCAGCGATTGCGACAGATCTTCCTCCAGAATGCCGGGGAAGCATTCCGGCTTCAGATAATGCTCCACATACAAGACCACGCGGCCATCCAGACTGCGCAGCCGGTTGATCTGCAGGACACGCGCCAATGCGGGTAATTGCAGTCGCTGGCTCATCTCCGGGCTGGCCACCATGCTACGCATGGACAACACCGAGGTATGCACCTGCCGCTGCTGTTGCACCACCATTTGCTGGAAGTGCACCCGGTATAGCGGGTTGTATTCCAGCCGCGGTGGGGCCACAAACCAGCCACGCCGCTCTTCGCGGTAAATCCGCCCCTCCGCCTCCAGTGCCAGCAAGGCATCTTTCAGCGTGATACGCGTGGTTTCAAACAGCTCGGACAAAGTGCGCTCAGACGGCAGCTTGCCACCTGGCGGTAACAGACCGCCCTGTATCTGGGCGAGCAAGGACTGTCTTATCCGGGCGACCTGAGTCTGGTTATTATCAATTGCCATATTCTGGACTAGTCCATAAGATTTTTTCTACAGCATAGTGTTTAACAGACTTGCATGACAGCGCGACGACAGCAGGTCGGATTATGACCAGAATACGTCGATTCAGAGATTTCATGTATTTGAAACGCAATTGAAACTTGCCTCTCATCATCTCGTCATCTGCACTGCCTATGATCGCCCTGCTTGTACTGACCTAGTCCAAAAGGATGGAACCAATGAACAAGAAGCTGATGGCCGCAGTTGTTTTGTCTGCACTGAGTGTAGGTGCTTCCGCTGTGCATGCACAGGATTTGAACAGCCTGATCAAGGCTGCCAAGCAGGAAGGGGAGCTGACCACGATAGGCCTGCCCCACGACTGGTGTGGTTATGGTGATCTGGTGGCCGGTTTCAAGGCCAAGTATGGCATCAAGGTAAACGAACTGAACCCGGACGCTGGCTCCGGTGATGAAGTCGAGGCCATCAAGGCCAACAAGGGCAACAAGGGCCCGCAGGCTCCCGATGTGATCGACGTTGGCCTGTCCTTTGGCCCGCAAGCCAAGGATGCTGGACTCATCCAGCCCTACAAGGTTTCCACCTGGAACAGCATTCCGGGGGAAGTGAAGGACAAGGATGGCTTCTGGTACGGTGACTACTACGGCGTACTGGCTTTCGAAGTGAATACCGACATCATCAAGAAGGTACCGGCAGACTGGTCCGACCTGTTGAAGCCGGAATACAAGAATGCCGTAGCGCTGGCGGGGGACCCGCGTACCGCCAACCAGGCCATCATGGGTGTGTATGCTGCGGGCCTGTCCCAGGCAGCAGGTAACCCGGCCAAGGCTGCCGACGCCGGTCTGAAGTTCTTCTCGCAACTGAACAAGAACGGTAATTTCGTACCGGTCATTGGCAAGGCAGCGTCTCTGGCACAGGGCACCACGCCCATCATCGTGCGCTGGGACTACAACGCCCTGGCTGACCGCGACACCCTGAAGGGCAATCCGAAGGTTGCCGTGGTGGTGCCGAAGTCCGGCGTGGTGGCTGGCGTCTACGTACAGGCCATCAGCGCCTATGCTCCGCACCCGAATGCGGCCAAGCTGTGGATGGAATACCTGTACTCCGACGAAGGTCAGCTGGGCTGGCTGAAGGGTTACTGCCACCCGAGCCGCTTCAATGATCTGGCTGCCCACAAGAAAGTCCCGGCAGACCTGCTCTCCAAGCTGCCGGCTGCCGCCAACTACAAGAAGGCCGTGTTCCCGACGCTGGAGCAACAGGAAGTCTACAAGGCCACCATCACCAAGCAGTGGGATAGCGTAGTCGGCAGCAACGTCAAGTAATTCTGCCGCGCAAGCGGTATCAGTCCGTCATGGCCGTGCCAATGGCCATGACGGTTTGGACTCCCACATCAGGGGACAGACCCGAGCTGCCCACCAGGCAGTCACAACAGCAAGCGCGTGCCGCCCGTCCTGTGGCGCACCGCATATACCGGGTAACCCTGCCATACGAGGCTGCACCACGGATGAGTAATCCAACCGATTCCGTTACGCTCCACCCTGCTCCCAAAGCCGGCCAGGCCCCCAAAGGCTCTGCCCTGTCGGCTTTCCGATGGCTGGGTGTGGCTCCGTTTTTCCTGTTCGCATTGATGTTTCTATTATTGCCGACTGCCACGCTGATGATTGGTGCCTTTCAGGATGCCGATGGTCATTTCACGCTGGGCAATATCGCCAAGCTGTTCGATGACAGTATTCTGTCGGCTTACTGGATCAGCTTTGAAGTCAGCGCCGCATCCGCCCTTGGCGGCGCCCTGATCGGCCTGGCCTTGGCACTGGCCGCCATCCAGGGAGGCTTGCCACAATGGATACGCCCGACACTGATGACCTTTTCCGGCGTAGCTTCCAACTTTGCCGGCATCCCGCTGTCTTTTGCCTTTCTGTCCACCTTGGGCCGCATGGGTCTGGTGACCGTACTATTGCGCAACTATGCCGATTTCGATCTGTATGGCACCGGTTTTTCCATCCTCAGCTTCCTGGGCCTGACGCTGACTTATCTGTATTTCCAGATTCCGCTGATGGTGCTGATCATCACCCCGGCCATTGACGGGCTCAAAACCGAATGGCGCGAAGCCTGCCAAAGCCTGGGTGGCAGTGGCCTGGCTTACTGGTGGCATATTGCCCTCCCCGTGCTGTGGCCCAGCATCATGGGGTCGGCGTTATTGTTGTTTGCCAATGCCTTTGGGGCCGTGGCCACCGCTTATGCCTTGACGGGAAGTTCGCTCAATATCGTTCCCATCTTGCTGTATGCACAAATCCGCGGTGATGTATTGCATGACCAGAACCTGGGTTATGCCCTGGCACTGGGCATGATTGTGGTGACCGGCCTGTCCAATGCCGGCTATATCTGGCTGCGCAGCCGCGCCGAAAGGGGGCGTGAATGAAATCGACTTCCCGCATGGGGGCGTGGGTGGCCATGGCCATCGGCACCCTTTATTTCCTGCTGCCGCTGATTGCCACTTTCGAGTTCAGCCTGAAAATGAACCGTGATGGCTACAGTTTTGAAGCCTACAAGGTGGTGCTGTCCGACCCCGGCTTCCAGGCCACGTTCGGCTACTCCACGCTGATGGCGGTCCTCACCATTCTGGTCGGCATCCTGCTGGTTGTTCCGACGGCATACTGGGTGCAGCTGAAGCTGCCGCGGCTGCGTCCGCTGGTCGAGTTCATCACCTTGCTGCCGCTGGTGATTCCGGCCATCGTCATCGTGTTTGGCTACCTCAAGCTGTACAACAGCAGCTCCTGGCTACCGCTGACCGGCAATGAACGCGCCACCGATTTTCTATTGATGTGCAGCTATGTAACGTTAGCCCTGCCCTATCTGTACCGTTCCATCGATGCTGGTCTCAGGGCCATCGATGTACGCACGCTGACTGAAGCCGCTGAAAGCCTGGGTGCGAGCTGGCCAAGCATTCTGCTGCAGGTGATCTTTCCCAATGTGAAATCCGCCATCCTGTCTGGGGCATTCCTCACCTTTGCGGTGGTGATTGGCGAATTCACCATGGCCAGCCTGCTGGGTCGCCCGGCCTTTGGCCCCTATCTGCAATTGATCGGTGCCAACCGGGCTTACGAGCCGTCGGCACTGGCCATCATCGCCTTCATGGTGACCTGGGCCTCGATGGGGCTGATCCAGGTATTTGCCCGCAATGCCCGTCCGGCCCGCAAAACGGCCTGAGCCCAGACAGAATCCAAGGAATACACGCATGGCCTATCTCACCATCAATAATCTGCACAAGCGCTTCGACGACCATGTTGTGGTGCACGACTTCAATATGAGCATCGAGCAGGGCGAGTTCGTCACTTTTCTCGGCCCATCCGGCTGTGGCAAGACCACGGTGCTACGCATGATCGCCGGCTTTGAAACCCCGACCTCCGGCCAGATCCGCGTCGGCGGAGACGATATCACCCACCAGTCGCCGCAAAAGCGTGGCATCGGCATGGTATTCCAGAGCTATGCCCTGTTCCCTAATATGAATGTGACGCAGAACATCGGCTTTGGCCTGAAAATGCGCAAGTGCGACAGTGCGGAAATTGCCCGCAAGGTGGCCGAGGTGATCAAGCTGGTGGAACTGTCCGGCAAAGAAGGCCACTACCCGCACGAGCTGTCCGGCGGCCAGCGTCAGCGCGTGGCACTGGCCCGGGCGCTGGTGGTGGAACCGCGCATCCTGTTGCTGGACGAGCCGCTGTCGGCACTGGATGCGCGCATCCGCAAAAACCTGCGCGAACAGATCCGCGACATTCAGCGTCGCCTGGGTCTGACCACCATTTTCGTGACTCACGATCAGGAAGAAGCCCTCACCATGTCCGACCGCATCTTCGTGATGAATCAGGGCAAGGTGGAACAGGAAGGCCGCGCCGAAATGGTCTACACCCAGCCCGCCACAGAATTCGTCGCCCGATTCATGGGCAATTACAATCTGCTGGGCGCAGCCGACACCAACCGCCTGCTGGGGCTGGACATCCAGGGCCACATGGCCATCCGCCCGGAATCCATCCACGTGCTGGATGCCCACAGCCAACAGGCCGACACCCTGGCCGGCACCATCCGTCAACACCAGTTGCTGGGCAGCATCATTCGTTATCAGATAGAAAGCGCCGGCGTTACCCTGCAGGTAGACCGGCTAAACCGCAGCGCCAGCGATCTGATGCCGGTGGGCACCCAAGTACGGCTGCAAATCAGCCGCGATGACATGCGCGAGGTACGCTGATGCTGGCCATTTTCGATCTAGACGATACCCTGACCGATGGCGACAGCTCCAGCCTGTGGTTGCAATTCATGGTGGAACACGGCCTGGCCGCGGCAGACATGTTGCCGCGCGAGGCCGAGCTGATGGCGGCCTACCGCCGGGGCGAGTTGCGCATGGAGGACTATATGGACTTCACCTTGCAGCCGATGCAGGGCCGACGGGTGGAGGATATTGCGGAATGGGTGGAAAAATTCATCACGGACAAGATTGCCCCGATTGTCTTCCCTGCCGCCCGCGAAACACTCGCACGTTACAAAGCAGAGGGCCGCACCGTGCTGATCATCTCGGCCACGGGCGAGCATCTGGTCGGGCCGATTGCGCGCTTTCTGGGCGCGGATGATTTTCTGGCCATCTGCCTTGCCACCGAAGAAGGCTGCTATACCGGCCATACGCATGATGTGATGACCTATCAGCATGGCAAGGTCATCCGCCTGCACCGCTGGCTGACACAGCATGGGCACAAACTGGAAGGTAGCCATGGCTATAGCGACTCCATCAATGATGTCCCTTTACTGGAATGCGTGGAGCAGGCGTATACCGTGAATGCCGATCACCGTTTGTCCGCCGTTGCCAGCGGCCATGGCTGGCAACCGCTGTTCTGGTCGCGGCAGGCCTGATCATTCTTGATCAAACAAGCAAAACGGCCCTTTCGGGCCGTTTTGCTTATCTGGGTACAGCGTGATCACCCGGCTCACGGGTGAAAACCACCCCGCTCCATACATTTGTCGTACCGACCGTCCACCCGCTTGGCAAACCACTCCGTGGTCAGCTGGTGGGTAAACTTGGGGCTGATCAGGATGATCTGCGGAATGATCTGTCGTGGCACCGCCTTGCCGGACTGATCGGCCAGGGCAAACACTTTCCGATACAACTCGGTCTGGGAAAAAACCGCCAGCTTTTCCTGCCGCAGATCACGCTGCATCTCGTCCTGGCTCATGTGCAAACGCCCGGCCAGGCTATTGAGTGCCCGCTGGGTTTCGCTGGTCGCGCCGGACAATACATGATTCATCTTGTCGCTATACAGCATGATGTCCCCGTCCAGCGCCAGCTTCTGGCCGGAAAGCCGGGCCACCGCCTGCTGGAATGCCGCGTTGCGGCTGGCATAGCGGCCGGCATTGTAATCGGCAAAGCGA
>Ga0187781_10002057_pt1 | contig 15378 bp, 10 predicted proteins | sample 0715_SJ02_MP02_2_FD_132447 | JGI IMG/M metagenome (GOLD analysis project Ga0187781, IMG submission 132447) | Tropical peat soil microbial communities from peatlands in Department of Meta, Colombia - 0715_SJ02_MP02_20_MG | ecosystem: Environmental > Terrestrial > Soil > Wetlands > Peat | place...
CAGGGCAAGGGCTTCGAGAACGGAGGCAGAGACCCCATCGCGCACATGGGGGCGCAAATAAGCGAAGCAACGAGACATCAGAGCCAAGAAAGAATCATGACTGAGATTTCCGAGGAGCAAGAGATTGGCAGGTCTACCGCCGGGCTGAGAATCAAGAAAAGCCTCGACAGGCGGCACTTCCTTCGCCGGGAAGCCAAGCCAGATGAACCCCGCGCGGGGATGCTTCTCGGAAAATTTCTTTATTCCGGCCAGGACTGTCTCGAGTCCATACTCGGGGCGGAAGCAGACAAAACAAAAGAAGACAGGGTTTCGCTGAGCGAGAAAAGCCTCAATTCGAGGTTCCAAAGCGCGTTTTTGGAAACTCAAGTTTTGCATGGAGAAGCACGGAACTGAAACGATGGGCATGCCATTGATATTGTAGGACCTGATGGCTCGTTCGATTTCAATGCTGTCGCAAGTAATGCTTCCAGCGCTCAAGAAGAGCATCCGGAAGGCCGTGTGCAGAAACTTCGAATCGGGCCGCGGAAAATAAGTCTGCGGGAGGCCGCCATGAAAAGTCATCACGGCTGACCGCCCTGCGGCACGGCCTGCCAGATTTGCCGCCAAGGCGAGAAGATAGCCCTTGGTGGACTCGCCATTCACGTGCGTGTGCGGACGGTAGCCCCGGAGGACGAACCCAATTAGCTTCCGGAAATAGTCCAGCCCATTTTGCACATCGACGTATTCCGGGCTCTTGACCTTTCTGCTTTCATTGATGTTCATGACCTCGCAGACAGCGCCTCGGCGCCGCAATTCCTCGGTGAGGAGCTTAGTCTGCATCGCCCAGCCACACTGTGGAGGCGGATAATTTCCCACTTGAAGAATCTTCGTCGCAGGCTTGACGCCATGCCGACTGAATCCGGATACAGAGCTGATAAATTCACTGAAGGTGTCAGCGGAGTTGATCGCTGAGCGATTCATCAAATATCTGTCAGAGTGCCGGTCGACCGGACCCGGCTGAGCAGTGAAAGCACACTTGTAGTCCGATTTTTCGGTGAGGTGGCGCACTTCCGCGTCCCAATTTCCATTCGGGTAGGCGAAGGCATCGACGCGCGTGCCCAAGCGGGACTCGATTTCGCGTTTGGAACTCTCGAGCTCAAAGGAAATTCTTTCCACCGGAAGGCCCGGAAGGATGGTGTGAGTAACACCATGTGATCCGATTGCGACGCCTTGATTGAGTAAATTTCGCAACTCGTCCCATGTGAGACGGCGCTCTGTCGGAGGCCGATTTCCTCCGGTGTCTGGAAGCTGGATTTTTAGTTCCTCCCATGCTTGTTGGAACTGTGACGGCCCGAACATCCTGAGATCATCCGAAATCTTTCGAAAAGCCGACTGGCGCTCGTCATGCGATCGCAGGCACAGCAATTCGCCAGCCCAGGGAACGGCAAGGGTAGCTTTTGAAGCAATCCGTTGCTCGAGCTCCTCTGCCCAAAAGATTTGGGAGCGCTCGATAAAATCGGTCGGTACAAATAGAACCAAGGGAATTCCGAATTCTTTCAGGATTGGCCAGGCAGTTTCCATTGTGTTGCGGTAAGCGTCATCGAAAATCATGAGGGCAGCTCGCGGCGGGAGTTTTCGTCCATTTTCGAGGGCGTCTATTACTTCATTAAGGGAGACTGGCTTGAAATTTTTTCTTAGCCACTTCATCTGGCGGCGAAATCTCTCGACTGGCACGTGCAAATTGTCGAGATGGGACGCGGGGTTGGCAGCGGTGACGCCATGATAGAGAACAACAGTTATCCGGTCACGGTTCAGGTAACGAAGGAGAGGGAAAAAGCCGGCTAGCTCGAGGATACTGAAGGCAATCCGCTTGAAGTTGCGGCCCCACAATTTCAGACGGCTGCGTAGAAACGCCCTCAAGTCTTCCCATCCGGAAAGGTACAATGCGAATTGAGACTGGGAGAGACCTTCGGCGCCAAGGCGGCGCAGTGCTGTCAAATCCGCTCCAGCAGGATTGAAGCCGCCTCCTTTTGTGGCGCAAGCCACGAGTCCGAGTTCACGAACAACTGATTGCGCCGCGGAATTGTAAGCTCCGTCTGGATAGGCGAAGACACGCACTGGCCGATTCAATTGCTCCGTGATTTTCCGGCAGGACGCCTCAATCTCCCGGCGAATATCGTCCCGGTCGAGATGTGTGAGAATCGGATGGCTCACCGTGTGCGCACCGATCGTGATGAGCTCGCTTGTTGCCATGCTTCTAAGATCGGCCCAACTCAAGACGGGCCGATCTTCGGGTTGACCGCCGGGCTCGCTAATTCCCAGTCGGGACTGCAATTCAGCGAGTGCATCGGCCAATTCTTGCCCACCCATCGCCTTCAGCTTCGACCGGACATGATCAGCAGCGAGCACTCGCTCGGCCGGGGATTTCATGCTCAGATCTGAATCAGATTTGCCCCATTTCAAAGATGCGACGGTCGTTTTTTTGAACCACCCGTCCACTTGGTCAAGCCAGAGAGGAGTCCCATCGATCGCGCCGCTCACAACAAACACAGTGACAGGCACCTTGTATTTTTCGAGCAGGGGCATTACAACTGTGTAGTTATCGCGGTAGCCGTCATCAAATGTGATTACGACCGCATTGGAAGGTATGCTCTCGCCCGAATTGAGAATCTTGGCGGCATCTTGCAGCCCGATTACTTGCCAAAACCGAGTGAGGTGACGCAGTTGTCGCTCAAACTCGGCGGCGGAAAGCGGGCGCCGGCTGCGCGTGTCCTTACCGCCGTGGTTTGCCTCGACTCGATGATAGTAAAGAATCCGAATCCCCGACCCGTACAAGCGCCGATGAATGGCCCTCAGGAGCAAGAAAATACCGGAGTAATAGGCTGCCGCCGCAAGGCAGGCCTTCAATCTGGCTTTCAACCTGCTGGAAAGGCTCAAATCAGGCAGCTCCAGGTACTCTATCTAGCAACTCGTCGTAGACGACTTCGAGGCGCTTCACGGCAACGTTGATATCGAATTCGGCCTCAGCGTGCTTACGCGCCGCTTCTCCAAGACTCGCTCGAAGCTCCGGTCGCGCCAAGAGCAGCACTATCTGTTCAGCCAAAGCGTGAGAATCGCCGGAGGTAAACAGCAAACCATTCTGGCTGTGGTCAATCAACTCTTTGCACCCGCCAATGGCGGATGCAATCACAGGCCGCCCTGCGCTCATGGCTTCAAGGATGACATTCGGCATCGACTCGGACGTACTTGGCAGTACGACAATGTCGAGCGCCGCCAAAAGGTCCGGAATGTTGGAGCAATCGCCAAGGAAGGAAACATGGCCGGTCAATCCGTTCGCGGCCACGTACTTTCGCAGTTCCGATTCCCGCGGGCCCGGTCCGGCCAGGAGGAAATGAGCGTCTGGGAATTGTTGGACGACCTCCGGGACTGCTTGCAAAAGAACGTCGTGACCTTTTTCTGGACGCAGGTTCGCGATGATTCCAATCATGGGCTTCGCAGGGTGCCAACCCCATCGGATGCGAGCAGCCCTTTGATTGCCGTTCGAATGAAACTCCTCGATATTTACCCCATTGCGAACCAGACGAATCATATTCGAGGGGACGCCCTCACTCAGCAGGCTTTCGCGAGCAGCTTCTGAATTCACAACCACACAGTTAGATTGGCTGAATACCCGGCGCAATGCCCAGCGCTGACGCAGAGAGAACATCGAGCCGGTATCCCTGCGGCTGGTCACAAGGAAGGGAACTCCCGCCATGCGGGTCAATGGCCCGGCAAAAACATTCGTGTAATAGTCAAACGTGTGCACCAATTCGATGTTTTGACGGCGAATCAAGTTCATCCAGGCCAGTCCGCATTGAATCGTGCTCGGCGCATACCACCTTCCCCGAGCAAACTCAACCACTTGCAAGCTCGCGGCCTCGATCAATTTAAAAAACTCGCCAGTCCGAGAAAAGCAGGCGACCAATACGTTGTATTTCGACTGATCGAGCCGGCTCACCAACTCGGCGAATTGGTGTTGAGTTCCGCCGTGTCCAAAGCGGTCTGTAAAAACGCACAGGTTGCGTCGGTGCCCAGTCATTCCATTCGTCAGAAGCCCGCGTTGCGGTGCCAGAGTTCCAGGGCCATCAGAGACCAGAGCATGTAGCTGTGATCCCTTCGTCCGGTTGCATGTTCGCGAACGAGGGTGTTCAAGAATTCGAGACGAAAATAGCCTCTTTGGGCGGATCGAGAATCGAATAGCACATCCCGCAGAAAATCGTGAAGGTCGTTGGCAAACCAATGCGTCAGGGGGATCGCAAATCCCATCTTTGAACGCTGCTGGATTTCTTTCGGAAGCAAATGGCCCAAGGCCTTCTTGAAAATGTACTTGCCAGTCTGTCCTCGCAGCTTGTAGCGGATCGGAAGCCGCGAAACGTATTCCACAAGAACGTGATCAAGCAGGGGAACACGCACCTCCAGGGAATGAGCCATGGACATCCGATCCACCTTGGTCAGAATGTCGCCGGGCAACTCCGTCGCGGTATCCAGATGCAATATTTCATCGAGCAAGGTCGAATGATGGCCGTTCGTGTACGAGCTTCGCAATTCAGCGACCGAATCGAGTGTTCCCACCTGGCAGCGAAAGTCTTCGGACACCAACTCCTCTTTGATGGCATCCGGAATCAGCGTGCAGTCGAAATAGCGAGCGATGCCGTCCTCGAGAGCGATGCGCCGAAGATACCGTTTTCCGTAAGTGGCGTAGGGCAGATGGCGGCTCAAGGGGAGCAGGACGCTCCGGCGCACAGCATGCGGAATCTTATCAAAAGCCTGCTGGCGCTGGGCCTCTGCGTAGCGAGTGTATCCGGCAAACACCTCGTCACCACCGTCGCCGGAGAGCGCCACCGTTACCGATCCGCGCGCCAACCGCGAAACCAGATAAGTAGGAACGGCTGATGGGTCACCAAATGGCTCGTCAAAAAAACCCATGAGATTCTGTGCAATCTCAGCCGCTTGCGGCCTGACGACCAGCTCGTGATGATCCGTATGGAAATGCTGCGCCACCCGTCGTGCATGAGCGAGTTCGCTGAAATCCTTCTCTTCAAAGCCGATGGAGAATGTTTTTACAGGGCGGTCCATCAGTTGGCTCATCATCGCAACGACGGAACTTGAGTCGAAGCCGCCACTCAGCAGCGCACCCAGCGGAACTTCGCTTATCAACCGCAATTTGACTGACTCTCGGAGAAGTTCGCGAAGTTGCTCGCAGCACTCATCCTCCGTCGGCAAATTCGATTCTTCGGGCCAAGGGAGGTCCCAGTATTTTTCGATGTTGATGGAATCCGCCTGAACAACCATTCGATGTCCCGGCGGGAGCTTCTTCACACCGATGAAAATTGATTCGGGATCCGGTACGTATCCGAACGATAGATAGTGATTGACTGCTTTTAGGTTGATTGCAGGCTTCCGGCCGGGCACTTGTAGCAGGCATTTCAGTTCAGAACCGAACAGAAGTCGATTGGCTTGCGGCCAATAGTAGAGCGGCTTGATACCCAGGCGATCGCGGACGAGGACCAAACGACGCAGCTTCTCGTCCCACAAGGCAATTGCAAACATGCCACGCAGATACTGGACAAATTCCGTACCGTGTTCCTCATATAAATGAACGATAACTTCTGTGTCCGAGGTCGTGTAGAAACGGTGTCCGCGTGCCTCGAGATTCGCTCGAAGCGATTGGAAATTATAGATTTCGCCGTTGAATACTACCCATATGGAGTCGTCTTCGTTGTGAATTGGCATGTGGCCGGTGGCTAAGCCGATAATGCTAAGCCGGCGCACTCCGAGCCCGATTTGACCCTGGCAATACACACCTTGATCGTCCGGACCACGATGGCGAATAACAGTGCACATCCGCTCCAGGAGTTCGGGGCTGATGGTCTTTTCAGGATCCGAATTGAATATTCCTGCTATTCCGCACATAGGATGGAAAGGGCTTTGAAATCGTGAAAGACAAGACCCCTTGACCTACCTACCCAATAGAACTCCGGCTGGCCTGCTAAGAAGTCGAGGCAGGATAAGATGACGGAATTGTTCCCAGGCAATCTTGCTGTGTTTATCCAAACCGAGGGAGAACAATGTCCCAATGTATGCGACCAACATTCCCGCACAAACCAAAGCGGCCTGTCTTGTGCCGCTGAAAATCGGATGACGGGTCAACAGTGCTGCCACCGCCAGGCTCGCCAGCACTGCCAAGAAGGGCTTGACGAGCACCATAGAGAAGGGATGGAAACCAAGGCGTCGTCGGACTATGAAAAGTTGCATAAGATTCAAGGTCACTAGAGCTGCGCTGTTGGCCACGGCCGCACCGTAGATGCCCCAACGAGGAATCAGCAGAATAGCCAGCGTCACCTGCAACGCGAGTGAGGTAGACGTATTAACGAGCTGGAGTCGGCTCCATCCCGCCATGTTGATGATGAGCCCAACAGGTCCCGTAACGTAATTGGCGACCTGACCCACGACTAGAATCATCAAGCACGGAGCTGCGCTGCGAAATCCGCCGCCGAAAACACTCATGATTTCACGTGGAGCAACGAGAAACACTAGTGCGACAGGAGCAAAAACCTCCACTGCCCACACCGTGATGGCTTTTGAATAATCGGCGAGTTGCTTCAGTTCAGAGCGGTGGTGCAGTTCCGAAACCATGGGACCAAAGATCTGGCTGACGACCCCCAGAAAGAAACCTTGGACAACGATAAGCCGGAAGCATACCGAATATAGGCCCACTTCCGTTGAGCTGCGAAAATGAGCCAAGATCAGGGTGTCAGCATAGAGTACCGTGAAATTGAGGACGTGAACCCCAAACATCGGAGACCAGTAGTCCAGCAACTCGCGCCGATGAACCTCCGGCGGAAAAGCAGCGAGGTTTACCGGCATGCAGCGACGCAACGCAATCACAGAAAGGATCGCGCAAATCAGAACGGAGAAAATGTAGGCACCGAGCACTGCATAAACTCGTCCGCCCAGAAGATAGACCGTTCCCGCAAGAAGGATTCGAAGCGTGGGATTTAGCATCGCCTCGATGTACACCTTGTATTTCATCTGCTTGAAGGATTGCGTCGCTGCCAGCATCACGGCCTCGAACGCGAAAAGCGGGACGTAGGAGGCCACAATCCGAAGCGGCACGATGAGTTCTGGCTTTTGGAAGATCGTCGTGGCAAGCCACGGTGCGCCAAAGAGGAGGCAAATGCTTCCCAGAATTCCAAAGGCGCCTACCGCACGGAGAGCAAAACGCAGAGTCCCCCGAAACGCTCCCCAGTTGTTGTCCACCCGGTATCGCGCCAGGAACCGGATGACTGTCGTGTCGAGTCCACCGACGGCCATTACGCCGGCGAGGTAGGCGACTGTCAATGCCAGATAATAGACGCCCGCTTGGCGAGGTCCCAGGATCCGGGCAATCAGTACATTGAACAGCATGCGGCTTGTGACGTTATAGCCGCTCCCGATCATATTGACCGTGATGCCGCGGGCCAGCGTGCCCATCGACTCCGTGACTTGGTCAGCCATGTGTTTCCAGTATTTGTCCTTTAAGCCCCGGCGCTTTGACGCCGCTCGACGAATGATTCGATGGCGGCCAGGGAACGGAAGTTCTCCGGTAACATCTCTTCATCCGGGACCTGGATTTGACAGTTCTGCTCGATGAAGGTGACCAGCCGAAGCAGAGTGAGGGAATCAATTACGCCTTGCTCGATGAGGTCCGTCTTTTCGTCGAATACTTCCTTCTGACCATTGAAGAGCTCTTCCTGAATAAACGCTCTCACGGCATCCATATTGGGTTTGGAAGACATGGTTGACATGCGATTTTCCTCCTCCTTGGTTGAATCGTTGCTGATGAACGGCGGTTGGACCGGCTGACTGGGCTGCCGCTTTCTCGTCCTGCCCGGCGAGTGCGCCCTCTTGTAGTGACCCATCGCGCGATGAAGTGGATCCTGAAAGTGAAGGTCGTAAAACTCCAGGATCAAATGGCCTCGGCCACGGAGGTCCCGACACTTCCCTCGCGCACTATGTCGAGCTGAGGAGGAAGTTCCCCTAGTAGGAACGGACCAACCCAATCCAACGTAATCTGGAATAATTCCTCCGTTTTCTCCCGCGATGAGAACGTGTGGTCGCCGTCCTTGATGAGGATCTGTCTCGGAGGGAATTTCTTCTTGGTCAATCCCAGCTTGTCGCCGGGATTGACGCGTTCGACAAAATCAGCGAGGTAGGAGTCCTTGTCGCCGAAAACCAGTACGCAAGGGCCCTCATAGCGCGCCAACAATTTTCCGACCTTTCCGATGGTTTCCTTCATGCGCGCCAACTCCTTGGGAGCTGGGCGAAGATAACGGCGGGCAAGGACACCGAGTTTTCGGGACCAGGATTTCAGGCTTCGAGGCGCATTCAGCAATTTGTGCAGCAAATTTCCCCGCAAGAAAAACTCCTGTGCCACCTTGGAGATTTCAACCCGCTCATATCCGTACTGCGGCAGTGACACGATTCCGGGGTCGGCCACGATACTGCAAAGCATCAGACCGTCGAGCCTTTCATTCGGATTGTGAGAGGCTGACGTGTGAACCGCGATGGCGGCACCCAAGCACAATCCCCAGCCTATCAACGCATCGAGTTTGTACCTCATGCGAAAGAAATTGACCGACGCCCGGGCATCCGCCAAGCGATCTGCGATGGTCAAGTCACGAATTCCGGGGCTGTCGCACATGCCTCGGTCGTCGTACCGAAGCGCCAAAAAGCCGGCCTGGGCGAGCCGATCACCCAAGTCCTTGAAGAGACGGTGGGTGCCGAACTTCGTGTTGAAGTTCTCATGCAATAGGATGACACCCACGCGTTTCCCGGAAAACTCGGCTGGAAGATGCACCATTCCGTGCAATGTCCATCCGTCGGCAGGGATGCTGACAATTTCAGACTTGATTTGCCCGAGGGGAGCGGTCATTTCACAAGCCAAGCCTCCGATGCAGAGGCAAATTTGCTTGGGAATACGGAAGAGAAGTCTTCCCAGAAAGGAAGCTCCGGCAAGAACTGAATGCCAACTGAGTTGCTTTCCGTCGTCCAATTCTGCGGAACACTTGCCATTTGCCCTTTTTCCGCAACCCTGGACAACCAGAGCACTTTGGGAGCAGTCAGGGTCTTGGGCCAGGACGGGCCGCCAGTCATTTGGCGATAGAATTCCGGAGAAAATTCATAACCGAGGATGTCCACAGAGCGGCCTGCCTCAAAATCTTCCACCATACTTTTGGTAGTAAACTTTACCTTATCGGGCTTTAGGTGAACCAATTCCATTGTCAGACGCATCCGCAGAAGGTCGCGAAAATATTGACGAAGATCCGTGATTGGAGACCAGAACAGTAGGAAGTCTATTTGCAAATCCGCTGCAGCCTGCGCAGCCACAAATGCTCCGAAGCGCAACCCAAAAAGCCCGACCCTTTTCACACCCGTCCGCTCCCGCAGGTAAGCCACCGCCGTAGCAGTGTCTTCCACCGCTCCCGCATAAGTAAAATCTTGGAAGGTCCCGCCACTCTCACAAGTTCCGAATGGATGGAAACGCATGACGGCAAACTGATTCGCCAATTCCTTGCTCCAGCGGGCCAGCCGCGCATAGGTCGAAGTCATTTCTTCGCCGCAGGGAGGACAAAACACAATCCCTGCCTCGACCGCTTTTTGCGGTTTTTCAAGGACACCGAACAATCGACGTGACGGTTGACCGAAATAGAAAACTTCCATTCACAACCTCATGATTGTTACGAAGGGAATCCAGGCTAGGCTGTAATCCCTGTGGGAACCCTCAAGCTCACTTGGCTCCGCGACCCCATAGGACTATCTTTCCAGTCTTAGCAAGCACAAAGAAATCGAGAGAAAGCGAAATGTTCTTAATATAAAAAAGGTCGTAGCGCAACCGGTCTAATTGCTCTTCCACTGTGGAGCAGTAGCCATTATTGACCTGCTGCCATCCTGTTACCCCGGGACGTACCAAATGGCGATACATGTAATAAGGATTGGCAGCCTCGAGCACTTCGACAAAGCCGGGGCGCTCGGGCCGGGGCCCCACGAGATTCATCTCACCCCGCACGACGTTCCAAAGTTGCGGCAGTTCGTCCATATGCGACACTCGGAGGAAGGCCCCCACACGCGTCACCCGATGATCATTGTCCACGGCCCATGCGGGGCCTGTGTGACGCTCTGCGTCTTGGAACATGGATCGGAACTTGTAAAGTGTGAAGGTCTTGCGATCTAGTCCGACCCGTTCCTGCGAATATAGAACTGGGCCCTCGGAATCCAACTTGATGGCAATGGCAATAAGTGCCATCACGGGGGACAACAAAATCAGCCCCAGCGCGGCCACCAGGAACGAATAGACCCGTTGCAAGAGAAGCAAGCGGCGACGTAAGCCAAACCCCTCCGAAAAGATCAGCCAGCTTGGTAAGACATTCTCAACCGGAATCTTGCCGACAATCTGTTCGCATAATGTTCCCACATCGTAGATCTTCATACCTCCCACGCGCAGGCGGACGAGCTCATTCACGGGGAGACGTCCGCGGCGATCTTCGGAGGCCACGACCAACGTGTCGGCATTCGTCTTTGAGATGACCTCACTCAATTCGGAAACCGAACCAAGTCTTGTGATGGGAGGGTTGAATTTCGTCGATTTTCCACCATCGTCCAGGTAGCCGACAAGTTCGATACCCAAGTCAGGACGTAATTGCACTTGATGGGCAAGAGCACAACCGAAATCGCTCATGCCCATTAGGACCATTCGTTCTCTTGGAATTTTGAGAAGTCTTGAGAAGACGATACGGCCAGTCAGCAAAAGCGCCAGAGATATCATGATCGCCAGAACATAGATATCCCGCACCACGATTACGCTGGGGAAGAAGTATTCGATCGCGGCCAGCATCAGGGAGGCGATTCCAACGACTAAAAATAGTCGCCAAACCAGTTCGCTGCGGTTCGTAATCAGCCGAATGTCGTAGGAATCGAGATAGTAAAGACAGACAAGGTAGGTCCCTGTTGTCACAAGGAGTTGCAGCAATCCAGCGCCGCCTGTAAGAGCGCTAAATGAGGCTGAATCCCAGCGCAACACGATTGCGACCGCAAAGGAAAACGCGATGAGAATTACTTCATAACTCACCAAGAGAACCATGCGACTGGGGTGATAAACGTTGAGAAGGCGAATCATTGGCTGATTTGAGGGGTGGATCTACTCCGAGTCCAAACGAAACCCGACGGACGAAGACATAGCTCCGCCGTGTGACTCACATATGACTGGACTGTGAGCCAAACATCACAATTCAATGGGTTTACCGACTTCACTAAGCCGAGTCGATCGACAGTCAGCGCGACTGCCGCTATTGAATGTCAGGTTCGGATGGACTGCACGCCTGTCTATCCAAAGCACTGACCTTCGAAGACATACCCTCGCAAAAGATGCGCTGTTGGGCCGGGAGCATGGGGCGATGGCAGAACCGAAAGTTATCCTACAAGCATGGCTCTGCTTTCCTCGCGCCATCCAAATAGCCGGGACCCAACCTTTGCTCACCACAGGGAGCAACAATTGTCTTAGGTTCCAGTCGCATTGCTGCTCGGGCCGATTCTTTCCTCCGGTACACTTGCTCAACTGATGTGGAATCGACCTCGACGCAAACCGATTTTCCGATCAAATCTACCGAGAGCACCAAGCGAAACAGGTTCTTTTTTCGGACAAGTATGCCTTCAATTCCATTTAGAGGACCTGACTTAACTCTGACCCAATCACCACAGTTGAGAAAGGCGTAAGGCTCAGCTTGAAGCGAGGTGCCTAGAACTCGCCGAAGCGATTCGATCTCAATATCCGGGATTGTGGCCGCTTGGCTGCCAAATTGGACAAACCCATGAATACCAGGGCTTGTCACGACTTCACGCCAACGGTGCAGGCTTCCGCGGAGGAAAAGATAGCCTGGAAACAAGGGTAGAGATAAGCGCTTCTTTCGTCCCTTCCACTGCCGGACGGTCTCGTACAGCGGCAGGAAGATCTCGAATTTCTTGTTCGAGAGAGACGCCGCCGCAACTTTTTCATGTTGATGACGAGTCCGCAACGCGTACCACTCTAAGTTCAACCCCAAGTTTTCCGCCGTTGCTTGGTTTTGCATTCGCCCTTGGCCTCGATAGATGTACAGAAAATGTCTTGAGACACCCCACCGGCTCAGAACTAACCCTGCCCTCCTTTCTTTCGGCGATTGCACGTGTGTCTCCAATGCTAAGTCGTCCTTCTTCATGTGGATGGCGAGTAAGATGGGTACCTCGATTTGTCCGAAACTCTGCCACAAATGACCAAAGAGTTTCCACTAAGGGGTAGTTTCAATCTTTCGACGAGGCAATATTTGCTTCGGTTGCAACTGTAGGCGGGGATAGTTGGATCCTTGGCTGGTCGTAGGAGGCGCCTAAAGGGTCGGTGTCGAGTCTTCAGGAGAAAGACATTGGCGTATAAGGGCAGAAAGTTTCACGCCATAGAGGTTGCGAGGCCGACACCTCGCATAATTGGCCCCCCTTACAATTCTTTTAAAGCCTGTATAATCAGTATTTTACTACTGTAACTCGGCTCGAGATTCCTGTAGGTTTGCATAAAAGAGCTGGCATCAAAAGTGCCCTCCCCGACGCAGGTGGTATTGTGTGGACTGATGCATTCTTCAGGTGGACAAACCCAGGCGGCCAGTCAGTCGTGCCCAAAGGAGCGGATTAGTGGCGGACCTAGCTTTCGATGTGGGGATTATTGGTGGCGGACCAGCAGGATCCTCTATAGCGTGTTACTTGGCTAAGGCGGGAGTGAATTGCGTGGTGCTGGAACGTGAGCTGTTTCCACGCCCTCATGTAGGCGAATCGCTCGTTCCTTCGTCCGGACGAGTTTTCAAGGATCTAGATTTCATCCAGCATATGGAGGAAGCTAAGTTCCCGCATAAATACGGCGCCGCATGGACAGCAGCCAGCAGCAAGGGAACTTACAACACGGATTGGCACGACTTGAACGACTGGAAAGAGGAAGTTACGCCGGATTCTCACGCCGAATTCCGGTTCGAGGAGCGCCCGCAGGAAGGCGTCGACCGGATTTACACCTACCATGTGGACCGAGGCAAATTCGATTTGATGCTCCTCCAGCACGCGAATAAGCTCGGCTCCGCCGTGTACGAAGGCGTTCGCGTGAGCCACGTGGACTTCAGCCTGGAACACCCCGTTATCCACTTTAAGATGGGTCAAAAGGATATGGGGATAGGCGTGAAGATGGTAATTGACGCGAGCGGCCGGAACACATTTCTTGGGAATCAGCTAAAACTGAAAGTTCAGGATCCTATTTTCGACCAGTATGCGATCCACACCTGGTTTGATAACTATGATCGCAGAATATTCGCGAAAGGTGATGCGCAGGGCGACTATATCTTTATCCATTTCCTGCCTGTCTCGAATACGTGGGTTTGGCAGATCCCCATCACGAACACCATCACTAGCATTGGCGTAGTCACTCAGAAGAAGAATTTTGCCAAGGCCAAAGAAGAGCGCGAAAAATTCTTCTGGAACACTTTAATGAGTCGGCCGGAGCTTTACGAAGGACTGCGGAAGGCGGACCAGATCCGGCCATTCAAGGACGAGGGCGACTACAGCTATGCTATGAAGCAGATCTGCGGCGACCGCTTCATGCTCCTCGGCGATGCAGGGCGCTTCGTCGACCCCATCTTTTCCACTGGAGTGAGCATCGCATTAAATAGCTCCCGGTTTGCCTACAAGGATGTTCTCAGTGCGCTCGAAAAGAACGATTTCTCTCGCCAGAGTTTCTCAAACTTTGAGAACACCCTCCGGCGCGGCACCAAGAATTGGTATGACTTCATCAACGTGTATTACCGCCTCAACGTCCTGTTCACGTATTTCGTGAATGAAAAGAAGTACAGGCTCGATGTCCTGAAACTTCTCCAAGGGGACGTGTACGACGAAGAGGCTCCCGAGGTGCTTCGAAAGATGCGAGAAATCGTCTCCGACGTGGAACGAAGACCTAATCACCCGTGGCACAAGCTCTTGGGCGATTTGACCGCCCATGCATTCGAGCCGACCGCCGCTTAGCGAAAGAGGAACCAAACCTCGCCCCGAAACGGGGGGCGCTTTTGGCCCGCCGCCCGGATGGGCGCAAGAACAACAGGGATTCGGCACAAACGACCGTCGGTTCGCGATGGTAAATTTGCAGGCGAGGGGACGGGGTGGTTTCGAGCTCAACTAAGGATGTCTTGAGCGCTCATGCGTCGCCTGATTGTCAAAATTGGGAGCAGTGTAATCGCCCCAAACGGAAGGCTAGATCCTTCCAGGGTTAGAGCGCTCGTAGACCAACTGGATCTCGCCCACAACGAACACGTAATTGTCACCTCGGGTGCCATCGCCTGCGGCACGTCTGTCTTCGGTGCAGACTCGACTCCTTCCCAAGTAATCCGGATGCAAGCCGCGGCCGCGGTAGGGCAAAGTCAGCTCATGCATACCTATGAGCGGCTCTTCTTTGGCAAGAAAGTGGTGGCGCAACTTCTCCTTTCTAGTGATGATTTCAACTCCCCAGTGCGCTACCGAAATCTTTGCAACACCCTCGAGGAACTCCTCCGGTTGAAGGTGTTGCCGATCGTCAACGAAAACGACAGCGTATCAGTTCGTGAGTTGGAAGGCGCCTTTGGCGACAATGACGAGCTCAGCGCCCTTCTGGCGCGCGCCGTTAAAGCCGACTGGCTTATCCTCCTTACCGACGTGGACGGTTTCTACCGGCAGAATGGACACGAAGGCCAGTCTAGACTCGTAAAGCGAATCAGTCGCATCACTCCGCAGATCGAAGCTGAGTGCAATGGCAAAGGTGAATTGGGGCGGGGAGGAATGAAGTCGAAGCTCCGTGCCGCGCGGATTGCTGCCGCTGGCGGCACCCATGTTGCCATCGCCAACGGCAATTGTCCGAACGTAATTCCACTTGTGCTCAAGCGCCGCGTGGGCACTTATTTCCCTCCTCAAAGAGAGAAGGGAAATCCGTCGTGAGAACTGCCGCGACGACTCAGTCCATCTCGACGCAGGAGAAACTTCAAGCCGCTGCGCGCGTCGCCGCCGAAGTGGGCCTGTTATCCACCGAACAGAAAGACCAGGTTCTCGCTGCCATGGCCGTGGAAATTCGTAGCCAGCAAGATCTAATCTTGGCTGCGAATCAGAAGGACCTCGCTACCAGTGATCTCAGTTCTTCTAGCCGTGATCGTCTGCTACTCAACGCAAAGCGGATCGAAGCGATGGCAGAAGGGGTCGAAGCGGTCCGCAAATGCGCGGATCCCGTTGGCGAAGTATTGGCGGAGTGGACGCGGCCCAACGGATTGCGGATTCGCAAGATACGAGTCCCCTTGGGGG
>Ga0187781_10002058_pt1 | contig 15378 bp, 12 predicted proteins | sample 0715_SJ02_MP02_2_FD_132447 | JGI IMG/M metagenome (GOLD analysis project Ga0187781, IMG submission 132447) | Tropical peat soil microbial communities from peatlands in Department of Meta, Colombia - 0715_SJ02_MP02_20_MG | ecosystem: Environmental > Terrestrial > Soil > Wetlands > Peat | place...
GCCGCTGCACGGCGTGTCGTCGAAACTCCGCTGCGCACGCGCGATCGCCGCCGTGCTCGCAGCCCGCCGCGATCGCCTGCTCGAGCCCGTACAGCAGGCTGTTCAGATCGACCGGGATGATGGCCGTCGTATCGATCGTCTGCTTGGTGCGCGCGTCGGCAAACCAGCGGGAGCTGAAGTCCCAGCCGCTCTCGGCGGCGGCACGAATGTCGCGGTAAACCTCGGCCGGCGCCCGCCCGCTCGCGCGCGCCAGCTCGACGTCCTCGCGATAGGACTCATCGCGCGGGGTGTCGCGATCGTCCCAGTAGCGGTTGAGGATCGCCCCGTCGGGAAGCGCCACCACGCGCCGATGCGCCTCACCGGGCTTGAGCTGCCCTGCCCCCTCCATCCAGAACTCATACTCGCGCCTGAGCTGCGGCAGGTAGCGGGCATATGCGGCGTCCGCTCCACCCGGCAGGAGACCTACCATCGCGAAGAAGAACGGCGGCTGAGAGCGGCTGAGATAGTAGCTACGCGTCCCGTTCGGTATGTGCCCGTAGCTGTCGATGAGGTAGGCGAAGTCCTGCACCATGCCGGCGACCAGGTCGCCCCGCCCGCTGTCGACGAGTCCGAGCATGGTGAAGTACGAGTCCCAGTAGTAGATCTCGCGAAAGCGCCCACCCGGCACCACGTAGGGTTTCGGCAGCGGCAGGAGTGAGGACCACTGGGGCGCGGTCGTGGTCGTCCGGGTCAGCTGACTCCACAGGCCATCGATATGGGCGACGAGGGTCGCCGGTGCGGATGTCCCCGCCGCCGGCCCGGAGACTGCGGGGAGCGTGAAATGGGCATCCGTGAAGCGCCTGAGCGCCGCCGCAGAATCCGGGCGCGCCGCATGGTACTCGCCGAGAATCATCTCCGGTGCGGCATCCGGCACGGCGTCGACGAAGGTCTTGCCGTCGGGATAAATCGCCTCGGTCTGCACCGCGACGAACAGGTCCTTGAACAACACCTGCGGGGGCTCGGGATAGTCGGCGGCGCGCGCGGCCACCAGTGCGCCGAGCGCTGCCCCGCCCAGGGCAAGACGACCTAGGGCTGCTCCCACGACTCGGTCGGCACGTCGCTCGGCAGCGGCAGCGAACGGATGTAGGTGACGAGCGTCCACACACCATCGGCCCCGAGGACACCGCCGAAGGCGGGCATGCCCTTCGGCCGGCCGTAGTAGATCGAGGAGAACACCTCCGCATCGGCGCCACCGTAGCGCCAGCGCCCATCCCCAAGGTTCGGGGCGACCCAGCCGGTGGCCCCGAGGTTGTGGCAGCCGTCGCAGTTCATCGCCGAGAAAAGCTGCTCGCCGGCCTTGGCCACGGCGGCATCCCCGGCGTGCGGGTTCCTGAGCGCCCCGCCCGCGGGCGCGATGCCGCCGGCCGCGAGGTGTGCCTCGTAGGCGATCGCGGGCAGCGTCGCACTCGCCTCCGGGGCCGGCGGCGCCGCGGAGCGGGCGCAGGCGGCGAGCGTCATGCACCCCAGCACTCCGAGTACGTGCGACCGCTTCATAGCCCGAAGATCCAGACGATGCCGCCCTGGCTCGTGTGGCGCGCGATGTCCTTCATGAACTCCGCGGGCTCGCGTATATCGGTCGGGTCGTCGGAGCGTGTGTCCCCGGCGAGCAGCGCCCAGTCCCCACCGATGCCGGCGTAGATGGCCACATACTCCTTGCCGTCCGGACCGCGGTACGCGATCGGGTTGCCCACGACTCCAGATCCCACCTTGAATTTCGAGAGCAGCTGCCCCGAGTGCGCATCGACCGCCTTGAACCAGCCGTCGAGCGTTCCATAGAACACGACATCCCCCGCGGTCACCAGCGCGCCGCTCCAGCTCGGGTACGACTCCTTGTCCTCCCAGGCCTTCCTGCCGGTCGCGGCATCCCAGGCGATGAAGGCGCCGAGGTTCCCGCCGGGGCCCGGATGGTAGGCGAAATCGACGCCTATATAGGGAGTGGCCCGAAGGTGCGAGGCGTGCGCGGCCCCATAGTCCATGCAGAGGTTGTTCGTCGATGTATAGAAAAGATGGGTGCGCGGCGAATAAGCCGGCGGCGACGCCGGACTCACCGCGCCCTCGAGGCTCGGGCATACACCGGTCACTTTGCCCTTCGAGACCCCGGTTTGCTTACCGGGCTCAATCACCGGACGAGCGCTCGCGAGGTCGACCGACTTCGCCCAGGTCACCGGCGCATACGGCGCGGCGACCAGCAGCTTCCCGGTGGCGCGATCCAGCGTGTAGGCGAAGCCGTTCTTGTCGAAGTGCACCAGCGCCTTGACGGGCTGGCCCGCGATTCCGAGGTCGACGAGCACCATCGCGCCGGTCGCGTCGTAGTCCCAGTTGTCATGCGGCGTGAACTGATAGGCCCATACCAGCTCGCCGGTACCCGGGCGGCGTGCTAGCACGCTCGCGCTCCACTTGTTGTCGCCGGCCCTCGCCTCCGGATCATAGGGGGCGGCGTTGCCCGTGCCGTAGTAGATGAGATCGAGCTCCGGGTCGTAGGAGATCCAGCCCCAGACCGGGGCGCCGCCGGTTTTCCAGCTCTCGCCCGCCCAGCTCTTCACGCCGACGTCGGCTCCGCCGTCGTACGGCGGCCTGAAGGTCTCCGGCCGCGCGAGCATGTCCGCGTCCGGACCCATGTTGTGACCGGTCCATACGATCTGACCGGTCTTGAGGTCGAGACCTTTCAGCCAGCCATAGATGCCGAACTCGCCGCCGGAGGCGCCGACGATCACGCGGTCGCGCACCACCAGCGGCGCCATCGTGACCGTCTCGCCGTTGCCCATGTCTGCGATCGCGGTCTTCCACAGCTCCTTGCCCGAGCGCGCGTCGACCGCCACGGTGTGGCCGTCGAGGAGGTTATAGACGATCCGTCCATCGAGGAAGAACGCACCGCGATTGACGGCGTCGCAACAGGCGACACCGAGTGCGTTGGAGCTGACATCCGGCCGATACTTCCAGCGCAGCGGATAGCCCTCCTTGCGCAGGTCGAAGGCGTACAGCACGTTCGGCCAGGGAGTGACGACGTACATGGTCTCGCCCACCACCAGCGGCTGGCCCTCGTGGCCGGCGAGCACTCCCGTCGAGAAGCTCCACACGGGATGGAGCGAGCGGGCGTTCTGCGCGTTGATCTGGGTGAGGCCGCTGTAGCGCGTGGTCGCATAGTTCTTCGCGGGCATGGTCCACTGGCCGTCCTCGGCCGGGCCGGCTGGCGCGCCCTGCGCGCACGCGGTCCGTTGCGGGATGCAAGCCGCGGAGCAGGAGAGCAAGATGACGACGATGGGCTGACGGAGCATGGCGGAGGATTATAAGTATGCGCACACGCATCATCCATGCGAAGGAGGGAATTGCCGTGTCGAGGATAATTCTGACTCTGAGCCTCGGTGGGCTGCTGTGCGGCTTGGCCGGTGCGCGCGCCGATGAAGCGCCGACACCCTTCGACGGCGTATGGAGCACGGTCGTCACCTGCCCGGCGGCCGACGGTGCTCTGCCCTACTCTTATGAGTTCCTCTCGAACGTGAAGGGCGGTGTCCTGCACGGTGAGAGAGGAGCGGCCGGTGCGCCCGGGTGGCTCCAGTTCGACGGCCGCGTTCTGCCGGATGGGTCGGTGAGCATTTCAGCGCACGGCATCGTCGGCAGCGAGCGCGCCGCCGTCGGCGAGCGCCCGCGCGGCACCCCGTACAGCTACCACGTCGAGGCGAAGCTCGCCGGCGATTCCGGCAGCGGTCACCGCACCCGCGGCCGCAACTGTGCGGTTGCCTTCAGCAGAAAGGCGCCCTGATCGGCACATCGGGTGTCCGGCGCGCGCCCTCCGTCGTGGCGCGCGCCGGGCCGTCTGACGATCCTGAACCGTCAAGTCAGGCGCACAAGACCTTGCCGCACTGCGGCAGAGCGCACATCCGAGGGGCTCGAATCAAGAGACCCCGGCTTAAGTGTTGGGCCTCCTGGCCGATGCATGGGAGCCGGCGGTAGGTAAGCGGAGCCGGTTGTGTGATCGAATTCACAGAGAGGACGCATGGACAGCAACGAATCCCCCAAAGACGACGGTTCGATCCTTGGACCCAGCCTGCGCTTCAAAGGCGAGTTGACCGCCGCTGAAGATCTGCTGATCGAAGGACAGGTCGTCGGCAACATCAAGCACTCGCGCCGCCTCACGATCGGCAAGAACGGCCATGTGAAGGCGCAGATCGAGGGCCACATCGTCACGATCGCCGGCACCGTGGAGGGCGACGTGCAGGCGCAAACCTCGGTCGCCGTCATGGAGGGCGGGCGCCTCAACGGCGATGTGCGCGCACCGAGCGTCAGCATCGTCGACGGTGCCGACTTCAACGGCAACGTCATCATGGACACGAGCAAGCGCGGGCGCGGAGCCGGGCGCGACACGGAGAAGCGGTGATTTATGGCACGTAACATCATGTCGGTCTTCGGCCCCAACGGGCGCGCACCCGGCGCAGAGAATCCGGCGGCGGCAGAGGCCGCACCCGGGGCGGCGGCGGTTGCCCCCAAACAGGGCGCCGCGCTGGCGCTCATGACGCTCGGCAAGACGCTGGTCTTCAAGGGTGAAATCTCCGCCGACGAAGATCTGGTGCTGTTCGGCCGGGTCGAGGGCTCGATCACCCACACGGGCAGCGTGACCATTGCCCTGGGCGGCGTCGTGACGGGCAACGTCCACGCGCGCACCATCACCATCCGCGGCACCGTCGAGGGCGATGTCGAAGCGACCGAGTCGGCCACCGTCGCGCCGAGCGCGGTGCTCAACGGCGATATCGTCGCCCCGCGTGTCAGCATCGTGGATGGCGCCGAATTCAACGGCTGCGTAAAGATGCCGCCGCGTGCGGCGGCCGAAGCGAAAAAGGTCGTCAAGGCGCCCGCGTCCGCTCCGGCACCGGAGTCCAAAGCGCCCCTCAGCGACCCGGAAGCGGCCCGGGTCCTCGGCGAGCGCTCGGAGCCCTGATAGCGCGCTCGCAATAGTCAGGCCACGAGCACGTCGCCAGCGTGACCGACGCCGGCGGCGCATGCATACAACTGCTTGAACGCTACGGCCATCGCGCGCGCCGCGCGATGCGCCGCGGCGCGAAAAGCGTTATCGTGGGCGCGGCGGTGAGTTGAAGGCACAGAGACGCCCACTGCAGCTCGACTGCAGAAGGGCGCGCCGTTTGCCGCCGGTTTTGCCAACAACATCAAACAACTCTGAGGGGAGTCCAACTGTGAATGTTTATAAGATCGTTGGATTGTTGGGTGTGCTCGTCGCAGTGGTCGCCGCCTTCGTGAGCGTGCCCTACGCCGAGCCGATCATCGCCGTCGCCGGCCTGATCGTCGGTATCAGCGTCGCGGGCGAGCACCACGTGCGCGTCATCGTCTCGGCCCTGGCACTGCACACGGTGGCAGGCGCCTTCAACGGCATACCCGGAGCCGGCCCGCCCATTACCGCGATTCTGGGCAACTTCGGCACCCTGGCCGCAGGCGCCGCGCTGCTGATCATCGTGCGCAACATGTACGAGCGGCTGAAGCCTTAAGGCTCGGCGGCAGGCACAGGAGGACCCGCTGCGGCGGGTCCTCCTTTTTCCGGTCCTAGTAACGGATGCCGAGCTCCACGCCGAAGAAGCGCGGCGCCGTGATGTCGGTGAACGGCGTACCGAGTGTCGTGGCGGTGATATTGTTGATGCCGGTGGCGTACTGCTTGTCGAACAGGTTGTTGCCGTAGACGGCCACCGTCACGGGCGCGCGCCCACCGCTCGTCCAGCCGAGCCGTGCGTCGGCCCGCGTCTCGGACGTTCCGATCGAGAATGCCGGGATGCTGAGACAGCTACCCTGCGCCGCGGAATCGGCGTTGCAGCGCTGCGCGCCGGTGTAGGCGCCCTGGAGCGTCAGCGTCAGGTTACCGCCGAATACCTCGTGCCAGCGGTAGTCGAGGCCGCCGGCCATGGACCAGAAGGGCGTGCCGACCGCCTGACCGGCGAGATTGGTGCCATCGGGAGCGACATAACTCACGTAGGTCTGGTCGATGTAGGCGGCAATCAAGCGCAGGCTCATGGCATCGGTCGCCTGCCAGCGCGTCTCGAAGTCGATGCCGCTGGCATGCTGATCGCTGGTGGTCACCTCGTATTCCGGAATCACGCCGGTGTTGGTCACCAGCGTAAGGTTCTGCAGGTGGGTGTACAGGTAGTAATACACCGACGCGTTGAGCAGCAGCCGGTGATCGAGTAGCTCGCTCTTGACGCCGAGCTCGTAGTTGCTCACGTACTCGGGATCATAGATAGCGCCCGGCTGCAGCGCGTTGTAGCCGCCGGCCTCGTAGCCGCGCGAGTAGGAGAGGTAGAACAGCGTGCTGTCGGCGGGCTTATAGTCGAGCACCGCACGCGGGCTCACGTCACTCCAGCTGTCATGCAGCCGGTAGGGCGCCGCGGTCGAGACCGGGTAGTTGAACACCAGATTCTGGTCGTAGGGGAACGGCGGCAGCGGGAAGCCGACGGCTGTGAGCTCGGCGAGGCTCGCATCGAGCGCCGCGGCGGTGCGCGTCGGGTTGTACCAGCTGAAGTCCTTGTCGTCGTCCGTGTAGCGCAGGCCCGTCGTCAGGTTCCACTGCGGCGCCACGTGCCAGATCACGTCGCCATAGAGCGCCGCGGCCCGCGCATACAGATGGTTGAACATGCTCTCCTGCCACGGGTCGCCGAGCAGCGAAATGCCGAGCAGCGGCTGGGTCACCGCGCTGATCGGCCCGAACACGCCCCCGGGAATGCCCTGGGTGTTGTTGAGCAGCGTGTCGATGGTGTCGGTGTAGAGGTTGAGCTGGCTGTCCTGCGAGCCGTCATCATAGTAATAGCTCGCGCCGACCACCCAGTCGGCCAGCGCCGTCTTGCCGTTGAGCGTGAACTCCTGCGAGTAGCTGGTGTTGTCCTCGATGTTGGCGTCGTCGAAGTACAGATACAGCCGGTCGGTGCCGTCCTGGTCCTCGCGATTGAAGGTGTCGAAGTGCCGCCAGGCGCTGATCGAGGTGAAGTCGCCGAAGTCGAACGAGTGCTCGATGCGCAGCGTCAGGCCGTCGAAGCTGCGCGTCTCGCGCCCGTCGACCACGTCGTTCATGAGCGGCGCGGTGAACGGGCTGATCCAGGTGGCGGGATTGGGCGGGTAGGTCGGCAGTCCGGGCGCCGGCGGCAGCGGCACCACGCTGATCGCCGGACGCGCCGCCTGATTGAGATTCTCGTGCTCCCAGATGAGCCGCACGCTGGTGTCCGCCGGCGCCTTCCACAACAGCTGCGCGCGCAGGCCCCAGTCACCGTCGCCGTGGTAGTCAGCGCCGGTGGCATCATCACGCAGCCAGCCGTCGCTGCGGTTGTCGACCAACGACACCCGCCCGAAGAGGCTGTCGCCGAGCGGCGCGTTGACCATGGCGTCGAGGTACTCGGTACCGTAGTTGCCGAAGCGCGCCGTGGCGTTCGCGGCGAACTCGTCGGTCGGTGCATTGCTCACCACCGAGATGGCGCCCGCCGCACTGTTGCGGCCGAACAGCGTCCCCTGGGGCCCTTTGAGCACTTCGACCCGCTGCACGTCGTCGAACAGCAGCAGCGCCCCACCGGTCTTACCCGCATAGACGCCGTCGTCGTAGATGCCGATCGGCGCATCCGTGCCGATGCCGAAGTCGCTGATGCTGATGCCGCGCAGCGTGTAGCCGGGCTGCGTGGGCTGCTCATCGCTGACGCTGAGGCCCGGGATGTAGCCATCCATGCGGGCGAGATCGGTCGCCTCGACGTTCTGCATCTCCTGGGTGGTCACGACCTGCATGGCGATCGGTACGTCCTGCGAGGCCTGGGTGCGGTGCTGTGCGGTGACCGTGACGGTCGCCAGCTCCCCGCTGTCCGCCGTGCTGGGCGCCGGCCCGGCGGGCCCGACGTCGGCTGCGGCGAGGCGGCTCGCGACGAGCGCCAGCGATGCGAGCAGGGTCGAAGTTCGGCGGATACTCATGATTTCTTGTGTCTCCCAGGTGAATACTTCAGCTGCCACAGCTCCCTGGCATGGCAGCAATCCATTCGCGAATGAGCGCGAGTCCCTCGCGGTGCTCCGTGCCCCGCCCCTGCTCCGGCATCATCACGCCCGGCTCGCGCGAGGCCATGCGGAAGGGAAGGATCGAGTCCTCGGGGTGTCCCGGCACGATGTCAAACAGGTGGTCGCCCGTGCCCCGCCCGGCGGCGACCGGTGGCTTGCACACTCCCAGGTGCCGATCGGGCGGCGTGCCGACGTCGAACGTCAGTGCCGTGGTGTCGGCGGGTCCCGTGGGGTTGTGGCAGTGCCCACAGTTGATCTCGAGGTAGGCGCGGGCGCGCGCCTCGACGGGCTGGGAGGCATCGCGCCAGGCGGCGGCGCGCGGCACCTCGGCGGCCGGCGGCAGCCCGGTGAGATAGCCGACCTTCACGAGATAGGCGAGCTCGTTCTGTACCCCGTCGGGGTAGGCGTAATCGCGGTTCAGATGGCGCGCCTTGGGTCCGATCGGTGCGATGGCGCGCGTCTTGAGGTTGGTCACGTGGCAGCCCGCACACTGATTCTCGTTCGGCACCACATAGGTGAATGGCTCACTGGTGCCGTCATCGCCAACCAGCACCAGCGGCATCTCATCGCCCGTACGCGCCAGCTCCGCATCGGTCTGCTCGGCGTTCCACACGTAGGGCAGCGCTTCCCAGCCCCGCTCGCGCCGCACCAGCAGCCGCGTCTCGATGAGGCGGACGTTCCTGAGGTCGAGCCCGCTGCCGGCGAAGTCTCGCGACTGATCGTAGGTGCGCGCCACCGCCGCTGCACCGCGTCCCGCGCGCGGGTAGTAGAAGGTCTTGCTGATGACGGTGCCGACCGGGAAGTCGAAGGTCTGCGAGTCGGAGTAACGCGCCGCGGTTCCCGGCGGCATCCACACTGTGCGCAGCTTGTGCGCGTAATCGCTGAACAGCGGCGTATTGAGGTCGAACGGCACCACGCCGCGGTTGAGCGCCAGAGCGTCGCCCTCGCGGAACACGACCTGCCAGTCGCTGAGATGCAGCGGCCGACCGGCTGGAAAGAAATGCACCGCGGGCGGCGGTGTTCGCGCGCAGCCCCCGATCGTGAGCGCAGCGACCAGCGCCCCCACGAGCCAGGAAGCGGCCCGCGCCGGCGCGCGCCGGCCATCGCTGCAATCCACGCTCAGGTCCTGCCCGGCAGCTCGACCGCGTCCAGTTTCGGCAGCTCGCACTGGAACTGCATCGTATCCGTGCTCGGGTTCTTGTACTTGTGCGGGCCGTCGGCGTTCAGCACGCCGGCGTCACCGTTTCTGATGCAGATGCGCTCCTCGGCCGGCGGCAGCCCATTGACCAGATGCTGCTCATCGCGATAGCCGTCCCAGACGATGTCGGGAAAGTGACCGTTGAGTCCGAACATCGCTACCTTGAGAGTCTTCAGCTCCAGTCCGTCGGGAGAGTCGCCGCCGCCGGAGAAGCGGTTGTCGTAGATGAAGATCGCGCGCGGGTACGGATCGTAGTGCGGGTCGATCCCGGGCTTGTTGTAGTAGTTGGTGGAGAAGTAGGCCGAGATGATCAGATTGGCGGTCTGGTTGTCGGCGATGTCGTTATCGAAGATCTCGACCTTGCTGTTGGAGTTGACCACCACCCCGGAACCCGCCGGCACGCTCGCCACCGCCGCGCCCTTGGCGGCGAAGCTGCCGAGGTTGTTCCTGAACACCTTGTTCCTGAAGACACGGGTCGAGTGTCCCGGCTGACTGAGATTCGGCATGTTGAACACCAGGATTCCGCCGGTGTTGCCGGTGGCGACGTTGTCATAGACGTCGGCGTGAATGGTGTTCTCGATCTCGATCCCGGCGACGTTCTGCTCGGCATGACAGCGGCGCACGATCACATCGGTCGACTGGCCGACGTAGATGCCGGCGTCGGACGCTCCCCATGAAGAGGAGTCCTCGATCAGTATGTGGTGCGAGTGAACCGGGTAGATGCCGTAGGCGCCGTTGGTCGTCTGCGGTCCACCGGTCCAGGCGACGCGCACGCCGCGGATGGTGAGGTGGTCGCCGTCGTTGATCTTGAGCCCGTCGCCCTTGCTGTCTTCGATGGCGAGGTTCTCTATGGTGAAGTCGCTGCCGTAAACCAGTATGCCCTCAGGACCGGAGATCTCGTTGCGGAACGACAGGATGCTCTGGTCGGCACCGGCGCCGCGGATGGTGACTCCGTTGGCGCGCAGCGTGAGCACACGGTCGAGCGCGTGCCTGCCGGGCGGAATCTCGATGACGGTGCCGGGCTGCGCATCGAGAAACTGCTCCTGCAGCTGCTTCTGGAAGGCGGCGTCGGCGGCGCTGAGTCCCGCCGGCTGAGACGGGCCCTGCCGGCTGCAGCCCGCGGCGGCCGCAAGGCATGCGGCAATCAAGGCAAGTGAACGCATCGGCGATCCTTGTAGCAAGGTGGGGCGGCCGTAGCCCTTTTAATTGTGGCCTGCCAGATAAAAAAGGCCGCGCACGATACCACGGCTCCCGCTGCGCCGCACTTGGGAAAAACCCCCGTGGTGCCGGCACCACGGCCGCGGCCGTTATGTAGGATCGCGCCCGGCTGACGCTACATCACGGGCAGCTCGCGCAGGACATCCGGCGGCATATGGGCTCGCACGCTCGCGGGCGGCTGGTTCACGAGGTCCTTGCTCACCTCGGCCGCGACCTGCAGACGCACCGAATCCGGCAGCATCTTGCGAAGAACCCCGAGAAACGGCGGCGCCGCCATCACCACCAGTCGATCGAACTCGGCATTGCGTTGCGCGTGCTCGAGCTGCCCGGCCACCTGACGGGCGAACACCTCGGCCTCGTGCTTGCGCGGCCGGCGCTCTCCACCGGTACCGTGGTGAGCGGTAGCCCCGCGCCGCCCGGGGCTCAGCAGGGCATGATCGGAGAACCGCCCGGGCCGATCGGACTTAAGATCCCGGTCGTGCAGGTGCGCGAGCGGATCCGTCAGCCGTGTCGCAAACTTCGGATCCCCGGTCCTCGAGTCCAGGTCGTAGAACGCCGCCTCAGCCTGATTCGCGACGACGATACGGATACGCATATCTCCTCCCTATGCTTCGACTTCGGCCGCGGAATGCTCGTGCGCCTTCTCCGGCTTCTCGGTCATGATCGCCTCCGTCAGCATGAGCACGCTGGCAACGGAGACTGCGTTCTCGAGCGCCGTCCGCACAACCTTGACGGGATCGACGATGCCCGCCTCGAACAGATCCACGAACTGCTGCGTGGCCGCATCGAAGCCCAGGTTGCCGGCGCTGTGCAGCATGCGATCGACTACGACACCGCCATCGGCGGCTGAATTCTCGGCAATCTGCCGGGTCGGCGCCTCGAGTGCGCGGCGCAGAATCGCGACTCCGGTACGCTCATCGCCGGCGCATTCGCCTTCCGCCGCCGCCACGGCCGCACTCGCCCGCAGCAACGCCAGACCACCGCCGGCCACGATGCCCTCGGCGACGGCGGCCTTGGTCGAGCTGATCGCATCGTCGAGTGCCTCTTTCCTCGATTTCATCTCCGACTCCGAAGGCGCGCCGGCGCGGATGACCGCCACGCCGCCCGACAGCTTCGCGAGGCGCTCTTCGAGCTTTTCGCGGTCATAATCACTGGTGGTTTTCTCCAGCTCCCTGCGGATCGTCTGGATACGGCCATCGATCTGGCTCTTGGCGCCGCAGCCCCCGATGATGGTGGTGTTGTCCTTGTCTGCAACCACGCGCTTCGCTCGCCCCAGCTGCGAGAGCTTGACGTCCTCGAGCTTGATGCCGAGCTCCTCGGAGATGACCTCGCCGCCGGTGAGCGTGGCGATGTCCTGAAGCAGCGCCTTGCGGCGGTCCCCATAGCCGGGCGCTTTCACGGCGACACTCTTCAATACGCCGCGCATCTGGTTGACGATCAGCGTCGCCAGCGCCTCGCCCTCGATCTCTTCCGCGATGAACAGGATCGGCTTGCCGGCCTTCGCTACCTGCTCGAGCAGCGGCAGGATGTCCTTGATGATGTTGAGCTTGCGGTCACACACCAGCACGTAGGGATCGTCGAGTACCGCTTCCATGCTGTTCGGATCGGTGACGAAGTACGGCGACATGTAGCCGCGATCGAACTGCATCCCGTCCACCACCTCGAGCGTGGTCTCGGTGGTCTTGGATTCCTCCACGGTGATGACGCCGTCACCCCCCACCTTCTCCATCGCATCCGCGACCAGCTCGCCGATGGTGGCGTCGTTGTGGGCGGAAATGGTCGCGACCTGCGCCTTCTCCTTGCGGCTTCCTACCGGCTTCGCCATGGCCTTGAGCGCCTTGACCGCCGCCGCCAGCCCGCGATCGAGACCGCGTTTGAGGTCGATGGCACTCGCTCCGGCGGCGATGTTGCGCAGGCCTTCGGCATACATGGCCTGCGCCAGTACCGTCGCGGTACTCGTGCCGTCGCCCACGGCATCGCCGGTCTTTTCCGCCGCCTGCCGCAACATGCGCGCCCCGAGGTTCTCCTCGGGATCGGCGAGCTCCATCTCCTTGGCGATCGTCACCCCATCGTTGCAGACGATCGGTGCACCCCACTGCTTCTGGATGAGCACGGACTTGGACTTCGGTCCGAGCGTGATGCGCACCGCATCCGCCAGCTGCGCAGCTCCCCGCAGCACCTTCTCGCGCGCAGCGGATCGGAACAGAACCTGCTTTGCCGTCATCAGCCCACCGTCCCTGTCGATTTCGCCTCCAACAGGAATTCTGGACGCCGCGCGGCCAGAATTGAGGTCGCACAACTACCTAGGGCTCCCCGCGCCCACCGCTAAGCACAAGCCACCATGGCGCGCGCCAGGCGGGCAATTCCGGGCGGCGGTGGAACTACGGGGTGGCGATCTGGCTGAAGACGCGCGTGCGCGCGTCGTAGCCGAGGACTTCGGCGTATCGCCCCCAGTCGATCAGCGTCCACAGTGTCCGCTGCGCATCCTCGCGATGCAGATGATCCTGCAGCTCGAGCTCGAAGCGCTCGCGCGGCGCCCGGTGATCCGGGCGCTCCTCCAGCACCTGCACGACGTGCGCCGCGAGCGGCACAAAGCGCAGCAGATGCTCCCTGAACAGGCGTTTGCGCTCCTCGGTCGTGCTCCCGGCAAATACCCGTCCGGCGGCCGTGAGGCGGATGGTCGTCCCGTGCAGCTCGGCGAAGCCGAGCAGCTGCAGCCCGGCCACGACCGGCAGCAGCTCGTCGACCTTCAGAGCAAGCGTCCCGGCAATCTCCGGCAGCTCGCACTGTCCCCGGTAGGCGGGGGCTGCGAGCGTCTCCACGAAACCGTTCAGTCGATTCACGGCCGCGCGCGGCAGCCCGTGCGCCTGATCGGCCGGCGAGGCGCTGACGGCGGCGAGCGTTTCCGCCATGCGCGAAGTCAGCGTTGCATAGATCTCGCCCACCAGCGCCCGGAAATTTCCCGCCAGGCGGTTGCGCGGATGCGCGAGCGGAATACGGATCTCTGCAGCAATCTGCCCCGGGTGGGAGCCGAGCACCAGGACGCGGTCGCACATCAGGACCGCCTCCTCGATGTTGTGCGTCACGAGCAGCACGGCCTCGGTCGGCAGCCTGCGCTCGACCCACAGGTCCATGAAATCGGTGCGCAGCGTCTCCGCGGTCAGGACGTCGAGGGCCGAGAAGGGCTCGTCCATCAGCAGCAGCACAGGGTCGCTGACGATGGCACGGGCGAAGCCAACACGCTGGCGCATCCCCCCGGACAGCTCACGAGGGTAAGCCGACTGAAAGCCGTCGAGCCCTATCAGATCGATGGCCGCCAGAGCACGCCGTTCTCTCTCCGCCGCCGGCAGGTCGAGAGCGTCGAGACCCAGCTCCACGTTGCGTTGCACCGTCAGCCAGGGGTAGAGCGCGAATGTCTGGAACACCACGGCAATGCCGGCCGCCGGTCCCGGGAGCGGCTGGCCGTGATAGAGCACCTCTCCCGAGGTGGGTTTGATCAGCCCGGCGGCGATCCGCAGCAGGGTCGACTTTCCCGAACCCGAGCGCCCCAGGAGCCCGAGGATCTCGCCCGATTTGAGGCTCAGATCGATGTTCGCAAGTACCGCGAGCGGCTCGCCGGATGGCTTCGCGTAGGCCATGCACACCTGGCGCAGATCGAGGATCGGAGCTGGCTCTGGCGGCATGTCAGTCGAGGCGCGTGTGGCGCTCGGCAAAAGCGTACAGCGGCCGCCACAGCAGGCGGTTCATGGCGACCACATACACCGACATGACAGCGACTCCGAGGGCAATGCGCGGGTAGTCGCCCGCCTGGGTCATCTGCGTGATGTACGCGCCCAGGCCTCCACCATTCAGCTTAGTCGAGCCCCAGTTGACCGCCTCCGAGACGATGCTGGCGTTCCATGCGCCACCCGAGGCGGTGATCGCGCCGGTCACGAAGAAAGGAAAGATTCCCGGCAGGATGACCTGCCGCCACCAATGCGGCGATCGGACGCGGAAGCTGGCGGCCGCCTCGCGCAGATCGCTCGGAAAGGCGCTCGCCCCGGCGATCACGTTGAACAGGATGTACCACTGCGTGCCGAGGATCATCAGCGGGCTGAGCCAGATGCCCGCAGCCAGGCGATATTTCACGATCACGAAGACCGCCAGCGGGAACAGCAGATTCGCCGGGAAGGCAGCCAGGAACTGCGCGACCGGCTGGACCAGGGCCGTCAGCCTCGGTCGCAGCCCGACGGCGACACCGATCGGCACCCAGACGACCGAGGCGAGCGCCACCAGCACCATGACCCGCAGCAGAGTGAGCAGGCCGCTGCGGCTCGCCTGCGACACATCACTCCACGAGAGCGTGTTGCGGGCGAAGCGCAGCAGCGTCCAGCCGAGGGCGGCGATGGCCCCGGTGACCGCGGTCAGCCAGATGACATCGAGCAGGCGCTGCGACGGCGGGTGCCGCAAAGGCGGCAGGTGGACTCTCGGCAGCAGGCGCGCATCGCCCACGCGCTGCAGGCCTGCCGCCACGGCCCGGTTCACGGACTGAAAGATCGCCGCCTGCTGGAACAAGGCCAGCACCCAGCTGCGTGGCGTCAGCTGCGCGGCCGTCTGCTCGAAGCGAAATTTGTCGCTCCATGCCACCAGCGGCCGAAACAACAGCTGGTCATAGAGAATGATGGCGACGCTCATGGCGACGATCGCCCATCCCACACAGGCGAGGTTGCGCTCCTCGATGGCGCGCGCCACGTAGGAACCGACGCCCGGGAGCGCGATCTGCAGATCGCCCACCGAGAGCGCCTCCGACGCCACGACGAAGAACCATCCTCCCGACATGGACATCATGGTGTTCCAGACGAGCCCCGGCATGGCGAACGGCACTTCGAGACGCCAGAAGCGCTGCCAGGGCGAGGAGCGGA
>Ga0187781_10002060_pt1 | contig 15375 bp, 16 predicted proteins | sample 0715_SJ02_MP02_2_FD_132447 | JGI IMG/M metagenome (GOLD analysis project Ga0187781, IMG submission 132447) | Tropical peat soil microbial communities from peatlands in Department of Meta, Colombia - 0715_SJ02_MP02_20_MG | ecosystem: Environmental > Terrestrial > Soil > Wetlands > Peat | place...
CGGCGATCAAACGCAAGCTATTGCCTTGCGTGGCCTGCAGCCAGCGCAGCGATCGCCGCCCTGGCGATTGGCCAGACTGCAGTAAGCGCTCAATCTGCGCCAGGCGCTCTGCCATGCGTCCAAGTTGCGGTCGCGGCTTGGATTCGTCCACCCCCTCAACAGCCAGGCGCGCCTTCAGACGCTCGATCGTTCGCCCAAGGCGCGCCTCCTCGGCAGGTTTGAGTACGTAGTCGAGTGCGCCTTGCTCAAATGCTTCAATTGCGTACTGGTTATACGCGGTCACGAACACAATTTCGCATTGAATATCCGGCAACAACGCAATCTCGCGCGCCGCCTCGATACCCGTGAGCGCCGGCATCTGGATGTCGAGAAAAGCAACGTCGGGGCGCTCCCGCGCTACCGCTTCGACCGCTTCTACCCCGTCGCGTGCATCGGCGACAACAATAAGTTCGGGCCATACCTGGGCCAGCCGCACTTTGAGCTGCTCGCGCATGAGGCGCTCGTCGTCGGCGACGATCGCCCGGACGGCGGATGGTGATGTCACGTTGCGAGGGATCCTTTTTCTGTCATGGTGGGGGAATCGGTGAAGTGCTCGTTTTGCGCCACGTGGTAGGGAACGCGGATCTTTGCCACTACGCCGCTTGGTCGCAAAGGTTCTAGCTCAAAGCTTGCTTTGCCCGGATAAAGCCGCGCCAGTCGCTCCCGAATGTTTGCCAGGCCCAGGCCGCCGCTTGCCGACGCCGCGCCGTCGCTTGCCGTCAGTCCAACACCAGAGTCGGTCACCGCGACCTCAAGTTCTCCGTCGACCACCGCGGCGCTGACTCGCACCTCGCCCCCCTCGGGCTTTGGCTCTACGCCGTGCCGGATGGCATTTTCCACCAGCGACTGCAGCATCATCGGGGGAAAATCCGCGGACCGCAGACCCTCCGGAATATCCACCGCGAAGCGCAAACGCTCTTCCATCCGGACTTTCAGGATCTGCAGGTAGGTGCGTGCCAGATCGATTTCGCGTCCCAACCATGATTCGCTGCCGCGCATTTGGGGTAGGGCTGCGCGAAGGTACTGAATTAGGTGTCTTTGCATCTCGGAAGCGCGCTTTGGATCGGTCTCGATCAGGTAGTCAACCGACGCAAGCGTGTTAAACAGAAAGTGCGGCTCAATTTGCGCTTGCAGGGCCTTTAGCTGCGCCTGCGCAAGTTGACGCGAAAGCGCTTCGCGCTCGGCGGTGGCTTCGGCCTGGGCGGCGCGCGCATCGGATTTTGCCGTCACGCGCATCACGATTTTGGCTGCTATGAGATATACCAGCAGCAGCAAAACCAGACCTTCGACAATCTCCTTTAGGGAAGTGCCCAGCGAGCGCTGGCGTGTGCTTTGACCGTCTTGTGTTTCGCCAGATTCATGGTTGCCGCGATTGCCGACACTTGAATTATTCGAAGAGGATTTTGCGTCAGTTGCACCGCTGGCACTCTTCGGTGTCGGCGCTTGCGTGCTCGCGCTCGTACCATTTGTGCCTGACGTTTCGGAGGCGGTTTGCGGGGAGGTCGGCGGGGCAGCTGATTTATGGTCGGCATTTTCGGTGACCGTGATGCCGTTGGGTGCGATGCGTACTACGGTTTGCTTGTCCTGCTCCTGCGAATAGGTGCGGTGTTTGCGGCTCTGAACGCTGTCACCGACATCGCTGTCGCTGCGCAAGTTCAACACGTAGTCCGTAAGTATCGACTGCGCGATGAGCGCGAGAACACATACGAGAAACAGGCGCGTCCACGACAAATCGGCCGCCCAACGAGCTACGGCCTGCGCGGCCCGACCGCCGCGCGCCGCAAACTGGCTCCACGCCGCGAGAATCCTGGAAATAACGGCACTCATACCGTGACCTTACCCTACCGCGCGCGGTTGGGCATACCGCGGTCGGCGAGTACAGCGCAAACCGTTCGTGTTTGTTAGGAAGGGCGCTTTTTTGAGGCATCCTGAGGAGCCATTTCTTCGCCAAGGTGAAGCTCTTGGCTTGAGCAGTCCGCACGTGTTTCGGTGGCCGGCAGGCCGGAGCTCGCGTAGCTGTGGACCAAACCCAGGTTTAGCGACAGCAAAGCCGTCGTGGCTAGCAGGCTTGCGGAAAAGGCAACCGCGCGCACAGTGCGGGAAAGGGGCAAGACGGCTGTGGTCATCATGGTCTCCGAAATGGTTGCCAGCACCGGCTGGAATGAGTCCAATTTGCCTTAGAGCAGCATTTGCTTCGACCGTTTTGCGACGGATTGCAAAAAACTGGGTACCAACTGCGTTGGCGGCCGACCGGTGCGGCTTGCCGATCAAATGTTGGCAAGGCGCCCCCGAGATGACGAATAGACCCTTCGCACCGCAAAAACGTGGGATTTGATTGGACAAATTTCATGACACATTGGCCCGGCGTCGGCGGGCTGCGTTTGGTTTGCAAGCAGCACAACAACAATGTTCGCCTTCGCCGCCGACCGTCTGTGCACGGCACTGACGCGGCAAGGCCGCCACAGCTCGATGCCCAAGGGACGTTGTTTCACTGCCGACCCGTTGAAAGCTGCCGCGCGCCAGAAATTGTGCGTTGCACGCGAGGAAAGCGGCCGCCGCAGTCGGCAGCCAGCGCTATGCGCCAAATCGAGCATGCGTTGGGTGGGTCGGGAAATCAGGAATTTTGCGTTGCCGTTGTGGCGCAGATTCCGCAAAGGTTCGCTATGTACCGAACAGCCCATCGCGAATCGGGGCTACCAAGACCGGCGCTTGCCTGGTGTCGGCGAAAAAAGGAGCTCCCCGGGGCACATTTGTCACATTGTGGCCCTCTCACCCAGACCGGTTCAAAGGCCCAAGTCAGCATTTGAAGAAGCGATGCGCACGAGCAACGAATGGGTAAGCGCAAGGTGATGGTCATCGATGCGCCGCAAGCAGCGGAGCCGATGGGCGAAAGATGAATTCCGATCGCCAATCGCCCGATTCTCCGGCCCCTTTCAACGAGGTCGCAAAACGCGGACTGCCACTATCGACCTGGCTCTAAATAACGCCCGCTTGCCGGCGCGTAGCCTTGCTTTCCAATAGGTCGTGCGCTTTTTTTGGTGAAGGGCACCTTGCCAGCATGAGTCTTGCACGTAGAGCACAGTCGCAGGCAACGGCCGCGCTTCGAACACGCCGATGGTCGTTACATGTCGATCGCATGCTGCCGCGATGGCGAGCAACTCGGCTTGCGGCCCGCCTTTTGATGCGCGTGCGCGTCTTAGCGGCAACTGACGATCTTGAATTCGACCCTTCGATCGAGCGCATCGCGCGCGTCGTCGGAGCCCGTGCCGACGATGTTTTCACGAAAACCCATTCCACTAGCTCCGCTGTGAGCGGAGAGCTCGGGCGCTTCGGCTTCCAAGCGCTGTTTGATATAGGCCGCGCGCTGCTCCGAGAGTCGGTCATTGTAGGTTGCCGAGCCGGTGTGACTCGTGTGTCCCACCACGTTCATGCAGGCCCTGGCGGCAGCGGCTTGACGAGCAATCTGACGCAGCCACATAGGATAAGGACCACTTACCTTGGCGTCCGACCAAAAATCCGTCGTACCCGGGTTAAACAAGAATTTCACTCCCAAGTTATTGTTGGCGATACCGAAGGCCACGACCTTGCCAAAGGCCCGCTCGGCCTCGGCCGTCCGGCCCAGCCTCCATTCGGCCAGGTAAAGGCCGTTGAGCACGCGTATTTGTTCTCCGCCGGTGCCACCCGCCGCCTGCTGATAAAAGACCAAGGACTGCTCGTATTGCCCTGAGTTATAGGCGCGCGTTGCATCACTGACGAGCGTAGCGGTGCCGATGCGATCCATGTAAACACCATCTGCCAAATTGACCGGGTGCGTCGCGCTCGTTCGAATGTACCCTTCTACCACCTTGTCCTTGACCAGTATCGGACTGTCACTGTAGTAGGCCGTTGGACTCGTATCCAGGCCTTCATCTCGTGCACGAGCCGAAGCCTGTGCGATGACATTTCGGCTCTTCAGATCGGTCAGCGCAAGATCGATGCGGATCGTGCGGCTGGCCTTGTCGCTTTGGAGGCGAGTTGTCGTTCCGGTAATCAGGTGGGTCGCTTTGGCCAGATTGGCCGTCTCAAACGGCAGGATCTCGAACTGAGGGTGGGTCGCGCGCAGGCGGGCGATAACACCTTGTTCCAGCCGCTGGGTTAGTACGGTTTGCTGTCCACTGCTTGCGTCGAGCATTGGATCTACGACGACCTCGCGCTTGGCAATCTTTGCCTCAACGTCCGCTAGGAAACTGGGCAACTTGTCGGCCTGTGCGATCAGCGCATCGGTAGCGGAAATGATCGCCTGGTCAAAGGCCTGATCCCCCGAATCGCTCGTAGCAGCTGGAGGCGCGGCGCAACCCAAGACAGCAAGCGAAGCGAACGCAGCCAAAGATAATTGGATATATTTCGAGGGTTTTTCCATTTATTTGCACTCCCCTTTTAACGCGGTTTGTTCTTCCAGGGTCAGCGGTTCTCCGAGAGACACTCGCTGAAGGATGTCGGTGCAACGAGCCGACAATTCGATCGTCCTTGGCAGTGCGGGCGCCACGGCGCGCGCGGGTGCGTCGCTATGCACCGCCACCGGTGTGGACGGCGCTGTTGTCAGCTCCTTTTTATCTTCCAGCGGCATCGCCTTTAACTCGAGTGATTGGCTCGGCTCAGGAAGGATTGAAGTCGTAGCCGTTTTCTCGGTGGCGGTGGGCGCAGCGGGCAGTGGTTCCGCATTTTTGGTGTCACCTAATTGACCTTCCTTGGCTGACGCTGCAGGATTTGGTTCAGGCGCAACAGTCACCGGTGCTACTGGCACCGCAGCGACCGAGGTTGGCTTTAGTTCAGAAAAAATCACAAAGGTGGCGACCCCCGCTACGGTGAGAAGCGCGACAGTCCCGGTGATATACCGCATAGCGGATTTGTGTCGCCGCGGTTCGGAAGCTGGCGTCCTGGCCGACGAAGACTTACTCGGTAACGGAATCTTCACCTCTTGCCGGACGTCACCAAGGTCCAGCAGTTCGCACAAAGCGGCGATGCTTTGCGGCCGTTGTTCAGGGCGCACAGACATCGCCTTATCAATACCTCGGAGGAACGTTGCGCTATAGCGGCCCGCCCCAATCTTGGCAATCGGCACGATGGGATCCTTCATCATCCGCGCCACCGATGGCACCGGTGGCTGGCCGCTGATGACAAAATAGACAACCGCCGCCAACGCGTAGATGTCAGTCCACGCGCCTTGCTTCAGATTCGGGGTCTCCGCATACTGCTCAATCGGCGCATAGCCGGGCTTCAGGATTACGGTGAGCGCATGCGTCATATCGCCGATTACCCTGCGAGCCGCCCCAAAATCCAAGAGCAAAGGGCGGCCGTTTTTCAGAATCAGGATGTTGTCCGGCGCAATGTCGCGGTGAAAGCACGATCCTCGATGGATCAAGGCGAGCGCGTCGGCCAACGGTCGCAGCATCTGCTTTAACCATTGCTCATCCGGCGCAGAACCCTGCAAGTTCTTAATCGTCTGCCGAAGCGTGACGCCCTCGTAGTAGGGCATCACCATATACGCGGTTCCGTTTGCCTCCCAGAAACGGTATACCTTCAAAAGCGAAGGGTGGTCGTATTGCGCGAGCAGGTGCGCCTCATTGACGAAGCTCCTCAAGCCAACCCGGAAGGTCTCGGCCTGGCGACTGGATTTCACGACCACCGCGCCCGCGTCTGTTCGCGCCGCAAGTGCCGCCGGCATGTATTCCTTTATTGCGACGTTGCGCTGCAGCGAATGGTCGAATGCGAGGTAGACAACCCCGAATCCGCCGATTCCTATGACCCGAGTGAGCTCGAATTCGCCCAGACGGGTACCAAGAGGCAGACCACTGCTGTTTCGTTTGATCGGCGCAGCCAGCGTCGAATCCCCGGCGCTGCCACGGTCGTCGATTGGCGCCACAGGGCGCTCTTTATCGTCACCGAATGGCATCGGGCTCATGGTCTGGTTGGCGATTGGCAGTGACAGTTAGTATGTCAGGGAATGGCAGTTTATGGTGCGGTCGGGCAGCATTTTGTGTCGACCTCTTGTCCTAGCTTGATCGGCCAAGGGCAAAGCGCTTTTTCGTTCGCGGGCCGTACCATTTCATCGTCGGCGTTCGGTCTTTTCAAACCTTCTGGGCGAGCTATCAGCAAACCGGGCAGTCCGCGAGCGCACCGCCCATTGCGCAGACTCACCGAGTGGCTGAATATTCTGAATGCGCGTTGGCATATGAACGCAGAAGGCCCATTGCGGAGGCCAGCTCTAGCACCCGGCAAAAAAGCGCACGTAGGGAAGGCCGCCCCTGAGACTTGCGCTCGACATCGCTGGCAACACGCGCTTTTTCGTATCCGCGAGATGTTAGCGGGTTACCGTCCCGTCGATCGGGCGGCTTTGAAAGCCGTTGATCATTGCCGCCCACGAAATCGGCTCGTTGGCCAAATTCCGGCGATGCAAATCGCTTGCCGATTTTTTGCTTCTCGTTGCATGCGCCAAAGTTACCGATGTCTGGTCGCAACCCGCCAGTTTGAAGAACTGGGTCCTTTCAATTAAAGCAAGCGCATTGTCGGTGGCAATGACGCTGGTACATGGATCAGAAGCGATCGATAGGACTTTCGAGGGTGCAACGAAAGTCTTCCGAACCCATTTCGAGCGGATGGCGTGGGTGCGAAGCAGCGGTTGATTTTTTCTGCGACCTGCTTGCGTTCAGCCAATCGCTAGGCGGCACGCGTAAGCGCAAAACCCAATACCGCTGCAAGGAGCGCGACAACAACTGCTGTCGCGGTGATGCTACTTCGGTGCCGGAGAACAAACCGACTCAGAAGGTAAAGCGGATGTGCAAGCCGCGCCTGTATGGGCTCTTTACTGAGGTGGCGCTGCAGTTCGTCGGCCAGGGCTTCGGCGCTCGAATACCGGTCCGCGGGGTCGCGTTGCAGGGCCTTGAGCGCAATCGCATCAAGATCTCCACGCAATTGCCGCAAGAGTTTTTTGACGGTCGTCGCCCGGGCCATTGCACCTTCCAGGGTGATTTGTGAACTGGGTCGAGGAACCTGCGTCTGCGCTACGGCGCGCTCAAGCGCGACCAGCGGGGTTTTTGCTTTCAGGCGATAGGGACGAGTTCCCGATAGCAGCTCATAGAGCACTACTCCAAGGGAATATATGTCACTGGCTTGCTGCACGCGATCGCCACGAATCAGCTCCGGGCTCGCGTATTCGGGCGTGAACGCCTGCCCATACAGTTGCGTGAGCTGCGTTTGTGTTTCTTCGTCGGCAAGGAGCTTTGCGACACCAAAATCCAGCAGTCGAACCTGGCCGGATCCGGTCACAAGGATGTTCGACGGTTTGATGTCTCGATGCAGCACTTTGCGGGCGTGGGCGTACTGCACCGCGTCCAATACCTGCAAGAAGAGCTTGATCCGGTCTCGGACCTCGACAAGATGCGTATCGCACCACTGAGTTATCGGTTCGCCCTGGACATATTCCATTGCCAGGTACGGCAGGTCTTCCTGGCTTATTCCGGCGTCGTAGAAGCGGGCAATGTTGGGGTGCTCCAGTCCAGCCAGGATGTCGCGCTCACGCGCAAAGCGCTTGGCAATATCAGCCCGAAGGTCCAATGCGGTGGGCAGCTTCAGCGCTAGGTTGCGCTTGTAGGCTCCATCGGCCCTTTGTGCCAGCCATACCTCGGCCATGCCGCCTGCGCCCAACTGCCGGATGAGCCGGTACGGGCCAACCATCATTGCTGGTCGAAGACGGCTCTCGACTTTCTCCTCGCCGGCGGCTGCGGCAATCTTCGGCAATGTGGCCAGCGCCTCAATCCCGGATCTGTTTTGCGAAAGTAGCGCCCGGCGTAGCGCAGGCTCCAGGTCGCGCTGATCTTGGGCAAGCGCTTCGAGCCAGCGCTTGCGCCCTGCCTCATCTAAAGCCAGCGCTTGCTCCAGCAGATGACTCATTCGCGCCATCTGCGCTGCCGACATCACCATAGAACTATCCCGACCCATCCGAGCGCTCGATCGTAAGCCGAATTGCGCTCTGCCCAGACCTTAGCGTAGCGCCTCGAGCAGGATCAGTCGCGCCTTTTCCCAATCGCGATGCACGGTGCGCTCCGTCACATCGAGCAGCTCCGCGATTTCTTGTACGCTATAGCCGCCGAAGTAGCGCATCTCGACGATCTTGGACAGTCGATCGTCGGCTTGTTCCAGCACCAGTAGTGCTTCGTGCACCTTTAATATTGTTTCCTCGTCACCCGGCAGGGCCTCCGCCAGTTCCGTGTGCAGCGTCAGCTGCGGTGCACCCGCGCCGCGGCGCTCGGCCAAGCGCTCGCGAACACTGTTTAAGATTACCGAGCGCATGACCTGTGATGCATAGGCAAAAAAGGCTTTTCGGTCCTCCGCGCGGAGTTCTCCGGCGTTAACAAACCGCAGGTACGACTCATTAACGAGCGAGGTTGTCTCCAGAACGGTATTGCGGCCCCCATCGCGAAGCCGCGAGCGGGCCAAGCGACGCAGCTCCTCGTAGGCGACGGCAAAAAGCGCCTCGCGTGCCCGCTCGTCGCCGGCCTGTAGTCGTTGCAACAGCTGCGTGATCTGGTTCATCCGGACGGGCCTCCGAAAAACCGGTTTGGTCGGTGCCAGCGCTTAATTGGACTGCGGTCAACTACGGTTGGCAAGCACGCGATGCATGAGGCCGAATCCCGTTCAAATAAAGGTCCGAAGGCTCCGACGCAACGTTTCTGATCAGGTGAGGCGGATGGCGCTCAGCGCACCCGCAGCGCAACGCAATTGCAGCCCAGAAGCTCGACGATGAAACGACTTCGCGGCGGGTCATCCCGATCCGCCGCCATCACCCATATCATGGCATCGGTTTTAGCGTTGTGGATTTTTATGCCTGTGTCCTTTGTGCGGAGCGTTACCCCACCGTCAACCGGGGCGCCGTCGCTGCAATTTACGCCGAGTCGGCGACCTGCAGTTACTTTGGGCCGTCGCCTGAGTTCACTTCCGCGAGGCGGCTCCGACCGGCGGTTCGCCCCTTGATTTTCGGGACTAAGCACGCTCATAACCACCCGTTGCGTTAAAAGCATCTCTTGCCACCAATGCCGGCAGCTGCGGCTCCGCTGTCTGTACCTGCATGTTTTAGGCGGGGCGGTCCTTTCTTGGCAGTACCGTGACGACCTCGGTCGGTGCTGAATCGCCCATGATGACCGTGCCGCCCTCGCTCCACGGGGCGCGGCGGTAGTCAAACTTGTTGGCAATGCGCGGTTTGATCACTTCGAAAAACGGGGAAATGTCAAAGTCTCGCGGCACGTACAAACTGTGGTGGCGGATACGCCAGAGCTCGCGCACCTGATCGGCGCGATCCTGGTCGCCATCTCGTTTGCGGGAGATGATCGGCAAGATGGGGTAACGCACGTCCCCAAAAGCCTGCGCAATCAACGTAGAGCAAATTGCTCTTGTTGCTTCCCCACTGCCAAAGTCGATGAGGCGACGCCGAAAGCGCGCTGGCACGGGGATGGGAAGTAGGTAGCGCGCAAGATCGAAGACATTTTTCAGGTCATATTGGTGGCCCAGCCGCGTGATCACGTAGCGGATCAATTGCTCGCGGTCGGCGGCCGTGAGATTTACCGGACGACAGATGCGCACCCGGAAACTGCAGTAAAAAGACAAAGGCACGGCACGCACGCCCTCCAGCACGTCGGCCTCTACCAGCGTGGGTGCCTCGCCGCCAACAAGAGGCAACTCAGGACGTGCCCCGACATACAGCGCCGCGTGCGACCACGTGGATTGCGTCAAATACTTTATCGCCGCGCTCATCCGCGTGTTGCCTTCAACTAGCAGTACATCTCCCGGGGCCAGCGTTTCCGCGACCAATTTTGCGTCGACCGTGTTGCCGCCCGGCCTGCTGATCGGCTTGCACAGGTACCCCGCTACGGCCCTTCCGACGGAATCGAACATACTGTCCTCGTAGCGATGCGGTGGGACCGCTACATGATATCTGTCAAAGTGGCAGGGAACGCAAGCGGCAAAGCAACGGGCCGCCGATTCGTTGGCCTAGGCCCGCCGAACCCTATCCAAATTGATCGTCGTTGGGGCCTTTTCCGCTGCACCGGGCCTTTTTGGCCGCAATCCAAGCCTATGAAAGCCATCGCCGTCTGACGACGCCTGTACGGCGGCAGACCACAGTAGATAAGTCCGTCATGCTGACCGAGAATCGCGCGGGAGTTTTCGAATTCTTGCTGCTTTGCGTCACATGCCTGGTCGCGGCCCAGCGCGCCCGGGAAGTGCGGTTCGCGCCGATAGCACGCCCAGTCGCCGCGGCGCTCCAATGCCTGTGCCATCGACCGTCAAAAAATCGACGCCCCCGTCCTGGAGGTTGACGATCACGAACCCGGGTTCGTAGTCTCGATGCAACGACCCGGCATTAACGATCGTAAGTCCCGCAAAGTGGCGCACCATCGCCTCGTGGGTGTGTCCATTCATGACGATTTGCACCAAAGGATCGGCAATCAGAGCTTGCAGCTCCACGTTACGTTTTACGGCATTTTCATCGTCGCTTCGCTCGACGCTGGCGTCGTTATTTTCACCAAGACCGTGGCATAGCAGCGCATTTCCAAAAGGCGTTGCGTACACCAAAGTCCTTGGAAGCGCGGCGACAAAAGCGTGGGCTTGACTCGACAAAGAGCCTACCGGGGTGGCCTCTTTCAATTCACGCTGCTCGCCGTTTAGGTACCACTCGTCATGATTGCCAAGAACCGTCGCGACGCCTTGCTCCCGCAGCATGCGGCAGCAGCCTTCGGCGTTGCCCCAACCGTCAACCACGTCGCCGGTGCACAAGATCGCGCGGATACCGCTCTTTCGTAAAAAATCTAGCGTGACTTCCAGCAGCACATCTTCCGCGTGCACATCGCCAACCAGGCCGACGCGGTAGGGCCCAAGTTCGCCCTTCTGCGCGCGGGGGTCGGTAGTTTCGAGTGCGACCATCGCTGCACACTCCGTCGGCCGCGAGGAGACATTGCACTGCTAGCCGTGCAGTGGCCGCGGCCAAAGTAGATCCGCTAAGGGACCATTGTGCCATGGACGGGCGTTCGTCAAACTTGACAAGAATTGCATCGCGGGCACTTCACGATCAACGTAAGGCCCCCCGATGTCAGCGATGAAAGCTGAACGATGCTTTTGAAATGCAAGACGGTTCCGTAGAGGGTTTCAATGCAGTTGGCCTGCGCAAGGATCGCAGGGGACCTTCGAGTTCCGTATCAGCGTTGAAGTTTGAACCATCCGTTGCAAGCCCTCGATGATGTCGTGTGATTGGCATGGAACTTTACTTTCAGCCCCACCTTCTGGTGGTGAAGCAACCAACCAAACCCTTCGCTCCCATTGCAGCGACGATTGCGCGCCCGAACCGGCGTGACGGGTTTGGTGGTCCTTTCCGAAGGACCGCTGCCCTGATGGTCGATTACTTGGCTGCGGAAGGTCGGCAACTGACCGCGCGCTTTGGTGAACAGCAAAACCGCGCGGATTTTGTGAGAAAGTTCACTGCGATCTTGCTCGATCCTTGTGTTGCAATCACCTGACCGTCGGTTCATTCTTCTCTCCGGATCGAAGTTGAGCGTCGTTGTGAGCTGCATACGCGCGACACGTTTTCACGTTTTGGAAGTCCACGGGTGCAAGTGGCGCAGAGCGGAATTGGTTTCGCCAGAGACTTCGGTGGACATTGTCAGCGAGCCCCGCGGGCTGTCGAAGTATTCGGTCTGTGGTCAAGACCGCTCGAGGTGTTTGATGTTTATCCCACCTGGATTTAACAGCGTCACGGCCTATTTTTATGTTGATGATGCGAGAGCGTTCATCGAATTTGATCTCGACGGCCTTGGCGACATAGACGTTCTGCGTAGCCTTCGCGAGGATGGCCGCATCGCCAACGAGCAGATTCAGCTGGGAAGCTCGACCGTCATGGTCAGCCAACGCCCGCCCTCCGATCCGCAGATGCGAGCTGCGTGCTATGTCTACGTTGAGGACGCCGACACGGCGATGGTCCGTGCGGATCGAGTCGGCGCTCAGCAAATTCTTTCCGTGCAAGACATGGAATACGGCGATCGGCAAGGCGGCGTAAGGGATGCGCACGGAAATATTTGGTGGATTTCGCAGCGATTAAAGGACGGCCGTACTAACGGCTTGCTGGACGCTGCAACGCTTCGTTGGAGATCCAGTTAGCGGAAGTCGGAAACGTTATCGACGGCGCAGTGTCTGCGAACTTTCGGCGCTGACGTCCCTAGGCCTTTTGCTTCCAAGGAGAAGAGCGGTGAGCGATATTGACAGCAGGGTCGTGAACATCGAAGAAGTAAAGCTCGAGTATTTCAAGCGAGGCCAGATGTACGAGTGCAACACGGTGCGCATGGGTGCGCTTTTGGGAGCTAAGGATCTTGGCTATTCGTACGACGTTGTGCCACCTGGCAAGCGCGCTTGCCCGTTCCACAGTCACCGGGGAGAGGAGGAAATGTTTTTCATCGTCAGGGGAACCGGCACCTTGCGCTATGGCGATCAGAGGCGAAAAATTCGCGCCGGCGATGTAATTTGCTGCCCCGCCGGCGGGCCGGAAATGGCGCATCAGATCGTCAATGATTCGCAAGACGAACTCGCCTATCTGTCGGTCAGCACCATGTTGCCCGTGGAGGTGTGCGAGTATCCGGATTCAAAAAAAGTCGGCGCTTTCGGTGGCGGTTTGCGACACATAACCCACTTGAACGCGAACCTGGACTACTGGGTGGGTGAGGAATGAGCCAATCTTTCGCGATCATTCGCAGAAGGCGCGTGCACGGCCACGGCGGCTCGCCGGGCTTTTGGCTTACGCTCCTTGCCCTTGTCAAAGCGAAACGATTGTTGCGTGGCGGGCGAGCCGGGGACCAACCGGCAGATTTCAGACATCTCGCGCTCCCCCGAAGATCGTACGTTGCAAAAGCGCTAAATGATGATGGCGCCCGTGACGACATCTAAGGCCTGCGCGAATCCTATGAGTATGGTCGGGTTTTTGGCGTGTTGGCCGAACCAACATTGTTCGCAATTACCTTGCGCGTGTTTGATTCAGATCTTGTCACGGTACGACGCCGGGCGTACCGTAACGGTCAATTTAGAGGGGAGGCAAGGAGGAGGAGTAGATGGAAGAAACGGATGAGGACGAAGACGCCGGCGTTTGGAGAAGCATCCGCTTTTTTGTTTACGTTGCTTTGGGCTTGACATTATTGGGGGTATTGTTTTTTGCCGTAGCTTGAGCGTCAGACAAGCCGTTTTCGCATGTTCATGAAGCCGGGGGGAGGTCGGGCCTACGGCGGTTTTGCCACCCCTTGCTGGCTCGCCGCATTGTTTTTTCTCGATTCCTGGCAACCGGCCGCTTGTCCATTGAACGCAATTTCTCGTGGATATTCGTGCAAGTACCGGTAGGCCCCGAAATGCTTGCCTCCAGCCATAGTGCGCCAGGCTCGATGATTTATCGGCCAGTGCACCGATCGGCGCTCACTACGATTGCGCAAGATCCAAAGTGCTCTTTTGACGCAGTCAGAAGAACCAAGCCGCCTCGCGTGCGTGCTGCGGATGACGGTTTGGGCATATGCTGCATGGTGGCCGATCCAATGGTGTTGGCGAGACGATGTTGCGTTGCAGCTAGACGCATCGCCTCAACGCGTAGACCGGCGAGAGAGCGAACGACTTTTGTCAGGGGAGCCGACGATGCTGGGTCGAAGATCGTGCGCGCGCGATCTTCCTTAAGAAACCCCCGCAGGCTTGCGTTGGCAGGTGCCGCACTAGAAGAGCAAAGCGACATGAAGCGCTCAAGGAGGGGTGTGCTGCCCGCACCCAAAGACGATGACAACCCTAACGCACATCCTCAACGCAAAACCCGACCATAAGATCTACACGATCGGGCCTGATGATCTGGTGTTCGACGCTGTCAAGGTGATGGCGGAAAGAAATATTGGTGCCCTCGTCGTTGTCGAGGGCAACCAGATTGTCGGAATGATCACCGAACGAGATTACGCGCGCAAAGTCGTTTTATTGGCACGCTCATCAACGACAACACGCGTGCGCGAGATCATGACGTCCTCGGTCATGTATGTGCGCCCCAGTCACACGAGCGACGAGTGCATGGCGTTGATGACGGAGCATCGGCTACGGCATTTGCCCGTCATCGACAAGGAAAGGCTCGTTGGCCTCATTTCCATCGGTGATCTGGTAAAAGACATCATCTCCGAGCAAAAATTCATCATCGACCAGCTCGAGCACTACATTATTGGCGACCGCGGTTAAGTGCACTAAGTGAACGAAGACCGCACCGGGCTCCGTCCCGTGCGGGCCTTGGTACCTTCGCTTTCTTGGTGAGCGCCCGTTTTGCCTTACGCCGCACCCTTTGCTTTTGCTGCGAGGGCGGCGAACTCTTCGCGGCCAAACGCCGTCCCGGCGATACCCCAACCACCTTCCGCGGCTTCCGTCAGCAGCACCCAAGTGCGGTCAGCCACCGTCGCGTCCCGCGCGAGCTTCGATACGATCTGCGTAACCTCCTTGGTTAGCTGTTTTTGAGCCTCACGCTTTAGTGCCCCCGGTGGAGTGATAACTTGCACCCGCACCGTTCGCGCCGATGCGCTGGCGGCGGTTTGCACGGTGGACGCCGGCATGCGATGGATGAAGGCCGCGGTGTTATTCAGGTGAAAGGGCCCGGGATTGGGCACGCCTTCGGCACGTAAAATTGCCATGCAAAGGGCTTCGCCGAGCGTGCGGTCCGAATCAGCTGGAAACACGTCGGCGGCAGCGTACACGTCGATCATCGGCATACGAATCTCCTGCAGTGGCCTGGTGGTGTTGCGATGAAGGTCCTTATTAGGATGACGAAAATCATCCACAATATGCATGATGATGAACATAATCCACAATGTCAAGGCGGAAAGTGACGCAATGGGCCACTCAAGAAAAGAAAAGGCTGGCAACCACGAACGAATCGTGAAAATCGCCGCGGCGCGACTGCGTGAAGCGGGACTCGAAGGGGTGGGTATTGCCGATCTGATGAAGCAGGCGGGCCTTACCCATGGCGGCTTTTACCGCCACTTTTCCTCGCGTGAGGAACTCGTGGCCGAAGCGGTGGAACAGGCGCTACAGCAGGGTGCGGAAGCGATGCGTGCGCTAGCAAACGGCAAGGCTTCATCGCTCGGGTCGCTACTGGAGGCGTATCTGAGCCCAGCACACCGGGACAATTTGTCCAGCGGCTGCGCAGTCACTACCTTGGCTTCGGACGTTGCACGCTGTGCGGATCGAACTCGCCTGGCATACACCGCCCAAGTACAGCGCTACGTGGAGCTGCTTGGCAAACTTATCGCGGCGCCAACC
>Ga0187781_10002061_pt1 | contig 15373 bp, 20 predicted proteins | sample 0715_SJ02_MP02_2_FD_132447 | JGI IMG/M metagenome (GOLD analysis project Ga0187781, IMG submission 132447) | Tropical peat soil microbial communities from peatlands in Department of Meta, Colombia - 0715_SJ02_MP02_20_MG | ecosystem: Environmental > Terrestrial > Soil > Wetlands > Peat | place...
GGGAACGGCCGAGTCCAGCGTTGATGAAGGTGAGCCCGGCACCAGCGAATGGCACAAGCAGAATAAGAAGAAAGCAAAGTGCGGCCGAAGTTTCTGACCAGTTCGCGAGCGGTGTCATTCCTTGTCCGCTTCCAGAACAACATGAGAGCGTATCAGGAGAGCCAAGCCAACTAGTTCTGTCGCCAGCCCTGCCAGCACAAATCCTGAGCGCGCGCCAGCAGGTGGAAGCGCCCCGACCGCGCAGGCCGCAATTGACCATCCTGCAAGAAGCAATAATAGACCGGCGAGCTTCATGGTGCTTTCGGCAGATGCTGGAAAGTTGACCTCAGCGACCAGGTCCTGGTCGTTGCGGAGGCGCGACCGCAGTCAAGTGTTGCTCGGACGCTCAACTCCTAAACGTAGCGTTGCGGGCTGCGAGGGTCCAATTGAATTTTTTTATTGTGGCTAGAAATGGAAACGCTAAACAAAATTGCGGTAGATGCCATACCATGGCGATCACAAACTAACTCTATGAAAGATCTTATCGACGAAGTTGTAGCTCATCGAGCCGGCGCACTGCTGCTCTTGATGGTTGCGGCTTTTCTTGAGGCGTATGGCGACTCCTGCTTTCAGTCCGGGCTTTATCGGACAGCAGGGATGGGCCGCGCGATCGCCTTGATGGGCGGCGTTGTGTCACTTGCGGCCTACGGGTTGGTTGTTAACGCTCCGCGATGGGAGTTTGGAAAGCTGCTTGGAGTTTACGTGGTTCTGTTCTTCCTGCTGGCGCAGGTGATTGCGCGGGTGCGATTCGGCCAAGCCCCCACGCTGCCGATCCTGATTGGCGGAGCTTTCATTGTTGCCGGGGGAGTGATTATTTCGGTGGGTGGCGGTCATTAATGCGGTGGGATATTGCGGCTTTTTCGCGGATTTGGCGGCCGGGAGCGGTCGCGCCGAAGAGCAATTTTGTTGGACGTCGTTTGTTTGGCAATCATTTGTTGGACAATCGTTTGTTTGACAATTCGGGGATGGGTCCGCTATGGTAACGGCATGTGTTTAGCGGCTCATCGCCATCATCACCATCACGCGCACGGCGCGTCTGCGGTGGTGTTTAGCTGAGCTAGCGTAACACCAGAGAGATTCAGCCCGCTGACGCGATACATGCTCAGCGGGCTTTTTGTTTTTTTGCGCGATAGGAGCTTATGAAGGACGACATTGATTTCGAGAAGATGCAAGGGCTGGCGCCGGCCATTGTCCAGGACGCGGGGAACGGGGAGATTTTGATGCTGGGCTTCATGAATCGCGAAGCCTGGCAGCGAACGCTGGAGCTTGGCTATGTGACGTTTTTCAGCCGTACGCGGAGCCAACTCTGGACCAAGGGAGAGACTTCGGGCAATCGGCTGAAGCTGGTTGAGGCTTCGACAGACTGCGACCGGGACACGTTGCTGCTGCAGGTCGAGGTTGAAGGAGGAGGCGTGGTTTGCCACGAAGGCACGCGGTCGTGTTTTACAAAGCCGTTATTTCAGACCAAAGACGCAAGCCGAGTCTCGCGCTCGCGGGCGGTGCAATCGTGAAAATCCGGCTGGGAATTCCCAAAGGCAGTTTGCAGGACGCTACGACACAGTTGTTTGCTCGGGCCGGTCTGCCGATTTTTCTGAGTGCGCGCTCGTATTTTGCGACGACAGGCGATCCGGAGATTGAGTGCATGCTGATCCGGGCGCAGGAAATGGCGCGCTATGTCGAGCACGGCGTGCTGGACGCGGGGCTGACGGGTCTCGACTGGGTTGTCGAAAGTGGGCTCGAGGTAGTCACGGTTTCCGACCTGGTTTATGCCAAGCAGAGCCGCGGCAAAGTGCGGTGGGTGCTGGCGGTGCCGGAAGAATCGTCATTTCAGCGAGCGGAGGATCTCAACGGCCGCATCATTGCGACGGAGCTGGTTCAGGTCACGCGAAAATATTTTGAGAGCAAGAATGTTCGTGTGCAGGTCGAGTTTTCGTGGGGGGCAACGGAGGTAAAGCCACCCATGCTGGCGGATGCGATTGTCGAGGTGACAGAAACCGGCAGTTCGCTGAAGGCCAATCGGCTCCGCATTCTTGAGACGGTGCTCGAGTCGAATACGCAGATCATCGCCAACAAAGCGGCGTGGGGCGATTCGGAAAAACGGCGCAAGATTGAAAGTCTTTCCCTGATGTTGTGCGGGGCGATGGACGCTCAGGACCGTGTGGGGCTGATGCTGAACGTCCGCAAGAAAGACCTGGCGGCGGTGCTTGCAGTTCTGCCGGCGCTCAAGAAGCCGACGATTTCGACTTTAAGCGATGAGGATTGGCTGGCCGTGAACACCGTGATCGAGGAATCGCTGGCATGGCAGATCATTCCGCGGTTGAAAGAAGCAAATGGGCAGGGAATTGTGGAATACCCTCTGAACAAGGTGGTCATGTAATGCGCATTCTTTCGGGTAAGGCCGCGGCGGCGTGCGTAGGGAGGGTCGCGGACCGCAGGGGGCGCCTGGCGGCGGTTGAACCGGTGGTGCGACGCATTATTGCTGATGTGCGCCGAAATGGTGACCACGCTTTGCGCAAATATGCCGAGCGCTGGGATCAGCTGGAACGTGGTGCGTCGTTGCGGGTGCCGGGAGAGGAGATTCAGGCTGCATGGAGAGCTGCAAGCCCCGAGCTGAAGCGCTCTTTGCGGGTTGCGGCAGCGAATATCCGGCGTTTCTGCGAGATGCAAAAGCCCTCTGAGTGGGCGCGCAAGAAGGGCGGAATTTCGCTTGGGCAGCTGGTGCGACCTTTGAGTTTTGTTGGGTGCTACGTTCCGGGTGGGCGCTATCCGCTGGTTTCAACTTTGCTGATGACTGCAATTCCGGCGCAAACTGCCGGAGTTGAGAAGATCGTCGTGGTTACGCCGAGGCCGCACCGGGATGTGCTGGCTGCAGCGGCTGCGATTGGTGTTGAGGATGTCTATCGGGTCGGGGGGGCGCAGGCAGTCGCTGCGCTCGCGTATGGGACGGAGACCATTCCGCGTGTGGATAAGATCGTAGGGCCGGGGAATTTATACGTAACCGCTGCGAAGAAAGCAGTTGCGTTCGATTGCTCGATTGATTTCCTGGCGGGTCCGACGGAGGGGCTGATCGTGAGCGATGCGGGAACGCCCGAGTTCGTTGCCGCGGATCTGGTCGCGCAGGCGGAGCACGACCCGGAAGCGCTGGCGGTGTTTATTACTACGCATCGAGATTTGGCCAAGCGCGTGGCCAGTTGTGTTAAGGAGCTTAGCGCGGACAATGCTGTGGCGCGGCGGGCGCTCGAACGCAACGGAGCGATTCTTGTTTCCCGGTCGCGCGAGCAGAGCCTCGAGTGGGCGAATGAGATTGCACCGGAGCATTTGACGATCGGGCGCGCCGACATCGGGATGGTGCGCAACGCCGGCTCGGTGTTTATTGGAGACTATTCGCCGCAAGCCGCGGGCGATTATGCGTCGGGTCCGAATCACGTTTTGCCGACGGGAGGCGCCGCGCGCTTTCGAGGCGGACTGAGCGTGCTCGATTTTGTAAAGCTGATCAGCGTGCAGAAGCTGTCGCGGGCGGGGCTGAAACAAATTGCTCCCGCGATCGAGGTTCTGGCGAACACGGAAGGACTCGAGGCGCACGCGCAGTCGATCCGGGTGAGGTGCCGCGATGCTTAGAGCACGGGAGGCGGTGCGCAATCTGCCTACGTATCACCCGCCGCTGGGCGGGCGCAAAGGGCTGCGCCTGGATTTCAACGAGAACGCGGTCGGGTGTTCGCCGCGAGTGCTGGCGCGGTTGCGTGAGCTGACGGCAGATGAGATTGCGTGTTATCCGGAGCGAACGCCGATTGAGGGAGCGGTGGCGGCTCATCTCGGTATTGAGGCAAGCGAGCTGCTCCTGACCAACGGAGTGGATGAAGCGATTCATCTGGTTTGCGAGACATTTCTCGAGCCCGGCGATGAAGCGGTTATCGTGGTACCGACGTTTGCGATGTATGAGATTTCGGCGGGAGCAACGGGCGCGCGGGTCGTCACTGTTCCCGCGGAGAAGAACTTCCAATCTCCAACCACGGCCCTGCTCGCAGAGGTTCGTCCGCGGACTCGGCTGATCGCCATTGCCAATCCCAACAATCCTACGGGTGTGGTTGCCGCACCGGCGGATTTGTTGGAAATCGCGCGCCGCGTTCCTCAGGCTGCGTTGTTGGTGGACGAAGCTTACTTTGAGTTTTATGGCAGAACGCTGGTTCGCGAGTGGAGGGATCTTCCCAATTTATTTGTTGCGCGCACGTTTTCGAAAGCTTATGGAATGGCTGGCCTGCGCGTGGGCGTGCTCTCCGGAAATGCGGAACACATCGCGCATGTTCGACGCGTGGCTTCTCCGTACAACGTGAATGGAGTCGCGCTTGCGTGCTTGCCGACGGCGCTGGCGGACGAAGACTACGTCCACGAATATGTTCGGCAAGTGCGGGAGGGGCGAACCGAGTTGGAGCGGGCTTTCAGCAAGTGGAGCATTCGCTATTGGCCGAGCGAAGCGAATTTTGTTTTGGCGAGTTTCGGGGAATTGAAAAGTCCGTTCATTGAGTCGATGCGCGGGCGCGGCATTTTAGTGCGAGACCGTTCGCGCGATCATGGTTGTCAGGGATGCGTGCGGATTACGCTCGGAACGAGCGAACAGACGGCACATTTGCTGAAGGCTTTGGATGAAACGCTGACGGAGATTGGCGCAACCAGAACTGTGGAGAAAGATCGCGCGAGGCAGATCGGTGTAATCGAGGGAGGCGTGCGATGAGGAAAGCCACGATTCGCCGCACCACGAAGGAGACCGACATTCGCGCGACGTTGGTGATTGAGGGGAAGGGGCATTACAGGATTTCGACCGGCATCCGATTTTTCGACCACATGCTGGAACTTTTCGTCCACCATGGCGGGTTCGATCTTGACTTGCAGGCTAAAGGCGACCTCGACGTGGACCAGCACCACACGGTTGAGGATGTGGGAATCGTGCTGGGCCAACTTTTCGAGCAGGCGCTGGGCGCAAAGCGCGGAATCTTGCGCGCGGGATATTTCCTGATGCCGATGGATGAGACGCTGGGCCTTGCGGCGGTGGATTTTTGTGGGCGAACGTCAGCGGCCGTGGATACGAAGGTTCGTGTGCGGCTGGTGGGCGACCTGCAAGCCGAGTTGGTGGATGATTTCTTTGAAGCATTCGCGCGAGGCGCGAAAGCCAGCGTGCATGCTCGCGTGCTCTATGGCCGCTCCAGTCACCATAAGATCGAGGCGCTGTTCAAGGCATTTGCACGCGCTTTGCGAGCCGCTTGCTGGCGCGATCCGCAGATGCGCCGTCTGCTTCCGAGCACAAAGGGTTTGCTGTGATGATCGCGATTGTCGACTATCGCGCCGGGAATCTTACGTCGGTGAAGAAGGCATTGGACCATCTAGGCGTGGAGTCGGTGGTTACCCGGGAACCGGAGGTGGTTGCGAAAGCGGACAAGATCGTGTTGCCGGGCGTTGGGCATTTTTCGTGCACCGAGGTTTTGAAGGAGACGGGCTTGCAGGCTGCGATTCTTGAGCGGGTGAAACGGGGAGTGCCGTTTCTTGGCATCTGTGTCGGGATGCAGTGGATGTTTTGTGCGAGCGAAGAAGCACCGGGAACGGCGGGAGCGGCGCTGCTTGCGGGAACGTGCGAGCACTTTCCAGCAAGCGTCAAGTCGCCGCACGTTGGGTGGAATTCGCTGGAATGCGACGAGCGGTCGCGGCTGTTTCGGGGCGTGCCATCGGGGTCTTTTGTGTACTTCACACATTCGTATCGGGCACCGGTAGTCGAGGAAACGGTCGCGCGATCGGAATACGGCGGGGAGTTTTCAGCAGCCGTCGAACGCGATGAACTTTTCGGTGTGCAGTTTCATCCGGAAAAATCGGGCCGGATCGGCCTGACGCTGTTGCGGAATTTTTGCAGTCTCCAGTGAGCGTTGCAAACTACAGATGGCGCATGACGCGTGCGTGACGATCCTTTGCGGTGGAAGCTTCTAACCGCGGAGATCGCAGGGAAAGGCCGCAAAGGTCGCCGAGACATGCGTGCAATTTGGAACACGCGGCACAGGGAGGGTTCCCTTACGCGGTCCGGTGCATTTGAGGGAGTAGGGGTCCTTCGACTCGTCCTCGGTGGCGCTCGGACTTCGCTCAGGATGACAAGGGAAGAATGAACGGATCGCACAAGAAATCAAACCACTGGTGGTGAAGAAGTACGCATTGTTGTAGACGTGAGTGCTGATGCTGACGAAACGAATCATCGCGTGTCTCGACGTGGCGGCTGGCCGCGTTGTCAAAGGTGTGCGGTTCGAGCAATTGCGCGATGCCGGTGATCCGGCCGAATTGGCGGCTGCGCATAGCGAAGCGGGGGCCGACGAAGTTGTGCTGCTGGACGTAACGGCGACGCATGAAAAGCGCGCGACTTTGATCGAGACGGTCCGGAGAACGGCCCGGCAGTTGTTCATCCCGTTCACGGTAGGAGGAGGCATTCGCTCGCTTGATGACGCGATGGCGGTATTCGACGCGGGCGCAGACAAGATCAGCATCAATTCCGCGGCAATCGCCGATCCATCGCTGATCACTGTGATTGCGGAGCGGTATGGATCGCAGGCGGTGATCGTGGCGATTGATGCGAAACGGATTCACGGAGATGTTCAGGGCGAGGCGCGATTCGAAGCTTACGTCAGCGGTGGCAGGAAGCCGACTGGGCGCGACGCAGTCGTTTGGGCGAAGGAGGCGACAGAACGCGGAGCGGGCGAGATACTGTCGACGTCGATGGATCGCGATGGGACCGGAGCGGGGTTCGACTGCGAATTGACATGTGCGGTGTCGGGAGCGGTTTCGATCCCGGTGATTGCGTCCGGAGGAGGGGGCGATACGCAGACTTTTGTCGAGGTGTTTGGGCGCGGGCGCGCTGACGCCGCGTTGGCCGCTTCGATCTTCCATTTCGGACTGCGTGATGTTTCGGACTTGAAGCAGGAACTGCTGAAGGCTGGCATTCCGATGAGGTGGCCATGCTGATTCCGTCGATTGATCTGATGGGAGGGAAGATCGTTCAGCTGGTTCAGGGGGAGCGCAAGGCACTCGAGTTCGACGACTTCGAGGAATGGATTGTTCGATTTTCTTCGTTTCCGCTAGTGCAGCTGATTGATCTGGATGCGGCGATGGGCAAGGGAAACAATCGGGAACTGGTGCGCAGTTTTGGCCGCCGACTTCCGTGCCAGGTGGGAGGGGGAATTCGTTCCACCCGGGGCGCTGGGGAGATGCTGAGCTTGGGCGCGCGCCGCGTGATTCTGGGGTCGTCACTCATACGCGATGGGAAGCCTGATGCGGCGTTTGCGGAAGAGGCCGCGCACACGGTCGGGGCGGAAAAGCTAGTTTTTGCTATTGACGCCAAAGGAGGGCGGGTTGCGATTCGCGGCTGGCGCGAAGTTGCAGCCATTACTCCTGCCGAGATGATCGCCGCGCTGGAGCCCTGGTGCGCTGCGTTTCTGTACACGCACATTGATACGGAAGGTCTGATGCAAGGGATTCCGATCGATACAGTGCGGGAATTGCGCGGGATCACGAAGCGGCCGCTGATTGTTGCTGGGGGCATTGCAACAAATGAAGAGGTCGATCAGCTTGACGCTTTGAATATCGATGCCGTGGTTGGGATGGCGATCTACACCGGGAAGATGAAGCTTCCCGTGACAGGATCGAGACGGGCTGGGTGACTGCTCTCATCGGCGAGATTTGAAGATCACGACTCGCGAAATCTACTAGTGAAACCGGTTGAGCCGGGCGATACTAGATCATCTCACTATGGACTTCGATCAACTTACGACCTTTCTGGAAGTGGCGAAGCTGGGGAATTTTTCGCGCGCGGGAGAAAAGGTTTTTTTGTCGCAGTCGGCAGTGAGCGCGCAAATCCGGCAGCTGGAACAAGAGTACGGGGCGAGGCTCCTCGACCGCTCGGGCAAGAAAGTCCGGCTGACGCCGGCGGGCGAGGTTCTTTTCGAATACGGGGCGCGGCTGCTGGCGTTGCGCGATGAATCGATGCGCGCGGTGAGCGACCAAGGCACGTCTCCGCGGGGCATGCTGGCCATCGGCGCGAATGAGGCAACCTGCCTTTACGTTTTGCCGCGCGCGTTTGAAGAATACCGGCGGCTGTATCCGGATGTGCAGATCACGATTTACCGGAACTTCAGCCGGAAGATTCTGGAGCGGATCCAGGACGGCATGATCGACGTGGGCATTGTTACGCTACCGGTGAAGCTTCCGCGGGTGAAGGTGGAAAAGATATTTCGCGACCGATTGATGCTCGCGACCAGTCCGACAAATCCACTGGCGAACTTGAAGACGGTGCCTGTGCGGGTGGCGGCGGAGCAGCCGCTGATTTTTCCGAAATCCGGGTACACGCGGCAAATCATGGACAAGCTCTTCCGCCCCTATCGTGCGGAACTGAAAATCGCGATGGAATTGCCGAGCATCGCGATGATCAAAGCCTTCGTGGCGGCGGGGCTGGGGGTCTCGCTGATCAGCGAAACTTTTACTCGGCGCGAGAGCCGATCGGGAGAGATCCGTCTGGTGCGGCTGGAGCATGCGGAATTGTGGCGGGAGCTGGGTATGATCCACGACCGGAACCGGACGCTGCCGCGGGCGGCAGTGGCGTTCATGGAGCTGGTGAGGAGCGGGATACTGAAGCAGGAGTCGCAGGAGTAGGCGAATTGTTGCTAAGGGCCGCTCTCGCGGGAACAGGCCCGGGACTTGCTTAGTAGCTATCTCATAATGAGCCGAGACCGTAAACTCGCGTTTCCCCCAGGGGCTAAAGGCCGCGTATTTTGGAGGTCCTAACGGCACAACTGAGGTCCTCCACCCCAGCAAGCCGAAAAGGCTGGCTCGCTGGGGCCCGGTAGCGCCCCTCCCAAAAACCATTTATGAGAAGGCTTCTAGTAATGATAGCGGGCCTGCAGGAAATCTATCCGGTCGGGGCTTACTCGATAGACCAACCGGTGTTCCTGGGTGAGGCGGCGAGACCAGCATCCCGCAAGCACGTATTTCAGTGGCTCGGGCTTACCAATGCCAGTGAACAGGTCGCGCAGAATACTCTCGATAAGGTCGAAGGCCCGGAGTGCGGTTTTGCGGTCGGTCGCGATCCAATAACGAACGTCATCGCGGAACTCGGGATGGAATACGGCGTCTCTCACCTCGTTATGCGACGGCGATGAGGAGTGCGGCCGGCTGCCCGATGTTGCTTGTCAAGGCCGATCTCCTTGCGGAACTGATCGAGGAGTTGAGGCTGGCCTTTTCGGGCAGTTGCCCGGCGCAAAGCGGTCAGCAGCCGTTGGGCATTCCGCGGAGACCGAAGGAGATGGGCCGTTTCCATGAGGCCGGCCAGTTCGTCCGCGGGGACCATCGCGACTTTTTTGTCTCCTTTGCGGCGGACGATTACGACCTCGTGGTCGTTGGTTACACGGTCAAGAACAGAAGCCAGGTTCTGGCGCAGGCTGGTGTAAGAAGTTTCGGTCACGCGAAATATTGTACAGGAATGTTGTACGGCGCAAAAGCCGCCGTTCATCGGCCTGGATAGAGAAAGACTAGGGGCGACCCGCGCCTGACTTTTCGAAGCTTGGGCAAGAACCGGCCAGGCCTCGGGAATCGAGGACCGTTTACCTTCGGCGGGGCGTGGTGGGCTGGAACATATCTACCGGAAGGTTGATGCCGAGGGTTTGAAGACGCTCGGCAAACCTGGGTCGGATGCCGGTGGCGGTGAAGGTTCCAATCGTTTTTCCATCAGAAGAAATTCCCTGCTTCTCGAACACGAACAGATCCTGCATGGAGATGACGTCGGCTTCCATGCCGGTGACTTCGCTGATGTGAGTGAGACGGCGGGTTCCGTCACTCAGGCGGGCAACCTGAAGGATGAGAGTAATGGCCGAGGCAATCTGTCTTCGAATAGCTTTGTCGGCCGAGTTCAGGTTCGCCGTCATCACCATGGTCTCGATACGGGCGAGGGCATCGCGGGGGCTATTGGCATGAATGGTTGTGAGGGAGCCGTCGTGCCCGGTGTTCATGGCTTGCAGCATATCGAGCACTTCTTCTCCGCGCACTTCGCCAACGATGATGCGGTCGGGACGCATGCGCAGGCTGTTGATAACGAGCTGGCGTGCCTGAACTCCGCCTTTGCCGTCGGTATTGGCGGGGCGGCATTCGAGGCGGACAACGTGGCGTTGCTTGAGCTGCAGTTCGGCGGCGTCTTCGATGGTAATGATGCGCTCTTTCGATGAAATGTAGGCGGAGAGTACGTTGAGGAGCGTGGTTTTGCCGGCGCCGGTGCCTCCGGAGATGACCATGTTGAGGCGAGCTGCGACCGCGGCTTTGAGCAAACCGAGCATGGGAGCGTTCAGCATCTGATTCGCCAGGAGGTCGGTATCCGTGAGCGGAGTTTGGCCGAAGCGGCGAATGGAGACGTGCGGACCATCCACGGACAAGGGTGGAAGGATCACATTGACGCGGGAGCCATCGGGAAGGCGGGCGTCGACCATAGGCGAAGATTCATCGACACGGCGGCCGACCGCCGAAACAATCTTGTTGACGATGCGGACGAGATGGGCATCGTCCTTGAACACAACCTTTGTTTCTTCGAGAATTCCAGAACGCTCAACGAAAACCTCTTTCGATCCATTGATTAAGATGTCGCTGATGCTCATGTCTTGCATCAGCGGCTCGAGGGGACCGAGACCGAGAACTTCATTGAGGATCTCGTGGGAAAGATGGTCTTTTTCCGGGTCGCTTAGGGGAATTTTGATCTGCGACACGACATTGCGGATCGTGGCGAGAACCTGGGCCTGCTGTTGATCGTCCGGGGTGTCGGAGGTTGATTGCGGGTCAAGCTTGTCGAGCAGGTAGCGATGGATGGCGTGTTTGAGCTCGAGATAGGCCCGAAGGTCCAAGCCGCCTACGGTTCTGGAGTCCCCCGCGGACAAAGAGGCGGTGGTGCGCGCTGGAGCGCCGGATGCAGTCATAGGTTTTCTGCGGAGTGGCAACGGAAATTGTAGGGTTGGGCATTGCGAGAAAGCAAGAGGGGCCTGTGGTGTGACGGATGCTAGCGTTATTTGATTAATAGGCTAAGGTCCGGCATAATAATTGTTTGTCTTAAACCTGCCGGAGTTGTCGGGAAGACCGGGTTGATCTGGAATACCGAGCTGATCCGGAACAAGCAAAGGAAACAAAGCGAGTGTTAATGATTCGACTGGCGCGCGTAGGTGCGCGCAAACAACCGTATTACCGGGTGGTGGTGATCGAGAAGGAGCGGGCGCGAAATGGGCGTCCTGTGGAAGTGGTGGGGACGTATAATCCGCGGACTTCGCCGGCCACATTCGATCTGAAGCGGGAGCGGATTACGTATTGGGTTTCGAAGGGCGCAAAGTGCTCGGAGCGGGTGGATAAGCTCCTTAAGCTGCCGGTGCCGACTCCTGCCGCTTAGTCTGGCCACGCTGCCCGAAAACTGCAGATTCCTCGCTGCGCTCGGAATGACAACCTCATGGGAGTCAAGGGATCTGAATTGGATGTAAACGGATCTGCCGACGCGCGGGAACTGATCCGCGGAGCTCTGAATGACTGAACAATCCGCCGATGCGCGCGCCTTGATTGAACACATTGCCAAGGCTCTGGTTGACGCCAAGGACGCAGTTTTTGTCGAGGAGTATGAGGACGGCGACGAGACCGTGATCGAACTGGAAGTGGCGGAGGAAGAACTGGGCAAGGTAATTGGGCGGTCGGGACGGATTGCGCGGGCGCTGCGGACGGTGCTGAGCGCGGCGGGCGTGAAAAACGACAAACGCTACGCGCTGGAAATTCTGGAATAGCGGCGTGCCGACACAGTTGGTGACGGTGAGCGCGGTTCGAATGCTCGGATCATGACGGCGGATGCGGGCGGAGAATGGATCACGCTGGCACTGGTGAGGAAGACGCAGGGACGGCGCGGAGAGGTTGCGGTCGAGGTACATAGCGATGCGCCGGACCGGTTTCGTCGGGGGATGCGGCTTTGGGCACTGGCAAAAGCCGGCGGCGCACGGCGCGAGCTGACGGTTGAGGATTTGTGGCCGCATAAGAGTTTCCTGGTTTTGAAGTTTGCAGGCGTGGAGACAATTTCGGACGCCGAGCTGCTGGAGGGTGCGGAACTGCAAGTGACGCATGGCGAACGGGCGGAACTGGAGCCGGGCTGGACGTACTTGAGCGATCTCGAGGGTTGCTCGGTGTTCGACGGCGACCGCGAAGTCGGGATAATTACGGGTGTCGCGTTTGGCGCGGGAGAGGCTCCGCTGCTGGTGGTGAAAGGCCTGGCGAAGGCGCCGTTCGAGATTCCGTTCGCAGAAGCGTATCTGGAGAAGGTTGACGTCGAGCGGAAGCAGGTGCGGATGCGGCTGCCGGAAGGAATGCTGGATGTAAACGCGCCGACGACGAAAGAAAAGAAGGAAGACAGTCGTTAGCATCAGTCGTCAGTCGCTTGTCGTTCGGAGAGCGTCTTTGGAATGCGGAAGTTTGCTAACGACCAAAGGCCAACGACTGAAGACCAACGACCAACGACCAGCGACGGGTCCCCCATGAAGATCGACATCCTAACGATCTTTCCGGACTTTTTCCGCGGGCCGCTGGATTACGGGATTGTGCGGCGGGCGCGCGAAGCAGGGCTGGTGGAGATCGGGATCCACGATCTTCGGGATTTTACGAAAGACAAGCACCGTACCGTGGATGACCGTCCTTTTGGCGGCGGCGAGGGCATGGTGCTGAAACCGGAACCGATTTTTGAGTGCGCGGAATCGCTGGGTCTGGCGTCACGCGACGAACGCAGGTCAGGAAGCGCGAAGCAGTCGGTGATTTTGCTCTCGGCGCAGGGACGCCGACTGGATCAGGCTTTGGCTTTGGAGCTATTGACGCTGGAACAGATGGTTTTGATTTGCGGGCGTTATGAAGGCGTGGACGAGCGGATCAGCGAGTGCCTGGCCGACAGAGAAGTTTCGGTTGGCGACTATGTGCTGAGCGGCGGAGAATTGGGCGCGGCGGTGATAGTGGATACGGTCACACGGCTGATTCCGGGTGCGGTGGGCAACGAGGCCTCGACGCGGCAGGAGTCGTTTACGGAGCAGCGCGAGTTCACGAGCGAGGCCAGCAGTGCGGAGCGGGGAAGCTTCGCTGACGGGACGGTCCGCGCGACGCCTAGCTCAACGTGCAGTTCGGGCGGATTGCTGGACTATCCGCATTACACGCGACCGGCAGAGTTTCGCGGGATGACGGTTCCCGATGTGCTGGTGAATGGGAACCACGAGGAGATTCGGCGCTGGCGACGCAGAACGGCGCTCGAGAAAACGCTGCGCAACCGTCCGGATCTGCTGGAGCGGGCGGCGCTGAGCGAGGAAGACGAGGAATTGCTGGAAGAGATCAGAAGTCAGTTCTCGGTTCCCAGAAAAGGCGAAACACTGAGTGCGGGACTTGCCAGGGACTGACAAACAAAAAAGGAACTGTTATGCGTAATCCGATTATTGAAAAATTGCTGGCGAAGACGCGCCGTACGGATGTGCCGAAGTTCGGGCCGGGAGATACGGTCCGGGTGCAGGTAAAGATTCGCGAAGGCGAGAAAGAGCGGTTGCAAGCGTTCGAGGGCGTGGTGATTGCACGCAGCCGCGGAGCGCAGCCGAGCTTTACCGTGCGCAAGATCAGCTTTGGACAGGGTGTGGAGCGAATTTTCCCGATCGATTCGAAAGTCATCGACAAGATCGACGTGGTGCGGTCGGGCAAAGTGCGGCGCGCGAAACTCTACTATTTGCGCGAGCTGAAGGGCAAAGCGGCACGGTTGAAAGAAGTGGAATAGTTTTGTGAGCCGGCAATCGCTCGATTGCTGGCTTGGTTTATACGGAGATGATGGTTGAGTGCCGCTTCTCCGTGAGTTTCAGCCTGTGACTCGGGACGGGGCAGAGTCCCGCCTCCACCTGGCGAGCTACCTGTGACGGGGCAGAGCCCTGCCGCTACACAAATCAATCCCGCAAACAGGCTTTCCTCGACAATCCGCACTTGTTTCCTCAGGCCACGGTCGGCGAAGATGCTGACGAACACCTGTGGCGAAACCAAAGTTGGACAGAACAGCAAGGGCATCCGCAGCGGATTTGAATCAGGCGGAAGTGCCGCAAATTTCTGCGGCGGCGGCGAAGATGCGGCTGCTGAAGAGGCTGCGCTGTACCTTGCGCTTCGAAAAGCTGGCTTGGGCTGCGGGAGCGAAGCTGGTGGCGGGGGTGGATGAGGTTGGGCGTGGGTCGCTGTTTGGGCCGGTGGTGGCGGCGGCGGCGATTCTTGATCCGGGGTATCGGATTCGCGGGCTGCGGGATTCGAAACTGCTGGCGGCGGAGCGACGGGAAGAGCTGGCTAGCCGGATTCGAGAACATTCGATTGCCTGGGCAATTGCCGCTGTAGATGCAGCGAGAATCGATCAGATCAACATTTACCAGGCGTCGCGGCTCGCGATGCTTTGGGCAGTTCAACAACTCCGGTGCGCAGCCGACTATTTGCTGGTGGATGCGCTAAAGATCGATTGCGAGCTGCCGCAGAAAGCAATCATTCACGGAGACGCGCTTTCGGCTTCGATTGCCGCAGCCTCGATCATTGCCAAAGTTGAGCGCGACCGCATGGTTGCAGCCTGGGCCCCTGTTTTTCCGGAGTATGGCTTGGCGTCGAACAAGGGGTACAGCACGCCGCAACATCTGGCGGCATTGCGGGAGCATGGGCCGTCGCCGCTGCACCGATTGTCGTTCGCGCCGGTGTGGAGCGCTCCGGTGCCGCAGGAAGTGCTGGGCTTTATGGAAGAAGAGGCCGATGTAACGGAGAGCCGCGAAGCGGTATAGGTGAGGTAGGGTCCTTCGACTTCGCTGCACCGCACTTCGTTCGGCTTTGCTCCGCTCAGAATGACAACTGTAGTGATCCAATCCTAGTGTCCTGTAACTGAGGTTCGAAGCATAAGGGGCTGACTCAGTCAACGCGCCGCGAAGCAAGTGGTGGTGTAAACAAAATACATAGATCCTTCGCTTCGCTCACGATGACTCGAAGATTTAGGTTGCGAACTTCACTTACAGGACACTAGCAGGCTGCTGAAAAACTACTGTTTCGTAGTCGGCAATCCAGCCTCGGCGGCTAAAGCCGGCGGTGAAAACACAGGCTTTATCGCAGCGCTAAAGCGCTGCGCACCCAAAACCATCCGCGACATTGAGTTTTTCAGCAGCCTACTGGTGAAGCTTACGACGACGCAGTAGCGGCGCACCTGCATACTCACTCGCGTCTGTGTCCCCTGCTATCATCCCGATGTGGCGGCGCGCGGGAAGTTCATCACATTCGA
>Ga0187781_10002062_pt1 | contig 15371 bp, 13 predicted proteins | sample 0715_SJ02_MP02_2_FD_132447 | JGI IMG/M metagenome (GOLD analysis project Ga0187781, IMG submission 132447) | Tropical peat soil microbial communities from peatlands in Department of Meta, Colombia - 0715_SJ02_MP02_20_MG | ecosystem: Environmental > Terrestrial > Soil > Wetlands > Peat | place...
ACGTGGTTTCTGGGACGCTTAGGTTCGACTTCGGAATGGGGGGGAAAGTGTCGGTGGTAGCCGCAGCAGGGAACTTCTTCCACATTCCCCCTGGATTGGTCCATAGGGACGTGAATCCCAACGGGCGAAAGGAGACGACGGTCGTAAACATCATGTTTGGAAAGGGTCCACCAGTTGTCAATGTCGATGGGCCGCAGAAACCGGGCTACAATCGTGTAGCCCTTCGGGCACGTGCAGCACACCGATTAGGCTCGGCCAGAACGCCTGATCAGATAGCTGCTCCCGCGGAGACACTCTTCTAGCACGTAGTCATCTGCAAACTGTATTCCACATTCATTTTTCTTATTACGCACACGTCCCGATTTCGTCGTCTCGTTTGGCAGCCGATGAAGGCCTCAGGTGAGTTCTCCCGTGGTGGAGTTTTTTCTAGCCATCTTCCTGATGCTGGCCAGCGCCTGGCTGCTGGGCGAGGCCCTCCAGAGGGCTGGTCAGCCCGCCCTGGTGGGTCAGCTTCTGGCAGGGGTTCTTATCGGGCCGTCGCTGCTGAACCTGGTCCAGCCGACCGCCGACCTTGCCACAACTGAGAACGTCGCCCTCTTCTTCATCATGCTTTTGACGGGTCTCGCGGTCGAACCGGCCAGGATAATCGCCGCTGGACGCCGCGGGATGCTCGTGTCTTCAATCTCCTTCGTCATCCCCTTCATCGCAGGCTTCGAGATCGCCCAAGCATTCGGAGTGGGGTGGGTCAGCTCGCTTTCGATTGGCCTGGCTGTTTCCATAACGGCCGTGCCCGTCAACTCAATCATACTGATGGAGCTTGGCCTACTGAACACGGAGCTCGGGGCGACGGTGATAGCCGCCGGAGTAATCGACGACGTGGTTTCCTTTGTGGCGCTGGGAATCATCCAACAGTTCGGGGGGAGCGACCCGGCGGCCGACTACGCGAACGTCGCCTTCGCCCTTGTCAAGGTCGGAGCGTTCCTTTGTGCGGTACTGGCCCTGGAACACATTATTCGAAAGAATACCCGGCGCTCCCGTGAATGGACGGAAGGACTCGCAGGGAGGATGCGGACACCAGGCTCCTATTTTGCGGCGCTTCTCATTTCAGCAGTAGGAATATCACTGTTAGCCGAACTGGCGGGACTGCAGCTGGTAGTAGGAGCATTCTTCTCAGGTCTCCTGCTCAACGAGCTCGCAACCGCAGACAAGCTGGAAAAAGCCGTCGAGGTAATCCGGGGGACCACATTCGGATTCTTCGGCCCTGTTGCGTTTACTTTTATCGGGACTGAATTCGTCCTCTCTTCGATGGAGGGAATGTCCCTCTTCATCGCCACCCTGCTTGTTTTCGCTGTGGCGAGCAAGTTCTTCGGCGGCTACGTTGGGGCTGCACTTGGCAGGTTCAAACCCTCCGAAAGCGTGACGATAGGCTTCCTCATGAATTCCCGAGGATTCGTAGAACTAGTCATAGCCGCGACAGCCTATCAGCTAGGACTGATCAACCAAACGATTTTCTCCATGGTCATCGCGGTCGGAATAATCACCACCATCATCTCCCCCATTGCTTCAAGGATTGCTATAAGGAGAATGCGCGTGTCGACCGCCAGCCCCCCTTCTATTGAACAGCCGTTAACGATTGCCCAAGGAGCTGGGCTCACAGCTTGGCGCGACTCGGCCGACACAGAGACTGTTCGTGACCCTTCTACCGAAGAAACTACCTAGACCGACCGTGCGAGCCGAGTCGCTTTCCTCTGGACCCTCTACTCGATGAGCACCGACAATCGAAGGCGCGCTTCCAACTCTCCACTCGCGTCTTAAATACACCAGAAACGCGCGCGCCCTCCTGTTCAATCGCTTGACATTCATACCATCCCGTGGGGGAGAGCGGCACCGGCAGTTCGAGGAGGCTTGACCCTGGAAAGCTTCGACGAACTGAGGATCAAGCCGGTAGTCAAGAAGGGCGTAGACGCCGCAGGGTACCGAAGGCCCTTCCCCATCCAGGCCGGGGCCATAGACCCACTGCTACAGGGGAGGAACGTCATTGGCCAAGCGAAGGCAGGCTCCGGGAAGACACTCGCTTTCGGCATTCCGCTGGTCCAGGCCATGGACGAGAACCAGCCCTGGGTCCAGGGACTCGTCCTCGCCCCCACGAGGGAGCTCGCGGTGCAGATTACGCTAGAACTCCAGAAGATAGCTTCCTACACGGGAGTGAGAATAGTCACCATCTACGGCGGTCAGTCGATGAACGTTCAGCTCGACGCCCTTCGGCGTGGGGCCCACATCGTTGTTGGCACGCCCGGGAGAACGATCGACCACATCAAGCGCGGGACCCTGCGGCTGGACGCGGTGCGCTTCGTCGTATTGGACGAAGCCGACGTGATGCTAGACATGGGCTTCATCGACGACGTCGACTACATCCTCGGCAAGACCCCTCCGGGGAGGCAGATGAGCTTGTTCTCAGCGACGATGCCCAGATCCATAGTGCAACTCTCCCAGAGGTACATGTCCGACGCAGTAAGGGTCATGGTCGACGAAAACGAGCCGTCTGCCGAGACTCTGGAACAGTTCTACGCCCGTGTGGAACGGGACCAGAAGTTGGAGCTTCTACTGGACATCCTGCAGAAGGAGAATAGGAAAAGCGCAGTCGTCTTCTGCAGGACGAGGCACGGGACCATAAGGCTGGCCAGGGAGCTGGAAAGGAGGTTCTTGAGCGTCGTCTCGCTGCACGGAGACCTGAGCCAGAACCAGCGGGACCACTCGATGGCTCTCTTCAGGTCGGGGAGGGCGGACGTGCTCGTAGCCACCGATGTAGCCAGCAGGGGGATCGACGTGAGACAGGTCGACTGTGTCATCAACTACGACGTCCCCGAAGACCCGACCGTCTACTTTCACAGGGTCGGGAGAACCGCCAGGGCCGGGGATGTCGGCAGGTCCTACACCTTCGTCAGCGGGGACGAAAGCGCAGACTTCGCCCGTATAGTGGCGCTTGCCAGGGCACCCATCAAGCCCCTCCGGGAAGAGGACTCAAGGGCCCCGAGGGCGCCGACGCTCTCCTCACGCGGCCCCAGACCATGGCGCCACGGCAGAAAGGAGAGGCGGAGGGGGAACCCCCGTCACTTCCAAAGATACAGGTGAATGCGCTATTGTGCACGGCTCCGAGTCCTTAATATGCACGTTATTCGGGCGAAGGGTGAAACGCGTTGGGAAAGAGAAAGGTCCTCAGCGAAGCCAATCTGAAGGAGCTCGTGATGCCCCAGCAGGGGGAGATCCTGGGCAGGGCCATCAAAATGACGGGCGGGGACCAGGTCATTGTGAAGTGCGCCGACGGGGTCACCCGTCAGAGCAGAATAAGAGGAAAGCTGAAGCGGAGGATGTGGATCAGAGAGGGAGACGTCGTTCTCGTGGCCCCCTGGGACTTTGACAACAGCAAAGCCGACATCATCTGGAGGTACATCAGGGCACACATGGAATGGCTCGAAGCCAACGGGTACCTGAAGGGCATTTAGGAAAAGAACGTAAAACGCCCCACCGCCCGGCTTCATGTCAATGGAGAAGAAGACTGACTTCGACATAGTAGTCGTCGGAGCGGGTGTGCTCGGCGTCACCATAAGCTACTGGCTTTCGTCCCTCTATGACTGCAGGATAGCGCTTGTCGACACGGCCCAGGTCGCCGCGGCGCACACGTCCACACGCAACACCGGTGTCATCCACAGGCCCTTCTATCTGGACCCCGTGAAGAAGCGGATATTCGCCAAGACTTCTTTCATCTCCCACCCAATGTGGGAGAGCCTGGCAAAGAGGGAGGAACTTCCTTGGAGGCCCATCGGGACCTTCAACGTGGCGGCCGAGGAGACGGAGGTCAGGACTCTTGAGAAGTACAGGCGGTGGGGCGTGGAGAACGGCATGGAAGAGAAGGAACTCGACCTGCTCGACGGAAAGGAGGTCCGGGAGCTCGAACCTGAGGTGAACTGCAGGACGGCCCTTGTCTCGAAGACAGACGTCTCGGTCGACTTCGGGGTCTTCACGCGCTACCTTTGGAGGCGCCTCGGTCCCCAGGGGGTGACGTTTCTCGGGGGCCGGAAGGTCGAAAGGATCGAAGAGCGGAGCGGGTCAACGACCGTAGCTATGAGGTCGAGATCGGGGCTCCTAACACTCCGTTCCCGGTTCCTGATTAACGCCGCAGGGGGCGGGTCGCTGGATATTGCCCACTACTGTGGCCTCGCGGAGCAGTACGCGTCCCTCAACTTCAGGGGGGAGTACTGGGTGGTGGACGAGCCCTTCGCTTCGAGGGTCGCTTCGAACATCTATCGTCCGCCCAGGTTCCCCCAGTACCCATTCCTTGACCCACACTTCGTCGTACGCGCAGATGGCACCAGGCAGATTGGCCCAAACGCAGTGCTCGTTCCGGGGCCCTACGTATACGCGGGAGTAGGGCTATCGAAGCTCGCCGCCTTCCTCGACAGGCCTGCTATTCCGAAGGTGAGGTTGCTGATGAACGGAGACTTCGCGACCCTGGTTGCAGGAGAGTGGAGGAGCTCTCTTTCGAAGAGTGCCATGTGCGACAGGGTCCGGAAGTTCGTTCCCGGGCTGGACGCTGGGATGCTCAACAGAAGGGCCGTCTTCGGTGTAAGGAGCTCGGTGATCGACTCCTCGGGATTCGTTCCAGAAGCCATTCAGCTGAGAGGCGAAGCGTCGGCTCACATTATCAACTTCAACTCTCCGGGAGCCACCGGCGCGCCCGCCTACTCTGCGATGGTAGTGGACCAACTGCGAGAGGAAGGATGGTTCGGCTGGCTTTCGCCCAGGGGAGGAGGGACCCTCATTCCAGGCTGGGACTTCGAGAAGGTGCTGGCCCAGTTCTAGAGCCTCACTCCAGGACGTGGATGTTGCGCTTCGCGCACATGTCCTTCAGGATCTTGGGCCACACGGCGACGCTTACCTCCCCGAGATGAGCCTTCTTCAACAGGAGCATCAGGGTCCTGGACTGTCCGATTCCCCCTCCAATGGAAAGGGGGAGCTCGCCGCTCATGATTCCCTTGTGGTAGGCGAACTTTAGAGAGTCGAGCTGACCGCTAATCTCTAACTGCTTGCGCAGGCTCGCCGCATCCACCCTGATCCCCATGGAGCTCAGCTCATGCCTCCGTTTGGTCACCGGGTTCCAAACAAGGATGTCCCCATTCAGGCCGTGGAACACCCTCCCGTCTTTCGTCCTCGTCTCAGTCACCCAGTCATCGTAGTCGGCGGCTCTCATTTCGTGGGGGAGCCCGTTTTTCAGCACCCATCCGATTCCAACGATGAAGACCGCGGGGTGCTCCTTGAGCAGGGCAGTCTCCCTCTCTTTCCGAGGAAGCTTGGGGAACATCTCAAGGACATCTTCAGCATGGAAGAACTCTATCTTGTCAGCCATCTCCGGGTACTTCCCCTTCAGTTTCGGGAAAGCCTCGTGGACGTGCGTCTCTGCGCCCTTGAGGACCTTCCAGATCTTCTTCACCGTCTGTTCCAGATAGGGCAGGTTCCTCTGGTCGGCAGAGATAATCCTCTCCCAGTCCCACTGGTCCACGTAGGCGCTGTGGTCGTGGTCCAAGAAGTAGTCCTTTCTTACTGCCCTCATGTCCGTGCATATTCCCTCCCCCATATCGACGTCCAACTCCTTCAGAGCGAAGCGTTTCCACTTCGTTGCGGCCTGGACGACCTGGACGTCCATCGGATGCTTGTTGTAGTCGTTCGATATGTGGAACTGGACCGGTGTCCGCGACCCGTCCCTGTCGAGCATGTCGTTGATACCGCTCTCAGCGTCGACAATCAGTGGCACCGTGACCATCATCAGGTTCAGCTCACTGCAGAGGTGCTTTTCGATGTACACCTTCGCCTCGAAGATCGCTTTCTGGGTCTCCTTCCTGTCTAGGAGCGACTTGTATCCCGTGGGGAGAACCTTTTCCACTTCATCGTAAGTCCCTATGCCGGGCCCCGCAAGGTCGTCCCTGCCATGGATAGATTGCATGAAGTGGCGGACCTCCATTTCGGGATTTAAGCCTCGCCCCGAATCACTCGCCCAGTGCTCAGTCCCGCATCCGTCTATCTTGACCGCTTCCGGCCGCAGTAGGCAAAGACCGCTCCGGCAGTCAATGTGGAGGCGGCCATCGTCTCAAACCCCCTGTCCTCCATGGCCCCAACGACCTGCTTGTCCCAGGACGTCCCGTCGACAATATGGGGGAGTCTTTCGAAGGCGAAGGCGGCCCCCTTCCTCGTTTTTCGCAGCACCAAACCTATTGCTCGGAGCCCGACCTGGATGTAGGGCTCGAGAAGAGGCGCGGACATCCCTCCTGGCCGGGCGAAGTCGTAAAGCACGACCCTGCCGCCTGGCCTGACTACCCTGGCGAGCTCCTCTGCCAGCCTTGTCACGCTCACGTACTTGGCAACGTAGCAGCTCACGGCTGCGTCAAAGGTTTCATCTGAGAAAGGGAGGGCTTCGGCATCGCCGTTGATTACCAGAGACACGTTGGCTAATCTCTTCGTCCAGCCTATCCTCGCCATCTCGGGAGTCACGTCGAGGCCGACGAACCTGCAGCCTGAACGGCGAAGTCTCTCCTCTAGGAGGAGGGTACCGCACCCGAGATCCAGCACGAGGGACCCGCCCGACAGGGCAACCTTCTCCATGGCCCACCTCTTCCAGTATCTGTCCTGGTAGAATGTCGCATAGTCTACCGTCTTGTCATAGTACGCGGCGAGGCCGCGGAAGAGCCTCTGGGCGACGGGGCCAGTTCCGTCTGGTTCCGGCATCGACACGCACAACTTCAATGACTCCCTCCCTTCTTCTTGCGATTCTCCCGTATCTAAGGCTCAAGAGAAAGCGAGCGAAACTTAGGTTCGAACCATGTCAGAGTCGCATGGACAGATTCAGTGAGCCTCCCTCGTCCGGAGAACACCGAAGGATAGCGCTGATAAGGACACGGAACGGCGGGAAAGGGAGGAGGAGAAGTATCCTGACTGAAACAAGATCTGGCGAATGGTTTCGTTCCTAAAAGGGGTCCCAAGAAGTTCCGTTTGCTGATCGGCCTTTCTTTCTACCCGTACACCCTCATGAACGCGAGCTACGTCCTGGTCGGATCTCTCCTGGCTCCTGCGATTCATTACGACAGAATGGGGGAGATGGCCTTGGTCTATCTCCTGGCCGTTGGTGTGTCGGCCCACTCCCTCGACGCGATGTCCCCGAACAAGCCATGGGGCAGCTTTCTGTCCAGGAGGCAGCTCCTCGGAATGGCAGTGGGGGCGATGGTTCCTGCGCTCGCGCTCGGCCTCTACCTGGCCGCTTCCTACGCACCATTGCTGATCCCCCTCGGGCTTGCTGAGTTCTTTTTCCTCCTCGCCTACAACCTGGAACTCTTCTCCGGATTGTTCCATACCGACTTCTGGTTCTCCCTGTCCTGGGGTTTCCTTCCAGTTCTAGTCGGATTCGTCGTTCAGACCGACACGGTCACGTTGCCTGCTCTCGCGGGGGGGCTGTTCGGGTTCTTTACCGCCTTCGTCGAGATAAACGCCTCGAGGCCCTACAAAGCACTCAAACGACAGCCGGAAGGTGCCGGCTCCGCGATTGCGAAGAGGCTCGAGTCGATTCTCAAGGGAGTCGTGGCGAGCGTTCTCTCAGTGGCCGCCTTCCTCCTCGCCCTTGCCCTTCTCCGATGAGGAGAGCCTCTGAGTAGCTAGTCAACATCGATAAAGAAGTAGGCGGTCTGCTGTGTTACGCCGCTCGTCAGGGTCACGGCCAGGGTGTAGTCTCCAGGCTGGACTGTCTGTCCCACGGAGATCTGCACGCCAAGCTGATAAGCCGTCGTGGTCCCTGCTGGCACTGCCGAGACGCTCGGTACAATTCGAATGAGCTTGGGGATCGATGTCTGATTCTCGGAGTCAGACACTGTAACTCCGAGGGGCGAAGACCAGCTCCCTGTTATGTTCATCGCGAAGGACGCGTTCCCTCCGGGCGCGACGGTCTCCGAATCCTCGCCGGGGACGGCAATTCTCCACCCGGGATCGTATGTCCCATTAACGAATCCAACGTAGTTCCCCGAGAGAGACGTGAACCACGCCCCGCCGTTCACGACGGCGATGGAGAGGTCGTTCTGTATCTCAGTGTAGTTGGACGCCGGTGGGTTGGACTCGCTGTACTCCGTCAGGATGTCCGATGACGTATCTATCACCGCCATTTTGTTGGCGTAGTGCTCGTTGAACCAGACCTCCCCACCTTCCGCCGCCGTCTGGAGGGAGAGGGTAATCGGCACGTACGAAACTGTCGACGTCGGATAGGTTGTCCATATTCCAGCGTCGATGTCGTATCTCACCACGTTCGACGCGTCATGTTGTGCGATCCACAGACTCCCGCCAGAGTATGCCACGTCGGTGGGCAGTATGAGATTGAACCCGGCGCCAACGACTCTGGGGGCTATCGTGGCGGAGACGTTGGCGGGATTGAAGGTGTAGATGTGGCCGCTGCAGACGCAGGTCGACGATGACGGGAGTTCGGAGATATTCACCGAGGAGATGTATGCCAGCGTGGAGTTGATGAAGTCCAGGGTGAGTGGCTCGTCGTTTCCCATCCCGGATAGGTTGATGATCTCCATCGACATGTTGGGCAGTATCCTGCCGAGCTTCGCAGGGGTGTTGTCCGAGGTGAACCAGAGGTCACCGTCCGGCCCAACGGCGAGCCAGTACGGGTAGTCCGCCTTCGACGTTGTGTTGAGCGTGACAGATTCTCCGTCAGAAGGGTTCACCCCGATTATGACGTTTCCGTACTCGTCGGCTCCCCAAACCCTCCCGTTCCAGACTGCGATTCCTGAGATGGACGCTGAGAATGGGCAATCAGGTGGCTGTGGGGTGGGGTAGTTCGGCCAGCCGTACTGAACGATTGTACCGTTGTTCGGATACAGGTGTGCAACCCCCGGCGCCTCGTCTTCTGCGAACCAGACCGAGCCGTCTGGCGCTGCAACGACAGCGTCCGGGTACCTGTCGACGCCGGGGAGCTGGTACTCCGTCACCGCCCCGAACTGTGATTCCGAGGCCTGGGTTCTGACCATGTTCCCCGCCGGCACCGCTCCGCAGGGGAGGCCACCCGTATAGTACAATTCGTATGCCGCAACTGAGGCGACGACGACAATCGCCAGCACCGCGACGGCGACAATCCCCCTCTTTCCGATCATCTCAACCACGGAGCTGCGACTCAGGAGTATGCTTCGAAGCTCTTCCCGAGTGACCCGAGGGCCATCTTCTGCTCAAGGATCTCGTTCGCGCCTTCGTATATCATCGTGACCCTGCTGTCAGCAAGGTGCCTCGCGGGCCTGTTCTCCAGGGAATAACCATTCGCCCCGAATATCTGCACGGCCCTGTTGGCCGAATCGAAGGATTTGTTGGCGGCGAAGTACTTCGCCTTGGTCACCGCGAGGTCGGTGGCGTCCCTTAGTTCGGTGCTCCGGGGTGTCTCCTCGTACTTCTGTTTGATGAACGCAGCCTTCAGCAGGAGGAGCTTGGCCGCCTCGAGGTTCATCGACATGATCGCTATGTGCCGCTGGATGAGCTGGTGTTTGCCGATGAGCTTGCCGTGCTGAACTCGCACCTTGGCGTAGCTGACTGCCTCGTCAAGGCAGTCCTGCATCACCCCGACGCACCCCGCCGCCACGCTCAGCCTCCCATTCATGAGGCCCGAAAGTGCGACAGACATCCCCTTCCCCGGAGAACCGAGCATGTCCTCCTTCGAGACTTCGGCCCTGTCCAGGTACACCGTCGAAGTATCAGCCGTTGGGAGGCCAAGCTTGTGAGGGATGATTTCCGCCTTATACCCGGGCGTCGACGTGTCCATCACGAAGGCGCACATCCCCTCCCTCTTCCCCTTCGGGTACGCGAAAACAAGGATCTTGTTGGCGGTGGACCCGAGAGAGATCCACATCTTCTGTCCCGTAAGGAAGTACCTCCCTTCCTTTTCTTCGAAGTAGGTCGTGAGGGCTGCGGGGTCGCTCCCCGCGCCCGGCTCCGTCAATCCGAAGGCGAGTATGTTCTCCCCCTTGGTCGCCGGAGGCAGGTACCTGGCCTTCTGTTCCTCGGTGCCCCAGTGCTGTATCGTCATTTGCCCCAGCGCCATGTGGACGGAAAAGAAGGTCCTCAGGCCCGTGCCCTCCCTGCCAATCCTCTCTACGGCGAGGGCATAGGTCATCATGTCCGCACCCTGGCCGTCGCCGTACTTCCTTGAAACCGGAAGGCCGAGCAGGTGTGCCTTGGCGAAGTAGGATTTCACCTGGTCGTTTATCCTGTGTTCGAGGTAGCACCTGTCCTCTATCGGCCGGAATTCCTTGCATGCCCTGTCGACCTGTTCGAGGATCATGGTCTGCTCCTCGGAGATGTCAAAGTTCATCTTTGACAGATTCATGAACTCGTCCTGTTCTAGCATGTCAGGTCTACTCCTTCCACCTTTCTCTTGCGACCCGGCCCTTCACGTGTCCCACGATCTCCTCGAATGAACTCCCCGGACCGTAGAGCCCCGTTATGCCTATCCTGAGGAGCTTCGGCTTGTCCTCTTCGGGGATTATTCCTCCGCCAACGACAACTATGTCCTTTCCTCCCATCCTATCAAGAAGCCTCTTGACCTTCGGGAACGCCGTCATGTGCGCCCCGTTGAGAAGCGACAGCGCGACGACATCGACGTCTTCATCTATGGCCATCTGGGCCACCTGTTCCGGTGATGGGAGAAGGCCGCTATAGATTACTTCCATTCCCGCGTCCCTGAACGCTCTCGCAAGCACTAGTACCCCCCTATCGTGGCCGTCAAGCCCAGGTTTTGCGACCAGAATCCTGATTCTCTTCTGCACTGCGGCAGTCTTCTTCGCCATGTCCGTCACCGACGCGACCCGGAGGGATTCAAAACCTTTGCTGGCAAAGGTGCCGGAGTCTGCCTCAAGCGGCGGGCACCGGAGTGATGCGCGCCGTGATTCGTCGAGATTGTTTCCGTGCCTCGCTGCTAGAGAAGCAGGGGCTCTTTGAAGGGGCCGTAGATTTTGCGCCCTACATCGACGATCTCTCCGAGCGTGGCGTACTCGGTAACCGCATCCAACATGGGATAGATCGCGTTTACACCATCGTTTTCAAACGCCCTCTCCATTTTCGCCAGGGCTGCTTTGACCCTGGCGCTGTTCCGCTGACGTTTCACGGCAGCGAGCCTCCTCATCTGAGCCCTCTGTGCCTTGAAATCAATCTTGAGGAACTCGATCGGCTCCTTCTCCAGCTTGGCGTACTTGTTGACCCCCACCACGGAGTCCTTCCCCTCCTCCACGCGCCTGGACAGCCTGTACGAGTTCTCCGCTATCTCCCGCTGCAGGTACCCTGTCTTTATCGCCTTGAGAAGCCCACCAGCCGCTTCTATCCTGTCGAAATACTTGTACGCCTCTTCCTCCATCTGATCGGTGAGCCATTCTACGTAGTAGGAGCCCCCGAGAGGGTCGATCACGTTCGGCACTCCTGTCTCTTCAGCGATTATTTGCTGCGTCCTCAGTGCCACCTCCACGGCCTGCTCCGTTGGGAGGGCCCATGCTTCGTCGTAGGAGTTGGTGTGCAGGGACTGAGTCCCTCCGAGCACTCCTGCGAGTGCCTCTATCGCGGTCCTGACGATGTTGTTCAGGGGCTGCTGCCAGGTGAGCGACACCCCAGATGTCTGTGTATGGAACCTCATCAGAAGACTCCGCTTGTCCTTCACTCCGTACTTCTCGCTGAGGACCTTCGCCCATATCCTTCTGGCCGCCCTGAACTTCGCGATCTCCTCAAAGAAGTCCATGGTCGAGTTGAAGAAGAAACTGAGCCGAGGGGCGAATTCTTCCACCTTCAGCCCTGCCTCGCGGCCGAGCTCCACATAGCCGAAGCCGTCGGCGAGGGTGAACGCCAGCTCCTGGACCGCACTCGAGCCCGCCTCCCTGATGTGATACCCGCTTATGCTGATGTAGTTCCAGAGCGGCATTTCCCTAGTGGCGAAGACCATCAAATCCCTGATCAGCCTGAGATGGGCCTCGGGGGGGTATACCCACTCCTTCTGAGCGATGTACTCCTTGAGCATGTCCGCTTGGACCGTCCCTCTCAGCTTCGCCATTGGCACCCCCTGCTTCTTCGCCACCCCCGCATACATGCATGTCAGCACGGTAGCAGGCGCGTTGATGGTCATGGAGGTGCTGACCTTGTTAAGGGGGATCCCGTCGAAGATCACCTCCATGTCCCTGAGGGAGGACACGTTGACCCCGCACCTCCCCACTTCCCCGTGGGCCCTCTTGTGATCGCAGTCGTAGCCGTACAGCGTCGGCATGTCGAAGGCGATGCTCAGGCCCGTCTCGCCGCGATCGAGGAGGAGCTTGAGCCTCCTGTTGGTGTCCTCGGGGGTCCCGAAACCGGAGAACATCCTCATGGTCCACCTCTTCCCCCTGTACATGTTCGGATAGACGCCCCTGAGGAACGGATAGACGCCTGGGAAACCCTGATCAGAATATTCCGAGTTCGAAACATCTCCAGGGGTGTAGAGCGGTTTCAGCGGGATTCCCGAGGCAGTCTGGAAGTCTTCCGATTTCCTAGACGACTCCGCTCCTCCGTCGTTGTAGATAATGTCCTGCCACTGCTTCAGACCCTTCTGGACATTCTCGAGAGACTTCCTGTCGTAGAGGGTGCCCGCACACGCCCTCTTCTCGACGATTTCCTTGGCCTTCCTTCTCCAGTAGGTGTCCTTCCCCCCTCTGAGCAACCTGCACGAACGCCGCCAACGCCTAGAGATAAACGATGCTTCAACCAATTAAAAGGGGTCGGCTGACGGGCGACGAGGCGGCTTTGCAGGTCAGGGAGCTGGCTTCGAGGATAAGGAAGGGGAACAGGATTGCCCTCGCGAAGGGGATTACATTAGCCGAGAACGACCCTTCGGGCGCCTCGAAGCTGCTCGCCCGGATGGGGCCCCCGGGGAGGGCGTTCGTGATCGGAGTAACAGGTCCGCCCGGCACGGGCAAGAGCAGCTTGGTTGACAGGCTGATTGAGACGTATCGAAAGGAGGGCCTGAAGGTGGGTGTCATCGCTGTGGACCCTTCCAGCCCGATTACGGGAGGAGCTCTCCTCGGAGACAGAATCAGGATGTCGGACCACGCGGGGGATCTGGGCGTCTTCATCCGGAGCATGGCGTCCCGGGGATGGTCGGGCGGGCTCTCAAGGGCCACCTCCCAGGTGATCAGGCTGATGGACGCTGCAGCCTACGACGTCATACTCCTCGAGACGGTCGGAATCGGGCAATCGGACATCGAGGTCGTCGGGGTCTCCCACGCGGTGCTGGTGGTTCTCATGCCTGGGCTCGGGGACGACATACAGGTCTCGAAGGCCGGTCTGATGGAGATTGGTGACATATACGTGGTGAACAAGTCGGACCTCGATGGTGCAGACGTCATGGTTGTGAACCTGCTTTCTCTCTTCAGAGGCGGTCCCAGGTCCCCTCCCGTCCTGAAAGTCTCCGCTCTCTCTGGTGAAGGGGTCTACACGCTACACAACGCCATTGAGAGTATCCACGGGTCATTCCTGGCCGGGAACGCCGACCTGCGATTGAAGAGCATCAAGGGGATGATCATAGAGACCGCGAGGGGTGCGGCCATGGAGCGACTGGCGGGTGTTTCGGAATCGAAGGCAGAGGGGTTGGCGAGGCGAGTGCTGGCCGGAAAGACAACCATCGAGACAGCGGCCGCCAGGCTGTCTGCCTAGGCGTTCCTGTCTTCGACGGGGACGTACTTCAGCCCTGACGGGCCCAGGTAGGTCGAGTCGGGCCTGATGAGCTTGTTGTCCTCCAACTGCTCGTTGTAGTGCGCCATCCAACCAAATATTCTGCAGGCAGAGAATATGGGCGTGTACAGCGGGACTTCGATCCCGAGCGAATAGAATATGGGCGCGGCATAGAAATCGAGGTTCGGCGGAATCCGCTTCGCGTTCCACATTTCTGTCTCCATGGCATCACAGAGCCGATAGAGGGTATCGTCCCCTCCTCTCCTCGCGAGCATCTCTCTGAGGTACTCCTTGCAGAGCCGTGCACGGGGGTCGAACTCCTTGTACACCCTGTGCCCGAACCCCATGATCTTCCTCTTCTCCCTAAAGGCTGCCTGAAGGAACTCCCCTGCCTTTGCTGGGTCTCCGACGCGGAGGAGCATCTCCATGGCTGCCTCGTTTGCTCCCCCGTGAAGAGGGCCCTTGAGGGAGGCCAGCCCCGCCGAAGCGGCCGCGTAGGGGTCTGCCAGGGTGGAGGCGACCACCCTGACAGTAAAGGAGGATGCGTTCAGGTCGTGTTCCAAGTAAAGCATCATCACACGCTCGAACACCCTGCGCTCGTAATCGGTCGCCTCTTTGGCCGTCAGCATCTGGAGGAGGTTGTCAGAGAACCGGAGCCCACTTCTGGGAGACCTTGGATCCTCCCCTCGGGGGACCCTAAGGCAGTTGGCGGCCAGCACCGACATCTTGGCCTCCAAGGACGTCTGTTTCCCCTGCAGATCCTTCTCCGAGTCTATGCTCCCGAGTGCCGAGACAGCGGTCCTGATCACGTCGACGGGGTCGGCGCCAAGCCCCAGCTCCCGCATTATCCCGAAGACCTTCGGCTGCACCTCAGCCCTCCGCCCGAGGCCATCCGTGAACGATTCGAGCTGCTTCCGTGTGGGGAGCTTCCCGTTCAGAATCAGGTATGCGGTCTCTTCGAACCCCGCGTTTGTCACGATTTCCCAGATAGGGTACCCCCTATAGATCAGAGACCCCGATGAGTCGCTCTTCGAAATCCGGGTGTCTGCTACGGAGACCCCCGCGAGCCCCTTCTGCGCCCTGACAGGGTCTGGAGCGTCCCTCATCTGTTCCTCTTCCTGATTCGCTTTGCGGCGCGCAGCGCTCTCGCGTCCTCCTCCTCGTACCTGTAATAGCCTATCAGCTCGTAGAACTCTTTCCTGGTCATAAGCGACCCGAGCATCCCCTTCTGCGTACCTTCGGTCTTGAGCAGGGCCAACGTCTTCTTGACAGTCTGCATCATCGCCCTGAACGCGGTCACCGGGAAGATGACTACATTGTACCCGAGCTCCTCGAACTCGTTCGCCGTCATGTAAGGTGTCCGCCCGAACTCGGTCATGTTCGCCATGAGGGGCAGCCTGATCTTCCTCCTGAACTCCCTGAACTCGTCCGGGGTTTCAAGGGCCTCGGGGAATATCATGTCCGCCCCCGCCTTCGAATAGACCTCCGCTCTCTCGATGGCCGCGTCCAGCCCCTCCACCGTCCTCGCGTCAGTCCTCGCGATTACCAGGAGGGCCTTCCCGGCTGCTTCTTTAGCGGAGATGAGCTTCTTGACCATCTCGTCGACG
>Ga0187781_10002063_pt1 | contig 15370 bp, 15 predicted proteins | sample 0715_SJ02_MP02_2_FD_132447 | JGI IMG/M metagenome (GOLD analysis project Ga0187781, IMG submission 132447) | Tropical peat soil microbial communities from peatlands in Department of Meta, Colombia - 0715_SJ02_MP02_20_MG | ecosystem: Environmental > Terrestrial > Soil > Wetlands > Peat | place...
CCGAGCAGCAGCAGGTCTTCCAGCACGTCCGCGGACCCGAGCACGCCGCCGACGCCCGGCCGGGCCAGCGCCTCGCACAGTCGCTCGAGCAGGCCGGCCCGGTCGGCCATGGCGGTCCTCAGCCGCCCGGCCCGCAGGGTCCCGCGCGCCGGGTGGTCGGCGGCGATGAGCACCAGGGAGCCGGAGGGACCGAGGAACGACGGGGCCCGCAACCGCCGGGCCGCCGCCTCGGCTACCAGCTCGGGTCGGCGGGCCCGGGTTTCCGTGACCGCGGCGAGCCGGTCAGCGAACATCGCCGTTCACCCGGTCGTCAGCAGGAAGTCCAGGCAGGACCCGTCCTGGGCCAGGTCGATCACGGCCCCGCGCAGAACCCCGGAGGAGTAATCGCTGCCCGGGTTGACGCACAGCGTCCGGCCGATCTTCTGCGCTCCGCGCGACTCGTGGATGTGCCCGTGCAGGCCCACCACCGGCTGGTAGCGCTTGATGGCCTCGCGCACCGCGTGGCTGCCGACCGGGATGATGCTGGGCCGCCCGCCCCGGATGACCGGCTTGAGCGTGCCGTCAAGCTCCGGGGCGTCGTCCAGGCCCGACGCGTACGGCGGGCAGTGCAGGTTCAAGATACACGGCTGGCCCGAAGGCACCTGCTCCAGCATCTCGTCGATCTGCTTGGCCAGCTCATCCTCCGAGCACTCGCGTTCGGTGTTCCATGGCGTGGTCGGCACCACGCCCAGGCTGGCCATGGTGACCGGGCCCAGGTCGCACAGCTCGAGTTCCGGGCACTCCACCCGCGGGTGAGCCGCGATCACCGGGTCCGCGTCCACCGGGTCGTCGTTCCCGGGCGTGATGATGCAGCGCACCGCCGGGTCGAGCCGCTCGGCCGCCAGGTCGCACCAGCGCTGCATCTGCGCCGCGATCTCGCTGCGGAACAGCCGGTCCAGCTCCGCGGAATCCTGCTCCAGGAGAGCCACCTCGGCGGCCTCCATCCGGACCGGGTACAGCCCGGTCTTGGCCAGGCCGGCCGCCAGCCGATCCCACTCTGATTCGGGCACGGTCACGTCCTCGCCGCCGACGTGGGCCCGGAGCGAGCCGTTCTCGGTGAGCACCGGCACGATGGCCTTGCCGGCGAAGTCGCCGCCCAGGATGATCACGTCCGCCTCGTAGACCTTGGCGGCGGCCAGGAACTTGCGGAAGCAGACCTCCGAGCCGTGCAGGTCGGTGGCGAAGTAGATGCGCAGCTCGCGCTTTTTCGATCCTTTCGACTTACTTCGGAGCATCCGGCTACTCCGGCGGAAGCTCGTGCATGGCCATGTTCAGGTCGAGCGAGTCGCGCTGCCTGCGCACCGTGCGGGCGATCAGGTAGATGACCGGCCCCGCGCCGAGCACGATGACCAGCGTGAGGATCGACTCCCAGCTGAACTTGCCGTACACACTCTGGTGCGCGATCAGCTCGTACACGGTGAACAGGGCGAGCACGGTGGTGGCCCCGCCGACCAGGGCAACATTGCGCAGCCACCGGCGCCGGGCGTCGTCCGGCATGCCCGGCGTCTCGATCAGGTCGGCTCTGCGCATCGGCAGCGCGGTCGCTGCGACGCCGCCGGCCAGCAGGATGAGCGCGAAGAACAGGCTCTGCAGGGCCACGATGTTGCCCAGGTTGACCAGGCTGGTCAGGAAGCAGAACCCGATGCCGATGACCAGCACGATGCCGATCGCGACGTTCGGAGCGTGGTTGCGGTCGCCGATCTTGGCCACGTTCACCGGCAGCAGCCGGTCGAAGGCCTGGGCGAACAGCACGCGGGTGGTGACCATCAGGAAGGCCAGGTTGACCGCGATCTCGGCCAGCGGCACCGCGGTGGCGAACAGGATCTTGGTGATCGGGTCGGTGGACAGCACCATGCCGTAGCCCAGGCCGCCGGCCACCGAGTTCAGGCTGGTGATCTTCGCGTAAGCGGTCGGGTTGACCACGCCCAGGTTGGCCTGGGCCTGCATGAACGTCAGGCCGGCCCGCGCGCGCAGCAGCGCCCAGACGCCGACCCACAGCACGACCAGCACGCCGATGCTGATCGCCGAGGCGTACAGGTATGTCCGGCCCGGCCTGCGCAGCTCGCCGCCGACGTAGTAGGAGTATAGGACGCCGTTGTAGTTGAGCACCATGAACGGGATGATCGCCACCGCGGATGCGATCGAGGTACCGAACACGACGCCGTTGGCCTTGGCGCTGGCGATGATGGCACCGTAGGCGTTCGGGTGGTTGCTGTAGGTGGCCAGCGCCGAGGTGAAGTCGGAGTGCGAGTTGACCGCCAGGATCCCGATCAGCACCACGAACGCCAGCACCTGCAGCACGATCAGCCAGAAGATGATCCGGGCCACTATCTTGACCGAGAACAGCGACAGCGCGGCCACGATCAGCATGACAATGACGCTGAGCCAGGCGATGGCGATGTTGCTGGTCAGGTGGTTGCCCGCGTTCGCGACCGCGGTGCTGTGGAACGCCGCGCCCAGCCCGCTCAGCATGAACGGGGTGAACTGCGCGGCGAAGTGGGCGTTGGTGGACAAGATGTAGGTGAACACGACGGCGATGCCGAGGCCGGCCATCGAGCCCGCCACGGGGGAGACGATCCGGGACAGGTAGACGTACTCGCCGCCGGCTCTCGGCACCGCCCGGAGCAGGTACCGGTAGGCGAACATGGCGACCAGCCAGATGATCGCCGCGGCCACCAGCGGCAGGTACATATCGGACTTGGCGAAGTCCGTCAGCCCGGCGTTGAAGTTGATGAACGTGTTGACCACGGCGACGGACGCCAGCGAGATGCCCGTCGCCGCCGGGATCCCCAGCTCGCGGACGAGGCCCGACGTCTGCCGGATGAACAGCCGGGTGGACGCCGTCCCCCCGGTCTGGGCCGCTCCTGCCGGAACCGATGCTTCGCTACTAGTCACTGGCCTACCTCCAGCCACAGCATCATCAGGGCGAGGAATGCCAAGACCGCGCCGGCAGGATGTTCTACCAGCCCAGACGGCTCCTCAGGCTGACCTCATGGTCTGGCCAGGACAAGAGATTGTCAATACCTACGAACATACGGTTGTCCCGATGTGACAAAGCCGGACTCACGTCCGGAAAGCCGTGCCCGACGCGCGAAAAGGGACAGCGTCCTTTTGGGTCTCGATTCCTGCTCTGCCGTAACGATGAGGTAACGGCCGCTCCGTAGCCTGGCCTTCAGCAGCACAACGTGCAAGGAGGCACGAGAGGTCATGAACGAGTTCACGATCGTCAAGGTCATCGGCCGCCCGGTCGATGAGGTCTTCGCCGTCATCCGGGACGTGGGTCAGGCTCCGCTGTGGATGCCCGGGCTGTCCGAGGCGCGCATCACGAGCGACGGCCCGCTCGAGACGGGTTCTACCCTCCTCTACCGGGGTACGTTCCTGGGCCGCCACTACGAGTCATCCGTGCTCTGCACCGGCCTGACCGAGAACAAGCAGTACGCCAACAGGACCACCGCCGGGCCGTTCTACTTGGAGTCCGAGACCACGGTGGAGCCCGTCGCCGAGGGGACCCGGATCACCTTCACCTGCCGAGGAGAGAGCCGCGGGTTCTTCAAGCTTGCCGAGCCGCTTGTCGTCCGGCTGAGCAAGAAGCTCTGGGAGGCCGCGGCGGAGAACCTGCGGGTGCTCATGGAAGACCACGCGCTCTAGCGCGATCCGATCTAGTACAGCGGCGGGGGATGGCCGGCGCTCGGGCAGTCACCGGCGATGGCGCAGCTGGCACAGGCCGGGTCCTTGCGCCGGCAGACAGCCTGGCCCTGGCGCCTGAGCAGCTGGTAGGCGCGCTGCCGCGGCGGCACGCCGGCGGGCAGCTGGGCGCTCGCCGCGGCCTGGGCCTGCCGGTAGCCGGTGGCGTAGGAACGGGCCGGCGCGGCGTAGCCCAGCCGGGTGAGCACCCGCAGGCCGTTGGCATCCAGGGCGAGCACCGCCCTGGACCCGGTGAACAGGTCGATACGGTCTTGCCCCGGCTGGCCTATCCCCGGATACGCTCGCCAGGGCGCCCCGGCGATGGCCAGCTCGGCGCACCGGCGCAGGCGCGCGACCCGCTCGGCCGGCCGGGGGCCGGCCACCACGCCGCGCAGCACCGCCTCGGGCGCGGCCAGGATCTGCTCCGGGTCCAGCCCGACCACGCGCCGCAGGTCGGTCAGGGCCTGCCAGCGGCGCTGGTCATCGACCAGGTAGGCCACGCTCTCGGCCAGCACGAGCTCCCAGCCGTCGGCCGACGGCACCGGCTCGGCCGGCCCGCCTGCCTCCTCGAGCCGGTCAAGCAGCGCCGGCAAATCCGTCACCCGGCGAGCCTAACCCTGTATCAGGATCGCCGTCCTGCCCTCCGAATCGGCAGGGCGCAACCAGCAACCCGAACGGGAACGGGGGTTTCCGATGGATAGCAGTGTGATGTTTCTCGAGTGCCCGGCCTACATGGATTCCAGCGGCGCGGCCAGGTGCGGGCTTCCGGCCGAGGTGGAGTACCGGTACGCGATCCGGTCCACCGACGGGCCGCTGGAGAGCGCCAAGATCCGGTGCCCGCGCGGCCACTGCTTCAACGGCCCGGTCGAATCGCTGCTCTGGGACAAGGCCCCGGCCGCGGACAGCCCGCACATCCGCAACCAGGACGCCGCTTCCCGCCGACCCGGCTGACCGGACCGGCCATCAGGGAGCCGCTTCCCGGTGGAACACGGTAGTCACGCCTACCTCGCCGACCGGTACGTCCGTCGAGATGACCCTGGTCGTCCAGTGAAGACCCTGTTATGCCGAACGGGCCGTGGTGCGTGGGCCCTCACAGGTAAGGTCGCTGGCGCTCCTTGGCCTTCTCGTAGCTGGCCCGGGCGTCCCGGGTGCTGGCCAGCGCCGCCACCTCGGCGACCGGCACGTCCCACCACGCGTCGCTGGACGGCGCGCCGACCGTCGGGTCGGTCTCGATGTAGACCAGCGTCGTCCGGTCCGCGGCCCGCGCCTTGACCAGCGCCTGGCGGAACTCCTCGATCGTCCGCGTGCGCAGTACGTACACGCCGAGGCTGGCCGCGTTGGCCGCCAGGTCGACGGGCAGGAACCCTCCGTCGAGCCGCCCGTCCGGGCCGCGATACCGGTAGCTGGTACCGAACCGCTGGGAGCCGACCGAGTCAGACAGGTTTCCGATCGAGGCGAACCCGTGGTTGTCCACGCAGACCACGACGAGCTTGACGCCCTCTTGCACGGCGGTGACCAGCTCGGTGGCCATCATCAGGTACGAGCCGTCGCCGACCATGACGAACACCTCGCGGTCCGGCGCGGCCAGCTTGGCTCCGAGCCCGCCCGCGATCTCGTAACCCATGCACGAGTAGCCGTACTCCACGTGGTAGCCGCCGGGATCGCGGGTGCGCCAGAGCTTGTGCAGGTCACCGGGCATCGATCCCGCCGCGCACAGGACGACGTCCCGCTCCCCGGATACCTCGTTGACCACCCCGATGACCTCGGCCTGCGCGGGCCGCGGCTGGTGCCGGGTCGTGTAGGCGGCCTCCACCGTCGCCTGCCAGCGATCCGACAGCCCCGCGGCTAGGGCCCGGTAGGCGGGCTCGGTCGTCCACCCGGCCAGGGCCAGGGCCAGCGCGTCGAGCGCGGCCCGGGCGTCGGCCACCACCAGCATGCCGGACTGCTTGGCCGCGTCGAACGAGGCCACGTTGATGTTGACGAACCGCACCCCCGGGTCGGCGAACACGGTGCGGGAGGCGGTGGTGAAGTCGCTCCACCTGGTGCCGATGCCGATCACCACGTCGGCGCGGGCGGCCAGCTCGTTGGCCGCGGTCGTCCCGGTGGCGCCGATGGCGCCCGCGCACAGCGGGTCATCGAAGCGCATGGTGCCCTTGCCGGCCTGGGTCTGGCCGACCGGGATGCCGAAGGTCTCGGCGAACGACTTCAGCGCGTGGGTGGCCTCGGAGTAGATGACCCCGCCGCCGGCCACGAAGAGCGGTCGCCGCGCCGAGCGGATCACCTCGGCCGCGCGGGCCACGGCCGCCGGGTCCGGCGGCGTGCGGGGAACGTGCCAGACCCGCTCGCGGAACAGCTCGGCCGGCCAGTCTCGCGCCTCCGCCTGCACGTCCTGCGGCAGCGCCAGGGTCACCGCCCCGGTCTCGGCCGGATCGGTCAGCACCCGCATGGCGGCCAGCAGCGCCGACGGCAGCTGCTCCGGCCGCCAGACGCGGTCGAAGAAGCGGGACACCGGCCGGAACGCGTCGTTGACGCTGATGTCCTGTGCATTCGGCTGCTCGAGCTGCTGCAGCACCGGATCGGCTGCCCGCGTGGCGAACACGTCCCCCGGGAGCAGCAGCACCGGCAGCCGGTTGATGGTGGCCAGGGCGGCCCCGGTCACCATGTTCGTCGCACCGGGCCCGATCGAGGACGTGCAGGCCAGCGCGGACATCCGGTTCCGGGTCCGGGCGAACGCCACGGCGGCGTGCACCATGGCCTGCTCGTTGCGCCCCTGCAGGTACTTGAGCCCGCCGTCGTTACTCGGCTCAGCCTCAAGCTCTGCCTCGAGTAGGCCCTGGCCCAGCCCGGCCACGTTGCCGTGCCCGAAGATGCCGAAGCAGCCCTCGATGAGCCGGTGCTGTGTGCCGTCGCGCTCGCTGCGCTGCGCGGCCAGGAACCGGACTACCGCCTGCCCCACCGTCAGTCGTACCGTCGTCATTTCGTACTCCACGTGGTCACCCGGGGATCGACCGGCTGGTCCTTCCACTGCTCGCGCACCCAGGCGTGCGCCGGATCGTCGCAGATGAGCCATTCCCGCGCCCCGGGCCCGGCCATCACGTTCAGGTAATACAGGTCATAGCCGGGCACTGCCATCGACGGCCCGTGCCAGCCGTGCGGGATGACCACCACGTCCCCGCTGCGCACCTCGGCCAAGACGTCGGCCGGGCGGTCCGGCGTGCCGTACACCCGCTGGTAGGCCAGGCCCGGCCCGGCGGGACCGTCAGCCACCTCGAAGTAGTAGATCTCCTCCAGGACCGACTCGCTCGGGCGCTGCGTGTCGTGCTTGTGCGGCGGGAACGACGACCAGTTCCCGGCCGGGGTGAACACCTCACATGCGATCAGCCGGTCGGCCTCCAGCACGTCCGGGGTGCCGAAGTTGTTGACCCGCCGCGAGCAGGCCCCGGCCCCGCGCAGCTCGACCCGCACCTCGTCCGTCCTTACGTGCCGGAACGGAAGTCCCTCCGCCTGGGCCCGGGCGCTGGCCAGCGCAAACCGGCCGCCGTTCCCGGTGTTGATTTCGTAGGCGGTATCCCGGGGCACATAGGCGCAGTCGGTGACCGACGAGAACACATCGGGGCGGCCCGCCAGATCCGTACCCCCGGCGTCGGTGTCCACGGTGCACGATCCCGCCAGCGGCAGCACGATCATCTCGTCGCCGCCGGTATTGCCGAGGTAGGTGTCTCGCCTGGCCAGGTCCAGTATCCGCAGTCCGCTGTACCTCCAGCGCGCGACCTCGGGCGTGATGCGGACGACCTCCCGCCCGTCGGCCGTGCTCCCCGCCGGGAAATGCCAGTTCAAGGCCTCACCATGGATACTCATGGGCGAACGGTAACATCGTGCACCAGAGCGCACGCGGCGTCTACCGCCGCGGCGACGTCGCCCTCGTGCGGGTAGAGCAGGGCGTGCGAAGCAGCAGCAGGTCCTCGAAGGCGCCCTCAGACATGGGATCGCCGCATGAAATCCTCGACCTCTTCGGTGGTCGGCATGGCCGACGAGCACTCCAGCCGGGTGGTGACGATCGCCCCGGCCGCGTTGGCGAAGCGGATGATCCGGTCGAGGGGCCAGCCCGCTAGCAGCCCGTGGCACAGCGCGCCGCCGAACCCGTCTCCGGCGCCGATCCCGTTGACCACCTCGACCCGGATCGGGGGCACCACCACCTCGGTGTTCTTCGTCCGCGCGTACACCCCTTCCGGGCCCTGCTTGACCACGGCGAGCTCCACGCCCGCCTCCAGCAGCGCCGCGGCCGCCGGCCGCGCGTCTCTGCTGCCGACTGCGGTATCGACCTCGTCCAGGTTGCCCACGGCGACGGTCACGTGGGGGAGCGCGGCCTGGACCTGCTCACGGGCGTCCTCCCGGGAGGCCCAGAACACCGGCCGGTAGTCCAGGTCCAGCACGGTCAGCGGCGCCCGGCCGCGGGCCCGCCAGGCCGCGAAGTGCGCCGCGCGGCTCGGCTCGGCGCACAGTCCGGTCACCGTGGCCCAGAACAGGCGCGCCGCGCGGACCTCGGCCACCGGGATCTCTCCCGGCTTGATCTCCAGGTCCGGCGCCTTGGGATACCGGTAGAACCAGATGGGGAAGTCGTCTGGCGGGAAGATCTCGCAGAACGTCACCGGGGTGGGCAGCTCCGGCACCGCGGTGACGAAGGCGTCGTCCACGCCGAAATCACGCAGGGCCCGGTGCACGTACCGGCCGAACGGATCCGCGCCGGTCCGCGTGATGACCGCTGACCGGTGGCCGTGCCTGGTCGCCGCGACCGCGACGTTCGTGGCGCTGCCGCCCAGGAACTTCCCGAACGTCTCGACGTCCTCCAGCCCGACCCCGGTCTGCAGCGGGTAGATGTCCACCCCGACCCGGCCCATGGTGAGCACGTCGTAGCTCACCGCCGGCCGCCGAACAGGCCGCGCAGGTAGGGCAGCTGGTTGCCCCAGCCCGGCACCTCACACACGCCCCAGGAGATCGGCGCACCCGCGACTCGCCCCTGCATCGGCTGTTCCTCCCTCGCCGTGTCCCTTACCGGCGCACCTCGGCCACCAGCACCGGCTGCTGGCGGTGCCGGGACAGCTCGCACGCCTCGGCCACGTAGAACGCCTCCAGGGCGTCCTGCACCGTGCACGGACTGGCCGCCTGACCGGCCGCGACCTCGATGAACGCGGCCAGCTCGGCCATGTACGCGTCCCCGAAACGCCCCATGAAGTCGCGGTGCGCCGGCCCGGCCGGGAAGTCCTCGCCCGGCTCGGCCGAGCGCAGCGCCATCCGGTCGTCCAGCCCGGCGCAGACGCTGCCCGCCGAGCCCAAGACCTCGAGCCGGACGTCATACCCCGCGTCGTTGTACCGGCCGCAGTTCACCATGGCCAGGGTGCCGTCATCCAGGGTCAGCGCCGCGCAGGCCGTGTCGACGTCGCCGGCGGCCCGGAAGAACTCCTCCCCCCGGTTGGCCCCGGTCGCGTAGACCCGCACCACCTCACGGCCGGACACCCAGCGGATCGCGTCGAAGTCGTGCACCGCGCAGTCCCGGAAGATCCCGCCCGATCCGCGGATGTACCCGGCCGGCGGCGGCGCCGCGTCGAGCGTCGTCGACCTGATCGTGTGCAGCCAGCCCAGCGCCCCCGACCGTGCCGCCTCCCGGGCTTGCCGGAACCCGGCGTCGAACCGTCGCTGGAACCCGATCTGCACCGGGACCGCGCTCCCGCTGGTGGACTTGATCACGTCCAGCGTGCCCTCGACATCGCGGGCGACTGGTTTCTCGCAGAACACCGGCACCCCGGCCTGGACGCCGCGCTTGATGAGCTCCGGATGCGTGCCGGTCGGGGCCGCGACGACCAGGGCGTCGATCCCCGCGGCGAGCAGCTCCGGCACCGACTCGGCGGTCTGCGCCCCGAACTCCCCGGCGACCTGCCGGGCCCGGTCCAGGTCCGCGTCCATGATGATCAGCGAGTCAACCCCCGGGAGTCCGCGCAGCGTACCAGCGTGAAACACGCCGATCCGCCCCACTCCGATGAGTCCGATACGCATGAAGTTCCCCTGCCATGCCCGGTGATCTGGTGATCTGGTGATCACAACTTTCTCGTGCCCCTCACCCGTCTCAGCAACGCGGATGATCCGGCCTACGCGGAGACTTGTGGCAACCATAGTTGCCCGGATCCTCCGTCACGGCCGGATCCTCCTCGGTAACCGGAGTGCGCCAGCGTCTCTTGCGGCCGCGGTACGCTGCTTGCGGCCTTGATCGTCACGTCATAACAAACGGAGTCGCGTGTTCATGCTGAGCCAGCACGTCATCGATTCCCTGTTCCCGCCGGATCTGCCCGAGCCCGAGCACTGGGAGCGCCGCTACCCGCCGCGCGACCTGCCCGACGGCGCCGAAGTCACCCGGTTCTCGCCCAGTCCTACCGGCTTCCTGCACATCGGCGGCGTGTACGTGGCCACCGTCGACGTGGACATCGCCCGGCACTCCGGCGGACGCTACCTGGTCCGCTTGGAGGACACCGACCAGGCCCGCGTCACCGAGGGCGCGGCCGAGCAGTTCGCCGAGGCCTTCGCCTACTTCTCCATCGGCCCGGACGAACACGACCGGACCGGCCGTTACGGGCCGTACGCCCAGTCCGGACGGGCCGACACCTATCTGACCTACGTCCGCGAGCTGCTCCGCCAGGGAAAGGCGTATCCGTGCTTCGCGACCAAGCAGGACCTGGAGGAAATCGCCGCCCAGCAGCAGGCGGCGGGCGCCCTGCCCGGCTACTACGGTAGGTGGGCGATCTGGCGCGACGCCCCGGCGGAGCAGGTGGCCGAGCGGCTGGCCGCCGAAGACCCCTACGTGGTCCGGTTCCGGTCCCCGGGCGCGGCCGGGGCCAGGGTGAGCTTCACCGACGCGATCCGCGGCGAGCTGACCCTGGACGACAACCGCAACGATGCGGTGATCCTGAAGAGCAGCGACACCGAGCCGAGGCTGCCGACCTACCATTTCGCGCACGCCGTCGACGACCACCTGATGCGGGTCACCCTGGTCATCCGCGGCGAGGAGTGGATCTCGTCGGTGCCGCTGCACCTGCAGCTGTTCGACGCGCTCGGCTTTCCCCGCGTCCGCTACGCGCACGTCGCGCTGCTGATGAAGCAGGACGGCGGAAGCCGCCGTAAGCTGTCCAAGCGGCGAGACCCCGAGGCCAGCGTCACCTTCTACATCGAGCAGGGCTTTCCGGCTCCGGCCGTGCAGTATTACCTGCGCGGCCTGGCCAACGGCCGGCTGGCCGAGATGCCACTGGAGCTGGCGCTGGCCGAGCCGATCAGGCTGTCCGAGATGGGCACCGCGGGCCCCCTGGTCGACATGGTCAAGCTCGACGACATCTGCGCCGACCACGTCGCCGCCCTGCCCGGCGAGCAGATCCTGGCCGAGGTCATCACGTGGGCGCGCCGCTATGATCCCGACCTCGTGCCGGTCCTGGAAGCCGAGCGGCCGCTGGCCCTGCGCGCCCTGGCCATCGAGCGCGAGGATACCGACAGTCCGCGCAAGGACCTGCGCAAGTGGGCGGACTTCCGAGCCGTCTACGGGTACTTCTTTCCGGAGCTGTTCGAGCTGGTCACCGACCCTGCCGACGCCCGGTTCGGCGGCCTGGACCCCCACCCGGACCCCGACCTGGTCCGCGCCGTCGCCGACGCCTTCGCCCGCAACTACTCCCCGCCCGGGGAAGGCGTCGAATGGTTCGGCCAGATCCGCCAGCTCGCCGCCGACCTCGGGTTCGCCCCCAGCCAGAAGGCCTACAAACAGGACCCGCAGGCCTTTCCGGGCTCGATCCGTGAGGCCTCCCAGATCGTCCGGATCCTGCTCACCGGGACGACGCGCAGCCCCGACCTGCCTAAGGTGGCCTCCGCCCTCGGCACCGAGGAGGTGCTGCGCCGGGTCCGCGCCCTCCAGAAACGTTCCCGGAACGATCCGCGCCTACGGTGGCCTTCATGAGGCATGACCGTCGGCTCTGGGTCCGCGTCGCCGCGTGGTCGCTGGCCGGGCTGACCGCGGCGGTGCTGGTGGCCGTGCTGGTGCTGCTCGCGCTGAATGCCAGCCGGGTGGGCTCCGCCTGGCTGGTCTCGGACGCCATCCTGGCCATGGCGATCGGATTGGGTGCGGCCCTCGGCCAGCTGATCATCAGCCGTCGTCCCGGCAACGCCGTCGGCTGGCTGCTCGGCCTGATCGGGCTGTCCCTGGCTGCCTCCATGTTCACCGAGCACTATGCCCTGCACGGCCTGGCCATCGTCCATGCCCGGCACGGCCCGGCCGTCCTCCGCGCGTCGCTGCCAGCGGCCCGGCTGGCCGGGTAGATCTTCGTCCTCGGCGTGACCACCCGGGTACTGGTGGTGGCGTCGGTGTTCGTCCGGAGGCGAGGGGCCACCGCCGAGCGGCGCAAGCAACTGGCCTGGCTGGGTTACGTCGGCCTGCTGACCGCCCTGTGGGCCGCGGTGACGGCTGTCGTCGAGTTGGCAGCACCCGGCCGCGCCAACGGCTGGCTCGGCGCTGACCTGGACCTTCCTGATCCTTACGCCGGTGGTCGGCATTCCGCTGGCCTGCGCGGTGGCGATCCTGAAGTACCGGCTGTACGAGATCGACAGGATCATCAGCCGGACCCTGGCCTACGCCATCGTGACCGGGCTGCTGGTCGGCGTGTACGCCGGGCTGGTACTGCTGGCCACCCAGGTGCTGCAGTTCCACAGCACGGTCGCGGTGGCGGCGTCCACCCTGGTCGCCGCCGCATTGTTCACCCCGCTGCGGTCCCGGGTGCAGCGGCCGGTGGACCGCCGGTTCAACCGGACCAGGTACGACGCGGACCGGACCGTGAGCGCGTTCGCGGCCCGGCTCAAAGACGCCGTCGACCAGGACGCGGTCCAAGCCGACCTGCTCGGAGTGGTGCAGCGCTCACTGGAGCCCGCCCACGCCACGGTCTGGGTCCGCCCGAACCGCTGAGCTGGCTCGGAGCCCAGATCAGCCCATCATCATCATCGGGGGCGCGGCGTGCAGGCCCGGGGCCAGCCAGGGCAGCCAGATGAGGGCCGCCGCGAGGGCCAGCACGGCCACGCCGAACACCCGCCCGGCCGCCGGGCCCCACCGCCAGGTCCTCTCGATCAGCACCACCACCGCCAGGCCCACCATGGCGGCCACGTTCATCACGCCCACCGCGATGAGGATCACCATCAGCGCCCAGCAGCAGCCGAGGCAGTAGGCCCCGTGCCGGACGCCGGCGCCCAGGTCACCGGCCCATCCGTCCGGCCGGGGCAGCGGGAGCGGGGCCCGGCAATGCGTCAGGCAGCGGTCCTTGGGGGCGCTCAGCTGATACACGCCGCATGCGGCGATGACCGCCACCGCGAAGACATGCGCCGGGCCGGGATGCCTCCCCGTCACCCAGCCGGCGAGCCAGGCGAGCCCGAACGCGGGCACGCCCGCCGCGGTCCAGACCGCGAGGTAGCCGACCGCCAGCCCGGCGGTCCTGGCCATCGGGGAGCCGGACGCGCTCCGGGCGTAGCGTGAGGCCGCCGGCACGACGGAGGGCAGCATCATGGCGGCCATCATCAGCGTCCACACCGGCACGAATACGGCCAGGCCCAGCCCCATGGTGCCGGTCATCCCAGCCATCCCGCGGGCCAGCAGCACGGTCCCGGCCCACGCTCCGGCGGCCACGAGCAGCAGCAGGGCGGCCTCCGCCGTCGCCCGATCGGGCCGTGGCCGGGCCAGGTCGCCCGAGCCGCTCAACCGTGAGATGACCTCTCCCTCCTGACGGAACCGCCATGCCAAGGCTCTCGCGCCCCGCACGCAATAGTCAACAGCTTTGTTGAAGATTAGCCCGGTCCCCTGCGGGACCGGCGCAGACTATCGTGGATAGCGTGGTTCGACAGCTCCCGGCCATCCGTCGTAGCCGCGACGGCCTGCCCCCGAGACCGCAGGCCGTGCCGGCTCTTAGCCTGACGCGCCCGGCCGCCCGCCGGGCCGACAAGCGTTCCGCCCGGATCGTGGCGGCCGCGGCCCGGTGGATCCAAGAGGGCAAGCGCCTGGACATGCAGGGCCTCGCCGATGAGCTCGGCGTATCGCGCGTCACCCTGTTCCGCCGCGTGGGCAGCCGCGAGGCGCTGCTCAGCAAGGCCCTGTGGATGCTCACCGAGTGCACCCTGGAGACGGCGGCGGCGCGGTGGGAGGCCGAACGGCCGCCCGCCGAGCTGCACACCCCGGGCACCGGCCGCTACATCAACGCGATAGTCGCCCAGTCGAAGGGCCTGCGCCGGCTGCTGGAGGACGAGCCCGCACTGGCCATACGCGTGCTTACCGACCCGCGCGGCCAGGTACAGGCCGGCATCGTGGCGTTCATCGAGGAACTGCTGCGCCGCGACATCCAGGAATTCGGGCTGGTCACGCTCGTCGACCCGGACGTGCTCGCCTACGCACTCGTCCGGCTGGGCGAATCGTTCCTGTACGCGGACGTGCTTGCCGCGCGCAAGCCCGATGTTGAGACCGCCAACCGCTTGCAGCGCGCCCTCATCGAGGGCATCTTGCCGTAAGACCGGCCGGCGGGCCGCCGCGAGGGCGGCCCGCCGGCTCGGCTCGGTCAGGCGCTGGCCTTGAGCTTGGCCATCTCGGCGTCGACCATGGCCTCGTGCTCGGCCTCGTCCCGCTTGGCGTCACTCGGCCGCCAGCGGCCGCGCAGCAGCGGGATGGACAGCAGGAAGAGGATGATGCCGCCAAAGCAGATCCAGTACCAAGTCTTCCACTGACTGGCGGTCTTGGCGGCCGCCTTCTGCACCGCCGCGGCATGCGCGGTGAGGTAAGGGAAGACGTACGGCGGGACCTTGGACAGCGCGGTCAACTGGGCCGAGTACGGTGCGATGGTTGTCAGCTGGGCCGAGTACGGCGCGATGGTTGTCAGGTCCGTCGCGTACGGGGCGACGGTCTTCAGCGCGGGCGCAGCCGCGATCACCCCGAGGATCGCCGCCTTGTTGGCCGAGATCGTGGTCAGGATCTTGATGCCGGTGGCGCCGCCCCCGGCGGCCTTGATCGCCTGGCCCAGCAGCGCGGGCGGGATCTTGGACGGGCTGGAGTAGGTGGCCAGCTTGGCGAACAGCGCCGGATTGGCCTGGATCACCGCGAGCTCGGGCGCGAACTTCACCGCGTTCGCGAGCTGCGTCGCGTTCGCCTGCGCGGTAGCCAGCACCGACGGGGGGATCTTCTGCGCGGTGGCCAGGACATTCGGGGGGATCTTCTGAGCGGTCGCCACGATGTCTGGATGCGTGGTGGCGAAGGCGATCTGGCTGCTGTACTGGGTCGCGTAGGCCGACACAGTCCCCCCGTAGTTCACCAGCGGGGTGACGGTGTTGATCACCACCGGGATGAGCAGGTACGCGAGGAACACCACGATCCGGATGATCCAGCCCCAGATGGCCAGGCCGGTGGCGGTCAGCGCCGGGTTGCGCGCCTCCACGGTCTCGGTGTAGCTGGCCATCCACGGGGTGTAGGCGATGCCCAGGCCGAACGCCAGCAACGCCAGCATGATCGCCAGGGTGTAGTAGCCGGGATGGTGGCCGGCCTGCTCCAGGTAGATCACCGTCATCACCGCGGCCAGCACCCCGCCGACGACCATGA
>Ga0187781_10002064_pt1 | contig 15369 bp, 15 predicted proteins | sample 0715_SJ02_MP02_2_FD_132447 | JGI IMG/M metagenome (GOLD analysis project Ga0187781, IMG submission 132447) | Tropical peat soil microbial communities from peatlands in Department of Meta, Colombia - 0715_SJ02_MP02_20_MG | ecosystem: Environmental > Terrestrial > Soil > Wetlands > Peat | place...
CTTTCAGGCCGTTTGTCGAGTAATAGTGGCTGATCTCCACCCGGGTCAACGTATCCCCGAGCTTTTGGAGCGTCGTTTCCACCCTGTACCGAATGTGTCCTCCGGCATCACCGTAACAATCTTTTGGAGCGGGACAATCTCGATATCTGTCTCGACGCAGGTGTGCTTCCCGCCGAACAGATGACAACGATATGACGCACCTGCTTCACGAAATCTCTTGCCGGAAACGAGATCAACCCTGGACACGCGAGGATGGAATTCCGGGATCTTCGTGAGATCCATGCCGAACGACCAGACGACTTTCAAAGACGCGTTGATGATGACTTCCTGCTTGGACCGAAACGGCGGTGGCAAAGTGCCTCCAATCACAAGCGGCCTTTTGACCGAGTCACATCCACCAGACTAACTCTGGCCTATGGTTGCGCGTACAACGCCCGCTTCACGAACTCTCCCGCTCCGGTGCGGCCGGTGAACTTGTCGCCCTCGACCACCACTCGCCCGCGTGAGAGCACGGCACCTGGCATGCCGGTCACTTCAATCCCTTCGAACATCGAATAATCCACCCGCATGTGATGAGTCTTCGCGCTGATCGTGTGCTTGCGCTCGGGGTCGAAGATGACGAGATCCGCATCGCTGCCCACCGCAACCGTGCCCTTCCGCGGATACAATCCAAACAACTTCGCCGGTGTCGTTGAAACGAGCTCCACAAATCGATTCACGCTGAATCGCCCCGCTGCCACGCCTCCCGAATAGATCAGGCTCATGCGGTGTTCAATGCCTGGGCCCCCATTCGGAATCTTGGTGAAGTCGTCTTTCCCGAGTTCTTTTTGCTCTTTGAAACAGAACGGACAGTGGTCGGTCGACACCACCTGCAGATGATCGCGCTTCAAACCATTCCAGAGCTTTTCCTGGTGCCACTTCTCGCGCAGCGGCGGGGTAAACACATACTTCGCTCCTTCGAATCCGGGTGCATCCATGTTCTCGAGCGACAAATACAAATACTGCGGGCACGTCTCCGCATAAACCGGAAGCCCGCGATCGCGCGCTTCGCGGACTTTTTCCAGCGCATCGTTGCAGCTCAAGTGCACGATATACACCGGCGCTCCCGCCATCTCCGCGAGAGCAATCGCACGCGCGGTCGCTTCTGCCTCGGCAGTTGTTGGCCGCGTCAGCGCGTGGTACTTCGGGGCCTTCTTGCCCTCCGCTAAGGCCTGCTGCACGATCACGTCAATCGCGTTTCCGTTCTCCGCGTGCATACAGACAAGTCCGCCATTCTTCGCTGTGGCGCGGAACGCCTTGAAGATGCTCGCGTCATCGAGCATGAACACGCCCGGATACGCCATAAACAGCTTGAAGCTCGTGACACCTTCGCGCACCAACGCGTTCATCTCGTTGAGCTGAGCGTCCGCGAGCTCCGTAATAATGCAGTGGAAGGCATAATCGCAAACCGCGCGGCCCGCAGCCTTTCTCATCCACGCATCGAAGGCGTTCCGCAGGCTCTGGCCCTTGTACTGGATAGCGAAGTCGATCAGCGTCGTTGTCCCGCCGAAGGCAGCGGCACGCGTTCCAGTCTCGAAGTCGTCGGCGCTGGTCGTGCCTCCGAACGGCATGTCGAGGTGAGTATGAACATCGATCCCTCCGGGAAGAACATATTTGCCGGCTGCGTCGATCACCTTGCTTGCGTTGTCGCGAGGCAGGTTCTGTCCGATGGCGGCAATCTTGCCGTTCTGGATTGCCACATCCGCGGGATATGTATCGGTCGCGGTCGCGACGCGACCATTAACGATGATGGTGTCGAAAACCATATCTGAGTGCTCTCCTTAATAATGCAGACCAAATTCTATGCTAAACTCCCGCCTTTAACTGCGGAGCACGCAGAGTTCGCAAAAATGCAGGTTTCGAGCCCCTTCGGCTTTGCGACCCTGCTCTCCGCTACCGGCGCGTTCGGCGGTTACACATTTTCGCGTCTGAATACAGGAGATCACATGCACTTTGGAATCACCATCAAGCCCGACATGACTGTCGAGCGCATTGTTGCGCTGACGCGCCAAGCCGAAGACGCGGGCTTTGAATACGGATGGATCTTCGATTCGCACGTGCTCTGGCTTGAGCCCTACCCGATGCTCACGCTCATGGTGCAAAACACCAAGCGCATGCGACTCGGCACCTGCGTCACGAATCCCGCCACACGTGACATCACGGTGACTTCCAGTCTGTTTGCCACGCTCAACCTCATCTCCAAAGGACGCATGCAGCTTGGCATTGGCCGGGGCGACAGCTCGCGGCGTGTGCTCGGCAAGCAGCCGGTTACTCCCGCGCTCCTTGAGCAAGCCGTCCGCGACTTCCGCGCGCTAACCAGCGGCAAAGAGATCGACTACGAGGGCCGTCCAGCGCGGCTTACCTGGGCAAGCGGAGGAACACCGCCGGTTTGGGTTGCCGGTTATGGTCCGAAGGTCCTCGAAATGGCAGGACGTACCGGCGATGGCGTGATTCTTCAGTTTGCCGATCCCGATCTGATCGCCTGGTGCGTGAGCTTTGTAAAAAAAGGCGCGGAGGCGGCGGGGCGCGACTTCTCGAAGATCGAGATCATGTCGGCGGCGCCGGTTTGGGTTTCCGACGATCTGAAGCACGGACGCGAGCGCGTGCGCTGGTTTCCCGCGTTGGTTTCCAACCACGTCGTCGATCTGGTTTCGCGCTACAAGCCCGAAGAGCTTCCTCCAACGCTGACCTCTTATATCCGCAACAAGGGAGCGTACGACTACTCGCATCATTGCGAAGTCGGCAGCAGCAACGCAGACTTCGTCACTGATGAAGTGATTGACCGCTTCTGTCTGCTCGGTCCGGCAAAGGCACACATTGACAAACTGCATGCGCTCGCGCGCGCCGGGGTAACCCAGTTTAATATTTACTTAATGTGCGGAGACGAGGAAGATACGCTGGAGAAGTATAAGAAGGAGGTGTTGCCAGCGTTTCACTGATTGGGCCCGTTCTTCAGTGCCAAGGTGGGCATAGTTAATTTTCGCTCTAATTCATAACCGTCCGTGGTGTGGATCGGTCAGCTTGCACGCCAGTGTATTTCACCTAGCCCTCTTAACTCACAAATCAGGAGGCCTGAAATGGACAGTAAGGAACGGCTGCGGATGATTGCTCGTATCACGTATTACGTCGGTTGGCTTTTGGCGGTGCTCGGAGCGCTTGCGCACTTTCACTTGGGAGCCTCCATCCTTCAAGCCGCGCTGATGCCACAACGCAACCTGTTTGAGGCTAGTGTGCTGCTTTTCCTGATCAGTGCGGTATCAGCGCTGAGAGTGATAGCCGCTTAAGAGGTTTTTGATCGTGGTCGGGAGATGCCAGAGTTCTGCTTCGCGGGGCATCTTTTCGTCTAGGCATCGGCGATTTGGAGCAAACGAGAAATAGCTGACTGGGTCGCACGCACCTCGTGATCTCAGCGATATGCATTCTCGCTGACAAGCTAACCGGAGCGCGGGATCCGTCTAAGTTTCCTCCAGCGCCGGAACACCTGGTTGTTCTCTCTGCAACTTCATCAGTGCGTAGTAGAGCGCGAACGACACCGCGAAACCTACGAACCAGGAGTAGTCATAGAGAACGCGCACCGACGGCACGACGAGTCCTACCAGCGCGGTCCCTGCGCCGGCCAACAACGCAATCACGGCAAGCCAGTTGAAACCTCTCGAATATTCGTAGGCCCCTTTGCGCAGGTATAAGTCGTCCACTATGAGCTCGCGACGACGGATCAGGAAATAGTCACAGATCATGATACCGGCCACCGGACCTAAGAATGCCGCGTAACCTCCCAACCAGCCGAAGATAAAAGTGCTGTAACTGGAGAGCAGCTTCCAGGGCATGAGAGCGATGCCCATCAGGCAGGTGATGACGCCACCCGTGCGGAAGCTGATTCTGCGCGGCCAGAGGTTCGAGAAATCGTTGGCCGGTGAAACCACGTTCGCACCAATATTGACGTTCAAAGTGGCCAGCAAAATTGCGACCAGCGAGATCACGACCGCAACCGGTGAATGAAAGCGGCTCAGAAGTTGCACCGGATCCCAAATCGCGCTGCCGTAAATGACGACTGTGGCCGAAGTCACGAGAATTCCGATCAGCGAGTAGAAGGTCATGGTCGTCGGCAGCGCCAGAGCCTGGCCGATGGCTTGCTGGCGCTGGCCCTTGGCGAAACGAGTGAAGTCGGGAATGTTGAGTGAGACAGTCGCCCAGAAGCCGACTGTAGCGTTGAGCGCCGGGACCAGGAACTTGAGGAATTCGGGAAACGTAACGAATTTGGATTGAGCAGAGAGCATGGGGCCAAAGCCTCCGGCTGTCTCATAGGCCCACACGAGCAGCAAGAGACCGACGCCGAGCAGAATCGGAGCACTGATACCTTGCAGAATGCGAATGTACTCGATGCCCTTGAGAATCACGGTCAAATTAATGAGCCAGAACGTCATGAAGCAGATGGCGGTCGAATGCGGGACAAGGCTCCAGCTTGGGATCAGAGTGGCGATAAGCGTATTGATGGCTTCGCCGCCGATCCAGGTTTGAATGCCGAACCATCCACAGGCAACGAGCGCGCGGAGGACAGCGGCAAAGTTGGCGCCGAGGACTCCGAAAGACGCGCGGGCAAGCACAGGAAACGGGATACCGTAACGCGCGCCGGGGTGCGAATTGAGCAGCATGGGAATGAGGACGATGGTGTTGCCAAGGAACACGGTGAAGACTGCTTGCCGCCAGTTCATTCCGCCCTGGATCAGGCCCGCAGCCAGCATGTAAGTGAGGATGTTGACCGACATCGAGACCCACAGAGCGGCAAAGTTGTACGTTCCCCAGTGGCGGCGGTCAGGACCGGCCGGAGCGAGGTCTTCGTTGTAGAGCGGAGAAGATTGGATTTGTGATTGCGCCATCGTGCTCAGAAGGTATCAGTTGCCAGGCATCAGGCGTCAGGAAAATCTCTCGCTGTCATCTTTTCCTGAGACCTGACACCCGGTACCTGAGACCTGAATCTAATCTGCGGCTGCAGTACTCACGGACTGCTCGGTCAGTGCGCCGTAGGTCTCCGGCCGGCGGTCGCGGTAGAACTGCCAGACGCGGCGAACTTCCTGGATCATGTCGAAATCGACATCGGCGACTAAGACCTCGTCTTTGTCGCGACTGGCCTGGGCGAAAATCTTGCCGCGCGGATTGCAGAAATAGCTCTTGCCGTAAAATTCGCCGATGTTCCAGGGTTTTTCTCGGCCAACCCGGTTAATTGCGCCGACAAAGTACCCATTGGCAGCGGCGTGCGCGGGCTGCTCGAGCTCCCATAGATATTCAGACAGACCGGCAACAGTGGCTGACGGGTTGAAGACGATCTCGGCGCCGTTCAGACCGAGCACTCGAGCCCCTTCCGGGAAATGGCGGTCGTAACAAATGTAGACGCCGACGCGCGCAAACTTCGTTTGGAAGACGGGATAGCCGAGGTCTCCCGGTGTGAAATAGAACTTCTCCCAGAAACCGGGATGGACGTGAGGGATGTGGTGCTTGCGGTATTTGCCGAGATACTTGCCACCGGCGTCGATGACCGCAGCGGTGTTGAAATAAACGCCGGGCATGTGCTCTTCGTAGACCGGCACGACCATCACCATGCCATGCTTGGCGGCAATTTTTTGCATGAGTTCGGTGGTGGGTCCTCCCGGTACACGCTCGGTGAGGTCGTACCAGCGGACGTCCTGCTCGGCGCAGAAATAAGGCCCATAGAAGAGTTCCTGGAGGCAGAGGATTTTCGCTTTTTTCTTGGCGGCCTGATCGATCAGCTTCAGGTGCTTGTCGATCATGGCTTTCTTGATTTCCTTGAGCGAGCGGCTATTGGGGGCCGCGTTACTGGCTTGAATCAGGCCGCAGCGAACGATTCGCGACATGAAGACCTCCGGGAAAGCAAATATAGCAGTTCCCAGTCGCCAGTTCCCAGTTCTCAGTGAGCAAGACCATTGGAAAGCAGCAGCTCTTCTGGTCGCCGTGTAGAAACGTGCCGCTTGCTCAGCGGAGCGCCGCCTCCAGCGCCTGCTTCCAGCGCCGGCTGTCGATGGTCCAGCAGACGCGCGTCTTGCGCTTGCCAGCCAAAACCGGTGCCCAGGTCGCCTGATTGCGTTCGTCATCGGCCACATTCAGACGGTCGATGACCGTCATGCCGCGGGTCAGTTCGCTTTGCGTTTCGACTTCGACGTAGTGGTCGCTCCAGCTGGTGCCGATGCTAGCGTCGAGCGCGACGGCCATCGTTACCGGATCGGGCAGACAGATTCCATCCTCCCCGGTTTGAACCTTCAGCGCTTTGCGGGCATGGCTGTTGCACTCAATGGCAAACCTCGCTACTGGGGTGTCGAGAGCCAGCACGCGCTCGATATCTTTATCATCGAGCACAGCCTCGCCCCGGCAAAGATGCCAACCCACCAATTCGATCGGCAGCGCGCTGCGCATCACGATGCTGGCTGCCTCGGGGTCGACCCACATGTTGAACTCGGCTGCCGGAGTGACGTTGCCTTCGCAGCAGGGGTTGCCGCCCATGATGACGCAGCGGCTGACGAGCTTTGCGATCTCGGCTTTCTTTATGAGCGCGAGAGCAATGTTGGTGAGCGGACCGAGCGTAACGAGAACGATGCCGGGGTTCGATTCGATGGCAGCGATGATGGCATCAACCGCTGGAGCGAGTTCCGCAGTTTGCTTGGCCGCAGGATAGTTGTGATCGCCGAGACCATCCTGACCGTGAAACCAGGTTGCATTCTGATGAAGACGAAGAAGCGGCTTGGCAGAGCCGACATAAACAGGAACCTTGCCGTAAGGCCGCGGACCGCAGAGTTCCACGGTGTAGAGGGCGTTACAGGTGCACCGCTGAACTGGAACGTTCCCGGCAACGGTGGTGATTGCGACCACGCGAACGTCAGGGGCGCGCAGGGCCATGATCAGAGCGACGGCGTCGTCGGATGCGGTGTCGGTGTCGATGAGAAATGGGCGGAGCACGCGGGTACTATACCAATTGCCAGTTGCTGGTGCCCAGTTCGACAGTTGTCGGCTCTTGGACAATGCGGGTTGTGGCTTGGGGAGGTGGTTGCGCGGCGTATCGAGAAAAAGTTATGGACGGGCTGATGCCCGTCCCTGGATAGAGCTTGGCTACAAGTCTAATGCGTGAAGGAGAAGTTCAGACCGGTTGCCAGCGTCACGTCGTTCTTCTCGACGGGAGGTGAGGCGATCGGCGGGTGATTGTCGAAAACGTCAGCGAAGGTCACCTGCCAGCCCAGCCACTTGTTGAGCTTGCTGACCAGACCGAGGTTGAAGGTACCGCGCAGGATGCGCTGATCGTCGACGGGGCTGCCAGCTGGCGCGATATTGACCTGGCTGAGGCTCGGGTAGAGGAAAAAGGCCTGTGTGAAGACGGTGTTTTTGCCGAGCTTGTGCATGAAGTTGTCTCCCACCGATACGGAAGCCGAGCTATCCGACTTCGAGTAGAAGCACGACGCTTCGGTGCCCACAACGCAAGTGGGCGGCGGCGTCGGAAGCGTAAGGCCGGAGAAGCTTTCGTGCGCGTAGACGATGCCGCCGAGAAAATCAAGAGTCGTGTTGGGGCTCTTGATGGCGTGGACGCCGAGACCGCCCCCAAGGATGTAGCGCAGGTCCAGATCTTGCAGCGAGTTATTGAAGAAGTCGGCGCTCACGAATCCAAAGACGCGCGGCACGAAGTCTCGATCGTAACGGATTCCTCCGCCGTTTGAATTGGCCGTCGTTTGCGAGGGGAGCGGCTTGTTCTTGGTGGCGTAAATCGAAGTTTCGTACAGCGTCAGCTTATCGTGAAAACCCGTACGTACTCCATTGAAGCCGATGTTCAGGTTCTTGGTTTCGCTGTTACCGGCGGTCAGGGCGAAACCTAAATTCGCGCCGCCCGCCCAGCCCTCACCCCAGCCCGGGTGCAGGCTCTTCTGGTACGCCGCTTCTTCGGCGGGGCTACGCAGGATGGTAACGGAAGCCAGAGGCTCCTGAACCGATCCGCCAGTTTTGGTCGCGACTACAAGCTGGTCGCCGCTCGTGGTGACGGGGCCCACGGCTGTCTTGCCGCCTGCGGTTACGTTGAGGTCGCCTGCCGTCGTCAGCGATTGGATGGCATCGAACTTAATGGTCAAGTCGCCGGCATAGTCAGTTTTGAGAACGAGGGTTTTACCGTCGGATTTGGCAACGGTACCGGTTAGCTTGTCGCCATTTTTCAGGATGACTTGATCGGCCAGCGCCGGAATTGCTAACAAGAGCAGAAGGCCAACAATAAGGTTTCTACGCACAGAACTCCTCCTTAATGATTTGAACCGCAAAAAATGCGAAGACTGACTTTCCAGGGGTTCGGGACAACAGGATCCGCGATCGCCCGAAAACGGACACAACTTAAAACTAATACTAAGTAGCTGTGGGTAGTGGAATTATACCGACCGAGCCGTGAATTTGTCAGCAAAGCAGCGAGTTGACTTGTCTCAATTTGAAACTGATGAGCAGCGGTGGGGTGGAGAGCGACGAGTTAGAAAGGTATTAAGTCACTTAACTGCCGACGGCAAACCGAGCGAGAAGGTTAGCATTTAGGTTTTCTGTTCCGGTTTAGTATCCGGTTTCGTATCGGATTTTGGTGCCGACGCTTCCTTCATCCCTTCCTTCAGAGCTTTGAGGCCTTCGCCAATTCCTTTTCCGATTTCGGGCAGTCTTTTGGGACCAAACAGCAACAAAGCGATGGCGAGGACGAGCAGCCAGTGCCAAATCGAGAATTCACCCATACGACCTCCAACGCCGTCAGGTTGTGCGAAGCAACCGGCAGCACCCTGTGTAGTCAAGTGTAGCGCAATTGCAAGGGGGTGGTATGGGGAAGTGCCGACAAGCCCGTTGCGTCGGAGCTCGGCCATTGGCCACTTGGGCATAGCCATCATTACCTCCGTGACCTATCGTCATCGCCACCGGCGGACTACTTTTGCCCCAGGGCAAATCTCGCGCAAACGTCGCGCCGCAGCTTCCCTCCTGTGTCGCGCCAAGCAGCGCCGGAGGCTTCGTGAAGCGTGGTTGGTTGACCTGCCTTTTTTTTCTGCTGATGACGGGCTTGTTGGGCGCGGAACAAACCCCCGCGCGTCCCTGTCCCGATGACGTTTTCCTATGGCTAGCTGGCGGGATCTCCGGCGCGCGGATCGAGCGGCTGGCTAGAACCGCCAATGGTGAAACTCATCTCGCCTGTCGCCTCACCGCGCCCTGCGTCCGGGCACTCCAAACTGCAGGAGCGTCCGCCGACCTGATTCAGGATCTTGGAGGGAGCGCTTCGCAGAGCGGTGCTGCCCATGCGAAAGCCCCAAGTCAGTCCGCACGCAATAAGACCTCGATCGCAGATTACAGCTGCACCGGTCCCATGGCTGACATTGCCGCAGAGGTTCACGCCAAGGACTGGAACGCTGCCGAAGACAAAGTTCGCGCCCTGCTCAAAGACGATCCTCACAACGGTTCTCTGCTTTTCCTCCTGGGAACAATCTTGCGCGGCGAGGAACGATTCGACGAGGCACTGGACGCGTTTACCGATTCTCTCCATGCCGAGCCCGGCTTTCCGGAAACTCACAGCCAGCTTTCCTATCTCTTCTATCGGACCGACGATTCCGATGACGCGCTGGCCGAGGCTCGCACGGCGCTGAGCATCGATCCAGCGAATGCAGAGGCCTATCGCTATCTGGGCCTTGCTCTGTACGCCCAGGGACATTACGAGGCTGCACTGAACGCGTTTGAAAAATCGCTCGACCGTGAGCCAGAAAACGCCGACGTTTATTTCGATATCGGCATCACCGAGCGAGATAAGGGCGAACTGCGGCAGGCAGCTGTTGCCTATCGCCATGCTCTCCGTCTTCGTCCGGATTTCTGGCAAGCGCACAGCAATCTCGGCGTCGTGCTGCACGATCAGGGAAAACTCGATGAATCCATTGAGGAATACCGGGCTGCAATCCGCCTGAAACCGGAAGAGGCCAGCGTACGCAACAACTTGGCGAACACGTTGTGTGATAAGGAAGATTTCGACGACGCGATCGCCGAGTTCAAGACGCTGTATCGCGACAACCCGGGCTGGGAGGGCGGACACAACTGTCTGGCACGAGCGTATATGTCGAAGCGCGACTATCCGGCGGCGATCCTCGAACTGCAGGAGGCAATCGCGGCGAATCCGACGGGCGCGACCGAGCACCGCGTGCTTGGACAGGCTCTGCTGCTCAGCGGAAAAGATCAGGAGGCCGTCGGCGTGCTACGCAAAGCGGTCGCACTCAATCCGGACTCGGTTCTCGCTCACCATTACCTGGGAACAGCGCTCGTCAATACGCAGCAACTGGGGGAGGCCGAAAAAGAATTTCGCGAAGCTCTGAAGTTAGAACCGAGCGCGCAGAATCATTATTCGCTTGCTGCCTGCCTGATGGCGTTGAACCGGTATGAGGAGGCGTTGGGAGAGCTGGAAATCGCATCACGGTTGGACCCAAAGGAAAACCTGTACCGGGCGCGAATGCAGGAAGCAGCGCGCATGATTACGAATTCAAAGTGACCAATTCGGGAATGCACTTTTGGGAATTACCTTGGTAATGCACACTCGTGCATACCTTCCCGGCAAAGCGGTCCTAGAATAAATTGTGAGGAGCGGCCAGCACCCGGCCGCGCCGGATAGGAAAGCAAGATGGAAAGCACCGGGGCCAAGCTGGCCCGAGAGAAAGCTATGAATCCAGGGACACCAACGATGCAGCATCCGGCACCCCCGCCGATGTCGGCAAAACTCGAGGGCGCAGTCGCAACCCGTGCAGTGGGATACGGTATGCCGTGCGCCGACTGCCGCGCTTACTATCCCGCGGATATGCAGGCTTGCCCCATCTGCAAATCGAAGCAACGGGTGTCAGCGACGGCTGGCACGCAGGTTGCGGCCCCGGAAGCGTCCCCGCAGGCTGATCAGGCAAAGTTACTGGCTGAGGAGCGCGAGCGGCTCCGCGAACTCAAGTCGCAGATCTATGCCTCGCATCCCCAGGTGGCGGCGACGGCGTTTCGCTGCGCGCTCGATCAGAACCACAACGGCAGCACTGAACCGGCAGCGATTTGCCACACCTGCTACGGTACGGCGCGCCAGCAGGCCGACCGGATGGAAGCTGCTCTCCACATGGACGTGCGAGACGCGGCAAGGATCGTGTATGAGGCCGTTTGGGCCGATCCATCCGATCCGAATAAGACTTACGTAAATGCGGCCAATGCTCTGCTCTCGGAATTGCGCAAGCGCGCCGGTATTGGCATGGTGCTCGGGGCGAATCAATCCCGTGCCCATTGAAACCGCCACGAGCGGTGAAGCGCGCGCAAGTGCGCGCTAGTCGGGCTTCACGTTCACGTAATTCCTTCCCGCATAGAGGCGATATCCGCTATCGGTCTTCTCCACTTTGAGGGGAACAGGGTGCTTGAGTTCCTCATCCTTCTGGCTGGCGATCGAGAGGATGTCGGTTCCGGCCACGTTCATCACAAGAAATTTGCCGTCTTTGAAACCGAATCCATAAGCCCCCGGATCAAGGCTTGTCCCTTCGAAGGTGAGCTTGGTTTCGGTAATGAGGAACCCCTGATACTTTTCTGCGATGGCTGTCGAATATCCGGAGGTGTCAACCAGACCCGCCAGCGTGAGTTTGCCAGCGGCGTTCTTGATTCCGGCCGCGTTTCGCATTTGTACGGCCGCGCTCTGGCCTGCGAAGAAGAAGGAGGAAGGGACTGCTTTCTTCAATTGATCGGCGGTCAGAACCTGTGCACCGGCTTGCGTCACGGTGAGCGCGGCCAGCCCGACGATCTGAATACCAATGAACATTACCGTACAGCGACTGATCTTCATGCGTGCTCCTTTGTGAGGTATCGCGATCGCTTCTACGCCATTAGGGCGTTATGGTACACCTTCTGGGACGATTTTGGACCTGATGCGCCAAGGTCAAGTCGCTCCCGTTATTTCTTCTTGATTTCTTCGGCGAAGCGGAGTTTGCCGAATGCTTCCGGTACGTGGAAGTTGGGTTCGGGTGTTGTCGTTGGCCGCCAGGCTGAATAGAAACGCGGTTCCTTGTTCCCTTCAACTCGAAAGAAATTCGCGCGCCAGACGGCTTTGGGATCAAAGTTCGCAGTGAGGGCCTTCATGGGGATGGCGAGTTCGGCTGTCCAAGTGTGCTGGTCGTGATCGAGCCAGACTGAACGCTGCATACCGCTCTTCAGATCAGCAGGGCTGGATCCGTCGCCTCCGGGGAAGATATCGAGGTCGATCCACATGCCGTTGGGGCTTACTTCAAATTCGCGATAATAGCGCGGTCGTGACGGGTCGGGCTGAAGAAATGCCTCTGCTACGTCGCGGTCCCAAAGATGATTGCGGCGGCCGCCGGGCTCGGAATCCTCGAAGACAAACAGTTCGCGGTAGCGACATTCGAAACGGAGATAGAGCGTTTCTGGGGTCCAGAGGACGCGAACCTCGGTTTGGCGTGCGTGATCGGGATTGCGCCCCTGCCAGTCGGCGCAGAAGCTGACAGGAGCAGCGCTGGTCCATTCGGGGGCGGCGCGGCGCGCGTCGAGCGGGATTTCACGGGTGACCCGAACCGCAAAAACAGTGTCGGGCGATGGAGGGCAGTTCCCTTTTTCCTGGGCCATAAGTGTGTGCGTCAAGAGGAAAAGTATCGCGATCGCAAGAATTCGCATAGTGATTGGCGAGGAATGGGCTGGTTGTCAGCTCTCAGCTCGCGGTCCACGGCTGCCAACGCCTACTCCAGGTTCTAGCCTGTGATCTCCAGATTTCCGCCATGCAGGATCCCACGGAATCTTGCAACTGAGAACCGGGAACTGAGAACTGGTTTGACCGCAATATTCGGATAGTCCACGCGCGCGCAACCGTCCTATGTTACCTGCATGACAACCAATGCGATACTTTCCGGGAGCGAAGTCATCCAACAGACGGGAAATATGAGTTCAACCACAGAGCGCCGCTGGCAGGCCGTGCTTGAGCGCGACAGCTCACTCGACGGCGCGTTTGTGTTTGGCGTTTCGAGCACGGGAGTATTTTGCCGGCCGTCGTGTCCGGCACGGCGGCCGCGGCGGGAGAACGTGCGGTTTTTCGCGCACGCCACTGCCGCGGAGCAGGCCGGATACCGGGCGTGCCTGCGTTGCCGGCCCAAAGCCGTGGACGGAAATCCGCAGTCGGCGCTGGTGCGAGCCGTTTGCCGTTACATCGAGCAGCATATTGAAGACAGGCTCACGCTCAGCGGGCTGGCTCGGGATTTCCGCCGCAGCCCGTTTCATTTGCAGCGTACTTTCAAGGCCGTGCTGGGCGTTTCGCCGAAGGCTTACATCGACGCGTGCCGGCTGCGTCAGGTAAAGCAGAATTTGCAGGCGGGGCACGATGTGACGACCTCGCTCTATGCGGCGGGATATGGCTCGAGCAGCCGTCTTTATGAGCGCACGGCGACGCAACTGGGAATGACGCCGGATAAATATCGCCGAGGCGCAGTTGCCGCCGTGGTGCGGTATACGATCGCTCCGGCGCCACTAGGGCGGATGCTGATTGCGGCCACCGACAAGGGCATTTGCGCGATCCAGTTCGCCGATACCGATGCAGAACTACAGCAGGGATTGATGCGCGAATTCCCTTTCGCTGTGCGGAAACGCGACGATGCCGCGCTCGCCGAGTGGAAAACGAGACTCGGACATTTGATCAATGGCCAGGATACCCATCCTTCGATTCCCCTCGACATTCGAGCAACCGCATTTCAACGGCGAGTGTGGGAGTATCTGCAGAAGATCCCGCGGGGAGAGACGCGGTCTTACAGTGCGGTAGCGAGGAAGATTGGCATGCCGAAAGCGACACGGGCCGTGGCGCGGGCGTGCGCGACGAATCCGGTGGCGGTCGTCATTCCTTGCCATCGGGTGGTGCGCGAAGATGGTGGACCCAGTGGCTATCGTTGGGGCATGGAGCGGAAGGAGCGGCTGCTGGCGATGGAGAAGGGGGAGAGAGCCTGATGCAGGACGTAGCGATTGCACTCGAAAACCGGCCCGGGGCGCTTGCCGAAATGGGCGCCGCACTGGGCCGGGCCGGAATCAGTATCGAAGGCGGAGGCGCTTGGGTGATCAACGGCGGAGGGGTTGCGCATTTCTTGTTTGCCGATGGTTCGGCGGCTCGCAAGGCACTCGAAGGCGCCGGCATCCGAGTTCTGGACGTACGGGACGTGCTTGTGCAGCGGCTTAACCAATCCCGCCCTGGCCAACTCGGCTTGCTCACGCGGAGGATGGCCGATGCTGCCGTCAATATCGAGGTTCTGTACAGCGACCATGATCACCAACTCATTCTGGTAGTGGATGATATGGATCGCGGGCGTGCCGTCTCCGACGAATGGATGCGCGAATACTCGCCAACCGGTAGCACAACAACCTAAGGCTCCGCTTGACCTTACTTCATCTCCGTCTTTGCCGGTTTGGCGGCGTGGCCTTTCAGTTCGATTACGATGGCATCCAAGGCTGCGTCACCAGTGTTTTCCGGAAGGTGCGTGGTTGCGTTATCGTATTGCGCCGAACCGGCTTTGATATTGAAGTCTTCCTTTTTGCCGTCAGCGAGGTTGAACACACCTTTCGCGTCGGTGAGAAACACGGCGACCGTTGCCGGGTGGCTGTGCATGACCGACTTCTCATGTGCACCGTAATGCACTTTCAGGATTCGCACACGATCGTTTTCGCTGATCACCGAGTAATGCTTAGGATCAACCTTGACCGGATCCTGCGCCAAAACGAACTGGGCGAGACAGAGAAATCCCGCTACACACAGAGCTAATCGCACTCGCATGTTGCTCTCTCCTTGAATTTCGTGGAATTTAACTGAAAAGCCGCCCCACACTACTCCGGCGGCGTGGCGATGTCAATCGGAGGGGGCGACGAATACTCCGCCGGACTGACCTATCGTGCCATCGCCTCGTACTTCTCTTTTGCCTCTTCCAGCATATTCAGGACCGAGTGCTTTTCGGCTTCTGTGTTCCAGGATGTGCTGCTATTGGCTGCTGCGATCAGCCGTTTCATCCATGCGACAAAGTATGCTGCATCTTCCTGGCTGCGGAGCGGAGATCCGGCCACATTCACGTAGATGGGGCTGGTCGTGGCGTAAGGGTAGATATCCAGAATCGGATACTCAGCCTGGTCGCTGAAGGCGCGTAAGACGCACCAACCACTTGTATCGATTGGAATGGTGTCGTTGACGCGTGCGGAGTTGCGGTTGGCGTCGAGCGAGAGGTCGCGAGTAACTTTGCCATTGCAGACGATTTGCAGGTGATCGACCGGGACGATGGAAGACAGCTCGGCGGAGAA
>Ga0187781_10002065_pt1 | contig 15366 bp, 9 predicted proteins | sample 0715_SJ02_MP02_2_FD_132447 | JGI IMG/M metagenome (GOLD analysis project Ga0187781, IMG submission 132447) | Tropical peat soil microbial communities from peatlands in Department of Meta, Colombia - 0715_SJ02_MP02_20_MG | ecosystem: Environmental > Terrestrial > Soil > Wetlands > Peat | place...
ATGTTCGAGATGCAGGCCGCCAGCTACCGGTAAGGAGGTGCGAATTGCGAATCGCGCACGGAGGGAAATTCGCTTCCCTCCTCTGAACTATTTTGTGGCGGCGGATGGAGCGCGCATCAGCCGCATTGAACCCATGGTTCCCAAGACACAAATCGACAAGGCCGTCCAGGAAGAAGGGCTATCGCGCCCTTCCCCTGCAATAAGCCAAGCCGGCGCGGCGCTGCCATCGCGTCTGTCGTGGCTCCCTCGTGTCTCCTCGTCGGACGCATTTCCCCAGCGTTGCAGAAAGCTCGCTGCGGATCTCAAGACGCTTTTCCAGGCCGTGCCTTCGGCTTTTGCCCAGGCGCCGGACTCCGAGCATCTTCTTTGGCTCCGCAATAACGAACACCAACTGACCTCGGCGGCGCGTCTGCTGGCAAGCGAACTGGGAGCTGTGACTCGTCTGCCACATGTCTGGACCCGGGACACAATCGTGCCGCGGGCGCTAGCCATCGCGGAGGCGTTTGTAAACGAGGCTGAGGCGATCTGCGGCAAGGCCGAGTTTATCGCGTACTGCTCGGCGTTTGAGGAAACCACGCCCCTCGAATTCCATGAGATCGGGGCGTTGGTTCCGGCGTTGAAACTTGTATTGCTGGAGCAGATTTCATCGAGCGGCGCTGCTGTGCTGCGCGATCCCGCCTGCAAGCCCGCGAAGAGCGTCGTTTCCGGCATCCGAGCCTTCCGCCATGTAACGCAAACTTCCTAGAAGGATGAGTTGGAAAAGCTCATTCCGTTCGACAAGATTCTGCACGAAGATCCGGTCGGCGCGTATCCCGCGATGGATGCCGAGAGCCGAAACCTGTATCGCGAAACAGTGTCGCAAATCGCGCAGCGCTGCGATCGGACCGAATTAGAGGTGGCGGCCGAAGCCCTCGCCCTGGCCCGCCAGGCTCACCAGAAACCATCTGCCGGCGAAACCATCGAACTGCGCGAATCCCACATCGGCTACTACCTCGTTGGGGATGGAGCACAGGCTCTCCGCGAGAAAGTTGGCTATCACCCAAGTGTCCGCGAGCGCATCCTGGGGTGGTTGCGGAGGAATCCCGACGAGTTTTTCCTTCTGGGAATCGCGGTATTGACTCTCGCCATCACGGCGGGCGCCGTCTTTCTCCTGACCTCTGCGACCACGCCGTTGACGCCGGTGGCGCTCTCGATGCTGGTTTTGCTCTTGCCGGGCTCGCAGGCGGCGGTGCAATTGATGAACTATCTCACCACCAGCTTTATGCCGGTCGCAATTCTCCCGAAACTCGATTTCTCCAAGGGCATTCCCGGCGATTGCGTGACCCTGGTCGCCATTCCGGCGCTCCTGCTGAATGAAAAGCAGGTGCGCAAGCTGGTCGAAGACCTGGAAGTGCGTTATCTGGGGAACCACGACCGCAATCTGCACTTTGCGCTGGTCACGGACCTGCAGGATTCGCATCGCTCCACCGTGGAGGACAGTTCGCTCGTCGCCCTGTGTGCCGGTCTCATTCGACACTTGAACGAACGCTATGCCGCAAGAGGCGCCGGATCCTTCTTCCTTCTCCATCGCCATCGCGTATACAACCCACGCGAGAGAGCATGGATGGGATGGGAGCGCAAGCGTGGAAAACTGCTCGATCTGAATCGCCTTTTGCGCGGGCTCTACGACAGCTTTCCCGCAAAAGTCGGGGACTGTTCCTTACTTTCCAGCGTGCGCTTCGTGATCACGCTCGACTCGGACACGGAACTCCCGCGCGGGTCTGCGAGCCGCATGGTGGGAGCGTTGGCTCATCCCTTAAATCGGGCGATCGTCGATCCCATCCGCAACATTGTCGTTGCCGGATATGGCATTCTTCAGCCCCGGGTCGACGTCAGCGTGCGGTGTGCGGCGCGCTCGCGCCTGGCGGCCGTTTTTTCGGGCGCCTCCGGCCTCGATCCATACACCCATGCCGTTTCCGATGCCTATCAGGACCTCTATGGAGAAGGCACGTTCGCGGGCAAGGGGATCTACGAAGTCGACACCATGGTGCGTGTTCTCGACCGCCGCTTCCCCCGCAATTCCCTGTTGAGCCACGACCTGCTCGAAGGCGCTTACGCCCGCGCCGGCTTAGCCACTGACATTGTCATTATCGAGGACTATCCGACCCATTACAGCGCTTACAGCCGCCGCAAGCACCGCTGGCTGCGAGGCGACTGGCAAATTGTGGAGTGGCTGCGCGATCGGGTGCGAGACGAATCCGGGGCGCGCGTTCCGAATCCAATCTCCCTCGTCTCGCGCTGGAAAATCCTCGACAACCTCAGGCGCAGTTTGGTCGAACCGGCAACCTTTGCCTTGCTTTTGTTTGCTTGGCTTGCAACCGGCCACCCTCTTTCGTGGACTATCGCCACAATTTGCATTCTCTTCCTTCCCGCCTGGACGGAGCTGGCAGCCGGACTGGTTCGCGCTCTGATCGCGCGCCAAGCCAGCGTCGCACGCGATGCCATGAAGAACTTCGCGGCCGCCGCCTCGACTCTGCTGCTTACCCTCACCCTTTTGGCGCACCAAGCGCTGTTGTCCCTGGATGCGGCCGTGCGGACTCTGGTCCGGCATCTCCTCACCCGGCAGCGTCTTCTCGAGTGGGAAACGGCCGCGGAAGCCGAACTCCAGCAGAGCCGGGCTCAAGTGGACCGCTATATCGACTGGACGTTCTATCTCGCCATCGGCTTGGGCGCGCTCATTTGGCTGACGCGTCCCCACTCGTTACTGGCCGCGCTTCCCATTCTTGGGCTATGGGCTTGCAGCCAACAGTTCGCCCTCTGGTTGAACGACCGCCCGATCAAACCGTTGCCCGAGCTGACGAGCAAGGACGTGTGGCTTCTGCGCAAGTCAGCCTTGCATACTTGGCGGTATTTTCTCCAGTTTTCCAACGCGGAGCACAACTGGCTCATCCCCGACCATGTCGAGGCCAACCCGCTCAAGGTAGCGGCCCGCGTATCGCCAACGAATATAGGACTCCTTCTCAACGCACGGCAGGCCGCGAACGAACTCGGCTACATCACGACTCCCGAGTTCGCGGAGTTGACCCACAACACTTTGCTTACCGTTTCCCGTCTGCCCAAGTATCGCGGACACTTGTTCAATTGGTATGACACGCCCACACTCGAACCAAAGTCGGAGCAGTTCGTTTCTTCGGTGGACAGCGGCAATCTCGTCGCCTCTCTGTGGACGCTCCAGCAGGGGTGTCTCGATCGTTTGCATCAGCCCATCCTGCCGAGGGCGCTGGCCGAAGGCGTGTTCGACCACGTTCGAGTCCTGGTTTCGTTCCGCGCGCTGTCGAAGCAAGCCGCGTCGCGCTTTGAGGCGGGCATTCAGGGCGAGGATTGGCTGGCCTTCCTCCTGAATCTGCCGGAAGAAACTTTGGCTGGTCCCGAGGCTAAGCCGAAACTCGCTTCCGAGGTTGCCTGGTTCCGCAGGCAAGCGCACTTGCGCATCGAGCGAATCCGTGGCCTGGCGACGGCATATTTGCCCTGGATTCTTCCCGAGTACGCTGATCTGCGCAAGAACCTCGAAAGCGGTGCGATGCCCGCCGCCGACATGGCCTTGGAAAGATTGCCAGACTTGATTTCGGAGTGGACGGCGCGGCTCGAAAACGCGATTCGAGCCGTCCAGAATGGAAACCGGCCTATGGGCGAACGCCTCTGGCGCATGCTCCTTCAGTCGCGGCAGAATGCCGTCTCTCTGATCGAGGATTTGCGGAACACGAGCCGTGTCGCAGGCGATCTGGCGAATGCCATGGACTTTGGGTTTCTCACGGACAAGGAACGCCTGCTGATGTCGGTCGGGTTCGACGCTCACAACGAAGAATTACAACCCTACTATTACGATCTTCTCGCCACCGAGCCGCGCACCGCGGTCTTTGTGGCCATTGCGAAGGAGGACGTTCCGCAGGACTGCTGGTTCCAGCTGAACCGCCCATTCGCCCGAGATCGCGACCACACCGTCTTGCTCTCGTGGACGGGAACCATGTTCGAGTACCTGATGCCGTCGCTTTGGATGCGCGGTTATCCCAACACACTGCTCGACCGGAGCATTCTTGCGGCCGTGCGCTCGCAACAGGAATATGCGAAGGAAAAAGGCATCCCCTGGGGCATTTCCGAGTCAGCCTGTGCCAAACGCAACGAAACCGGCGAGTACCATTACGAAGCCTTCGGCGTGCCAAGTCTCGCTTTAAAGCGGAGCGGATCCGATCCTATGGTGGTTTCGCCCTACTCCACTTTTCTTTCCCTCCACGTGGACCCCCAAGGCGCCCTGACCAATTTGCGAAGGATGGACTCCCTGGGATGGTTCGGCCCATACGGCTTCTATGATGCGGCCGATTACACAAACTCCCGCGGCCGCCTTCTCTCCACCCGTTTTGAACTGGTCCAGTCGTGGATGGTGCACCACCAGGGCATGAGTCTGCTCTCGCTCGCCAACTTCCTCTGCGACAATGTCGTGCAGCGATGGTTTCACTCCGAGCCGCGCGTGCGCGCGACCGAACTGCTCTTGCAGGAGAGGCCTGCAACCCGACTGGCATAACCTGGCATTTCGCACGAATTTTATGCGGGCCCTGAAGGTCACCCTCCCGGAGCCGGTGACACACAGGCTAAGCTAAGCGGCCATCCTCCCCCAAGAGTCAAGTCCGCCGGTCCGCGACGAGGGCGCGTACTCGGGCACCGCCGAACGCTCGGACCGGCTCTTTCGCGCCTGACCCAGCAGCTCCCGCATTCTTGCCTTGGCCTTATGGAGCTGCGATTTGGACGTACCGACCGAGCACCGCAGCCGCTGCGCAATTTCGTGATGCTCGTATCCCTCGACCTCGTGAAGGACGAAGATCGTCCGGTATCCGCTGGGCAGTTCGTTCATGGCGCGCGTCAAGGCGATTCGGTCCAGCGTTCGCGCCAACCGGCCATCGCATCCCCCCAGCTCTCGTTTCGGCGCGTCGGGAGAATAAGTGACCGGTCCATCAAGCGACAATTCCTGCAGCCGTTTTCGGCGAAAGTGCATGAGTACCGTGTTGACCACCAGCCGATAGAGCCAGGTGGAAAGGGCCGAATCTCCGCGGAAGCTTCCCAGCTTGCGAAAAGCCTGAAGGAAGGCCACCTGGGTCAAGTCCTCGGCTTCCGCGGTGTTGCTGGTCATTCGCAGGCAAAGAGAATAAACCTTCGTCTTGTGCGCCTGGTATATGGAAGCGAAGGCCTCGGCGCTCCCTTGCTGGGCCATTCGCACAAGCTCGATATCGGAAATACGTTGGGGAGGGCACTTAGAATCATTCTTCACAGAACACTCCTTGAACACTTTGTTACCGTCGATCCCTGGCATCAATGCTTGGCAGCGTATGTGTTGGGAAGCCAACCGTCCATCCGGTCATCTGGGTATCTGGCGTACTTCCTTGCCGTAGCCTCAGGGAAAGAAAGGACGGATAACGGAAAACACGGTGCCGCCGACGCACGCCGTACCCGGAACTCCGGCAACTGACTACAGCACAGACGGGATTGTGCGTTCCACGGCCATCTCGTAGTCTGCACTGGAGAAATTAGCTCACCAATCGGCCAACCAACAGGGCAGGCGGGACGTTCTCGACAATCGTCCACGCCTGCCCCTCTCCTTGGCGGCGTGGGGGAGCGGGAAGCGCGCAAGCGACAGTCGTCCGGCGGCACGGGATGGAGGCTCAACGTGGATCACGAAGGAGTAGGGAAGGAAGTCGCCGCCAGCGAGTCCGGCCTGGACCAGGCTGCGTGAGCCGCGCTGCCTCCTTTATGTTTCTCGGACAAGATTTCGACGGCGGTCGGGAAAGCAGGGAGGCAGCGCTGCAGGACCTCCAGCCAATTTCGGCAGTCGTATCTCCCGGTTGCGGCGGAAAAAAACGCATTTTGATCGCCGATGATAACGCTGCCATGCGCCGGCAGATCCGCAAGATTCTCGAGTTCGACGGCAGCATGGTTGTGTGCACGGAGGCGAGCGACGGCGTGGAAGCCGTGCGCAAGACGCGGGATTGCTCCCCCGACCTGGCGGTTCTGGATTTACTGATGCCCAACCTGAATGGATTGGAAGCTGCGCGCGAAATGAAAAAATTCATTCCCGCCCTGCCCATTCTGCTGTTTACGCTCCATAATTCTCCCCAGCTTGAGCAGGAAGGCAGGCGCGCCGGCATCGACGCAATTGTCGGAAAGATGCAAGGCTGCGCCCAGCTGGCGAAGAAGATCCATTCCCTGTTGGACGAACACTAGAGCTGTTTAGCTTTTTGTGTAGCCCGTCATCCCTCGAGCCCTGTCATCCTGAGCGGAGAATGGCCTGCGCGGCGCGCAGGCCATGCGGAGTCGAAGGACCCCTACTCTCTCCAGCGCGGCAGGTGCTCTCTCAGCACAGAATACGACCCACTCGGCAGTGTTTTCGGTCACAGGAAAAACTAAAACGCTCTAACACCGTCCTTCGTTGTCGGCAGTGCTGTACAGCGTCTCTTGATCTGCATCAACGGACGTCAGGCTGATCTGCATTATCCAAGTCAGGCGACTGCCGAAGATGAAGGGTGAGCAGTCGGCAGCAGGGCTACGATGGTGGTTCCGCGGTTCGTGCCTGGCGAGTGTATCTCCAGGTGTCCGCCCAATTGCCGAACCCTTTCCCGCATACCCCCGATACCGACTCCCGGCGTGCTCCCCGAGCTAACGGTTGCTAGTTTCTCCGCTGGCATGCCCTTACCTCGATCCTCGATCACGACGCGCACGAGGTCCCCTTCGTGAGAGATGCGGACCTCGGCGACGGGGCTTTCGGAGTGACGGTGGATGTTGGTCAGGCTCTCCTGTACAACCCGAAAGATAGCCGTCTCCAGGTCTTGCGTGAGGCGCCCGAAGTCGTCGGGAATTTCAAAGAGCACGTCGATCTTGCTGCGTTCCATGAAACCCTCCAGATACAGGCGCAGCGCCGAGGAAAGGCCGACCTCGTCCAGCAGCGGCGGATGCAGCAGGTGCGAAACGGTGCGCAGCTCACCCGACAGCTCGTTGACCAGAGCCAGACTCTCGCGGATCGCCGCCGCGACTTCGGGATTGACCTTGCCGTCGGCGGACTCCCACGGACTCAGATTCATACTGATGGCGGCAACGATCTGTCCAGCACTGTCGTGCAATTCGCGAGCGAGCCGCCTTCTTTCCTCATCCTGCATGCGCAGCAGCCGGCCCGTCAGCAGGCGCAGGCTTTCTTCGGACCGCTTCTGCCCGGAGATGTCGGTATTGATTTGCAGCCAGCCCGCCACGTTCCCTTGCGCATCTTTCAACGGCGTCCAACTGCTTGCGACCGTGACCGTTGTCCCGTCGCGCTTGGTATGAACGAGTTCTCCGCGCCAACCTCCTAGCCGACGTTGCCTGGCGATTTCATGCAACGGCACCGGGAATTGCGTGCGCAACAATTCGTGTGGCGATTTGCCCACGGCCTCGTCCTTACTCCATCCATAAAGCCGTTCCGCTCCCTTGTTCCAGTAGGTCATTCTTTCGTTCAGGTCAGCAGCCCAGATAGCATCGTTGGCGGCATCGAGCAAGGCCGCCTGCGCCTGCAGGGCATGCTCGGCCGCTTTCCGTTCGCTGACATCGCGTATCGTGCTGCTCACCATCAGGCCGCTCTGGGCGTGCAGAGGACTGAGGCTGACTTCCAGGGGAAACTCGCGCCCATCCTTGTCTAGCCCGAACAGCTCTAGCCCTGCGCCCATGCGACGGATGCGTGCTTCCGCCAAGAAGCCCGCTCGATGGCCGATGTGCGCTCCGCGAAAACGCTCGGGCATCAGTGTTTCGACTTCCCGGCCCAACAGTTCTTCCCGCCGGTAGCCGAACAAGTGCTCCACTTGCGCGTTAACCAGATTGATCTTGCCCTCGCTATCGACCACCACCATGGCATCGGGGGCCGATTCGAGAAGTTCGCGGAACTTCGTTTCCGCTGCCGTGCGGCCCGCCAGCTCCGTTCGAAGAAGCCGATGGTAGAGCAACAGTAGTCCTGTCGCTACCGCAAACGCCGCCGCCAGAAATACCAAAGTGACGCGAAACAGCCGTGCCGCTTTGCTCTTTCGCTGTTTCAACAGCTGCTGCTCGACTCCACCCATTTCTTCCAGCAGCGAGTCCATTGCCGCGTAAACTGCCGCGTTTTGCTGATTTAGCGTAGCTTGCCGTTGCAAGTTGGATTGACCCGCTCGCTTCAGTTCAATCGAATCCGCCAGCACCCTGGCTCTCTGCCTCATCAAGTCTTCCAGACGCGCTACATTCTGTTGTTGGGCAGGATTGTCGGCCACGCGCCTTTTTATGTCCTGCAAGACGGTAAAACTCTGTTTTGTGGCGGATTCGTACTCTTGGGAAAAGCGTGGATCACCGGAATCTACATATTGTGTGCGTGCCAGGCCAGCTCTTGTGCTAAAGGTTCTCACCTCCGCCAAAGCGCTTTGCACCTCATGCGTGTGCGTGATCCAATCTTGGCTTTGCAGCAGGCGGCCCACGAGAGCGTAGACGGTCGCGGCACTCAACAGCAGCAGGATGATGGCAAAAGCAAAGATCAACCGCAGTTTTTGCTTAGGCGTCACTGTCTATCTCCAGACCAACGGATCTACCGGGACTTGCCTGGCCTTAGTCCAGCAAACGTCTTGCACCAACCCTCAAAAACTGTCTTCCGGCCGGAGATGTGGCGGCGCATCCTCGCTCTGCGATATCTGGATGAAGGGAACTTTGTTTGAACCCGGCGCGGAGGTTTGTCCGCCTGGCCCCCACAACTACAACAATTTCGCTTCTAGCATACTCCCTCTGTGATTGTCCGGGGTAGAAAAACGCACACCCTTCTTGTCGCCAAAACTCCTACTGCATTGATGAGCGTAGAGGTAGTTTCGAGTCGCAAAATGTCAATCGCGTCGAGGGCGGCAAACGTTCTCCCCCTGAGTTCGGAACGGGAGAGGTCGCGGTCTGTTCTTTGACTACGAGTTTAGGAAGGAGAAATTGTCGTCCCATGAATACGCAACCACGTTCTATCCGCTTTGCGTGGGAATCGCGACTACTGCCCAAGCGCGCGCCGTGGTCAACCTGAAGCGTGATCTTCACCGCCAGAAGTGGTGGGGCGGAGCTCATGATGCACTACCCGCGCCCGCCATCGCATCCGTCCGGGCATCGCCTCGGCGGCATGCTTCCAGCCACTGCGTCAGGAAATCGAAAACTTCCTCCGGCGGTTGAAGCCACAGTCGCGCTGCGCTTTGCCGATGCCGAGGGCTTACCAGTATACCCATCCCACGGTCGCGGATCGCTCGAAAAGCGGGCTCGTCGGTCGCGTCGTCTCCCAAATAGGCGGCTGGAACATCCGGTCCTTCTTCCTGCAGCAGATTTCGCACCACATCGCCCTTGTCGCAGCCCGGCGCCCGAATTTCAAGACCCCCATCGAACTCGAGTATGTTGAGGCCGGCGGTCTCCGCAATCGGTCTCCAACCCAACAGCGCGCGCAGGCGAATTTGTTCCGCCTCCGAGTCGCTTTGCCCCCGCCAATGAACGGCTACACTTCCGGTTTTGATCTCGGCCAGACGACCTAATTGCTGGTATTCGATCCAGCGGCCGGCGTCGGACAGGGCATCGAGGTACCGTGCTTCGATGGGAGCGGTTTCCAGCGTGTGGTTGGGCCGCCGCCGCTCGAAACCGTAAACGCCCCACACTTCTGGCGTCGGCTGAATCCCCAAAAGCGAAGTCACGTCCGTGATTCCCCTGCCCGAGATAATCACCACCCTAGTATGAGTCCCGCGTACGATCCCCTGGACCACGGCAGCGACATCCGGGAACGGAAATGCGCGGTCCCGATCTTTGCGGAAGGGCGCGAGCGTTCCATCGTAGTCGAGCATCAGCAATCGGTTCGGGGCTTTCTCTACGCTGTTCAAGAACGCATCGAGCCGGAACTGCGCTTCGGATTTGACCACGTTCTGCCTCCCAACCGCGCACTATGCCGTGGCTCGTACTTGTTCGTTCCCTTCATTCTGCTGGTCTAACCGAACCTCACAAAGCTCTGCGATAAGGCTTCCCGCCCAGCGATAGATATTGTTCTCGCGAACGATTTTGCGCATCCGCTGCATGCGCAATTGTTTTTCTTCGGGTTCCATTTCCAATGCGGTGCGGATCGCTTCCGCGACCTGATCGGTGTCGTACGGATTCACGAGCAACGCATCCCGCAGTTCCCGCGCGGCTCCAGTGAACTGGCTCAGGATGAGCACGCCGCCCTCGTCCCGCCGTGCTGCCAGGAACTCCTTTGACACCAGGTTCATGCCGTCATGCAAGGAGCTCACCAGGCAGAGGTCGGCGGCGCGGTAGTAGGGCTGGATTTCCCTGTGGCTGTGCTGCTGGATCAGAAGTGCAATCGGCTTCCATTTTGCCGTTTGAAAGCGCCAGTTGATCCGCTCGGCTTCCGCTTCGACCTCGGCCACCAAGTCACGATAGCGGTTGATATGCGTGCGGCTTGGGGCGCCAATTTGCACAAAGGTGAACTGCCCCTGGTAGGCTGGATATTTTTCCAGGAAGCGCTCCACCGCCAGAAAACGCTCCAGGATTCCCTTGGTATAGTCCACCCGGTCAATTCCGATCCCCATCCGCGTGGCCTCGATCCCCAAGTCTCGGAGCAGCGCAACGCGTTCTTCGAATATCGACACGGGGCTGTCCTCACCCTCCTTCTCCGTCTCGTCATTGACCAGATCCACACTGATCGGAAAAGGACGGACCATGGTGCGATGGTTTTGGCGCAGGATCGCAAAATGTTCCCAATCGACACGCGACTCTACCACCCGGTCCGCTGTTTCCAGGAAGTTGTTGCAGTGCGACTGAATGTGAAACCCGACCAGATCGGCACCGAGGAGACCCTCGACAAGCTGGCGTTGCCACGGGCAAATGCCAAACGACTCCGGGTTGGGCCATGGAATGTGCCAGAAAATGGCCACGCGAGCCTCGGGCCGTTCTTCCTTAATCATGCGCGGAAGGAGAGCGAAATGGTAATCCTGGACTAACACGACCGGGTCTGGCGTATCCGCGGCTTCTTCCAGGAAAGCGCGCATGAATTTCCGGTTCACTTCTTCATAGCGCTGCCAGTCTCCAACCCGGAAGATGGGCCGCGTATGGGCGATGTGGCAGAGCGGCCACAGCCCTTCGTTGGCAAAACCGTAGTAATAGCCTTCCTCTTCTTCCTTGGTCAGCCACACGCGCCGCAGCGTGTAGCGAGGATTCTCGGGGGGAACACGCAGTCGGTCCCGGGCATCTACGACGTCCGCATCCGCGTCGCCATTCCCGTGCGCGATCCAAGTTCCATCACAGGCGTTCAAGACGGGTTCCAGCGCAGTGACCAAGCCGCTCGGTGGAACCGCGACCTCAATCGCCTTTCCATTTCTGTGGTGCTCGTAGGGTTCACGATTAGAGATGACAAACAGACGATTGCCCCCAAGGCGCGTGCGGACTTGGACCGACAGCCGATCCGCCGTCCATAGCGACTCGGCCGAATCTCGCAACCGAGCTTCGTTCTCGGCGGCGCTGCGAGCCCGCTTTAGGCTCTCGGCGATCGTGGCGACTTCTCGCGCCAGAGGACGAAAGATATCAAGGTCAGGCATTTCGTTCCGCGGGACCCTTCCCATATGAAGCGCGCGCATCCACTGCGCGGCGCGCGCGATCGGGCCGGCGATACTCCAGCGCACAATCAGCAGCGTAATCAGCACGATCAGGAAGATTTGTGCCAGAACGTGGAAGAAAGTCTCGCGCCATACTCGCAAAACTTGCGCGCGGATGTAGCTGACATCGTGCACCACTGCCAGTCCACCTACTACCTGAGACTCTCGGTGCAGCGGCCAACTAAGAATGTGCACGGGCTCTTTCCCCATACGGACAAAGACGCTCTCATCCCTATCTTGTTCCACGGCCTCCATCAACGATTCCGGGGGCGCGGTCAATTGCGTCTCCAGTCCGGGAGTGATCGCTACCAACTTCCCTTGGCCGTCATACACCGCCACACCGATGAGGTGTTCGCGATTGCCAAATCGCTGCACGACCCGGTCCAAATCATGTTCCGGTCCTGCCTCCCACGATTTTTCGACGTTGCCGGCAAGACTCTCCGCCAGAACTTCAGAGCGCCGCTCCACTTCGCTGCGCAGACTCCGTTTCTCTCCCACCACCTGGTAATAGGAGAAAACAAGGGACACCACTGTCATCCCGAGGATAAGGGACACAATGAGCCTGGCACTGAGCAGTCGCATCAACCGGTCTCCAGGGAAAGCGCGTGGGCGGAGACGGATTCGCCCCTATTTAGATTCGCCCCAATTTACGTTGCCCCCTATGGACGGCGTCCGCAGGGTTTAGGTTGCCTGCATCATATACCAGAGCGGCCTCTTCCCCTCACTCGGAAGGTCATAGAAGTTTGACAAAACGCAGGTTTTCCTGGTGCGGCCGCAAAAACGCGGCCAGGCACACCAGAGAAAAACCCGGGGCAGGCTAATTCCGTGCCGTGCACATACAGTTCCGGCGCGGAACCGCTCCGCCCCAGTGGCAGGGAAAATCGCGCCCTGCTTTGTGCTCGCTAGAGTTTCGATAGCACGTCCAATTGCCCAAGGGCCGCATAGCACTCGCAGCTTGTCTCTTCCAGCAGCTTGCGATTTACCATCTTGACTGTGCCCCGTTTGTATTCGATCGCGCCTTTTCGCTGTAGCGCGCTGGCAGCCAGGCTCACGCTTGGCCGGTCGGTCCCAAGTATGGTGGCGAGCTCAGCATGCGTAATCTGTAGAAAGTGTTGCTCGACACGATCCTGGGCTACCAGCAGCCAGCGAGCCAGGCGCTGCTCCACTCCGTGGAGCCGGTTGCACGCTGCCAACTGGGCGGACTGCATACCCTGAATCAAGGCGTAGCGGGTGAATGCGGCTTGCGCTCGCGGGTTGCTGGCAAGCGCGCTTTGCAGGTCTGGGACCCGAATCCGAAATCCGTCGCCGGCAACCTGCACGATGGCCCGGTCCCGCGAGTGTTTCAATCCCGCAAGTGCCTCCGTGCCCACGATCCCCTCCTGCCCCACTGTCGCCACTTCGACCGTCCTTCCCAATTTTGTGGCCGCCATCACCGAAACCAGACCCCGATTGAGAAAATGCACGTACTCCAGCTCTGCCCCGGCCTCGTGCAGGCGGGCGTGATGCGGAAACGCCTGAAAACTCAAGAGCGGACAAAGAAATTCCAGCTCTCGATCCGCAAGCAAGAGGAGTACCCGATTCCTGATTGCCTTGCCCTCGAAATTCGTACGCTCGCCTCGCTGCCATCGTTCCGCGTCGTCATGGAGCAACGGCGAGCGCTCAGCCGAACTTGAGTTCGAATGCACGATACTCAGATGCCGGAAGTGCTTCCCGCTGGCGGTGCAATGGGTAGATTATGTGCGCCAATTTTGCCTGCGACTGAAGCCGCGTACATACAGAAAACTCCGTAGAACGGCAGAGGAGGTGATTCCCTCCGCTATGCTACCCGCTGCCACAATCGGAGAGGAATTACACTGCCGTTCCCGCCAGACGGCCTTGCCGGGAGTTGCGGGCTTTCGGGTAAGTCTTTGCACGCCCGTGGATTTGTTCGTTCGTGTGCGATTGGAAGCCAAGTTGCACTCAACTTGCGTTGGCCATAGTTGCTCCCGGTTTCAAAAGAGGGCGCCAGCTGGGAGCGCCGTTTCGAGAGGAGATACCATGACGGCTGAGAAGCGTGACTGGCTCGAATTGTGCAAGGCCGCGAGTGCGGAACACGATTCGGAACAATTGAGACGGCTGATCTCGGAGTTAATCAGGGCCCTCGACGAACGAAACTTGGACCACTATGGTCCAGGCAGTCAGCGGTTCCTCGCTAATTAGCTCTCTCTGGTTCGCCCTCCGTGCCTCGTTCCGAATTTGCGCCTCCTAATCCGCGTATCCAGCGAAGATCCCCCTCGGGCAAGAAATGTATATCGCAGCCGCCTAAACTGTGGGACTATTCTTTGTCGCTCATTTGCGTCTTTACCGCGGCGCCGGTGCGGGCCCCCTCGGGCGAGCCAGGCATAGGCATTGGCCAACTTGCAGTTGTTGTGAAGGAATGCGATGTCTTCCATTCGGATCTTGGTGGTTGACGACCATGAAGTAGTCCGGCGCAGCATTCGTTCCACACTTTCCGTCAACCCCGGCATCGATGTCGTCGGTGAAGCTGTTGATGGAGAGGAAGCAGTCAAGAGAACCGGCGAACTCCATCCCGACATCGTTTTGCTGGATATCAGTCTCCCGGGCATCAGCGGCCTGGATGCAGCTCGAACCATCCGCATTGTCTCGCCTGAATCCCGGATTATTTTCGTCAGTCAGCATGACTCGAAAAGGCTAGCCAAGGACGCTTTGAGCATCGGAGCTCTAGGGTATGTCGTTAAGTCCGACGCCGGCCGCGATCTCCTGGTTGCCATTCAAGCCGCTCAGGAGGGCCGGAATTTTGTCAGCAGCACATTGCTCGCGCAGGGTTGGACGCCGTAAGCCGTCTCGCCCGCGCCCGTTCCGCCACCAGCAGCAGAATACAGCGTCTACCTTATTCTTTGTTTGTTTCGGCGCGATTATGGTTGCTTATCTGTAAGGTTTACACATTAGCGCGACTGCGCCGGGATGCCAAAATGTCGATTCTTAAGGATTTGTTCAATTGGCAAGATTCATGCAACGTGCTATCGCAAGTTCCCGGGGATGGTGCGCCCTTAGGGTGGGGAAAAGGGCCACGCTTCAAATAAAGTTGAACCCAGGATGTGGAGGTATATCCCGATGGCATTTCGAATATTACTCGCCGATGATCACGAGATTGTAAGGCGCGGCCTGTGCGATCTTCTGCGTTCCCAGCCCGACTGGGAGATATGCGGGGAAGCAAGCAATGGCCGGGAAGCGGTGGAACTGGCGCTGACCTTGAAACCCGAACTGGTGATCCTCGACATCGGGATGCCCAACCTGAACGGCCTTGAGGCGGCGCGTCAAATTGTAAAGGCGAACCCCCAAGTGAAGGTTCTGATCCTCACATTGCACGATTCCGATCAGGTGGTCCAGGAGGTATTGAATGCGGGTGCCCGCGGATTTCTTTTGAAATCCGACGCGGCGCGCGACCTGGTGGCCGCAGTCGAAGCGCTTCGCCGGGGCAAAGTCTACTTTACTCCCAAGGTCGCGTCCATGGTGCTCGACGGCTATCTCGGGCGCGCCAACCACGGAGCCAAACAGGAAATGCCAGTACGCAGCCGATTGACTCCGCGCGAGCGGGAGGTCGTTCAACTGCTGGCCGAAGGGAAAAGCTCGAAGGAAGTCGCAGTGGCCCTGGGCTTGAGTGTAAAGACCGCCGAGACGCACCGCTCCAACATCATGC
>Ga0187781_10002066_pt1 | contig 15358 bp, 13 predicted proteins | sample 0715_SJ02_MP02_2_FD_132447 | JGI IMG/M metagenome (GOLD analysis project Ga0187781, IMG submission 132447) | Tropical peat soil microbial communities from peatlands in Department of Meta, Colombia - 0715_SJ02_MP02_20_MG | ecosystem: Environmental > Terrestrial > Soil > Wetlands > Peat | place...
GACACCGCCAAACGCTTCAATGTCTCGTTCGATCAGCACCGGCTGATGGCCGATGTCGCCTACAACGCCCAGATCGGAACGGCCGAGCTTGGCAACGACATCGCCAGCTGGCGCGGCTCTTATGTCCTGGCCTTTGTCGCCTATAACGCCGGGCCGCGCCGCGCCAAGGAATGGATCGAGCAATATGGCGATCCGCGCAATCCGAAGGTTGATCCGATCGACTGGATCGAGCGCATCCCGATTTCGGAGACGCGCAACTACGTCCAGCGCGTCATCGAAAATATGCAGGTTTATCGCACCCGCTTCGGCAACGATCCGCGACTCCTCATCGAGGCCGACCTTCGCCGTGGCGGTTAACCGCCCGCTAAGGCAAGACGATATTTTTTTACATCATTTGCACCCGCCGCCCCTTGATTGGGGAATGGCCTTTCCGAGGACCGGGTTCCCTTGGAACTACCTGTCCCTGAGCGGCTTTTTCTACTGACGGCGTCGCGGCACGCGTCTTATTTTTCAGCAATCCGGGGCGCTTTTTTCGGCAGTCAAGAGCCTTTTCCTCGTTGCACTTGTGCCCCGGGGCCATTTAATGTCTCTTTTGTGACCCCTCTCACAAATGTGTGAGGAACTGGGCGACAGGGACAGGCGATGAACAAGCCCTACCCTCATCTGGTGCCGGACCCGGGACACGGCGCCTTCGATCGAGGCAAAAGCCTCTTCTTGACCGCGCAAGATGGGCTGCGGCTCCATGTGCGCGAATTTGGCGACCGCGCCTCTCCCGGCCTGCCCGTCGTATGCCTGCCGGGGCTGGCGCGGACGGTGGCCGACTTCGACGAGCTTGCGCCGATGCTGGCGGCGGGCACTCCGCAGCGTCACGTGATCGCCATCGATTCTCGTGGCCGCGGCCATTCAGAACACGACGCCGATCACACCAACTACAATTGCATGACCGAGCTCGGCGACATCGTCAGCGTGCTGTTCGAGCTTGGCGTCGGGCCTGCGGTCTTTGTCGGAAGCTCGCGCGGCGGCATCCTGACCATGCTGCTCGGCGCGGCTCATCCCGTATCGATTGCCGCCGTCGTCCTGCACGATGTAGGGCCCGTGCATGAGTGCAAGGGCATGGCGCGCATCAAGAGTTACCTCGGCAAATTGCCGCATCCCCACACTTACGAAGAAGGCGCCGAGGTCCTTCGCCGGCTGATGGGCGAGCAGTTTCCCAAACTCACCGCCGAGCAATGGCTGGGCGCCGCGCAGCGGACTTGGCATTTGAAACATGGCGGGCTCAAGCCGGCTTACGATCTCGGCATTGCGCGGGCACTGGCAGGCATCGATATCGACCGGCCGATGCCGCCGTTGTGGCACGAATTCGATGCGCTGGCCGGCGTGCCCATGCTGGTGATCCGCGGCGCGAATTCGGATCTGCTGTCGGCGGAGACGGTGGCGGCGATGCGCGCGCGGCGGGCGGAAATGGACATCATCGAAGTAGCCGATCAGGGCCACGCCCCGCTGCTCGAAGGCCAGCTCGTTCGTCAGATCGTACGCTTCGTCGAGAAGTGCGAAATTGCCGGCAAAGGTGCCGACGTCCTGCCGGCGCAAGCAGCCGCAGGTGGACGCTCGTAGCGAGCTTAGAGCGCCGCTGCCTCACTCCCGCAATGGAAGCTTACCAGCCGGCCTTATAGTTGAGCCGGCCCAGCAGGCTCTGGCTTTTGAGTGCGGTCGAATACATTTCCGGCGAGCCGGACATTGCAGAACCGCCGAGCGACCCCGGCGCGCCGCTCGGCGCACCGGCCCCGAGGTCGGTGTAGAGATATTCTAGGCCCAGCGACCATTTGGGCGAAAACTCATATTCGAAGCCCACGCCGGCGGTCCAGCCGGTCGTTGTCGTTCCTTGCGTGAAAGAGCCGATCTGGCCCGCACCCTGTAGCGGCGAACCGACGTCAGCGGCCGCGAAGCCGCCTTTGACATAAGGCAGCCACTGGCCAACCGAATAGCCGACGCGGCCCGTCACGGTGCCGAGCCAATTCATGTTGGGGGTCCAGCCGCCGGCCGTCGTTGCGGGCAAATACGGCGCAGTGAATTTGCCGTCAAAATTTGCCGCCGCGAATGAGCCTTCGAGCCCGAAGACGACATTGCCGGACTGGAAATTGTAGCCGAAGTTTTCGCTGCTCGGCGTGCTGGTCGTTGGCGTTGTCGGCGGTGCTGCGAAGCCGGTGGAAGGCGTGAGCACCGTCCACGGATCTGATCCGCTGGAATTGTTTCTGAAGTAAAAGCCGGCCCAGTCGGGTTTTTGCTGCGGCTTCGCCGGCGGCGGCGTGATGGTGTTCAAATCCAACGCGGACGCCGCTTGCGCAAAACAAGCCGCCGCGCACATCGCCACCGTCAATGTGCAAGTCTTTCTGACCAGCACTGCAATCAACCCCATTTGCGAGCCTTTAAGCTCCAGCGATTCGGCTCATGCGGTTCGGGCGCATTCCATGCTCCCAAACCGCAAAAGCCGGTGCGCAACGCGCGCACCGCGCGAATCCCCTGCCTCGGCCCCTTGCAATCATATACTGGCCTATGTTGGCGGTCGATTCCCGCCGCGTCCGCAAGCGCCTGCCAAGCTATTGTATTTATTATGTTTTCTGAGAGCGGCCAATCTTTGCCTTAAGTGTTGCAAATATAGCTCAGGGGAAATCCCGGGGCTTTGCGCCCGTTTTGGACGGATCATGACCGTCATTCGCGACAGCGTCTGGCCGTGATGCGATCGGTCAGCGTCAAGATTTTCGAGGAAGTTCGGGTTCCCGGCGAAAGAGATCGAACTCGAGGCAGCACAAAACCCCGGGCAAACCACGACCCCCGCACAGAGGGTCAAACCTGCAAACATTTCAAATGATTGCTCTTGTTCTGCAGAGCGACCCCATCTTCCAAGCTGATTGCCTACGACGCTGGCAGGATGTACCGGCGCGTACCGCTGCCATCGAGCACAAAGAGCGGCAAATAAACGGCGGACGCTTCAACGTCGGTTACGAGCGCCATGGTGCGATTGTCGAGGATAAGCCAGCCGCCACCTTCATCGGCCGCAACCACCATGTGGTCCTGAGCACGCCGCTTGTTGTGCACGATCACCAGGCGCAGCCGCTCAGGCGTGATGCCCGCTTGCCGCAACGCGAAATACTTGGCGAAGGCATAGTCTTTGCAATCGCCGGTCCCCGATCGCAGCACATCGAGCGGCGACAGCCAGGCGCCCGGCGCTGGCCGCAGCAACAAATTGATCGCGCGGTTGATATGGCCGAGCAGCGCGCGGCCGCGATAGCCACGCGCTTCTTCGACGATCGCGATCAGTTTGAGCACCGCGCGACAATCGGACAACGCGTCTCCGGTGCAAGCTTTCACGGCTTCTTGGTCGGTCGCAATGCGTGCCAGTTCGTCACGCCACTTGGCAGTGACGCCCCCGGCGCCATCGTGCAGGAGGACGTTGTTGCCTCCGAAGGGATCGTGCGGCAGGGCCGCGTGCAGCTCGGCCGTGAACGCGAGCAAAAGCGCGCCAATGGCAATGATGCCGGCCGCGGGCACAGTGATGATCAGGGTGATCACACGCATGATCGGAGGTCGTTGTTCGTAAACCAGCCGGCGACGGCGTAGGTTCGCCAAATTGGACATCCGAATTCTATTGAGGCCGGAGCAGGAGCCGACATTCTCTTTTGGTATAGGCATTCCGGCCTTTTGGGCGAGAGACCGATGATCGCCGCACAGATTGCCCGGCTCGCCGACCGGCACTCAACGATGCCGCCGCCCGCATCCAGTCCCTGGAGAATTCGCTGCGGACTGCATGAACTCAAGCCTGACGGGCGGCGGTCCGCGCGCCGGCTTACCGAACCTGCCCCGCCGCAAGCACATCCTAATTGCGAGATTTGTGCCGCTGCTTTCGTTGCCCCCATTTTTGGCGGCGGCCAGCTTTCCGCAGCATGAAATATTTGAGAGTGAACCTTCCTTCCCGCGCGGGAAATAGACCGCCACAGACCTGGCAGGTTGTCTCCCGACGAGTCGTTTGCTGCCCCGCGCTGATTTTGATTACCTGATAAAGGGCGTCGCAGGTTGGGCATCTAAAAGATGACTGCGCGCTGCTAGCCATTACGCACCTGCGCCACATTCTTGATTGACTGGACGTAACTCGTTTAGCCGGCCAGAACTAGATCGAGATCGACAACACAGCGAAAGCAAAACAATCGGTCGAGCTATTGCCCGCGTCAATGCGCGTCGAGTTTATGTTCGAATGTCACCGACGAACATCACCTTCGCCGTTTTTGCGAACGAAGAGAGACTGGCGCGATCCAGATTGAGCGGTTCAAGCTCGTTCGGTAGGTCATATCGTACCTAAGAAGAAGTACCCATGAAGAATAGGACGCGCCGTCCAACCGCCACGAAATCGCGCCGCGAAAAAGCGTAGCGGGTAGAAGCCGAGCCAATCATCTATGCCGTTAAGCTGTGCTCCGAGCGCGCAGGTCGAGGTGACATTGTGCGCCGGCTTTCGCCGGCGTATCTTGATGATAACAAATCAAGAATTGGATTTTGCGGACGTGTCATGCCTGAACGACCGTCATCGTTCACTACCTTCAAATGCGCGAATTGCGATGCGCTCTATCAAGTGGCCAAAGTCGAGGCCGGATCGGGGACGAGCGACCGCGAGATGACCTGCCGAGTTTGCGGTGCGCCACTTCCACGGCGCGAAGGCAAGTTCGTCGTTAAGTACTCGCTGTTGCCGAGCACCGGGCGCATCCAGCGGTGGAGGCGCCCCAAAACGAAATGATGCGAAGCTATTACCGTTACTAACGAGCATAATTTCAGCGTCGCGATACTCAGAGCGTTCCATGACCCGGCACCGCAGTGGCATCCGCCCAAAGATTCGAGCAAAAAAGAGAACACGGTACTACCCCACCATCAGTGTTAATCGATTAGCAATAACGCCGGCGGGATAGTTCGATCGGTCCCTGCAAATGGGGCCCCTGGTACCCACGCGTTGAAAGCCCCGGCTGGCTTCGGACACAATGTCAGTCGGGGCTTTTCCTTGTCGGCGCTCGAGCATGTCCGGGAGAGGCGGAAGCCGGTTTTCCGAAAAGGACATGCGACAGGAACCAGAATCTAGAGCACAGCGGCGTTCGGCAGTTCGATCTGCTTCGCCAGTTCGCGCCACCGGGATGGTTTCCCTCGAAAAACTCGCCGTTATTTGCTCGTTATTTCAGCACGTGGCGTGGCTGATCGATGCGGCGGAGAATTTCGGGCAACAGAAGTTCGGCTGCACGACGATGGCCTGTCGAATTCCAATGAGCGTCCACTTTGTAGAACATATCGGGCGATTCTTCCTTGTCCGGACCGTCGATGCAGGTCAGGCCCCGCTGCCGGAAGATTTCCATCATCTTCGTGCGCCGCTCGCCGGTGAGCCCGACCAGCAGACCGATCACATCGGCGCCCGACGCGAGCGCCTTGTCCACCGCGGTGCGCACCAGCGTGTAGGTAAGTTCATCACTGGGTAGATCGGTCGTATTGTTCGAACTGCCCGGTCGCTCGATCCCAGCTGCTTCCGCAGCCATCAACGCCAAGCCGACCAGATAGGAATACCGCACACCCGGCGTGTCATCGATCAAGGTTTGCGCTTTGCGCGCAAGGCTCTCAGGACCTATCGGAAGCTCGCGCAGGTCGCCTTTGCCATCGAGCTCAAAAAGGTGCTCGGCCAAATTGTCGTCGAAGTCGTTCGCCATGACCTGGAAAACGACTATGCGCGGAAGGAATTTTGCCGCGTCGTACTCAAAGATTTTTACCCATCGGCCGTTCCCGTTGGGGCCCATTCCCGTGTTGAGTAACGGGACGGTCACGGCGCGACTTTCGAGCTCGGCGCGAAGGACTGCGGGGAACGCTTCATTGTCCTGAACTCCATAACCCATGGTGAAGGAATCGCCGACGAACAAGATTCCGCCGGTCACGGGCTTTGTTGGTTCAGGATCGCGCATTCCCAGCGAATTGGTGTTGAAAGCGAAGCGAAACTCCGGCGCAATGCGGATTGCATGAAAACTTGCCTTCACTCGCTTGCCGTAGATCGGATCATAGACCGTGAAAACGGGGCCCACGTTACGCACGGTGACGAAAGTACGAACGAACAGTTCGAGTAGTCCCAGCGTCAGCAATATCGCCAAGACGGCGACCAAAATATTAGTACTGAGCTTACCAGAAGGGGATTTTGCCTTCATGGCTGCATCCCTTTTGACGAGCATTTCAGGTCGCTATTTTGCAGGCTTGTGAACGAGCCCGAAGTATGACCCCATCCTGTCGGAGTGCGGGCACACGAGGGTCTTCAGCCACGGGAACTTCTTTGCAACGCTCGCGAAAGCCTGATGCGTGCTTATGTCGTCGACAATCATGACGCCTCCCAAAGCCAGAACCTTCAGTGTCTGCTCCATCTCGAATTGCGTGTTGCGCGCAGTGTGCAGACTGTCATGAATGAAGAAATCGACCTGAGCGAGCGAACGGAGCAGCGGAGGCAGTCGCCTTCGACTGGACCCTTTGATGTACGTCCAGCGCGCTCTGTATGAATCGGGAATCGCTGCTCCAGTTTGCCCGTGGAGATTCTTCTCGAACAGATGTGGCAAGTCGATACTCCAAAGGTGCCCTCGATCGTTGCGATTGAGCGCCTCGAGCACGATCCGACTCGTAACTCCCCGCGCTACTCCAGTCTCAACGACTACCGAAGGGTGCTGGTGCAGCACGGTGCACCAGACGGCTCGTGCTAGCGATATCTCCGCATCACTGTATTCGCCGTATGTTTGGCGGCCAAAGCGGAATCCTCGCGCCTGTAGTTCCGACGTGATGTCGCGCCAAAGTAAGTCCAACTTCTGGCGCTCGGGACAAGGCCATGGTGCCCCCAACCAGCCGTGAAGCCGCACCTCCCAATCTGGCTCAGGCTGGTACGACGGTTGGTACTCATGCAGCATGCTGATGCGCTCGGGGATGAAGAGCGCGGCCTCGACCGGGTCAGCCATTACCGCTCGGAGAAACCTGGCGAGCCTGCTGCGTTTCTGGCTGTGCATCATCATGGCGCTTCGACCCCAACACATCTCGGTTGTCGGCGTGCTTCGAGCCCGGGCTTATCTTAGGGCGATTTGATCCCCATAGCGCGTATCAACAAAGTCAATCGCTCGGCTGCGACGGGAAATCGGGGAGAGCGACGCGACCGGACCATCGCCCGACCCTTGTCAGTGGCGGCCGCCAAAGCGATGACGGCTGCAAAGATCGGCCTGAGTGCGAAGAGCCTGCTTGCCCTGTCTCCGCGCGAATCGAACGAGCCCAGGCACCATCACCAACGCCTGGAGGTAGATCGCGATCACCCATCCCTCGACGAAACCATTCAGTCCGCCCAATCGAGCACCGAAGGCAGCGCCGGCCAATTCAACGATTGCTCCCGCAAGGAGCACGAGCGAAGCCGGCGCCATCGAATTACTGAGCCGCTGCACGGCGATGTAATGGAATTTGATCGCCACTCCGAAAATGGCGGTGCCGAGGATCTTCAGAACCGGGCCGCCCTGAGCGGCATACGCGGGGCCAAAAATGCTCAGAAGATGGTCCGCTCCCAGCATCAGGCCGCCCCACGCGATCGGGCTGGCCAGCGCGCAAATCAATAGCGAAAAGCTCAGGCGCTGCTTGATCCGCGCCGGCTCGACGACGCCGATCGTGAAAAGAAGGGTCGTCAACGATGCCGGGCCGAGGAGGATCACGTTGAATATCATCCACGCGGCATAGAATGCAGCATTGACCTCGGCCGATAAAATTGACGCTACCAGTACCGGCATCACGAGACCGGGCGACTGCGCGGCAAGATTGAGCAGATGATGTCCAACGACATTGCGGCCGAGACCCCGCAGCAAGCGGAAATTTGGCGGTTCCCAGATTTGGCTATCGTGGGCAAGAATTGCTACGATCAACAGCACCGAAACTGCTTGTCCGCCTATCAACGCGAGCACTATCGTGTTCGCGCTTCCCGCAAAGCCCGCATAGGCGGCCGCCAATAACAGCGTCAGCTTGAACGCCGACGCCAAAAGGGTGCGCCACGTCTGCAGCAGACTGCGCAGCAGTCCTACGAATGCGCTGTCCAGTACCATCGTTAAGCCGGTGATTGCGCACCCGGCAAAAAGGACGGCGCCGCTCAAATCCGGATTGAGAGAGCCGCCAAATGCGAACACCGGCGGATAGAGGCGCGCTACCGCGAGGTAGCCGAGACATAGCGCGCTTGACAAAGCCACCGCGGCAATGATGGCGGCAGAAATCAGGCCAGCCGAGTCGTCCGGCTTTCGCAGGGTTTCCCCGACAAGGAGCGTGCCGAGCCCGCATTCGCCGACGAGCGCCAGGAAACTTATCATGGAAATGGCCGCCGACGCCACGCCCACGGCCTCTTGGGAGAAATATTTGGCGGCAATCCACCAGAACACGAATCCGATCGCCGCCGTCACGCCTGTGCCCGTGAGAAGCGCGCCGGAATTTCTGAGCAGAACGGACTGCGTGCGGATGAATTGGCGAGCGAGGCGAATGATGTCAGCGACGGTCCGCAGGAAACGGCTGCCAGCGCTGGTCTCCGTCCATTGCATGCCGCTGCGTTGCATCGCCGCCACCTCGGCAGGATATGCGGCGGTCGCGCTTGGCAGCGCGGCCGATCGGGAAAGAGGATCCGCAAACTCGGCATCATGATTCTTGAGCATCGCGACGCCCTCAAGCCGATTTTTTGCTACGCGCCCGCCACGAGTTCCTGGTAAATGCGTTCAATCCGCGGCACCACGGCGCTCGCCTTGAATTGATCCGACTTGCGCAACGCTGCCTCTCCCATGGCTGCGCGTACGTTCGGATTTTCAATGAGTACGCGCATCGCGTTGCACAACGCCTGCGCGTCGCCCGGCGGCACGATCAAGCCGGTCTCATCGTGATCGACCAGGTCCGGCATTCCGCCGACATCGGTGACGATCATTGGTTTGCCGAATGCCATCGCCTCGATAACGACCGAAGCGCATGCTTCCGGCAGCACCGACGGCGCTATTCCGAACAGGCATCGGCTCCAAGCATGCATCACACAGGAATGCGGCCAGCTCTCCAGAATAAATACATTCGCGGGAAGCGAGCGCGGCGTGTCCGGGCAGCGCCGGCCGATAAGGAGCAAGGGCGGCGCGCGTTCAAGCATCGCGTAAGCGTCAAGCAGGACCTGTATGCCCTTGAAGCGCCGAAGGTCGCCGACAAACAGAATATATGGTTCCCGCCCAAGCTGATCGAGCAGTGGTTCGCGCTCACTCAACACGCCGATGTCATCGCCGACGAAATTGGGGACGACCTCAAATGGCAGTCCGTCGCTCGCAAGACCATTACCAGCGGCGACGGCCGAGCTGACCGCCAAGAATTTATCGACGGTGCGACGCTCAAACGCGCTCGACGTCCAATTAGCGAGAACCGCCGCAGTGCCCTTGAGCGGACCATAAAACGCGGAGGCGCACCGCAGACATTTGCTCTTCGCCGGCCCAGTACATGGTTCACCGCTACGCATGGTGTTCTTCTGCACACAAGCCAGACTCATGTCGTGGAGGGTTAAGACGAGCCGCGGACCGGTTCGGCGCTTCAGCGGCAGAAAGGAGTGAATGAGCCAATTATGGGCGTGAACAACGTCCGGTTTGAAGTTCGCCGCGATCTGATGCAAGCCGAGCGTGAGCTCGAAATCGGGAAAAGGCGGCGCGTATTTGCGCGCAGTATCGCTGAACAGAGCGGAGCAGCGCTGAACAGAGCCACGCAGTCGCCGAACCTCAATCGCCTCGTCCAACAGGTATTCTTCGAGACCATGCTGCCACACTGTCGCGACGCTGACGGTATGACCGCGTTTCGCAAGTGCAAGACTGAGGTTGCGAACGTGGCGCTCTTCGCCGCCTATGATCGGAGAATAGAATTGGGCCAACATCAGCACCCGCATTGTGTCAGTCCCCTGCCGGCGTAGGTAGCCAGACTCGGCGGTAAACGAGGCTGTGATCGTTGTCCTTGAACAGCCATGCCTTTATGCCCTTCGAACCGGGCGGCTGCGGGGGCAACGTAAACTCAGTTTTCCAAGTCTCTCCTACGGCAAGCGGAATGGAGCGCCAGACATGCGCGACGGTGTCGTCGATGGAGACTTCCACATCGTACGTGGTTGCGGCGGTCTCCTCATTTTTCACTCCAAGCGCGACGAGACCTCCGTTCGATTCGGGCACCATCCAGAATTCCGTGTAGGCGAACTCCGATCGCGCGAAAGTTTGGTGCCGCTCGATAGCGACTGCTGCCAGCGCCAAGCCGGCCGCGCCGAGCAGCATCGCCGCCTGCACCGGGCGGAGACGAGGCCAAGGGTATGGCCGAGTCTCAAATCCACGCGACCGCCTGATGCGCGCAAGACCAAGCCCGGCGAGGGTCACCGTGCAAAGCGCGATTGCCCAGCCCTCTCGCGTCATGGCGCCGAGGAAGTGCAGCGCAAAGCCGCAGAGAACCGTCGCGGCGATACTCAAGCCGGCGGCGAAGATGAGGCCCGTAAGCGTGGTCCGCGGCGAACGAAATGCGGCCCACAGAACGGCGCTGCCCGGAAGATAACCGGCCAAAAGGAGGCCCAGAGGTAATCTCAGCGCCGGCGACGGGATAGCAATCACGCCGGCCGCGCACGCGACCGTCGCCAACGCCGCAACATAAATCGCTTTGTCACCGGAGCGCATGGCGCAACGCTCTCGTGTACTCGGCCACGTCGTAGATGATAATGAAACCGTTATCGAAGGGTCGCCCGATATCTTTGAGGTCGTTGAATTTCAGCAGGGCGTCGCGGTCGGGCGGCACCCTGTGGACCGCCGGCGCCTCGCCCTTGCTGAAATAGACGCCGACAACCGGCAGCGCTTGGGTCAACCGAAGGTCCACGAGAACATACTCCAGCTCGCCCACTTTGATTGCGTTGAGCTCTTCCGGTCCGAGTTGCTCGGAGAACAAGACGTTGGAGACATCGACCCCCGTTTCCTCGGACGTGACGACCTGTTGTCGTCCGTAAGTTGCGAGCAAGACTTGATTGATGCGATCCGCCAAAAAATTATGATCCTCGCCCAACCACTGCCGCGTCCATCTGGACGCGCTAATACCCATCGATTCGATCGACGAGGCGTCGGCAGCGACTCGGTAGTGGGGTGAAAGACTCCCAAGTCCCCATCCAACAAAGACACCTCCGATCAAGACAATCGCCAGGGCCGTTCCAATCGCTGCAGTTATGTATCGACTCGTCGCCGGTTTCTGCCAGAAATCTGCGATCGCGACCGCCACGACAGGGCCGACGCCAAGATACAAAAACGGCCCAATCCGATTGCCTAGCTCCCAGCCGCTTTCCGTCAGGCGCAGCGCCATGCTGATCGGGTAGCCGATGGTCAACACGGTCAGGAGGACAAGCCGGCTGTTGGTCCAGGTCACAATCGGAAGAAACCGACCTCGTGAAACTCGCGTTCCCGCCTGCGCGAGACTCCGGAAAAACCCGGTCGCCAATCCCACACAAACGATCGCCACCCCGGAAAAGGCCGTCAGTCTCAACCATAGAGCGGGCGTGTCGGATACCTCCGACACGGCGAATGGCCTATGGGCAAGCGTCATCGTCGTCACGACCTGGTAGAGGTCGCGGAGCCCGCTTGATAATTCCGGGCCGAGATAGGAGCCGACGCGGATGTTCATAACGGCTGACCACGCCCAAGGCGAAGCTATCGCGACCGCCAAAAGGGCCGCGATACCCATTCGCTGCAACGGTGTCTCGTGGCGCAGGAAGGACAGAATCGACAGCCCGCCGAGAAGGACGATTGTCAAAAAGGCAGTGACGTGATGCGTCGTGGCGAGAACGACGATGAGCGGCAAGGCCACTGCGAAACGATAGAGCCAAGCGCCTTTGCGCCTTGTGCGACCGCGCGCCTCGGCGAGAAGTATCATCACCAGGAGAACGACGCCGAGGCTTTCATAAGCAAATGAGGCATCGAACACCACGTAGTTCCAATTGCTCATGTAGATCACGCACGCCAGCGCCGAAAGACGCGTCGAGCGCACGACCTGCTCAAACAACAGAAACAAGGCGCAGATGAACAGTACGCGCAAGAGTCCCACGAGCACGGCCGCGGTGACGAAAATCGACAGCCCCGTCATATTGGCGAGAGCGGTCGTTACGATCTCGAGCGCCGGATAGGCTGGACTTATCGTCAGTAACGGATTGGGCGTGAACAATCGTCCCGTGGCGAGAATATCCTGGGCTGTGCGCCAATGCAGAAATTCGTCGAAATCGCGAAACCCCACCGGCTCGCCGAGCACCTTGAGCACGTACAAGGCAACCGTCGCAAGGATCAACAAACCGATCCGCTCCCAGCGGGAAACGAACGGCCATGCCAGACGCAGGGTGATGGGCAGAAGCAGCAACCAGACTCCGCCCCAAAACAACGAGCGAAGAGCGTCCTGGCTCACCGGTGCAATCCCGGTCGCGAGTGCAGTCAGGAAGAGAACCGCCGCAGCAGCGAGGCTGAGCTCTGGAAGCAGGCCCCAGCTCGATTCGGCTGCCGTCAGTTCAAGCCTTCGAGGCCGGACGAAGCCCAGGATCTGCCACAGCGCCCGTTGTCCCGCCGCCCAGATGCTGGACTGCCGCCACTGACGCACCAAAGCGCCATAGGCGAGTTGTGCCTCCGACATGCTGAAAACTCATCTATCCGCTAAGACTCGTTGGTAAACTCGGAGCAATTGATCGGCGCAGCTGTTCCAATCCGGCAATGCCGCCGCCGGCACTTTCCGCACGCTCCAAAGTTCGTTGGCCATCGCCTTGGCGACCTCGCGGCTGCTGGCGTGCAAGGGAACGGATCGGCACAAACCCTTTTCCGAAATCTCTCGCAGCCCTGACGTGTCGGCGACCAGAACGTTGCATCCGAGCGCCAGCGCCTCGACGACCGCGACCGGATGGGCTTCATATTCGCTCAACAGCACGACCAGCCGGGCACTTCCGAGAACGTCGGCTACGCCTTGCCGGTTGTGCGGCGGAATGCCTCCGATGGTGACGCGCTCCTCGAGCTCAAGTGCGCGCACAAGCTGCCGCAGAGGCTTCTCGTAGGGGCCTTCGCCGAGAACCCGCAGGTGCGCTTGCGGCATTCGCTTCGCGAGTTCCGAAAACGCCAGGATCGCTCTGTGATGGCCTTTGTACCGTTCCAAACGGCCGATCGAAACAATGAGCAGCGCGCGATCGCGGGAGCAAGCGGCGCTGGGCTTGGGCAAGCGGGCGCCATTTTGAATGACGGCAAAATGCTCGCGGGCGATCTGCAATCGGCTGCTGAAGAAGTCCGCTTCGAAGTCCGAAACCGCGATGAGTTGGTCCGCACGCCGGATGAGTGGCCGCAGCAGCGCATGTTGGAAGCGTCGCAGCGATTTGCGAAGGCGCGAAGAGTGCCCTCCGCTGTGGAAGGTGATGACGAATGGAATTCGCCGCCGAATGGCCGCCGCCATCGCCAGCGGAGCGACAAAGGTATGATAGCCTTGGACGTGGACGATGTCCCAGGCGCCCGAGGCGATTGTGCTGGCGATCGCCGGCGCGAAATAATAGTCGTCTATCTTCGACCACGGCCGAACGCGCAAGACGTCGACCCCATCGAGACTTTCCTCGGCGGCATGGCGCCCACTTGGATCCGTACTCAGGACGGTGACTGATTGCCCGCGTGCTACCAGTTGTTGCGCAACTTCGTGAGTATGCGTTTCGACGCCTCCCATGTACGGGTAGGAACGCGCCGTGACCATGAGGATCCGCATGCGAGGCTTGCCCGCGGCGGCACAGGCGAGCGGCGCCGGGCCTCGCCTGCCCAGTGGCTCATGCGTCCTCGCCCGATCGGCTTCGCGTACGTGCTTCATTGTGCAACGCGATGTCCACGACGCGAACTGCCGTCGTGAGGTGAGCGACATGATGCTGGCTTTCGCATAGCGGCTGCTGCCTTTCGCGTACCGGCCCGCGCTGACAACCGCGGCCTAAAAAGGGGTGCACAACGTCCCTTTAGGCACTTTAATTTGCGTCGTCCTCCTTGGGAGCCGTTTTCTCGACCGAGGTGGCTTCGAAAGAGGATTACCACTTAATCGGTACCCCCAAGACGGCTGCGATCCGACAACGTAACCATCGCTGACGACCGAGCTCGTGGTTATCGTTTTCCGATGATGGCCAATGGTTCCACAAGCGCGTCGCCAACTACTTCAGTGATTACATGCGCCTACAGCATGGAACGCTGGGGCGATCTTTTGGATGCCGTGGCCTCGGTGCGCGGGCTCAAACCACGGCCCGATGAGATCATCGTCGTGATCGATCACAATCCGGAGCTGAAAGCTCGCGCAGACGCCGAATTTCCCGATCTGATCGTTATCGACAATCCATTTCCTCGAGGAGTGTCGGGAGCGCGCAACGCCGGGATCGCAGCCGCACGCGGCAGCGTGATTGCGTTTCTCGACGACGATGCCGTCGCCGACCCATCCTGGCTCGCAGCCTTGCAAGCGGTCTGCGAACGGCCCGGCGTGCTGGGCGTCATGGGGCGCATCGAGCCGCTGTGGCGTGGGCCCCGCCCATCGTGGTTTCCCGACGAATTTCTGTGGGCCATTGGATGCACATATACCGGGCTTCCGACCAGTGTCGGCGCCGTCCGTAATTTGTTTGGCTGCATGTGTTTCCGCCGCGAGGTCTTCAACAGCATTGGTGTTTTCAATACCGGCGTCGGGCGGACCGACCGCCGCCTTCCACTGGGCGGCGAGGATACCGAGCTTTGCGTGCGCGCGCGAAAACGCAATGCGTCGGCGGATTTCATGTTCGAGCCGCGGGCCTTGGTCTGGCACAAGATCCCGGCAAAACGCCTCACCTACCGTTATTTTTCACTGCGGTGCTACGCCGAAGGCGTGTCGAAGGCCCATGTGTCCGCCCTGCAGAATTCCAGCAATCTCTTATCGGTCGAACGAAAATACGTGCTGCAGGTTCTCACACGCGGTGTTTTGCGCGGCCTGGCTGACGCCGTATTCCGGTTCGACATGAGCGGGCTGGGGCGCGCTTTCGCGATCACGGCAGGACTCTCATTCACCGTCGCCGGTTTCTTTGTCGGCAAGATCAAATCGTCGCGCCCCAGCGGGCGGATTGCAGAAGGCCCGGCAGCGGCCAATCCCATTGTCAGGCCCTGAGCATACCCGGCCGAGCCGGTGATTCCGCCAAGAAGAGCCTTGGCGGAAATGGCCCCTTTCCTCGTCAACCGTCCGGTGCTAGGTCCCCCCGCGCCCGTTTCCCAGGCGGTCGACCGAGTCGCCAGACCAATGGTCCTCAGTACGCACGCGC
>Ga0187781_10002067_pt1 | contig 15348 bp, 10 predicted proteins | sample 0715_SJ02_MP02_2_FD_132447 | JGI IMG/M metagenome (GOLD analysis project Ga0187781, IMG submission 132447) | Tropical peat soil microbial communities from peatlands in Department of Meta, Colombia - 0715_SJ02_MP02_20_MG | ecosystem: Environmental > Terrestrial > Soil > Wetlands > Peat | place...
CGATGTGATCAGCACCGTGGATCTTGCCGGCATGGAGCAGGCGCATCGCTCCGGCCACGCGCTGGTTACGCTCGCCGTTCATGATCGCGAGACGGCGCGATACCTGGTCTTCGACGAACATCGCCAACTCTGCGGACGCCGCATCGGCCGCGACGCTACCGCCGAAATCGTGCGCCCGTCGCTGCGCACCCAAACCCTGGCCTTCTCCGGCATTCACATCGTTGAGCCGCGGCTGCTCTCGTTGCTTGAAGGAGAGGGCGCTTTCTCCATCATCGATTCTTACCTTCATCTCGCGGCGCGTGGAGAATCCATTCGCGCCTTCCGCATCGACAAATGCTACTGGCGTGACGTGGGCCGGCTCGAAGACTTACAGGAAGCCGAGCGCGACCTCCAGGAAAAGCAGGCGAGCGCAAACACGCCCGCGGGAAGCTAACGCGCGGTCTCGAAAACTCGTAACTTTGACCAGGGTGTCATCCTGAGCGGAGTTGCTATTGCGCAGAGCGCAATAGCAACGGAGTCGAAGGACCCCTACTCCCATGGGAATCTCCTCCCCGTAAGGCGTTCAACGCAGGTAAGCTTGAGGGAACGTTGTAGGTGCAACGGCAACTCTGAACCAACCGGGCATTAGAGTTTTTGATCACTTTGGTCGTTACCGTTCCTAGATGCCTGGATAAGGCAATAGGCATTCGACCCATCCTGATGACGCCAAAGAGCCGCCTTCGCTGGAGTCTAGGACTGTTGCTTGTCCCTTGGATTATCCCCTTTTTTCTCTTGCACTCGCCGCTGTGGAAGTCCGTCTGGCTTTGCATGCTAGCGGTCTACGCGGGCGCATTTTGGCTAATCCGCAGAAGTGACATAGACACAGAAACTGGGCTGCACCGGGCGTCGAACGTCCTTTTCGGAATTGTGTTGTTCCAAATTGTCGTTGTTGTCTTTCTCGTGGTCTTTCGATCCGCGCTCACAAAGTAGCGCAGAGATCTGTGCACTTCGCGTAAAACAGGTCTCTTAAGCTCCCGCGCTCGCCTTACGCCCTCACAAAATCAATATATCCATGCTGCACATCCGTCCGAGTGAGCCGCGCACGCACCCTGTCGCCTACGTGCAATCCTTGCGCGCCCTGCGCCAGCAGACCCTCTACATGCGGCTTCAGCACGCGCACGAACGTTCCATGCGCCGTCGCGCCCGTGACCATGGCGTCAAATGTCTCGCCAATGCGCGAACTCATCGCGACCGCCGCCAGCCGCTTCGTCATCTCGCGCTCCACCTTGCGCGCCGCATCTTCCTTCTGCGTGCAGTTCGTCGCGATGGCGGCCAGCTCGCTCTCGGAATAGGGCCCTGGTTGGCCCGCAATCAGGGCCTTGATAAGCCGCTGCGTGACGACATCGGCAAATCTCCGGTTAGGCGCCGTCGAGTGCGTGTAATCCTCGACCGCCAGCCCGAAGTGCCCGGGAACGGGATCGCCAGGCCGCTCCAGCACATATTCCCCCGGTCCCATCAGTTTGATAACGGCCAGCGAGAGGTCGGCGAAATGGTCCGGATCGGCCGCCTTGCGCTTCAAAAGAAAATCGTTCAGCGCCTTCGAATCCGGCTGTGCCGGCAGAGTCTCACCCTGCGCCAACGCCAGCCGCACAATTCCATCCCACCGCGCCGGAGTCTTCACAATCCGCCGCAGCGACGGTACCTTGTCGAGCATGCGCGCGACCACGCCATTGGCCGCGATCATAAAATCCTCGATCAGCTCGGTCGCCCGGTTCTTCTCCTGCTTCACCACGTCGACCACCTGCTGATTCAGTACCACGGGATGGACTTCATTCGTATCGATATTCAGCGCCCCGTGCTCGAAGCGCAGGTCCTTCAACGCCTGTGCCACCTGATCCTGGAGCTTGAGCTGGTCCTGCAATTCGGCAGACGCGGCTACCTTCGGCGGGGCCGCTCCGTTTGTCTCCAGCCATCCGCCTACAGCGTTGTAGGTGAGCTGAGCCTGGTTGCGTACGATCGCGCGATACAGGTCGCTCGATTGAATGGCGCCCGATGCTTCCACCACAAACTCGATCACAATCGCCGGCCGGTCGGCATTTTCCAGCAGGGAAGAGGCGCTCATGGAAAGCTCCTCCGGCAGCATCGGAAAATTGCAGATGCCGGTATAAACCGTAGTCGTTTCACGCGCCGCATGTTGGTCGATCGGCGTTCCCTTGCCCACGAATGCGTCGACGTCGGAAATGCCCACCATCACCCGCGCGCCGCCTCCCGGCAGGCGTTCGGCGACTTCAATCTGATCGAGGTCCTTCGACGTGTCATTGTCGATGGAAGACCACACTAATCCCCGCAGGTCGCGCACACCGTCCGTCGCCGCCAGAGACGGCGGCTGCGCGCGGATTCCGGCAAGTTGCTGCGGAACTCCGGCCGGAAAATCCGGCTCGAAGCCCTCGTCGATCATGATTTGCTTGGCGGTCGCCTGCAGGTCCACATGAGCAGGCTTGGAGAGGTTCATGATCCCCACTTGTTAGGCAGATCAGTTTTCGCAATCCGTCACACCGCGACGGCGGGCCGCAAAAGCTATTCTTTCGCTCCCCTGCCAGCAATGGCCAACACGGGCGCGGCCTTCTCCTTTTTGCGGCTGGAGCGTTTTCGCGAATGCTGGTGGCCGCTGATAAGGTCGGCAATGGTCGTGCTCTCAAGAATCTTCGCTGCCGAGTCCCGCACCTTGAGGAACACCTCGTAGAGCGCGCGATTGTCGTCATTTCGAGCGATCAGACTGCGGAGCTGATCTGCATCCCCAAACGGCGCCAGGGGCCCATCGATCAGCCGGATGATCTCGCTCAGCTGAATCTCCGACGGCGGCCGCCGCAGCCCGTACCCGCCCTTCGCCCCGCGCACGCTCTCGACGATTCTGGCGTTCTTGAGTTCCAGCAGGATCAGTTCAAGAAACTTCTCCGGCAGATCGTTCTCGATCGCGATGTCGCGGATCTTCATCGTGCCGGCGCCGTAGTGGTGCCCAAGCGTCATCACGGCTTCCAGAGCATACAATCCTTTTTGCGAGATTTTCACTCGTCATTCCTTTCCCCGGCCACCACAGTCAACTCCTTCCCTGTACTTTAGAGCAGCGCTTTCTCGCTTGGCAATAGCCTGTTTGGTTTATGCCAACTTCAAGGCCGACGACGAACGGGCATCTTCAACCGAGCCTTTCGTTTCTTGCAGCGCGCGGCGCTTGACCTACTTGCGCTCCCTCCACTACATTCAAGAACCGGCGTGGTTAACGCCGATGGCACTCATTCCTAATCGAGGCACTCCGCTGATGGCAACCAAGACAAATGCTGCGAGCAAGACGGGCCTGCGTCAAAAAACTCAGTTGATGTCCGCTTCCGAAATCGAGCGCACCCTGGTGCGCCTCGCCCACGAGATTCTGGAGAAAAATCACGGCGCCGACGGCCTTGGGCTGGTGGGGATACGGCGCCGGGGCGTGCCCCTGGCCGAGCGCCTGGGCAGGATCATCCAGAGAGTGGAGAAGAAGCCCATCTCCGTCGGCACGCTCGATATCACTTTCTACCGTGACGACCTCTCCACCCTCGGCCCCAAGCCCGTAGTCCAGCCCGCCGAAATCGGTTTCTCCATCGAAGGCAAGAATATCGTCCTCATCGACGACGTCCTTTACACCGGCCGCACCACCCGCGCCGCTCTCGACGCACTCTTCTCCCACGGCCGCCCCAGCCGCGTGCAGCTTCTGGTTCTGATCGACCGCGGCCACCGCGAACTGCCCATCCAGGCCACCTTCATTGGCCGCACCGTCCAAACCAGCTCGAACGAGGTGATCGAGGTCAAACTGACAGAAGTCGATGACGCGGAAAAAGTCCTACTGATGGAACGGTAGGGAAGAACCGTCACTTTGTAATCGCGATCCACTCGGCGTCAAATCGCGCGCGATCGTAAAACGACTTCTGGGTTCCCACAGCCCTCGTCGAAAGCCCAGCGTACAGATTCGCGCGCTTCGTTGCCACCAGTTCAGGGATCCCTTCCGCAAGAAAGGTCGCAAAGCTCCCGATAAACGCGTCTCCGGCGCCCGTCGAATCCACGCTCTTCATCGGATACGCCGCCACATGCACCATCCCGTCTTTGCCCGCCAGCAGCGCCCCATTCGCCCCCAGCGTAATCACCACCCGCCGAATCCCTCCTGCCAGCAGCTTCTCCGCGCAGCGTTTCGCGTCATCCACACTCCGCACCGGCAGCCCCGTAATCGTCTCCGCCTCGCTCTCGTTCGGGACAAAATAATCCAGCTCCGCCATCGCCTTCATGTCTACCGCCTGCGCCGGCGCCGGATTCAAAATGCACCGGATTCCATTCTTCCGGGCAAACTGAATCGTGTAGTAAACGGTTTCGAGCGGAATCTCGAACTGCAGCACGATGCAGTCGGCGCGCTTGAGAATGTCGGCAGCTGCGTCCACGCAGGCAGGCATCAGCCGGTCATTCGCGCCCTTCACCACAATGATCCGATTCTGGCCCGACGACTCCACAAATATCGGAGCCACGCCGCTCGAAACCCCTGCCACCTGCCGTACGTGCGCCGGATCGATCCCCAGCTTTCGGAAATTCTCAATCGTCGCCGGCCCAAACAGATCGTCTCCCACGCGCGCCACCATCGCGACATCCGCCCCGCACAGCCGCGCCGCTACCGCCTGGTTCGCGCCCTTCCCGCCAAACCCCAGGTGGAACTTGTCGCCAAAAATCGTCTCCCCCGGCTTGGGGAAGCGATCGGAAAAGGTAGTTAGATCAACATTGGCCGAGCCAACAACTGCAATCCGCGGACGCTTCGACATGTTCACTCTCGTTCATCTCCCACGCCTCCGCGCAAGAGAAGTTGGAGGCTGAGAATAACCTGGGATCATCTCCGCCGCGGAAAATTTTCTAACTCCGGCATGGTCCCTCCCAACACCGTCAACTGGCGAGCTGTTCCCAATCCGCGCACCTCCGCGAAGAAACGTCTACAAGGGAGTGACCCAGTGACTAATGGTTCAAAGACTCAATGCCTCAATGTCTCAATGACTCAATCACTCCGCTCTATTCCCCATACGGCACCCAGATGTTCTTCACCTGCACCGCATGCTCCAGGAACCAGCTCCCTTCGGCCACTTTCGGATCGAACCAGTCAATCGCGCGCCCTTCGTTCGTGTAGACCTGCTTCAGGTTCCCAACCGACATCGACTTGGCCGCGGCCGCGCTCGCCTCATCGCCAAAGCTCCAGATCGCATCCACGTCGTCGTGCTCCGCCAGCGTCTTCAGCAGTTGCGATGCATATCCAGTCACAATATTTACCGCGCCGCTGGGCATGTCGCTCGTGTCAAACACCTGATACAGATCACCCGCAATCAGCGGATACGCCTCCGACGGAACTGCGATCACCGTGTTCCCCATCGCCAGAGCCGGCATCACGACCGACAAGAATCCCAACAGCGGCGCCTCGCGCGGACAAATGATTCCAACGGTTCCAATCGGCTCATTCATGGCAATTGCAATATTGCGAAACGGCGGATTGTGAACCGCGCCATCGAACTTATCGGCCCACGCGGCATAGGAGAAGATACGCTGAATCCCCAACTCCACCTCCGCCGCGGCCTGCTTCGTACCGACAACGGCCGCCAAGCGGCCCGCGATCTCTTCGCTCCGCTGCGATAAATTCTCGGCGCAGTAATACAGCACCTGCGCGCGATTGTGAGCCGTTGCCTTCGCCCACGCCGAAGCCTTCCCCGCCGCCTCAACCGCGTTACGAATATCCTTCCGATTTCCCAGCGGAGCCTCGCCCAGCAGCCGCCCATCCGCGCTGCGCACCTCCATGCTGTATCCCGAGTCCGGCCGCGCCTGCTTCCCGCCGATGTAGAGCTTCACGGTGCGGTCGATCCCGACTCCGCCATCCAAGCTCCCGTCCTTCTTGTGATCGGCCAGCTTCTTCTCGCGATCCTGCTCGTGGGATTGCTTTGGCTTGAGCTTTTGGGTGGCGCTGCGCTTTAGCGCAGCGGTTCCGCTCTCGCTCTTGATGACGGCTTTAGCCGCTGCGGCAGGTTTTTCTGAGGACTGAGAACTGAGAGCTGAGAACTCCGGCAAAGCTGGCGCTTTCTTGAACCACCTCGGCTCCAGATATTCTCGCAGTCCCTCTCGTCCGCCCTCGCGCCCATATCCACTCTCGCGATACCCTCCAAATCCGCAAGCCGCATCAAACATGTTGGTGCAGTTCACCCACACCACACCAGCTTTAATTTGCGCCGCCACGTGCAGTGCCACGTTCACGCTCTCGCTCCACACGCAGGCCGCCAGTCCGTACACAATGTTGTTCGCCAGTTCCACGGCCTCGCTGGGAGTGCGGAACGTCATTGCCGCCAGCACCGGGCCAAAGATTTCCTGCTGCGCCACTACCGACGTCGGGTGCACATTGCTCAGCAGCGTCGGTGGATAGAAAAAGCCGCGCGAGGGCAGCGCCGTTCGCGGCTGCCAGCAGTTCGCACCCTCAGCCACGCCCTGCTCTACCAGCTTCAAAATCCGCTCCAGTTGCACGCGCGCCACGATCGGCCCAATGTCAATCGCTTTATCGAGCGGAGCGCCAATGCGCAAGGTGCTCATGCGCTGCTGCACTTTGGCCGTCAGCGCTTCGGCGATGCTTTCCTGCATCAGCAGGCGAGAACCAGCGCAGCACACCTGCCCCTGGTTGAACCATATGCCATCGACCAGCCCCTCAACGGCGCTGTCAAGGTCGGCATCTTCGAACACGATGAACGGAGACTTGCCTCCGAGTTCAAGCGAAAGCCGCTTGTGGCTGGTAGCCGTAGCGGCGCGGATCGCGCGGCCCACTTCGGTCGAGCCGGTGAATGCGATCTTGTCCACGTCGGGATGCTTCACCAGCGCCTCGCCCGTGCGCCCGTCCCCAGTCACGATGTTAACCACGCCCGGCGGCAGCTCCGCTTCCTGGCAAAGTTCAGCGAACAGAAGCGCCGTCAACGGCGTGAATTCCGCCGGCTTCAGCACCACCGTATTTCCCGTCGCCAGCGCCGGAGCGATCTTCCACGCCAGCATCAGCAGGGGAAAATTCCAGGGAATGATCTGCCCCACCACACCACAAGGTTCATGCTCCGGGAATTCGGATTCCAGAATTTGCGCCCATCCAGCATGGTGATAGAAATGTCGCGCCACTAGCGGAATATCGATGTCGCGGCTCTCGCGGATCGGCTTGCCGTTATCCATGGTTTCGAGCACGGCGAGAAGCCGGGAGTGTTTCTGCACCAGCCGCGCCAACGCATACAAATACCGTGCCCGGGAATGCGGAGTGAGCGCTTGCCACTCCGGAGCCGCAGCCCGCGCCGCTTTTACGGCGCGGTCGATGTCCGCTTCCGAGCCCTGCGCCGCCGTTGCCAGCTTTTCTCCATTCGAGGGATCAGTGGTGTCGAAATACTCGCCCGCCGCCGGAGCCCGCCACGAGCCGCCAATGAAGTGTCCAAACCACCGTCCATGCCGCTCCAGCCAGGCCGCCGCCTCTTTTGGATCCTCCGGCGCCGGCCCGTATTCCATGCTCACGAATTTTTCCGCAATGCTCATTTTCCATGTGGGGCGGGCATTCCTGCCCCCCTCCGTGCTCCTCCGTGTCCTCGGTGGTTGGCGCCTCTGCCAGTCCGCCTACGCCATCGGATGCCTGTACTCCGCCGAATACCGTCCCGTGGCAAAATGCTCTAGCTGACGCTCAATATCCGCCAGCAGCCCGCTCGCCCCAAAGCGAAACATCTCTGCCCGCAGCCACGAATCGCCCAGTTCTTCCTTGATCATCGCCAGCCAATCCAGCGACTGCTTCGCCGTCCGAATCCCGCCTGCCGGCTTGAAGCCCACGGCCATGCCCGTTTCCTGCGCGTACTCGCGGATCGCTCGCGTCATCACCAGCCCAACCGGCAGCGTGGCGTTGGTCGGCTCCTTGCCGGTCGAAGTCTTGATGAAATCCGCGCCCGCCATCATTGCCACCAGGCTTGCGCGCGCCACGTTGCGCAGGGTCAGCAAATCGCCGGTCCCTAAGATGACTTTCATGTGCGCCGATCCGCACGCTTGCTTGAATGCGGCAATCTCGTCGTAAAGCGCCTGCCATCGCCCGCCAAAAACATGTGCCCGCGTGATCACCACATCAATCTCATCCGCACCCGCCTCTACTGACCGCCGAATTTCCTCCACCCGCTCCGTCAGCGGAGACAGTCCAGCAGGGAAGCCCGTCGACACCGCCGCCACGCGAATTCCGCTGCCTTCAAGCGCCGCCAGCGCCGTCTCCACGAACGTGTGATACACACAAATCGCGGCGACCTTAATCCCCAGTTGCTCGATCCCCAGCTTTTGCACTAGCTCCTGCTGGATTGGCTGTCGCCCCTTCGCGCAAAGTCGCCGCACGCGTTCGTCGGTGTCGTCGCCTGAAAGCGTCGTCAGGTCCATGCATGTGATGGCGCGCAGTAGCCAGGCCGCCTGCCATTCTTTTTTCACCGTGCGCCGCGCTGCCTGCGTCTGGGTCCGCCGTTCCACCGCGCTAGTGTTCACGCGCACATCGCGCACCCAATCTAGATTCAACGGAATCCCACGGTTGGGTTCAAGCGACCGGCCGGCCAGAACGGCGATTCCGTCCTTGCGATCCAGACTGGCATTCCGAGTTTCGACGTAATCACTTGCCATCGAAAGCACCCAACCTCAACCTACTGTCTTCCGGAACGGAGTGAGCCGGTAACCGAAAAAAGCCCAAGAGCCTCCCCCGAGCGAAGCCGAGGGGACTCCTGCCGAACTCCGACGTCCCATTGGCCGTGGCCTCGCGCGCCGGCCGGAAACCCAGCCATTGTAAGCCACATGCCCGCCGAACGTTACTTCCACATGGTATCGATGACGTGGCATAGCTCGCGGGCGCAATTCTTCACCTTGACACACCGGCTCCTGCAAACTACTCTACGCCCGGTTCGCATTGATTGGAGGTTGCCCTGAAAACACCACGGAACCGGCCTCGCCTGCGCGCAATTGCCCTGGTCGTTCTCTTCTCGCTTGCCCTTGCATCGTCGGCCTTTGCCACCGCAAAGAAGATCATCCTCGATACCGATCCCGGCACTGACGACGCCATGGCCCTCATGCTAGCCCTCAATTCTCCCGAGCTCGACGTCCGCGCCGTCACCGTTGTTCCCGGCAACGTCACCGTCGAGCAAGGCCTCGACAACGCGCTGCGCATGGTCTCGCTCGCCAACCGCTGCGACATTCCCGTCGCCGCCGGCGCGAACCACCCGCTCCTGCAAAAGCTGATCACTGCCCAGTTCTGGCACGGCAAGAACGGACTCGCCGACATCCAGCTTCCTCCCAGCAAGTGTCACGTCGATCCCCGCTTCGCCCCCGACCTTATCATCGAAATGGTCCACGCCGCGCCCCACGAAATTACGCTCGTGCCCGTCGGCCCATTCACGAACATCGCGCTCGCCGTCGAAAAAGATCCCTCCATTGTCCCGCTCGTCAAAGAAGTCATCCTCATGGGCGGCTCCATCTCTGGCGGCAACGTCAACGCCGCTGCCGAGGCCAACATCTACAACGATCCCGAAGCCGCGCAGATTGTCTTCCAAGCCGGTTGGCCCCTCACCATGGTCGGCCTCGACGTCGCCAACAAAACCCTGTTCTCGAAAAAGCATCTTGATCAGCTCTCCCAGACACACGGTCCAATCAACGATTTCATCGTGAAAATCACCACCTTCCTTATCGATCTGTCGGCTAAATACGGTTGGTCCGGTACCGCCATGTACGACCCCTTGGCGGTTGGCGTGGCCATCGACTCGTCGCTCGTCACCGCGCCCGCCATGCGCGTCGATGTCGAAACCCGCGGCCAGTTCACCCGCGGAGAAACCGTCGCTAACCGCCAAGGCTATATCGAGCGCAGTGTGCTTCACGGCGACCACTATGAAATCGAAGGCGTCGACAAGGTCGAGCCCAACGCCAAAGTGTGCATTGAAGTCGACGCCAACCGCTTTCTTGAAATGTTTGTTTCAAGAATCAAAGGCAAATGACGCAAGCATGAGACACGTTTTTGGGTGGCGCAGCTGCCGTGGTCCCCATCGAGCCTGCCTTTGGCTCGACGGGGTGGAGCGCTTTAGCGCTGCGATCAAAGATGCTCCCTAAGCCGCGGCTTTTGCCGCTGAGGTGATTCGCAACCCGAGTTTCGGCGCGTAACAGGTCCAAGGAATCCCATGTTCACTCCCCATTCTCTCCCCGTCGCTCTCTTCATGATGATCGCCAGCGCCATCTGCTGGGGCTCCTGGGCCAACACCTATAAGGGCGTCAAGAACTACCGTTTCGAGCTCTTCTACTGGGACTACGCCATCGGCATCTTCCTCATGTCGCTCCTCCTTGGCTTCACTATGGGAAACACAGCGCCGGGCGCGCCCGAGAGCCTCCTTGACAACATCCACGCCGCCGACGCCAACAACATCCTCTCCACCACGCTCGGGGGCGCGATCTTTAATCTCGCCAATCTGCTCCTTGTCGCGGCCATCGACATGGCCGGCCTCGCCATCGCATTCCCCGTTGCCATCGGCATCGCGCTCGTCGTCGGCACTGTGCTCAGCTTCATCATCCAACCCAGAGGCAACGCGGCTCTCCTAGCCACAGGCGTCCTCTGCGCGCTCATCGCCGTCATCCTCGACGGCAAAGCCTACGGTAGCCTTGCCACCGCCGGCCGCGCCGCTTCTCGCAAGAGCCTCATCGTCTGCATTGTCTCCGGAGTCCTCATGGGCCTGTGGAATCCCTTCGTCGCCTATGGTGCCACTCGCGGCAATGCCCTCACTCCCTATAGTTCCGTCGTCTTCCTCACCCTGGGCGCTTTTCTCTCGTGTTTCATTTGGAATCTCTATTTCATGAAGAGGCCGCTCGTCGGCGAACCGGTGAGCTTCGCCGCTTTCTTCAGCGGCCCATCGTCCGGACATCTGCTCGGCTTGCTCGGCGGCTGCATCTGGGGTGTCGGCACCGTCTTCAATGTCGTTGCGGGAAAAGCGACCGCGTTTGCTATCTCCTACGCCATCGGACAATCAGCCCCCATGGTCGCCGCGCTCTGGGGAATTTTCGCCTGGAAAGAATTCGCCGGCGCTCCGGCGAAAACCCGCTTTTATCTTGGCCTGATGTTCCTCTTTTACTGTCTGGGCATCCTGCTCGTGGCGCGAGCCAACGGCTGAGAGACCCTGTTCCGCAACGCTTTCTCTCGGGTCTACGGAAATTGGAAGCGACAAAACAGCCTTCTTAATTCCTGCGTTGCTGCAATTTGAGGCCAAAACGCTTGACATTGCCTACCCGAATCCAGTTATATGATCGCTTTCAAGTGAATTGGGTCTCACGTTCAATACATCGCGCCATGGAAGCCGAGGTGCCCCCGGGTCTGCTGCGGGTTCACCCAGCCGTCGCTCATGGCCGACCACTCGTCTTAACGAAAGGGAATTGAGGAAATAAGCAATGTCGAAGAATAGATTTCAAAAAGACGTTCTGATCGCTGCCTTCATTTGCTTTGTGCTCTGTCTCTGCCCGCTTCTTTACGGCCAAGCCAACGGAAGCTTCTCCGGAACCGTCGCCGATAAAACCGGCTCCGTGATCCCCGGCGCCAGCGTGCGCATCACCTCGCAAGCCACCGGCCTGGTGCGCGAAGCCACCACCGACGGCTCCGGCCACTACCTCGTCCCCCTGCTTCCCGTCGGCCTCTTCACCATTCATGTCGAAGCCCAGGGCTTCCAGACCAGCGAACAGAAAGATCTCCGCCTCCAGGTCGACGAGCAGCGCGAAATCGACTTCGCCCTCAACCCCGCCTCCGTCAGCCAGACCGTCGAAGTCAACGCCACTGAAGTCGCCGTCGAAACCACCAACCCCACCCTCGGCCAGGTCATCACTTCTGATGAGGTCGCCGACCTTCCCCTCAACGGCCGCATCTTCACCCAGCTTGCTTCCCTCACGCCCGGAACCACTACCTCCACCAACCCGGCCAGTTTCTTTAATAATGCCGCCAGCAGCGAAGCCGCTACCCGCGGCTCTTTCTCACTTTCGGTGGGCGGTTCGCGCGAGCAGTCGACCGACTGGTTGCTCGACGGCAACGACAATAATCAGCTCGACGAAGGCGGCATCGCCATTTTCTCCGATATTGACGACATCCAGGAATTCAAGGTTCTCACTTACAACTACTCGGCGGAATACGGAGAGCGCGCCGGTCCCACCGTACTCGTGACCACCAAATCCGGCTCCAACCAGTTCCACGGCACGGCCTTTGAATTTTTCCGCAACACCAACCTCGACGCGACCACCCCCTTTGTCAACGAAGACACCACCTTCAATCTTAACCAGTACGGCGGTTCTTTCGGCGGTCCGATCCGCAAAGACAAGACTTTCTTCTTCCTCGATTACCAGGCCAAGGTGCAGCGCAAGGGCGTGCCGTTCACCGGGTTCCTTCCCACCCCGGCAATGGCCCTGCCGAACGCAAGCGGCAACTACAACTTCAACAACGACCCGACAGGTGTGCCCCGAGGATCGGCGGGGTCAAGCTTCCCTAACCTCGTCAACCCATTTTCCGGCGCATCCTTTCAGTGCATGTCGGATGGCGTGACGCCCGAACCCCTCAATCCCTCCACCCCCGGGGTCCAGACGCTCGGCACAAATTGCAACGTCATTCCCGCGGCCCTCATCAACCCGCAAGGAGCCGCAGTGGCAGCGCTCTACGCTCCCTATGGCACAATCGCGGGCAACCCCCTCTTCAACTATGCCAGCGAGCCAATTCGCAAGCTCAACGAGGGCACTGGCGACATTCGAGTGGACCACAACCTTTCCAAGAACGATTCCATTTTTGCCCGCTTCAGCTACGACCAGGCGACAAACTACATCCCCGGGGGAACGCCTACCTGGGCCGCGCAGAACGCGTTCGGCACCAACCAGGAGATCAACAACCACGGCCGCAATGCCGTCATTTCCGAGCAGCACGTCTTTTCAGCGAACACGATTAATCAGTTCAACGCCGGTTTCAACCGCATCTTCAATCACATCCTCTCCTATGGAGATTTCGCCGTCGCTCCTTGCGAAGCTGCGCTCTTGGGCATCCCTGGTGCTAATCTCGGTAGCGCCTGCGATTCCGTCGGGGCCAGCACCGGCTATCCCGCCAGCCTGAACCAGGCCACTAATGACTGCATCAGTTGCGGCCTGACATCGTTCCAGATGCTCAGTTATTTCTCGATCGGTGACCGCGGCTACTCTCCCTATCAGGGCGGCACGAACGTCTACTCGGTCGGGGACACCATCGACTTGGTCCGTGGCCGCCACGACATTCGCATCGGTGGCGTCTATCGCGCGGAAGAGATGAACATCCGAAACAACGCCTTTCAGGATGGCTACATCGTCAATGCTGGCAGCCTCACCCACGACGACATCGCCGATTTGCTCCTGGGCGGCATGGGAACCTTCGCCGCCCACGATCAGACCTTCCTGGGTGGTACGGTAGGACGCCGTTACAAACTGATACGCCCATTCGTCCAGGACGATTGGCGCGTAGCGAACAACCTCACTCTCAACCTCGGGCTTGGCTGGGCCATCGTTACTCCTGAGACCGAGATGCTAAACCGGCAGGCGAACTACGACATCGCGAGCCTCAAGTGGTTTGTTCCTGCGGGTAGCCCTGGAATCAGCGGATGTACGAACTGCGTGACCACCAACGGACGCGTGGGCATTGAGCTCGACAAAACCGCATATGAACCCCGCATTGGTTTCGCTTGGAAACCAGAAGGCAGACAGAATCTTGTGGTTCGTGGCGGCTATGCCATCTACCACGACTCTTCCTGGGATCAGGGTGGACAAGGCCTATGGCAAAACCCGCCCTACTATGCAGAAGTGGATCCCTGCACGTTTTGTTTAGCCTATGGCGTCGCGGCCGGCTCCCTCTCCGCCGGATTCCTTCTTCCCCTTGGCACCCCAAGCAGTCTTACCGTGAACAATGGCCTCGGTGCCATCTACAACGCGCCTGTGAACCCAGGGAGCTACACCGGCACCATTCAGTCGATGAACCGTAATTTCAAGCTCGGGCAGATTCAGCAGTTCAACCTCAACGTCGAGCAGCAACTTCCCGGCGATGCGGTTTTCACTTTCGGCTACGCTGGATCCCGCAGCCATCACATCCTCGTCAGCCAGTTGGATGAGAACATCGTCTCCCCGTTGGCCTGTTTTGCCCAGACTACGAACAGTGTCGGTACGCCCATCCCGAATCCTGTGTATAACCCTAATTACACTTTGGGTTGTGGCTTGGAATCGAATACTCCTTTTGAAACCGTCTGGCCCTACGCCGCTCCTTTGCAGTTCGTAGTAACGAACAATAGCATTGGTTCCGCTGAGTACGATTCGCTCGAGGCCAAGCTTGAGACCAAGAACATGCGGCACGGGCTGTACGCTCTGCTCGGCTACACCTGGTCCCGCAATTTCGATACAGGCTTGACGGACGGCCTGGGCACAAACCCCGGTGCGATGTATTACCCGCTTCCCGGAACCGCGAGGCTGGATTGGGGCCTCTCCCAGCTCAATCTCAATTCCACCTTCACAGCTAGCGTCCTTTACGACTTGCCCTTTGGCAAAGGCAAGCGCTTCGGCGGCGATTGGAACTCCACTGCGAACGCAGTAGCCGGGAATTGGCACGTGAACCTGATCGAAAGAGCGACCTCTGGATTCCCGCTCTTCGTGGTGGATAGCACGAATCCGTCAGGGGTATTCTTCAACTATAACGGTCTAACGGTGTCGCGCCCCAATGAGGTCGGAAATCCCAACGTACCGGGACCGGTTGCCGCAAATCCCAACTGCCCCTACACACCCCCTACGAAGGTGCACACGCTCACAAGCTGGTTCAACCCGTGCGCTTTCGAAAGCGCTCCCGCTGGCGAACTCGGAACCGCTACTCGTGCACCGGTGTACGGTCCACGTTTTGTAAATACCGACTTCTCCATTTTCAAGGACTTCCCGATGTCGTTCCGCGAGGGAATGAACCTTCAGTTCCGCGCCGAGTTCTTTAACCTTCTCAACCATCCGCAGTACTGGATGGCGGGCATAAGCGGTACCGGAGAACAGGACATTGGCACCCCGTCAAGCTTCGGCGCCATCACCCAGACGTTGGGTAACCCTCGCCTGGTCCAGTTCGCCCTCAAGTTGAATTTTTGACAGGGTGGCCTAGTAGTTGGACTTCACCAGGGGCACATGGACGATTTTGGTCGTGTGCCCCGTTTTCTTGTCGCGTGGGTTTGATTTCGGGGAAGCTGGGACAGGCTGGAGATGCTTGGTGCGGAAGGCGGGACTTGAACCCGCATGCCTTTCGGCGCC
>Ga0187781_10002068_pt1 | contig 15347 bp, 12 predicted proteins | sample 0715_SJ02_MP02_2_FD_132447 | JGI IMG/M metagenome (GOLD analysis project Ga0187781, IMG submission 132447) | Tropical peat soil microbial communities from peatlands in Department of Meta, Colombia - 0715_SJ02_MP02_20_MG | ecosystem: Environmental > Terrestrial > Soil > Wetlands > Peat | place...
AGTACCGGTCCCGGCACATCAGGAGGTCCTCGGCGCCCTCGGCGGAATCCTCGACGGGAAACGGCAGCGGGTCGGCCTTGCTGAGCACCTCGACCTCGTCCGCGACCACCTCGATCTCCCCGGTGGGCAGGTCGGGATTCTCGTTCCCGGCCGGCCGCCTCCGTACCGCGCCCGTCACCAGCACGCAGAACTCGGCCCGCAGCTCGTGGGCCCCGTCAGCTTGCGATGGCGCCTCCTCGCCACGCCACACGACCTGGACCACGCCGCTCGCGTCCCGCAGGTCGATGAACACCACGCCGCCGTGATCCCGGCGCCGCGCCACCCAGCCGGCCAGCACCACGCGCTCTCCCGCGTGCGACGCCCGCAGCGTCCCCGCCTCATGGGTGCGGATCATCGCGCTCTTTCCCCTTTTCTTCTCTTTCGTCAGATCTTTTCACCGAACGGACCGCGGTGCGTGCTGCCGGCCGGAGCCGTGTTACTCACAGCCCCCGGGTGGGGCCCGACCCTGGCGCCGTGTTGGCCTGCGGGGACGCCGTTTCTCCCCGGGCGGCCTCCACCTCCCCGGACCCCTCTGGCAGTCCTCCGGCACGGGCACCTGCCTCCCGTTCCCCCTGGCCCCCCGGCTGGAGGCCGGCCAGGAACGGATTCGTACGGCGCTCGGCGCCAATCGTGGTCTGCGGCCCGTGCCCGGACAAGACCACAGTCTCGTCCGGCAGGGTCAGGCACACCCGGGCCAGGCTGCGCAGGATGGTCGGGTAGTCTCCGCCGGGCAGGTCGGTACGCCCGATCGACCCGGCGAACAGCAAGTCACCGGAAAACAACACGCCCCCGGAACGGTCTACTTTGCTTTTGCCGCCAGCCGCAGTCGGTTCTTCCGGGGCGGCGTCGAGTGGCAGCCGGAATGTCACCGAACCTTCGGTATGACCGGGCGCGTGATTGACGACGATCTCGAGTCCCACGAGACTCAGAGTCATCGCGTCGGCTAGTTCTTTCACATCATCCGGCTCGGTGAATTGCAGCCCGCCGAACAGTTCCTGGCCTATCCCGAGCGAGAAACCCTTGGCCGGATCGCTGAGCAATGCGCGGTCGGCGGGATGGATATAGGCGGGTATGCCCCGAGCGCCGCAGACCGGTGCGACCGACCACACGTGGTCGATATGACCGTGCGTGAGCAGGACCGCGGCCGGCCTCAGCCGGTGCTCGGCGAGGACCTCCTCGATCCCGCGCTCGGCGTCCTGGCCCGGATCGATGATGACGCACTGCTCGCCGGGAGCGGTCGCGACGATATAGCAGTTCGCGGCGAACGCCCCGGCTGGGAACCCTGCGACGAGCACAACCGTCCTTTCTCACGGTACGGTGTTTCAGGTTACCGAGGTGGCCCGCATGGCGGCGAACCGATAACGAAGGGTACCGGTCCCGGCATCTGGAAGGTACGATTCGCGAGCGATCGCGAATTATGCGGGGGTTCCGGGGAAGCCACGGGGTTCTCCCCGAGCCAGCACCGGCCATGTTTCGCGATCAGGGTATACGGGTTCGTGGCCTGCCTCCCGTGAATACCAGCAGCCAGGTAACGAACAGGCCAAGGAGGACACGACCGGTGGCGGGTAAGAACGAACGCCAGCGTAGGCAAGCCAGGGAGAAGTACCGCCGCCAGCAGGAGTTGCGGGTGGCCAGACAGCGCCAGACCCGTAAGCGATGGCTGACCGGGATCAGCGCGGTCGTGGCCGCCGGGCTGATCGCCGCGCTGCTGGTCGTTTTCCTCCCTGGCGGTAGCGGCAAGAAGGCGTCGGCGTCGGCCAGCCATTCAGCGTCGGCCTCGGCCTCCGCGTCCGCCACGGCGTCGGCTGCCACCGTGGCCGAGCCCGCGCATCACTGCACCTACACCAAGGCCACCCCGGTCGCGAAGAAGGTGAGCTTCCCGCCGGCCACCCCGGACTACACCGCCGGCTATACCGCGACGATCAACACCAACCTGGGCCCGATCTCCCTCAACCTGCTCAACAGCAAGGCCACCTGCACGGTCAACTCATTCGTCCACCTGGCCGAAGCGGGCTACTTCAACAACACCCAGTGCCACCGGATAGTGACAAGCGGCATCTACGTGCTGCAGTGCGGGGATCCCTACGCGACCGCCACCACGAAGCTGACCTGCAGCTCGACCGGTAAGATCGGCACCGGGACGCCCGGTTACGAGTTCGCCAGCGAAAACCTCACCAAAGCCACCTATCCGGCCGGAACGGTCGCGATGGCCAACGAGGGAACCGCGGATACCAACGGCAGCCAGTTCTTCATCGTGTACAAGGACAGCACTTCGGGACTCGGCCCTTCCTATACACCATTCGCGACAATTTCTTCCGGACTAGGTATCGTCCAGAATGTGGCAAAGGACGGGTACGCGTGCCAGTACATCGTGTCGGGTCAATCCGAGGGCGGCGCCCCGAAGGAAAAGGTCATCGTTGACAGCGTGACGATCAAGAAGACCTGACACGAGGCAAGACGACGCGGGAGGTTCGCCGTGAGCACCGCCTACCATCCGTGGGGCCGGGTCGACCCCGACGGGACGGTCTATGTCCGTACCGCCGATGGCGAGCGGGTGATCGGCTCCTGGCAGGCAGGCAGCCCGGAGGAGGCCCTGGCCTTCTACCAGCGTAAGTACGAGGCGCTTGAGACCGAGGTGGTCCTGCTCGAGCAGCGGATCAGCGCCACCGACATGGCGCCCGCCCAGGCCGCGGCGACCGTCCAGCGCCTGATCAACAGCATCAGCGAGGCCAACGCGCTCGGCGACCTGGACGGCCTGAGGACCCGCCTCGAGCGGCTCACCGAGGATGTCGGCCACCGCCGCGAGGAGGCCAAGGCGGCCCGTGAGCAGGCACGGGTACAGGCCAAGCAGATCAAGGAACGGATCGTCGCTGAGGCGGAGCAGATCGCCGCCGAGGCCACCCACTGGAAGAGCAGCGGCGAGCGGATGCGCGAGCTGCTCGAGGAGTGGAAGGCGGCCCCGCATGCCGACCGGGCGACCGAGGCCGTGCTGTGGAAGCGGTTGTCCGCGGCCAGAAACGCGTTCACCAAACGGCGAAAGGCGTTCTTTGCCACCCTGGAAGCCGAGCGGGAGGACGTCCGAGCCCGCAAGGAGGCCCTGTGCGCCGAGGCCGAGGCGCTGTCCGGGTCGACCGACTGGGGCTCGACCACCAGCGCGTTCCGCGAGCTGATGCGGAAGTGGAAGGCGGCCGGGCGGGCGGACCGGGAGGCCGAGACCGAGCTGTGGAAGCGCTTCCGGGCCGCGCAGGACAAGTTCTTCACCGCCCGGACCGAGGTGTTCTCGGCCAAGGACGCGGCGCTGCGCGAGCACGCCGAGGCCAAGCAGCAGCTGCTTGACCAGGCTCAGGCTCTCCTGCCGGTGACAGATATCCGCGCCGCCCGGGCCGCGCTGCGCGGCATTCAGGAGCGCTGGGAGCAGATAGGCGCCGTGCCGCGGGACTCACGCGAGCATCTGGAGTCGGGGCTGCGGCGGGTCGAGGAGGCGGTGCGCAAGGCCGAAGAGGCCCAGTGGCGTCGGTCCAACCCCGAGGCGCTGGCGCGGGCCGAGGACACCGTAGCCCAGCTACGCGCGACCATCGCCCAGCTGGAAGAACATCTGGCCAAGGCGCGCGAGCAGGGTGACACCCGGGGCGTGCGCAGCGCGGAGGAGGCTCTGACCGCCCGTCGCGCCTGGCTGGAAGAAGCAGAGCACACGCTCGCCGAATTCTCCAGCTAGCTGTGTTGGCCCCGGGGGGGGACCCCCCGGAACCCCCCACTCCAAGGGGATTTTGATCCCCCTGGAACCCCCTATTGGGGGAAGCCGTTCCCCCAAACCCCTCGGGGGCCCCCAGGGGGGCCCATCGGCTAGGCGTCAGCTGGTGACCCGGGCGACGTCGTAGACGCCGTCGATGGCGCGGACGGCGCGTAGCACGTGGCCTAGGTGCTTGGGATCGCCCATCTCGAACGTGAAACGACTGACCGCCACCCGGTCCCGGCTGGTCGTGACCGTGGCGGACAGGATGTTGACGTGCTGGTCAGACAGCACCCGGGTCACGTCGGAGAGCAGCCGGGTCCGGTCGAGCGCCTCCACCTGGATGGCGACCAGGAACACCGAGCCTTCGGTCGGGGCCCAGTGCACATCGACCATCCGCTCCCGCTGGGTGTCGCTCAGGTGCGCCAGATTGACGCAGTCGGTGCGGTGCACGGACACGCCGTGGCCGTGGGTGACGAAGCCGCTGATCTGGTCGCCGGGCACCGGGGTACAGCACCGGGACAGGCGGACCCACACGTCCGGCGCGCCGGTGACCTCGACCCCGGAGTCTGACGGGACCCTGGGCTTGGGAGCCTTGGTCGGCAGCGTGGTCTCGGCCAGGTCTTCCTGCGCGCCCGCCAGCCCGCCGACCGACCTGACCAGCTTCTCGACCACCGACTGGGCGCTCACCCGGCCCTCGCCGACCGCCGCGTACAGCCCGGAGACATCGGGGTAGCGCAGGTCGCGGGCCAGGGTGAGTAGGTTGTCGGCGGTCGCGAGGCGCTGCAGCGGCAGACCCTGCTTGCGCATGGCCCGGGCAATCTGGTCCTTGCCCGCGTCGACAGCGGCCTCCCGGCGCTCCTTGGAGAACCACTGCCGGATCTTGTTGCGCGCCCGCGGGCTCTGTACGAACTTGAGCCAGTCTCGGCTCGGCCCCGTCTCCGGCGCCTTCGAGGTGAAGATCTCCACCGTGTCGCCGTTGTCGAGAGTGGACTCCAGCGCCACCAGCCGCCCGTTGACCCGCGCGCCGACCGTCCTATGCCCTACCTCGGTGTGGATGGCGTAGGCGAAGTCCACCGGGGTCGAGCCCTGCGGCAGCGGGATCACGTCGCCGCGCGGGGTGAACACGTAGACCTCAGTGGTGGCCAGGTCGAAGCGGAGCGAGTCGAGGAACTCGGCAGGGTCCTCGGTCTCCCGCTGCCAGTCGACCAGTTGGCGCAGCCACGCCATCTCCTGCGTGTCGTCCTTGCCGTCCTTGGACCCGCTGCCGAAGACCGCCTCTTCCTTGTACTTCCAGTGCGCGGCGACCCCGTACTCTGCCCTCTGGTGCATCCTCCGGGTGCGGATCTGCAGCTCGACCGGCTTGCCACCGGGGCCGATGACCGTGGTGTGCAGCGACTGGTACATGTTGAACTTCGGCATCGCGATGTAGTCCTTGAACCGCCCGGGGACGGGGTTCCACCGCCCATGGATGATTCCGAGGGCCGCGTAGCAGTCGCGCACGGTATCGACGAGGACCCGGATGCCCACCAGGTCGTAGATCTCGTCGAAGCCGACGTTCCTGGCGATCATCTTCTGGTAGATCGAGTAGTAGTGCTTGGGGCGGCCGGTGACCGTCCGGTTGATCTTGGCCTCGCGCAGATCGGCTTCGACGTCCTGGATCACTTCCTGCAGGAACGCCTCGCGCCGCGGCGCCCGGCTGGATACCAGGCGCGCGATCTCGTCGAACCGCTTCGGGTAGAGCGTCTGGAAGGCGAGGTCCTCCAGCTCCCACTTCACCTTGTTCATGCCGAGCCGGTGGGCCAGCGGGGCGTAGATCTCCAGGACCTCCCGCGACTTGCGTTCCTGCTTCTCCCGATTCAGGTATCGCAACGTCCGCATGTTATGCAGCCGGTCCGCGAGCTTGATGACCAGCACGCGGATGTCACGGGACATCGCGACTACCATCTTGCGGACGGTCTCGGCCTCGGCGGATTCGCCGTACTTGACCTTATCCAGCTTGGTGACGCCGTCCACCAGCGCGGCGATGTCCTCGCCGAACTCGCCGCGCAATTCGGTCAGCGTGTACGGGGTGTCTTCCACCGTGTCGTGCAGCAGCGCGGCGCAGATGGTCTCGGTGTTCATGCCGAGCTCGGCGAGGATGGTCGCCACGGCCAGGGGATGGGTGATGTACGGGTCGCCGCTCAGCCGCTTCTGATCCCGGTGCCAGTAAGCGGCCGTGTCGTAAGCGCGCTCGATCAGCCGGATGTCGGCCTTCGGGTGTGTCGCGCGCACGGTCTTGATGAGCGGCTCAAGTACGGGGTTGAGCGTCGTCCCGCGCTGGGCGCCCAGCCGGGCCAGCCGGCGCCGGACCCCGACGCCGGACGCCGCGACGTCCGCGGCCTGGCCCTGGACCGCGGCGACCGCGGCCCGGGCCCGGCTCGTCCTGGCCTGACCGCTCCCTGGTCGGTCACTGCCGGATGTTGCGCTCCCAGCTCCTCCCGCCGGGGGGTTCTGGGTTTGCTCGGTCTCGTCAGCGGCAGGGTGCTCCGGGATCTGCGCCGCGCCGTCGGCCGCGCGGCGGCCGGGCACGCCCGCTGCCCCTGCCTCGGCCTGTTCCGCATCGGTTACGGGATCGGTTCCCCGCGGCGCGTCCACCCGGGCAGCGTCGGCAGCCCTCGTGCCGGTCGTTATGACATCACCGGCCACAGGTGCTCCTCACATCTGCCAAGCCACCATTCTACTTAGATGCGTTAAACGCCAGATCACATGCGTGAGATTCCCGCCGGGAGTTTTGCCGGGCCTTATGGGGCCCAGCCGATGGTCATGAGGTAAATGCCGAACCAGGTGGACGCGGCGGCGAGGATGGCGATCAGGGGAATCGGGACCCAGATGCTGGCCCGGGCCAGGAGGCGGGCCAGCGGAAGGCCGAGCAGCATGGCGGGCAGCAGGAAGCGGGGCTTGGAGCCCAGGTAATACGGCCCAGGAGCGAGGGCCAGTACGACGACTACCAGCGTGTAGACGTGCAGGTACACGGGAATGCGCTCGGTCAGGCTGCAGGCGGTGAGCGTGACGGCGGCCGCGATCACCAGCAGGGTCAGCGCGACAGGGGCGGTTGGCCCGGAGATGATGGCGCTCTTGGCGGCCAGGATGATGCCCTTGCCGAAGTCGAAGCTGTTGTGCGCGTTCTTCTCGACCCAGACAAATCCGGCCAGATGGTGCGTGGCCCAGGCCGAGTAGCCCCAGTAGCCGAGCAGGCCGAGCGGGGCGGCCAGCGCGGCCGCCACCGGACGCCACCATGCCCTGACCGGCTCGCGGGCCCGTACCGCCCGGATCACCGGGGGCAGCGCGGCGACCACGACGGCGGCGACCAGCGCCATGGCGGTGCTGCGTACGGTGCCGGCCAGGATGGTCAGGCCCGCGGCGATCAGCCAGCGCCGCTCCACCAGGGCGACCAGTGACCAGACGGCCAGGGCGCAGAACAGGGCTTCGGAGTAGAGCATGGTCCACACGAGCGAGCCGGGCGCGACCGCCCACAGTGCGACCATGAGCAGGCTGATCCGCCGGTCACCGGTCAGCGCCAGGCCCAGCCGGGTCAGCCCCCACGCAGCGGCCAGGCCGGCGGCGACCGTGACGGTGAGGGCGGCCCGGTCGGCGCCGACTCCGGGTATCCAGGAAAGGGTGTCGATGGCCCCGGGATAGCCGGGGAACCAGGCGAATATGACGTCATGGCGCAAGTCGCCCGGCACGTAGGAATAGCCCCGGGCGGCGATGTTCAGGTAACGGACGCTGTCCCAGGACGCGATCAGGTGCCACAGCGAATAGTGCAGGGTCTGAAACTTCCCGCGCGGCAGCAGGAACGCCGAGACGCCCAGGGCTAGGACCCGGATGGCCGCGAAGATCGCGATTCCGGTCAGGGGCAGCGGGAACCGCGGGCTGGTTCCGACCTCCCTCGCGGCCGCGGGAACCGGCGGAGCCGGCTCCGCGGCGGGATCGATGTAGGCAGGCCCCGGGCGTGACATTGGTGCGTGTCCCTCCGATCAGGGTGACACTATATCCGTCACAGCCGAGGTCTAGACGGTGATCAGGGCGGTGACCGGGAGGTCGGCGAGCTTGGCCCGGCCCTGCAGGAAGGACAGCTCGAGCAGTACGGCGATGCCCGCCACCCGGGCGCCCGTGCGCTGCACCAGGTCGGCCGTGGCGCGGGCGGTGCCGCCGGTGGCCAGAACGTCGTCGATGACCAGGACGCGATCGCCGGGGTCGAACGCGTCGGTCAGCACCTCGATCGTGGCGGTGCCGTACTCGAGCTGGTAATCCTGCGCGAAGGTGGCGCCGGGCAGCTTGCCCTTCTTCCTGATCGGGACGAATCCCGCGCCGAGCCGGGCCGCTACGGGGGCGGCCAGGATGAAGCCGCGCGCCTCGATGCCCGCCACCTTCTCGACGGGTCCGTACGTCTCGGCCAGGACGTCGATGACCATGCGGAACGCCTCGCCGTCGGCCAGCAGCGGGGTGATGTCCTTGAACACCACACCGGGCTGCGGGTAGTCCGGCACGTCACGTATCCGGGCCCTGATGAGGCGGGTCAGCGCGCGTTCCCCGGCGGGGGCCTCCGCCTGGTCAGCCATGCTCAGCGCCGTTTCTTCTTGCCCGCCGGGCGATGCCGGGTGGAGCTGCCGCTCCGCCGTGGCTGCTGCCGCGGGCCGGGACGGGCGGTGCCCGGCGTGCCGCGGGCCGCCGGAACCCGCGACGCGGTGGTGGTCAGCGCGCCCGCGGGCGATGCGGTGTCGTCGGCGTACTCGGTGTCGGTGTCGGCCTCATCCGCCTCGTCGTCGGGGAGCGGCACCTGCGCGGTCGCGGCAGCGGCCCGGCCGCCGGCTGGTGCCTTGGCGGCGGCGCGCTTGGCCGCCCGGCCGCCGGCCGCGCGTACGCTCACCCGCTTGGCCAGCGCCTGGTACTGCGGCTCCCGTTCCTTCAGGTCGGCGAGCACCGGGGTGGCGATGAAGATCGAGGAGTAGGTGCCGGACAGCATGCCGACGAACAGCACCAGCGCCAGGTCCTTCAGCTCGCCGGCACCCAGCAGGCCGCCGCCGACGAACAGGATCGCGGCCACCGGCAGCAGCGCGATCACTGACGTGTTGATCGACCTGACCAGAGTCTGGTTCAGGGCCAGGTTCGCGGCCTCGCTGTAGGTGCTCCTGGCCCCGCCGAGCAGGCCGGCGGTATTCTCCCGGACCTTGTCGAAGACCACCACGGTGTCGTACAGCGAATAGCCGAGGATGGTCAGCAGCCCGATGACGGTCGCGGGGCTGACCTGGAGTCCGGTCAGCGCGTACACGCCGGTGGCGATGACCAGGTCGTGGATCAGCGCCACGAACGCCGCTACCGCCATCTTCCACTCGAAGGCGATCGACAGATACAGCACGATCACGATCAGGAACGTGATCAGGGCCTGAACCGCTTTGGTGGTGATCTGGCTGCCCCAGCTCGCGCCGACGAACGAGGTACTCATGTTCTTGGCGCCCAGCTGGCTGGTCAGCGCGTTCTCGACCTGGATGGTCTGCTGGCTGGTCAGGGACTTGGTCTGGACCCGCCAGGACTCGTTGCCCAGCTTGCCGGTCAGCTGCTGGACGACTGCACCGCTGACGCCAGTGTGCGCGACCGCGTCGGAGACCTGGGTTTGCGTCGCCGAGGGCGCGGAGAACTGGAACACCGCGCCGCCCTTGAAGTCCACGCTGAAGTCCAGGCCGCGGACCAGCAGCGCCACGATGCTGACGATCAGGATGATCCCGGAGATCGTGTACCACCTGCGCTGGCGGCCGACGAAGTCATAGGACACCTCGCCGCGGTAGAGCTTGCCGCCGAGCTGGCCGAGCCTCGACATTACACCTCCCCGGTGGTGTTGCGGGTCACAGTGTCAGCCTGGGGGGACGACTGCGCTCCTCCCCGGGGGGACTCCATCCCCCCGGCCGCCCCTGGCGGACCCCCCCGCGAGGGCATCCGGGTCGCGGCCTCCGGCCTGCGCCTGACCGGAGCGCGCCGGGCCGAGGATCGCCACGGGGCACGGGCGCCCAGCCGGGCGGGGTCAAGACCCGACAGCGGGTGGCCGTCGCCGTAGAACTTGGTCTGGGCCAGCAGGGTGACCATCGGCTTGGTGAACAGGAACACGACGATGACGTCGATGATCGTGGTCAGACCGAGGGTGTACGCGAAGCCCTTGACCTCGCCGATGGAGAAGTAGTAGAGGAGCACCGCAGCGAGGAACGACACGGTGTCGGACACCAGGATGGTGCGCCGGGCCCGCGTCCAGCCTGCCTCGACGGCCGGCCGCAGCTGTTTGCCCTCTCGGACTTCGTCCCGCAGCCGCTCGAAGAACACGACGAACGAGTCGGCGGTGATGCCGATGGCCACGATCAGGCCCGCGATCCCGGACAGCTCGAGGGCGAAGTTCTGGTACTTGGTGAGCAGGATGACCGACAGCAGAGCCAGCGTGCCGGCGACCGCCAGGCTGGAGACCGACACCAGGCCGAGGCCCCGGTAGTACAGGAACGAGTAGGCCACCACGAGGGTCAGCCCGATCGCGGCGGCGATCAGGCCGCCGACCAGCTGGGCGCGGCCGAGGGTCGGCGACACCGTATCCGCGGTGAGGATCTTGAAGGTCAGCGGCAGCGCCCCGTACTTCAGCACGTTCGCCAGCTGCGTGGCCTCCGCCTGGGTGAAATTACCGGTGATCTGGGAGTTGCCGCCGGGGATGGGAGAAATGACCTCCGGCGCCGTAACGACGTTTCCGTCGAGCACGATCGCGATGGTGTCGAGCCAGAAGTCGCTGGTGGCTGCGTCGTCGCCGCCCGCGCTGTAATACTGGTCGTACAGCTTCGACGTCAGGGTGCTGTAAGCGCTGGCGCCCCCGCTCTTGAGGCTCAGCAGGACTTCCCACTGGTTGCTGGTGGTGGACAGGTCGGCCGTGGCGGTGGCGATCTGCGTGCCCGGGATCTTCGCCACGTCCAGCGCGTATTTGTTGCCCTGGCTGTCGCACGAGACGATCTGCACGTTCGCGTTGTCGTAGTCCTCGGAGCTGGTGTACCCCGCCTGCTGCTTCCACTTCGTCGTGTCACCCGGCGTGCACTGCACCTTGTTGAACAGGGCGAGCGTCTGCTTGTTCACCAGGCTCGCGTCGCCGAGGGTAGTCGCGCTCGTGGACGTCGGGCTCGGGCTCGGGCTGGAGGAGGCCGAAGACGACGCGGATGCCTTGGGCGAGGCCGTGCTGCTGGCCTTCGGGCTGGCGCTGGCCGCAGGCGAGGGCGTCGCCTTCGCGGTGGATTTCGCGCTGGCCGAGGGGCTCGCGCTCGCCGATGCGCTGGGCGTGGCGGACGCCGACGACGTACTGCTGGTGGTGGGGCTGTAGGGCTCGTAGAGCAGCGTCTCCCGGAAGTTCAGGAAGGCGGTCTCGCTGACCAGCTCCTCCGTCTGCGTAGTGGTCTTGCCCGGGACCGACACGTTGAGGATGTTGCTGCCCTGCGTCTGAACCTCGGCGCCGCTGTTACCCGTGGCGTTCACCCGGGACAGGATGATGGACTTGGCCTCGTTCATCTCATCGGCCGACGGGGTCCCGCCGCCCGGGGCGGTCGCCTGCATGCTCAGCTGGGTGCCGCTGGACAGGTCGAGCCCGAGGCCGACCTTGAAGTCCTTGTGCCACTGGGACGGGCTGAACAGGTTCCCGCCGACGATGGCCAAGAGCATGATCACGATCAGCGCCGCGAGCGCCGCGAGCGCCCGTCCCGGATGCGGGACGGTCTTCGTAGGGGCTGCCACTTCTCCGCCTGTCTTATTCCGCTCGTTCCCGGTAGACCCTCAGGCCGACCGACGGGTCAGAATACGTTGTCCTTGTCGGAGGTGGCCCGGCTGCCGTCGTTCGAATCGGCCAGGCCTTCCGCCGCGGACTCGGCGCTGTCGTGAGCATCGGAGGGCTCGGAGTCGTCCTCGGACACATCGTCGTCGGCGTACTCCTCGTCGTGCGCGTCCGCGACGGTCTCGGTCTCCTCGGGCTCGCCCGGGGAAACGACATCCATGACGGCGCGCCGCATCATACGGACGTCCACACCCGGCGCGACCTCGAGGATCACGTCGTCTCCGTCCACCGCGGAAACGGTGCCGTACATCCCGGCGGTGGTCCGGACCCGGGCACCGGGGGTGACAGTGCGCTGCTGCTGCTGGGCCTGCTGCTGACGGCGCCGCTGCGGCCGGATCATCAGGAAGTAGAAGCCGATAAAAACCAGCACGATCAAGAGCAGGAACGAATACGAACTGCTGCTTGACTTAGTCGAGGTCGCCGCGACGACCGCTGCGAAACTCCCCATGACCGGGGCATCCTTCCAGTTGGTTCTTCGTGCATGGTCGGGGCGAAGGCCAACGACCAACTGCCGAAGTTTAGCCGCGCTTTGACCGTGCACCAACAGGCTACGAGGTTTTGCCGACGATCGTGACCTCGGCGCGATCTTGCCGGCGGGGACTAGTCAAACAGAGTAGGCGATTCGGCCAGCGAGGGCGGGGGCGTGAGGCCCAGATGGGCCCAGCCGGCCGCGGTGGCCACCCGACCGCGCGGGGTCCGCGCCAGCAGCCCACACCGGACCAGGAAGGGCTCCGCCACCACCTCGACCGTCTCCGCCTCCTCGCCCAGCGCCACCGCCAGCGTGGACAGGCCGACCGGCCCGCCGCCGAACCGGCGGACCACCGCGTCCAGCACACCGCGGTCGAGCCGGTCCAGGCCATGGGAGTCCACCTCGTAGAGCTGGAGCGCGGTGCGGGCGATCTCCCGGGTCACCACGCCGTCGGCCCGCACCTCCGCGTAGTCGCGGACCCGGCGCAGGAGCCGGTTCGCGATCCGCGGCGTACCCCGCGACCGGGTGGAGAGCTCGGTCGCGCCCTCATCGGTGAGCGTTACCCCGAGCAACCCGGCGGACCTGCGGATGATGTGTTCGAGCTCCTCCGGCGCGTAGAAATCGAGGTGCGCGGTGAAGCCGAACCTGTCTCGCAGCGGGGCGGGCAGCAGCCCGGCTCGCGTGGTCGCCCCGACCAGGGTGAACGGCGCGATCTCCAGCGGGATGGCGGTCGCGCCGGGTCCCTTGCCGATCACCACGTCGACGCGGAAGTCCTCCATGGCCAGGTAGAGCATTTCCTCAGCGGGCCGGGCCAGGCGGTGGATCTCGTCGATGAAGACCACCTCGCCCTCGCTGAGCGTGGACAAGATCGCAGCCAGGTCACCGGACCGCTCGATCGCCGGGCCGCTGGTGATGCGCAGCGGCGCACCGAGCTCGGCGGCCACGATCATCGCGATCGTGGTCTTGCCCAGGCCGGGCGGGCCGGCTAGCAGCAGGTGGTCCGGTGGCCGTCCGCGCCGCAGGGCGCTCTGCAGGATAAGCGAAAGCTGCTCGCGCACCCGGGCCTGCCCGGTGAAGTCGATGAGCCGCTTGGGCCGCAGCGCGCTCTCGATGACGCGCTCGTCCGCGTCCTCGAGCTCCCCGCTCGCTGTGTTTGTCCGGCTCGCCTCCGCGCCGCGCCCACCTTCCCCCTTCACAGGCGCCTCCCTGCCTGCCCGGCCGCCGGTGGCGGCGGGCCCTCGTCGCTCGTTCCTCGCTCCTGAGTCCAGTCGGCGCCGACGCCCTTTGGCTCGCTCATCGCTTGCTGAGCTTGCGCAGCGCGGCTCGCAGCACGAGGGCGACGTCCACGGCCTGCGGGTCCTCGCCGTTCGCCGCCCCGATCGTGCCGTCCTCCTCCAGGGCCGTGATCGCCTGGTCGGCGTCACGAGCCGGCCAGCCCAGGTTCACCAGGCCGGACTGCACCTGGTCGCGCCACTGGGGCATCCGCTGCGGCCGGGCGCCGGGCAGGCCGCCCGTGGTGCCGCTTTCGCCGGGCGGACCGAGGCGGTCCCGCAACTCGAGCACGATCCGCTCGGCCCCCTTCTTGCCGATGCCTGGGACCATGGTCAGCGCGCCGAGGTCCTCGGTCGAGACGGCCCGGCGCAGCGCATCGGGCGTGTGCACCGCCAGCATGGCCAGGGCCAGCCGGGGACCAACGCCGCTGGCCGTCTGCAGCAATTCGAAGACGTTCCGCTCGTCATCGGAGCCGAAGCCGTACAGCGTCAGCGAATCTTCCCTGACCACCAGGGAGGTGGCCACCTGGGCGGGCTCGCCCGGCTTGAGCGTGGCCAGGGTGCCCGGAGTGCACTGCACCCGCATCCCGACCCCGCCGACCTCGATGACGGCGCCGTCGGGCGCAACCCCGGCGACCATGCCGCGTACGTGAGCGATCACGCGCTACCTCCTCATGCTGGCGGCCCCGGGCCGGGCGGGCCGACCCGGGATGGCGGGCCGCAGCCCGGTGCTCATGGGGTCACCGCCCCGCCAGACGTGACAGATGGCCAGCGCGAGAGCGTCGGCCGCGTCGGGAGGACGGGGCGGGTCGGAGATCCGCAGCAGCTTGGTGACCATGGTGGTGACCTGGTCCTTGCCGGCTCGTCCGTGCCCGGTCACGGCGGCCTTGACCTCGCTGGGGGTATGGGTGGCGACCGGTAGCCCGCGGCGGGCGGCACACACGATCGCGACCGCGCCAGCCTGAGCCGTGCCCATAACCGTCCGCACGTTCTGCTGGCTGAAGACACGCTCGACCGCCACCGAGTCAGGTTGGCATGTGTCCAGCCACTGCTCGATCTCGGTCTCGATGGCCAGCAGCCGCGTTGCGATGTCGTCGTCCGCTGAGGTCCTGATGACCCCGACCCGGACCAGGGTCAGCGCTCGGCCGGGCGCCCCGTCTACCACGCCGATGCCGCACCTGGTCAGCCCCGGGTCGACGCCGAGCACCCGGACGGGATGCCGCGCATAGGTCAGGCCCACGAGGTACTCCATCCGCGTGCGGCGGCCACGAACATCTGTTCGTCACGAACCTACCGGCCCGCGGCACCCTGGTCGCGCATCGGGGCGGCGTGTTGCGTAAATTGATGACCGGGGCCGGCCCCGCGGGCATCAGCCGAGCTTCTCCATGACCTCGTCGGAGACCGAGTAGTTGGCGTAGACGTCCTGCACGTCGTCGGAGTCCTCGAGCGCCTCGATCAGCCGGAACACCCGCTTGGCGTGCTCCTCGTCGAGGTCGATCTCGACACTGGGCAGGAACGCCACGTCCGCGGAGTCGTAGTCGATGCCCGCATCCTGCAGCGCCGCGCGGGTCGCGACCAGGTCGGCCGGCTCCGACACGACCTCGAACGACTCGCCTAGGTCGTTGACCTCCTCGGCCCCCGCGTCGAGGACGGCCGCGAGCACATCGTCCTCGGTCACGCCCTTCTTCTCGACGACGACGACCCCCTTGCGGTGGAACAGGTACGACACTGACCCGGGGTCGGCCATCGAGCCGCCGTTGCGGCTGAACGCGGTCCGCACGTCCGAGGCGGCCCGGTTCCGGTTGTCGGTCAGACACTCCACCAGCACCGCGACACCGCCGGGAGCGTAACCCTCGTACGTGATGGACTCGTACTGCGCACCGCCGGCCTCGGCCCCGCTGCCCCGGCGGACGGCGCGGTCGATGTTGTCGTTCGGGACCGAGTTCTTCTTCG
>Ga0187781_10002069_pt1 | contig 15343 bp, 24 predicted proteins | sample 0715_SJ02_MP02_2_FD_132447 | JGI IMG/M metagenome (GOLD analysis project Ga0187781, IMG submission 132447) | Tropical peat soil microbial communities from peatlands in Department of Meta, Colombia - 0715_SJ02_MP02_20_MG | ecosystem: Environmental > Terrestrial > Soil > Wetlands > Peat | place...
CCCGCGTGTCGAAACCGAGGCGGGAGAGCGACCGCAGCGTGTGGGACAGCGGCTCGTCTCGAGCCCGGGGCAGGACGAGGTCGATGTGCGGGATTCGGATGTGGTTCGGCCAGACGTGGATTTGTTTCATGCCCGAAGAGGCCAAGGGATGGCATATGAGCTAGACTCACGGAGTGGAAGGAGGCGCTTCGACGGGGGAGGGATGACCCGAGGGTGTCGCCTAGTGAACTCGGCGCAGGCCCTTGATCTGGTCGAAGTCCGAGTCGAACGAAAATATCGTTCGGTCGTTGGCGCGCACCATGGCTTCGACGGTCGCGCAGTCGGTCACCGAAAGCCGGCCGTCGTGGCCTAAGTGGCGTTCCATCGCCCGATCCAGAAGCTCGGCGTCGAGAAACACGATGGAACACGAATCGAGGAACACCTGGTAGAGCTGCTGCGCCGGTTTGCCGCCCCGGCGTGATCCTACGATGGTGAGAGCTTCTGACGCCGTAAGATCGAGAAGTTTGGCGCCCCTCTCCACCTGGTCCATCAGTTCTCTCGCCCGAACGTGCCACTGGTCCTTCGCGTCGGATATCGCCACCCAGTAGGACGAATCAACGAACACGGCCCGGCATCCCCTGGACGGCCTTCTTGCTGGCAACGGCGTCACCGCCGTGACTGATCATGCCGGCGATGTCCGCTATGGTGACGGGCCTCCGGATCTGGACCATAATCTCCTTGCCACGAAGACTCCACTGAACAAGATCCCCCTCCTGCGCCCCGAGAATCGCACGCACCGGTTTGGGGAGCACCGTGAGGTAGCCGTTGGAGATCTTCGTTTCACTAATGACTTCGCTCGACATAGTTACTACAATTACTTAGTAGATTGAACTACTTAATGTCGCTGTTCCCGCTGAGCTTCTTTCACGACTCGCCGGACGGTGAAGAACTTCCACGGCGGCACGCGCTGCGGAGATTCATATGAGGTCCTCCGGACTGACGGGTTCTCATCGCACGTGGAATGCTTGGGCCTCCCGTTTTGTGAAGGACAAGAGGATGAGCGACCCAGTAGGTGAACCCTGGCTGCGCCGGATTGACTGGGAACTTCGTCGTTTCCCCGACCTGCTCACGAGAGTGGGACATCCTATGCCCCTCCGGTCGCCCCGAGACGTCACCGCCGAATCCATCCGATCGCTGAGAGACCGCCTGCCGTGGGAGAGCACCACCTTCGCGCTGCATTTCCAGGTGCTCCGCCAATTCCTACGCTGGGGCCAGAACCCCATCGCCTCCGATCGTTCCCTTTGGCGACTGCCCTCGCGCGCCCCCTCCCATCGTCGTTGGCTCACGCGGGCGCAGCTCGTGCGACTCTATCGGAGCGCCCGGGGAGCGGAACGAGTGCTCATCGCCCTTGAGGGATTGAATGGCCTCCGCCGGGTCGAGGTCCTCCGACTTCGTGCGAAGGACATTCTCGGGACCGAGGGTTCTCTTCGGGTCCTGGGGAAAGGGCGTTACGGCGGAAAGTGGCGGAACATCCCGATGCAAGCGGAAGTCCGTCGCGTCCTGGAATCGTGGATTCAAGGGAAGAGCGCGGACGATAGGGTCGTCCCGTACTCGACGTCCGGGGCAGACGTCCTGCTTCAACGGGCGGCTCTACGCGCCGGGTTCCCGGGCCAGGGGATCCGGGTTTCCCATCACGACCTGCGACGGACGTTCGGTCGGTTGGCCAACGCCTCCGGGATGAACCTCGTCTCCCTGCAGGGTCTGTATGGACACGCCTCCCCGGAGCTCTCCGCGCACTACATCGGGCTGGACGTCGATGAACTGAGGAACGCCCTCGATCGTCTGGCGTCGTTTATCGGTCCGCTGGGGAAGCCATCGTTCGGCTATCGAACGAACTCCGCACCTTCGAGGTGATGGAAGGAAGGGTCTCCCGTGAGGAAGGGCACCCCTAGATGTTGGGCGGTCGCGTACCCCCAAGCGTCGATGTAGGAGCAGTCCCGCTTCTGGGATCGCATCGACTGACGGAACTCGGCCGCGGCGAAGGCAACCTCCGGGGGTACCGCCACCACCATCGAGACAATGCCCGCCGTGAGTTCCCGACATTCGGCCCGGTCGAGCCGGCGTAGCAAGGTAGAATAGACCTCGAGCAGATTCAAGGCGCTCGTCACGACGTCCTTACGTCGGAAGATGCGGACGTAACGGTCGTTGCCTTCCAAGAGCGCGACGAGAGCATAGCTGTCGGCGAAGACGTCAGGCAAGTTCCTCGCCTTCGTTGCTCAGCCGGGTGAACTCATCGGCCGTCAACCTACCCTTCAGTCGTCCCGCCATGGCGACGAACCTCGGGATTCGCTCCAGCTGGACGAGCAGTTCGTCCCCGGGGGCGAGCTTGAGGTCCCGAACCATCTCGCGGGGAATCGGAAGCCCGAGGGAGTTGCCCGTTCGCCGGACGACGAGCTTCGGCATCGAAAACTGTAATACGGTACGTATTACATCAAGCTATCCTGCTCGACGGACGGTGGAAGATGGTGACCCATCGTCGCGGCTCAGCTGGCTTTCCCAGATCCGCGTAGGCGCAACTCGGGCTGCAGCGAAGCTGCATGCCCTCGGCAGGGTTCACCTTCCACCGACCGGCAAGGTTTGATATATTGCATGCCGCATGCATATCTCGATATGGCTACGGCGATCAGCTCGGTTCGGGTTTCGCGCGAGACCCTCTCCGAGCTGGAGAGGTTCCAGCGCGCGCTGGGAAGCAAGTCGCTCGACGAAGCGATTCGAACGCTCCTCGTTACCAAACGGAAGGAGCTGATCGATCAGATCTACGGAAGCGCACGAGGGATGCGTGCGTTCCGGGAGTCGGACCGCCTTGACAGTGATCGTTGACTCCTACGCGTGGGTTGAGTTCCTGACGGCGGGACCCCGTGGGCCGAAGGTCCGGGAACGCCTCGAATCCCCCGGGGAATTGGTGACGCCGGACCTCGTGCTGGCGGAGGTGGCTCGGGTGTTCGCTTGGCAGGGCATGGACCGGGGCCGGATCGCCGGTCACCTCCGTTCCATCGGGGCGCTCAGCGCGATTCTGCCGGTGAACGTCGACGTCGCGCTCGAGACCGCGAAATCGGGCGAGGACCTGCGACAGCACGGCCGAGACACGAGCATGGGCCCACCCAGCTTTGCGGACGCGGTGATCCTGTCCTTCGCACGGTGCCTCGGCGGCAAGGTGCTCACGGCAGACCGGCACTTCGCGGGACTACCGGAAACCGACTGGATCGGGAACTAACCCTTCGTCGACGCCTTCTCGTCCGGTTCTCGATTGGGGTGCAACTGCGCTTGCACCTCCGTGCAAGCGATCGCTACTGGGTTGGGGTCGGGGGTGACCGCAGGATGAATTCGTTCCCGTCGGGGTCGGAGATCACCGAGAGGGTCGCGCTGAACCCCGGAGGATGGATCGTGTGGGGCTGCTCCACGACACGCCCGCCGCGGCGGGAGATCTCCGCGCAGGCCGACACTGGGTCATGGTGGGAGAACACGATCCCGGAGACGGTTCCGGGTTCGCGACCGCCTTCCTCGGGGTCGTAGACGTGCATCCGGAGCGTCACGTTCGTGCCGGGAAGGGCAAAGACGGCTCGCCCGACCTTGCCATCGAACTGAAGCGCCGTGAGCCCCAGCACCTCGCCGTAGAACTTCTGCGCCTGGTGAATGTCTCGGACGTGGACGGTCACCGCTTCCAACCCCTCAATCGTCGCGGTCATACGCGAGTTCCCAACTCCGGCCGTGCATCATTAGGATATGCTATCCCGGGTCGTTTCGTCTGCCTTCCCCTGACCCGGGGTGTGTTTAAGTAAGTGTGTTGATGTCAACACACCGATGTCCGTCAAGACCGTGACCCTCACGCAGGATGCGTACGACGCCCTTGCCTCGCTCAAGGGCGAGGGCGAGAGCTTCAGCGAGGTCGTTCGCCGACTCACGGGCTCTCGGACCCTGCTTTCGGCGTTTGCGGGCGCATGGAAGGGAGCCTCCGCTACCGAAATCGAGGGGGTTCGCAAGTTCCTGCGGGATTCGGACCGGCTCTCCCGCGCCAAGATCCGCCGAGTGCCGCGAGCGGGAGGACGCCGTGGTTAGCCTCGGCAGCTCCTTCCTGATCGACCTTCTCGCCGGCGAGCCCGGCGCGGTGTCCCGGGCGGCGGAACTCGACCGAAGCTCGGAACCGCGGTTCCTCACCGCTCCGGCCGCCTCCGTAGTGCTGATCGGGGCGTACCGGTTGGGAGGCTCTTACTTCGAGCGCACCCGAGCCCTCGTCGACGGCCTGCCGCTCCTCGCATTCGATCGCGCCGGCTATCACCAGGCCGGTCGGCTCGGCGCGGAACTGCTGAAGCGAGGGACACCTCTCGGGCAGGGAGACCTATTCGTGGCGGCCATATCGATGCGGTACGGGGAGCGTCTGCTCACCAACGACCGGGCGTTCTCAGGAGTGCCGGGACTCGCCGTCGAAACCTATTGAATCCGGACGGGCCGTCGACGGGGAGGCGGAACGGTGGGGGCCGCACCCAGTCCGCGGGTGTAATCGCGCGTGCACCGAACAACGGTCCAGACCGGGCAGCGGGGCGGCATCTTGCCCGGCTTTAGGGACGATGTCTCAGTAGCGCGCAAACTGGCGAGCCCCGTCTGCGAGCGCCGCCCCAAAGGCGGTGCGGCAACCGACAACTACTAGCTCTCCTTTCAGGGTAACCGATGGCAGCCGGATTCTGTTCGAGCTGCGGACGCCCCCTCCAGCCGGACTTTCGGCTCTGCCCGTTTTGCGGTGCGCCCCTCTATACCTCGGGCTTGGTTCCTGTACCGTCCGCCGTTAGCTCCCACCTCACCCGACGGGGAACCGCGGCGTTCATCGGTTTCTCGGTGCTGATCTTGGCCTTCTCCGTCTATATCGTGCTCGTGGACCACGACCTAACGGCGTTGCTGCTGGGGGTCATTATCGCGGCCCTCCCGTGGCTCTTCATGGGCCTCCTGCGCCGGCCGAGCGGGCCTCCCGCCTCGCGAACTCCATAGCGCCGACCGGCGTGGTAGGTGAGGCCGTGAGCGCTACCCGGATGCCGGTGCGAATGCGTCTATGAGGCGCGAAACGGGCTGTGGCCTAAGATCCTCGCACACCATCGGTCGTGCAACGTCGGATTCCAGCGGGGGCTGACCCCGCCGACCGTTGTACGAACTTCCCGGGGGAGGCTGTGGAGCAGAGTCCTTAACGCGGCCATCCACGTACACAGCCGCTGCCATGGGCAGCCCGGCGCAGAACGAATCGGACCGGACCCGTACCGGGCCGCGGACCTCTCGGGGAGAAAGGGGAGGTCCCCGCTGGATCCCCGCCATCATGGTCGGCTCAGTGGTTGTGATGCTACTGTTCGTAGCCGCTCTGGTGGAGTCTCCCACGAGTCCGCCGCCACCCCCGTGCGGGCTCGACTGCGGCATCCTCTTTTCATGGGGGACGCCGTTCAATGATACAGGGCCCCCACCTCCGGTCGGCTGTCCCAGTGCGATCACCGGCCACTACTGCTACAGCATCGAGATCGCCGGAGACGGTGGAGCTCTCCCGACCTCGGCCATGAACTTCTGGCTTCGGTCGTCCGTCGGGGTGCGCATCCCGTGGCCGGCGGGGTCCAACCCGGACGTGATCTGGCTGGTCGCTCCCTACGACGGATATCCGGTGGTGGCTCAGTTCGACACGATCACGTCCTCCTGGACGCTCTACGGTAACTTCACCGGCACCGTATCGGGCGGGTTCACCATCGTGGTGTTTACCGGAGGAACCGGCTCGGTGTACGGGCTCCAGGGCGATCAGCTAGTCTTCGAAGGAACCGACGGCTACTCGGCGACCGTGCCATCGAACTCCTTCCCGTAGAGTTCGTAGGTCGAGGCCGTGCCGTTGTCCGCCCACGACGAGGAGGTCGAGGCGCTCCATCACGCGGTGGACGCCGCCCCTCCAAATCGCCACAGGAACTCGGCTTCGAGGCGCGAGATCTCTCCGACCTGCCGGTCGAGGAGGCTCTGGTACGCCCCGATCCACTCGCGGGCGGCTCGGTAGAGGGGCCAGAGCAGCGCGAGCAACGGGAGGGCGACCACCGGGCCGTAGAACACCCACTGGGCGTTGTTGGCGGTGGGAGGGAGGAGCTGGTCGGCCATGTCGAACAGCCAACCCACGGCTCCGACGAACCCAAGAACGATCGGGACAAACGACCACTCGACTTCGCTCTTGGAGTGCGTCAACATCTTCTGGCTCCGCTGAACGACTTCGGTCCAGTTCGGAGGGCCCTCGTCGGTCGTCGTCCGGATGGCGGAGCTCGGTCCCACCGGCTCGGCACGAGACTCGCGGCGGCCGAGGGCCACCTCTCGGACCGCGAGAGCTACCAGAGTGAGGGGAGCCGCGAGGCCGAGTGGAACTACCCACCAGGGCAACGTCGTGTAGTACGAGACCGACGTGAGCGTCGTCGTCGTGACGGTGGTCGGGTAGTACGACCCCACGATGGGAGCGAGCGAGAAACTGACGAGGCTGACGATCAGAAACCCCCACGAATACCACGAGAAACGGCGGCTCCTTCGAGCGACCTGTTGGATTCGAGCTCCCGAATCGGAAAGGTGCCCACCGATACCGGCGAACGTGGGCGCATTCCGAAGCGTTGGGATGGAGGTTCCGCTCACGAAAACGAGACCGAGCTGGATATCCTTACGCCTTCCTCCTCCACGATACGTTTCGCGGACCGGGGGCGGGTAACGAGGGCGGGCCCGAACCCGCCCTAGCGACAGGGAATTTCGGATGCTGAAGCCGAAGGGTGGGTGACCGAGGCTGCATCACCCCCGGGCCGCGACCACTACCGCCGGTCCTTCCGTGGATGGAGTTTCCAAACCTTCCCGCCGGTGCCCGAAACTCGGGCCAGGCCGTTCTCGCTCTCCATCCGGTGAACCCACGTTGGACAGGGAATGTCGTACGGAAGTCCGATCTTTGTTTTCAGTTCCTTCCACGTCGCACCCTCTCGGTGCGACCGGAGGTACGAGCGGATCGAATCCCGGAACTCGACGTACCTCATGGGCGCTCTCCATCGCATGGGTTCCACGGTCCCTTAAGCGGAGGAGAGGGGTTCTGAAACGCTTCGCTCGGAAGGCGAGGGCACGGCGACATGCTGCCGCGAGCCCTCAAGTATCCTTCCCCGGTGGCGTCGCCGGATGCGGGTCGTCATCACCGGTGGGGCGGGGTTCATCGGGTCCAACCTGGTCCACTATTGGACCCGCCAGCACCCCGATGATGCCGTGACGGTCATCGATGCGCTCACGTACGCCGGACGGAGAGAGTCGCTCGCCGACCTCACCGGACGCCGCGGGTTCGAGTTACGCGTGGCGGACATCGCGGACGCGAACGCGATGCGGGACGCGGTCCGAGGGACGGACCTCCTGCTCAACCTGGCCGCCGAAACCCACAACGACCGGGCGATCGCCGACCCCTTGCCGTTCGCGAAGACCAACGTGCTCGGCACCATGGTCCTGCTCGAGGCGTGCCGCAAGGCCGATGTCCGCAGGGTTCACCACGTCTCGACCGACGAGGTGTACGGCTCGCTCGCTCTCGACGATCCTTCCCGCTTCACCGAGAGCACGCCGTATCACCCCCGGGGCCCGTACTCCGCGAGCAAAGCCGCCTCCGACCACCTGGTCCGAGCCTGGCACGAGACCTACGGGCTCGCCACGACCATCTCGAACTGCGGGAACAACTTCGGACCGTACCAGCACCCCGAGAAGTTGATCCCGCTCGCCATCACGCACCTGATTCGGGGAGAGCGCGTGCCGATCTACGGCGACGGGAAGAACGTCCGGGACTGGATCTACGTCGAAGACCACTGCTCGGCGCTCGACGTCATCGCCCACCGGGGCGTCCCGGGCGAGACGTACCTCGTCTCGGCCGAGAACGAGCTCTCGAACCGGGAGCTGGTGACGAAGTTGGCCGGCCTCTTCGGAAAGGGGTCGGAAGTGCTCCAATCGGTCGCCGACCGACCGGGGCACGACCGACGTTACGCGCTCGACCCCACCAAGCTGCGCACCCAGCTCGACTGGCAACCCCGATTCCGATTCGACGAGGCGCTCGAGCGGACCGCCCGGTGGTACCGCGAGAACCCGTCCTGGTGGGCCCCGATGGTTTCTGCGTCGGAGCGGCAGCCTCCATGACGCCGGAGAGGCTGCCCGGCTCCGGGGCGCACCACGTGAGCCCGATCGAACCCCCATCGATCCGGATCGTGGGCGCGAAGGCCATCCCCCGCACGTTCCACCAGGACCCTCGGGGATTCCTCGTGGAGACGCTCCGATCGGACGACGACGCGGTCGACGGGGCGAGGTTCCGGATGTCGTACACCTCGCTCACGCTGCCCGGCCAGTTCCGGGACGTCGACCGTTGGCATGTCCACAAGGTGCAGAGCGACCGGTTCGTGGTCGTGCTGGGCGAAATGACCCTCGCCCTCTTCGACGCGCGGCCCGGCTCCGCGACCTACGGGTGGCTCGACGTCGTGCGGATGACCGGCGCCCCGCACGACGCGCTGGCCTGCTCCGCGCCTCGGGAGCTAACTACCCACCTCGTCCCGATTCCCCCGGGCGTGCTCCACTGTATCGGGAACCTCGATTCGGAACCGTTCCTGCTCCAGAACTTCCCGACCGAACTCTACTCGTCGTCGGACGAGGGACGCATCCCGTTCGCCTCCGTGCCGGTCCCGTCGCTGGGTCGGCCCTTCGCGTGGGACCTCATCGTCCCACGGCCGCCGAAGGGCCCGTAGGAGGAGCCATGGCCGAAGTCCTCGTGCTGGGCGCCACGTCGCTCGTCGGCTCCCACTTCGTCCAGTCGGGTCGATTTGCGGTCACGGCCGCCGGTCGGACCCACCCGGCCGCCCTGGGCCTACGCGTTGAACGCTTCACGGAAGTGGACCTGCACCAACCCGAGGTGGTTCGAACCTCGGTGCGGTCCGCGCCCGAGACCGTCGTGGTGAACTTTGCCGCGAGGACCGATGTCGACCCCGTCGAGCGGGAGCGGTCCGATCCGGCGTCCCCGAGGGGGTCGGCCTGGGCCATCAATGCGCTGGCACCGGAATCGGTCGCTTCGGCGTGCCGAGATTCCGGCAAGTTCTTCGTCCAGGTCTCGACCGACTTCGTATTTGACGGGGTCGAGGGCCCCTACGACGAGCGGGCGGCGCGGTCGCCGTTCTCGGACCGGCTCAGCTGGTACGGCTGGACGAAGAGCGAAGGAGAACGGCTCGCGTCCCGGGCGGTATCCGAGATGGCGATCGTCCGGATCGCCTTCCCGTATCGGGCGGCCTTTTCGGGAAAGCTCGATTTCGCCCGGTGGATGCTCGAGAAGTACCGGCAGGGGTCGCTGCCCCCGTTGTATGCCAATCAACAGATCACCCCCACCTGGGTGCCGGACGTCACGGAAGCTCTCGAGGTGCTGATCCGCCGCCGACGGTCGGGGGTCTTCCACGTCGCCTCGCCGGACGTCACGAGCCCTCTCGAATTCGGGCGCGAGCTCATCGACCGGGTCGAAGGATCGACGCCCGCGCTCTCGGCCGGTACGCTCGAAGCCCCCCGTCCCGGTTCCGGCATCGCCCCCCGGCCGGTGCGCGGAGGTCTTCGGTCGCGACGCTGTGAGGAACTGGGGATCCGGCTCACGTCGTGGCGACGGGGGATCGAACGACTGGCGAAAGGCGAGGAGGGCAGCTCGTGAAGGGTCTCGTGCTCGCCGGTGGATTCGGCACCCGGCTACGCCCGCTCACGTTCACCGGTAATAAGCACATGATCCCGATCGCGAACGAGCCGATGCTGTTCTACGGGCTTCGGCACATGGCATCGGCCGGCATCTCCGAGGTCGGGCTCGTGGTGGGGCCTCTCCACGAAGGGATTCGGGAAGCGGTCGGCGACGGAAGCCCGTTCGGCCTTCACGTGACGTATATCCACCAGGGCGAACCGAAAGGTCTCGCCCATGCGGTGCTCTGCGCCCGGGAGTTCCTCGCCGACGAACCGTTCGTGATGTACCTGGGCGATAACCTCCTCCAGGAAGGGGTGCTTCCGTTCGTGAAGCGCTTCCAGGCGAGCCCCGTGGATGCGGTGATCGGCGTCATGAACGTGCCGAACCCGAGCAGCTATGGGGTCGTCGAGATGGACGGGGAACGCATCGTCTCGATCGCCGAGAAACCCGCCGAGCCGAAGAGCCACCTCGCGCTCATCGGGGTCTACCTGTTCTCCCCCGCGATCCACCCGGTCATCCGCGAGCTCACGCCGTCCCGCCGAGGCGAGCTCGAGATCACGGACGCGATCTGGGCGCTGCACCAGCTCGGAAAGTCGATCGCGGTCCGACGGGTCGACGGCTGGTGGAAGGATACCGGTAAGCCCGAGGACCTCCTCGAGGCGAACGACCTCGTGCTGCGGACCCTCCCCGACGATCGGTTCGTGATCGCGGGGACGATCGCCGAGGGAGCCCGGGTCACGGGGCGCGTGCGCCTCGGACCGGGCTCGACCATCGGCCCGGAGGCCCGCGTCGACGGGCCGGTCGTCATCGGCCGCGACGTGCGCATCGAGGGGAACGCTCGGGTCGGGCCGCTCACCGCCATCGGAGACCGCTGCCAAATCCATGGTGCGGCGGTCGAGCGGGCCGTGGTCATGGAAGGCACCGAGATCCGCGGCCCGGTGGAGCTCGCCGACAGCATCGTGGGTCGGAACGCTCGGATCCTCGTGGGGTCCGATGGCCCGGTCCGTCTTTCCTGCACGATGGGCGACTCGACCCAACTCCGTCTGTAGCTTTCCCGACCGGCCCCGGCGCGGCCCAGCGGTGTCCACCCGGGCTTGGGGCCGGGAGGCCCTCCTGCCGGGGCCGACGCCTAAGTCCATACCTCTCGGAGGGTCCCGGATTTTCGGTGGCCGGGGTTCATGTAGTCGGACACGACTCTTCGGGCATGGCCCGCATCAACGACCAGGAAGGGAGCAAGTTCGACGCGTCGGTTGAGATGGTCTGGAAGTATCTCCAGTCCCCCGAAGCCCACGGGAACGCCCATACGGGCGCCCGGAACCGCGCGATGAAGCCGCTCACCGACAGCTCGTTCGTCGTCTCGTGGGAACAGAACATGAACGGCACGTGGGTGAAGGTCGCGAATCGGATCAGCGTGTTTCCGCCGCTCGGTATGGTCGTCGAGGCGCTCGAGGGCCCGATGACGGGGTCGAAGATGTTCAACGTCTATACGCCGCACGGCAACAAGACGGAGGTCTCGGTGTTCGGCGACATGCAGGCGGCCGGGGTGCCGCCGGGACATCTTGAGCCGATGGTCCGCGAGTTCTGGGAGAAGGCGTACAACGAGGACAACGCCGGCATCCGGGAATTCACGAAACACCCGAAGTGACGCCTCCCGAGCGCCGGTGGGCGGCCGCCCGGTCGGCAAGCCCTTAACGAACCGCTTCTGTCGCTCCCGCGATGCCCCATCGGAGCTGGGACACCCCGCCCGACACGGACACAACGCCGGCTCAGATCGACCGGGACGCGCTCGCCGAGATCCATCTTTTGGACGGCGAGCGGATCCTGCGGGTTTGGAAGACGGCGCGCGGGTTCCTCGTGATGACCAACCTGAGGTGCACCGACATGATGCGCAAACCCCAGGTGTTCGCCCCGAGCGACTGGGAGGCCGGACCCAGCCTATTCTTCTACAACCTGGCTCCGCCCCGGGTGGAGCTCCACCGTTTCCTACGGCTGTCGGAGGAGCACGAGGGTCGGGCGGTGGCCCTGCGCTTCTACCTCCACGACCCCGAGGAGGTCGCCCGGGAGATCGAGGCCGCCCGGGAGGCCGGGCGAGCCGAATGGCTCCAGCGCCGCGCCCGGAACGAGGCGACGGTCCGCATGGCCCGTGAGCACTGGGCGACGGCGATGGCGGCCGCGGGTCGCGGTGGTCCACGACCGGTCATGCGCGTGCGATGTGGATACTGCGGGAACCTGATCGACGCAAGCGCGCTGCGCTGCCCGTTCTGCGGCGCGCCCCAGCGCGATTGACCAAGGCCCGAACCGGGGCTCGGTCCGCGGGCCTGAGGAATAACCTTAGCCAATTTCGCCGGGCGATTCACCGATCCGGGTCGGCCGAAGGGAACCCCCGACCTCCCCCTACAGCCACAACGCCATCAGGAGCTCGTCGACGGGGCGGCCCGACAGCATGACCTCGCCCCGAAGGCGGCCTTCCTCGGTGAAGCCGAGCTCCCGGTAGAGCGCGATCGCGCTTTCGTTCGTCGCGAACACTCCGAGCGTCACTTTGCGGATTCCCTCGGACCGGGCCCAATTCAGCATGTCCACCATCATCGCCTTACCGACGCCCTGGCCCCGGACCGGCTTACGGACCGAGATCCCGAGGCTCGCGGTGTGGGCGTTCTTCGCAAACCGACCGCGGTGGATGTCCGAGACGGCGACCACCTGTCGGTCCACGGTCGCGACGAGGAAGAGGGTCCGCCGGGGGTCCAGCGTCCGGAGCATGTCGTCCTCCTCGGCGATGGTCTTGTCGGTCTGCTCGACCATGATGTAGACCTGCTCCGCGGCGACATCGTTGACGTGCTCGAGGATCGCTTCGGCGTCCCGGGGTTCGGCCCTCCGGATCAAGGCCGACCGGCCGTCCCGGAGCGTGAGGTAGTGCGGGTGGAACAGGGTCATCGTGCGCGGGCCCAAAGGTGAGCCGACGGGCTTAAACTTCCGGTGGCCGGGCAGGCTCGAGGGGTTCGTGGCCGCGTGAGCCCCGGGTTCCGGCCACTAGCAGCCCCAGCTGCAGTCGGAACCGGAACAACTTCCGAGGACGGTGACCAGCGTTAGGTCCGGGTTGTACGACCCCGGAGCGAGAGGCAAGGTGAGGTTCATCGTGATCAGCAAGGCGGCATGGGCACCGACATAGGGACCCGACACCCCGGAGACACCCTTTCCTCCGTTGCAATACTGGGACGGGACAGACGAGTAGGAGTAGTTCACGTTGGTCTCGAGGTCGGCGACCTGCGCCGTACCGTTCGCCCCATTGTCGACCTCGAACGAGAAGTTGTAGAAGCCTCCGGGAGACAGGACGGCGTCGAGCGACGTGCAGTTGAACGCCGGGACGGTCTGGTTCGTGCACGGGCGGTCGTTGAACAACGGCCACCCCCAGTTGGCCTCGGATTGGCCGCTACCCACGGTATCGATCACACCGGGGAGCGTGCTCTCGAGGAGGACAACGGTCTTCGAAGGTGGGGGTGACGACGGCGATGAGGGCGACGGGGCGCTGAGGACGAGCCCGACCACGATGGCCACGACGAGTCCCACGAGCCCCGGGACGATCCACCAGCCCTCCGATCGGCCGCCGGCGCCGGACGCCATGGCAGGGTCGGGCATCGCCCTCCGGCCTATCTTGCCTTCGGACGGTGGCGAGTACACTACCGCGAAGGCCGGCCGGGATGCGTCCGCCCTGTCGGACCTTCTGCATCGACCGGGCGGGGAAAGAGCGATGTCTCCCCGGCCGTCTTCCTCCGGCGCCAGCAAGCTTCTACCACCGACGGAAGCGGAGGAGAGGAGAGTCTCAGGATGCGGTTCCACCGGGTCGACCCGGATTCAGAGTTGGACCGGCTTCGGCAATTCCTTCGGAGCTCGGACCCCCACGATTACCTTCTCGAGGATATCGCCGAATGGACCCGTTCGGGACGGCTTTGGGCGGGAACCGAACGCGGGAACTGGCTCGCGTTCGGGCGTCTGCACGACCTGGGCGAGGGAGAAGGGTGGGTCAGCGGATTTCGGGTGGCGGCTGCTCACCGTGGAAAGGGCCTCGGCGGCCAGCTCCTCACACAGGTCATCTCGGACGCCCGTTCCATCGGCGTGAGATCCCTCCGCGCGGCGATCGAAATCGAGAATGTCGGATCGAGCCGGCTGTTCACCCGGTCGGGTTTTCGGCCGGTCATCGAGCTGACCCTCCGGTGCGGACGGGCGACCCCGGGCTCGGGTCCCTCGCTCCAACGGGGGGATCCCGGGGTTCCCTGGTCGGGGCCGGTCGGTTGGCTTCCTCAAGCGACCGGGTACGTGGACCTTCTCCCGGGCGAGGACGGGGGTCGATTCGGTCGGTGGCGACCTTCGCTCGCCGAGCGGTGGGCGAACGAGGGGAAGCTCTACGTCGCCCGCGGGCTCGCCGCGGCGGTCCAGGTGGACTGGTGTAAAAGCCCGCGTACGCTCTGGGTGAATCCGCTCCAAGGAGACCCCGACCGGCTCGTGGGCGCCGTGGGCGCGCTCACCGAGGCGCTGGGGCACGAGCAGTGGCAGGCGTTCCTGCCCTCGACGAACGAGGCGCGGCACGAGTACGACCGCTTGGGTCTGTTCCCGCACCCGGAGTGGGGTGACCGGGTCCGCATCTTCGAGTGGAACGAGCCGCGCCCCGACCGCGCCCAAACGCCGCAGTAATCGAAGTTCCGAGCCGCTCGGGCCGGGATATAACCCCGGGGCCCATCTTGCCGGCAACGATGGTCGCGTCGTCGGCGACGGCCCCGGCCCGGCTCTTCTACGACCCCAGATGCGGACCGTGCACGATGTTCGCCCGGGTCAGCGAGTGGGCGAGCCGGTCACGCCTCCGGGCCGTGCCATACGATGGCCCGGAGGCAACCCGCGAGCTCGGGGACCTGGATGCCGATTTCCGGTTCGCCAACGCTCACCTGGTCGACGTCCGCGGGCGGCGCTCCGGTTCCGCGATCATGAGCCTGCTCGTCGGTCTAACGCTCGGGTCGACGGGGGAGCGGATCGTAATTCGGGTTCCTCGCATCGACCGGGGGCTCCGGTGGGTCTACGATCAGTTCTGGAACCTCCGGCGGACCCGCGGGTGCGCCTCGCCAGCTCGCCTCGCCGACGCGTGAGCACCGAGGCCCAGGCCGGTCCGGACCGGACGGGGGAGGGCCGAGGACCCGGATCGTCGTTGCGATTCAGGTCGCGCCCGTCGGCGGCTGGGCCGGTGGCGGTAGCGGGGGAGCTTCGGACGAGGACGCCGGCTCGGACGCCGGCGGCTCGGAGGCGGGCGGTTCGGGGGAGGGGGGCGGCGAGCTCGGCGCCTTCCACTCCTGCGGCGGAACGGAGCCGCTGCTCGAGGGGCTGGAGGACGGCCTCGCCCCGCCGCGGCGACGGAGCAGGACCAGCAGCAGGACGACCGCCACGACCACCACGAGGACGAGCAGGATCAGCCAGCCGACCGTGACGCCGCTACCGGCCCCCAGCTCGTAGTTGAGGGCCGAGGGGCTCGGGTTCACGTACAGCGCGGCGATCCCGTCGCAGGTGCCCGTCGGGAAGCAGGTGCCCCCGGTGAGCGAGCCCTTCGCGAGCAGCTCGATGACGATC
>Ga0187781_10002070_pt1 | contig 15338 bp, 17 predicted proteins | sample 0715_SJ02_MP02_2_FD_132447 | JGI IMG/M metagenome (GOLD analysis project Ga0187781, IMG submission 132447) | Tropical peat soil microbial communities from peatlands in Department of Meta, Colombia - 0715_SJ02_MP02_20_MG | ecosystem: Environmental > Terrestrial > Soil > Wetlands > Peat | place...
ACGAGCGGCTTGCCCGCGAGGACGAAGTCGAACCGATGGCTTGAGTCACTGAGCTCCTGAGCGGTTGATCCCGCGAAGTTGACAGCACAGGCCCCGCCCGGCGAACCTGGGCGGGGCCTGTGCCTATCCGCCGGGTAATGGGACCGCGGAGCCTTAAGGAGAAACGTGCCGATCGAACGAGTGGGAGTCATCGGGGCTGGCCAAATGGGTGCCGGCATTGCCGAAGTATCGGCCCGCGCCGGGGTTGACGTGCTCGTCTACGAGCCGACCGAGGCCCTCACCAATGCCGGGCGCAATCGGATCGTCAAATCCGTCGAGCGCGGTGTCAGTGCCGGAAAGATCACCGAACGCGAGCGCGACGCTGCGGTCGCCAAGCTGAAGTTCACAACCGATCTCGCCGAGCTGGCCGACCGGCAGCTGGTCATCGAGGCAGTGGTCGAGGACGAGGACGTCAAGACCGCGATCTTCGCCGAGCTGGATCGGGTGATCACCAACCCGGACGCCGTCCTGGCGTCCAACACGTCGAGCATTCCGATCATGAAGGTCGCTGCTGCCACCGCCAATCCGGGCCGGGTGTTGGGTCTGCACTTCTTCAACCCCGTTCCGGTGCTGCCCCTGGTGGAGTTGGTCAGCACGCTGGTCACCGACGAAGCCGCGGCCGCTCGCACCGAGGAGTTCGCCAGCGCGGTGCTGAAGAAGCAGGTTGTGCGGTGCTCGGATCGATCCGGCTTCGTGGTGAACGCATTGCTGGTGCCCTACCTGCTTTCCGCCATCCGGATGGTCGAGGCCGGCTTTGCCACCGTCGAAGATGTCGACAAGGCAGTTGTTGCCGGGCTGTCGCATCCGATGGGGCCGTTGCGGCTATCCGATCTGATCGGCCTGGACACCCTGAAGCTGATCGCCGATAAGCTGTACCAGGAATTCAAGGAGCCGCATTACGGCGCGCCGCCACTTTTGCTGCGGATGGTGGAGGCGGGTTTGCTGGGGAAGAAATCCGGCAAGGGGTTCTACTCTTACTGAGGTTCTACTGCGTCCGTCGACTCATGTCCGGCTACCGAGTTGCAATGGGCGCCAGGCCTTTCCGCCGTGCTGCCCGCTTCCAGCTACGGTTTTGTGCACGGGACGGGGCCTATTCGATAGGTGCATTGCTGGATTGAATGGGTTAAGGCTGTTCTGCGAAGAGTCGCAAGCTATCTACGACCTTTCTGCTGCGCCGATTTCTTCCGCCGGGGAATCAGCGAGGTCACTCAGTTCGCCCTGACCAAGTAATCGCCGGTTAGGCGGCTGGTTTTTCCATGGTGAACTGGCACACGTTGGTGTAGCCGTCGCGGAACAGCTCCCGGCAACCGGTCAGGTACTTCATGAAGGTGTTGTACTCGTCTTCGCCTTTCAACTCGATCGCCTCTTCCTTCTGCGCTTCCAGCCCCTTGGCCCAGGTGTCCAAGGTGCGCACGTAGTTGTGCCCGATCATGTGATGACGGGTGATGTCGAAGCCGGCCGCGGTCGCGTATTTGTCGACAACGGAAATTGTCGGTAACCGGCCGCCGGGGTAGATCTCCTTCCGGATGAAGCTGATGAACCGTATCAGCGACATCGTTCGCTTCAGCCCCATCTGCTGGCCTTCTTCTTCAGTGGGCACCACAATCGAGTGCAGCAGCATGACGCCATCGTCGGGCAGCACGTGGTAACACATCTTGAAAAAGTCGGCGTATCGCTCGAAAGTGCCTACGCCGTCGGCGAAGTGCTCGAACGCTCCCAGCGACACGATACGGTCGACCGGTTCGTCGAACTCCTCCCAGCCGTGCAGTCGCACATCCTTGATGCGCGGAGAGTTCATCTCGGCGAACTTCTCCTTGTTGTGCGCCAGCTGATTTTCGCTCAACGTCAACCCGATCACGTCGACGTCGTACTTCTCGATCGCCCGCCGCATGGTGGAACCCCAGCCACAGCCGATGTCGAGCAGCGTCATCCCGGGCTGCAGACCCAGCTTGCCCAGCGACAGATCGATTTTGGCTAACTGCGCCTCTTCCAGGGTCATGTTGTCGCGCTCGAAGTAGGCGCAACTGTAGGTCATCGACGGATCGAGCCACAGCTTGAAGAAGTCGTTAGACCGGTCGTAGTGCGACTGGATGTTGTCGACGTTCGGCGCTAGAGCCGCTTCACCTGCGTTGTCGCTCGTCATCATGGCGAACCTATACCCCTCGTCAGGCCGCGGCAATCACCCCGACGGCCAATAGCTGTGTTCAGTCTCCGGCGACCTGTTGGGACCGGATCTAGGCTTTATTCGGAGTCGCGGCGGGTACCAGACTGGTGCAAAGAGCTTTGAAGCCCTACAGGAGGTGAACGAAGCAACGCCATGGCGCAGTTGTCGACCGGAAATGGTTTTCCGGATGTGGTCGTCACCGGTATCGCGATGACGACCGCTCTGGCCACGGACGCGGACAGCACCTGGAAGAAGTTGCTGGACAAACAGAGCGGGATTCGTAAGCTCGATGATCTATTTGTCGAGGAGTTCGACCTACCGGTCCGCATCGGCGGACATCTGCTCGAGGATTTCGACCATGAACTGACCCGGGTGGAACTGCGCCGGTACCTGTTTCTGCAGAAGATGTCGACAAGGCTCGGCCGGCGGGTCTGGGCGAACGCCGGCTCGCCCGAGGTCGACACCAACCGGCTGATGGTTTCCATCGGCACAGGGATGGGCTCGACCGAGGAATGGATCACCGCCTACGACGACATCCGCGTACGCGGTATCAGGGCGATTTCGCCGTTCGGCGTGCAGAAGGCCATGCCCAACGCGGCGGCAGCGGCTGTCGGGCTGGAACATGGCGCCAAAGCGGGGATCACCACACCGGTGTCTGCCTGCGCGTCCGGCGCCGAGGCCATCGCGTATGCGTGGCGCAACATCGTGCTCGGTGAGGCCGACATCGCGATTTGCGGCGGCGTCGAGACCAGGATCGAGGCCGTTCCCATCGCGACCTTCGCTCAGCAGCACTTGCTCTCGACCAACAACGACGATCCGGCCGGCGCGTGCCGCCCGTTCGACAGGGACCGGGACGGCTTTGTGTTCGGCGAAGCGGGAGCGCTGATGGTCGTTGAGACCGAGGAGCATGCGAAGGCCCGCGGGGCCAACATCTTTGGTCGACTGATGGGTGCTGGCATCACCTCAGATGGCTACCACATCGTGGCGCCCGATCCCAACGGCGAACGCGCCGGCCACGCGATCGCCCGGGCGATTGAGCTTGCCGGGCTAAGTCCGCGCGACATCGACCACGTCAACGCGCACGCCACCGGCACCGCGGTCGGCGACCTGGCCGAGGCGAAGGCAGTCAACAAGGCGTTGGGCGCCCACCGGCCAGCGGTCTACGCGCCGAAGGCGGCGCTCGGCAATTCGATTGGCGCCGTTGGGGCGGTGGAGTCGATTCTGACCGTGTTGGCCCTGCGGGACGGCGTCATCCCGCCGACGTTGAACCTGCGCAACTTGGACCCGCAGGTCGATCTGGATGTGGTGACTGACGAGCCGCGCTCGGGTGACTACCGGTACGCGATCAACAACTCCTTCGGCTTCGGCGGCCATAACGTCGCCTTGGCCTTCGGGCGATACTGACACCGCTATCCCATCGTTATTGCTGGGCAGCCCCGCGCGGGTGAGCGTCAAGGTCGTCGAATTCTCTTGCCCTGCTTGCTTTCCGGTGAAGGAGATGCAACATCTCAGCGGCCTCACCGAGACAGGCCTTCGGCGACTCCGCGCCGTCCGACGGCGGATCAATCGCGAACGGCCACGCGCGGTCTGGTTGACGTTGGCAGCCCAGAAGCACGCGGCGACCGGGCTGCAGGCGGCCGGGGTGGTACAGTACCCGCTTGAATGTAAGGCCAAGGCCGGGTTCGCACATTGCTTTTACTGAGCGATACGGCAGCTGCCGGCCAGCACGCTTTAGCGGATTAGCGTGCTCGACGTCAGATCGACAATGTTAAGGGTGAGGTAGCTGCCGCAAATGTCAAACTTGACGCCGTTCTACACAGAGTCGCAATCGATCTACGACGTTTCAGACGAATTCTTCTCGTTATTCCTCGACCCCACCATGGCGTACACCTGCGCATACTTCGACGGCGATGATATGACCCTCGAAGAGGCGCAAAACGCCAAGTTCGATCTGGCGCTCGGCAAGCTCAACCTTGAGCCAGGGATGGCGTTGCTGGACATTGGCTGCGGTTGGGGCGGCGCGATGCAGCGAGCAATCGAGAAGTACGACGTCAACGTTATTGGCATCACACTCAGCCGCAACCAGTGCGAGTACAGCAAGGCCCGGCTGGCCAAGATCCCGACGGGACGCAATGTTGAGGTGCGGCTGCAAGGCTGGGAAGAGTTCGACGAAAAGGTCGACCGGATCGTCACCATCGGCGCCTTCGAAGCGTTCAAAGCCCAGCGGTACCCCGCTTTCTTCCACCGGGCATACGACATTCTTCCCGATGACGGCCGGATGTTATTGCACACGATACTGGCGCACACGCCGAAGTACTTCCGGGACAACGGCATCGCGGTGACGATCAGCGACCTGAAGTTCATGCGGTTCATCGGGAAAGAGATCTTCCCTGGCGGCGAGTTACCCGCCGTCGAAGACATTGTTGACTTGTCAGAGGCCACCAATTTCGCTGTGGAACGGATCCAGTTGCTCCGCCCGCACTACGCGCGCACGTTGGACATGTGGGCCGCCAATCTGCGGGCCAACCGCGAACGCGCCATCCTCATCCAGTCCGAGGAAGTCTACGACCGCTACATCCGGTACCTGACCGGCTGCGCAGACTTCTTCCGGCGAGGCATCACCAACGTCGGTCAGTTCACCCTGACCAAATAGCAGCAGGCTAGAAGGCGTGCAGCAGCGCGCCGATAGCCAGGCCTACCACTAGCAATGCGCCCGCTTGGCGCACGTGCACCCAGGCCAGCGCCGCGTACCACAGTGGCCAGACCGGGTATTTGGCCGGCGGCTCGTCGGGTGCCGGGCGACGGAAATACGCCCACACCTTGACAAGTCGGGGCAGCGCCGCGACGACAAGCAACGCCGGCCACGGCATCGCTTTGGCCAGCACTGCCGCCGCAATCAGCAGGTAGAACCCGACCATCATGCTTAGCGTCACCGCGCGGGCACGGGCTTCCCCGAAGATCACCGGCAGCGTGCGGATGCCAAGGGGCTCGTCGTAGGGGATCTTGTCGATGTGCTTGCCCATCAGGACCGTCGTACACAGCAGCCCGTAGGGCAGCGACGCCAGCAGGACATCCCAGCCGACGTTGCCGACCGCTGAGTAGTACGTTCCGCACACCATCAGCGGACCCCAGACCACCAGCACGTCCGGCTCGCCGAGACCGCGCTTTTTGAGTCGTATCGGCGGCGCGGTGTAGGCGACGCTGAGCACGAAGCCCGACAATGCGAAGGCCACCACGGGCCAGCCGCGCGCCCACGTCAGCACGATCAGGATTGCCAGGTCGGCGATGTTCACCGCGGCGATCGCGATCAGCAAGGTGCGGCGGCTGACCAGCCCCGAGAGCACCGGGTGCGGGGCGTAGAGGGCGCGCGGGTAACTGGAGCTGTCGGTGCCGGTCTGGGTGTCGAAAAGGTCGTTCATCAAGTTATTGGCGGTGTGCGCCAACAGGATTCCGGCGATTGCGAGAACGAGCCAGCGCCAATCGAATCCCGGCTGGCCGATCGCCAACAGCGCCGCGACCAGGCCGGCGAACAGGGTCATCGGCAACACCGCGGCGCGGGTGACGACAATCCAGCGGGTGACCAGGTCGACCGGCCCGTCCGGCGGCGGATTAGTGGTGCGCAGGGCATAGCCCCAGGAGCTGAGCCGGGAACGTACTGTCAGGTGAGTCATATCAGGAACCTAGCGGCGGCACGATCGGCGACGGATGCGGTTGGCCGCGGAATTTCTCCACCGAGCCGGCGACCTCGACGATCCCGCACAGCGCGCTCCAGCTCAGCATGGTCAGGTAGTCGATCAGGTCGTCGGCACTCATCCGGGGGTCGAGCAACCACGAGTGGGTGGCCAGCTGGACGCCGCCGACGATGTGGTAGGCCCACGGGTCCACTCCGCCGACGTCCATCCCGGCCGCTTTCATGCGGCGGCGCAGCACCACCGCCAGCATGCGGGCAATGATTCGCTCGGAGTCGGCGATCACCTTGCTCTTGCTGGCCGAGCTGTTGGCCATCACGAACCGGTACGGCTCCGGCTCGTTTGCCACGGTTTGCACGTACACCCGGATGATCTCGCGGGTCAGCTCGAAGCCGTCCAGGTTCGACGACATCGCCGCCGACATGTTGGGGATCAGGGTGATTTGGGCGAACCGCATCATCACCGCGGTCGTCAGGTCGTTCTTGTCGACGAAATACCGGTAAAGCACGGTCTTGGAGACACCGATCTCACTGGCGATCTCGTCCATGCTCACGAAGCGGCCACGCCGTCGGATCGCGTCGATCGTCCCGTCGATCAGCTCATTGCGGCGTTCCACCTTGTGCTGGTGCCAACGTCGCTTCCGGCCATCAGTTTTTGCCGTCCCGGCGGGGACCTGCTTTGCCACTATCCGCTGATTCCCATTCACTAAATGCTCTTGATAGTACGACTTATCGACGCGGCTTTCTCGCCTCGCACCTCCTAAGACGGAGTTTCGTTGTTGGACCGGTAACAGTTACCGCCGCCGATCGTCCGGCTTTCTGCCCAAGCGGATCGTGCCCGCGGAGGGCGCGCATTGTTGCCGAACAGCAACGCGGATAGCGGATGATGGTGTGGTGGCAGTCGGACTGAACGGGAGACCCACTCCGAGACCCAAACACCGAGCCGATTCGCGGAGCCTGCGGGCGGCGCGCAGTGGTCTGGCAACGCTTCCGACACCGGAGCCCCGCAAACCCGCGTCCTTCGCCGAGTCGTTCGCCGGGGCCGATCCGCAAGCTGATGCCGAGCGGCGTCGCGGACTGCGACGAATGAAAGTGGTGGCGCTGAGTTTTCTGGTAGGCGCCACCGCGGTGTTCCTGGGCTGCCGGTGGGCGCAGGCGGGCGGTACGGCGCCCGCCTGGGTGGGTTATGTGGGGGCCGCCGCGGAGGCCGGCATGGTCGGTGCGTTGGCGGACTGGTTCGCGGTGACCGCGCTGTTCAAGCACCCGCTCGGGATCCCGATACCGCACACCGCGATCATCAAACGCAAGAAGGACCAGCTGGGCGAGGGACTGGGCACCTTCGTGCGGGAGAACTTCCTTTCCTCGCAGGTGGTGGAAACCAAGCTTCGCGACGCGCAGATCCCGAGCCGGCTGGGCAAGTGGCTGTCGGAGACCTCGCATGCCCAGCGGGTGGCCGCCGAGAGCGCGACCGTGCTGCGGGTCATGGTGGAACTGCTGCGCGACGACGACGTCCAGCACGTCATCGACCGGATGATCGTGCGGCGCATCGCCGAGCCGCAGTGGGGTCCGCCGGTGGGCCGGGTGCTGGCCACCTTGCTGGCCGAGAACCGCCAGGAGGCGCTGATCCAACTGCTGGCCGACCGGGCATTTCAGTGGTCACTGAACGCCGGAGAGGTCATCCAGCGGGTCGTCGAGCGCGATTCACCGAGCTGGTCGCCCCGATTCATCGACCATCTCGTCGGCGACCGTATCCACCGCGAGCTGATGGACTTCACCGACAAGGTGCGCCGCAACCCAGATCACGAGTTGCGCCGGTCGGCGACGCGGTTTCTGTTCGAGTTCGCCGACGACCTGCAGCACGACGAGGCGACGATCGCGCGCGCTGAAGCGGTCAAAGAGCAGTTGATGGCCCGCGAGGAGGTCACCAAAGCGGCGGCGACGGCCTGGAAGACGCTGAAACGCCTGGTACTCGAGGGTGTGGACGACCCGTCCAGCGCCTTGCGCACCCGCATCACGGACGCGGTGGTGCGCATCGGTGAATCGCTACGCGATGACGCCGATCTGCGGGACAAGGTCGACAACTGGATCGTGCGTGCCGCCGAGCACCTGGTCGCCCAGTATGGGGTCGAGATCACTGCGATTATTACCGACACCATCGAGCGCTGGGACGCCGAGGAAGCCAGCCGGCGCATCGAACTGCACGTCGGCCGTGACCTGCAGTTTATCCGGATCAACGGTACGGTCGTGGGCTCGCTGGCCGGGCTGGCCATCTACGGGCTGGCGCAGCTGCTGTTCTGAGCACTTGCTAACAAGTGCTTGCAAAAGTTAGCACCAGGTTTTACTGTGGGGCTCGTCCGCACCGATTGTCCGACACGAGGAGTCGCCATGCCGCAGGAAGAGAAGCTTGCCGCTGTGGTGTCGACCGCTGCGTCCGACATCGGCAGCTTCATCAGGGCGCAGCGTGAGGCGGCCCAAGTGTCGGTGCGACAGTTGGCGGAAAAAGCCGGTGTCAGCAATCCGTACCTCAGCCAGATCGAGCGCGGGTTACGTAAACCGTCCGCCGATGTGCTGAAGCAACTCGCTAAGGCGCTGCGGGTTTCGGCCGAGGTTCTCTACGTGCAGGCTGGAATTCTCGAGCCGAGCGAGTCCAGCGAAGTCCGCGACGCTATCGTCACGGACACGGCGATCACCGAACGGCAGAAGCAGGTGCTACTGGACACCTACACGTCCTTCGTTCAACAGAACGAAGCTGCCGGGGAGGGGAATGCGCCTGCGTAGACCCGCATAACCCCCACGAGCTCGTGACATCGAGCAATGCCAACCGATTGACACAACGAAAATCACGAAAGGAAACACGATGGCCGAGAACACGACCATTGACGACCTGAAGGCCCCGCTGCTCGCCGCGCTGGGTGCCGCCGACCTGGCCCTGGCCACGGTCAACGACCTGCTCGCCGAGCTGCGTGAGCGTGCCGAAGAGACCCGCACCGACACCCGCAGCCGGGTCGAGGAGAGCCGTGCCCGCCTGACTAAGCTGCAGGAGGATCTGCCCGAGCAGCTGCGCGAGCTGCGCGAACGGTTCACCGCTGACGAGCTGCGCAGCGCCGCGGAAGGCTATGTCGAGGCGGCGACCTCTCGGTACAACGACCTGGTCGAGCGCGGTGAGGTTGCTCTCGAGCGGCTGCGTAGCCAGGCCGGCTTCGACGACGCGTCGGCGCGTGCTCGCGAAAGCGTCGACCAGGCGGTCGAGTTGACTCAGGAGGCGCTGGGCAATGTTGCCTCGCAGACCCGCGCGGTCGGCGAGCGTGCCGCCAAGCTGGTCGGCATCGAACTGCCCAAGAAGGCCCCGGCCAAGAAGGCTGCGGCTAAGAAGGCGCCGGCCAAGAAGGCTGCAGCTAAGAAGGCTGCGGCTAAGAAGGCTCCGGCCAAGAAGGTCACCCAGAAGTAAAGGCGCCTTCTGCGCTGCGCGGCAGCGGCAGCGCCGACTTGCGTGACACCTCGACTCCGAGTCGTCCAGCCGGGTGGCTCGGAGTCGACGTTTTCGGGGTCGGCCGCTTACGCTTATTGAGTGAATCTCGTGTTTATCGTCCTGTTCGTCTTGCAGGTCGCTGTATTCCTGATGACGCTCTACGCCTTCGTGCATGCGGCGATCCAGCGGCCTGACGCCTACACCGCCGCGGACAAGATGACCAAGCCGGTGTGGTTGATGATCTTGGGTGTCGCCACCCTGCTCACCCTGCTGTTGCCGGCGCAGTCGGTGCTGGGGATCGTTGTCGGCGCCTGCGCGGCGGGTGTCTACCTGGTCGATGTTCGGCCGAAACTCCTTGAGATTCAGGGCAAGTCGCGATAGCGGCATGCGAGTTTTGACCCTCGGGGCGACCGCCATCGTCGCGCTGTCGGTTGCCGCGCCCGCATCCGCTGATCCGGGCGCCGCCGGGGCGAGCGGGCCGTCATACCCGCCGCCGTTCGTCGACCACGTTTCTTGGACCCAGTGGTCGCAGTGGAATCACCTGCCCAGCCTGCGGGTCTATCCGACGGCGTCCGGCCGTGCGGCCGCCAAGACCCTCGGTTCGGCGGGGCCCGACGCCGACGAGGCGTGGTCCGAGGTGCTCGCGCTGGCGCCGGATGCCGGCACTCCCGGCATGCGCGAGCAGTTTCTCTGCCATTGGGAGTTGGCCGAGGTTCTGCAACCCGGCAAGGCCAGCTGGAACCTGGAGCCGTGGCGGCCGGTCGTCGACGACACCACGATGATCGGCTCCGGATGCAACCCCGGCGGTCCCGAAGAGCGCTTCTGATGCCCGGCCGACCGACCCGCGAACAGGTGGCGGCCCTCGTCGACCACACTCTGCTCAAGCCCGAGGCCACCGCCGCCGAGGTGGCTGCGGTCGCGGCCGAGGCCGCAGCGCTGGGCGTCTACGCCGTCTGCGTCTCGCCGTCGATGGTGCCCGATGCGAACACCGCGGGAGTGCGGGTCGCGGCGGTCGCGGGTTTCCCGTCGGGTAAGCATCTGCCCGAAATAAAGGCACGGGAAGCAGCGCTGGCCGTCGCCTGTGGCGCCAGCGAGATCGACATGGTCATCGACATCGGGGCCGCGGTGGCCGGTCACGTCGACGCGGTGCGGTCAGAGATCGCTATGGTGCGCGCCGCCGTTCCCACCGCCGTGCTCAAGGTGATCGTCGAATCGGCGGCGTTGTTGACGCTTTCTGACGACCAGACCCTGACCGACGTCTGCCGTGCCGCGGAAGACGCCGGCGCGGATTTCGTGAAGACCTCGACGGGTTTTCATCCCGCCGGCGGGGCGTCGATCGCCGCGGTCGCGCTGATGGCCGAGACCGTCGGCGGACGGCTGGGAGTCAAGGCCAGCGGTGGCATCCGCACTGCCGCCGATGCGCTGGCGATGCTCGACGCGGGCGCCACCCGGTTGGGGCTGTCGGGCACCCGCGCGGTCCTCGACGGTCTGGAGTGAGCCAGGACGTCAGAGGTTGGCGAAACAGGGATCCTGACTGTCGCCGGTGGGGATGGTGGCGTTGCTGGTCGAGAACGTGCCCTCAACGCCGGTGCTGGTGACCTTCACGCTGTCGGCGTGAATGCCCAGCGGATAGTTCTGCGTGGCTTTCGAGGTGAGGTCGTCCAGGGCCTTTTGCACCGTATTTGTTGACATCTTGGAACCCAGCGCAGTCAAGCTGACCACTTGCAGCGACAGCCCGTTGTTGACGATCTGCGGCTTGACGGTGGCGCTGTCGAACGCGCCCTTCAGGGACACGGTGCCGTCACCGGGGTTGGTGGTGACGTCACCGGTGACAAAGTTGCCCAGCACCGGGATGGCGTCTTGGATCGACTGCTTGATGCCGTCCGCGGACCAGGTGACGGTGCCGTTCAGCGACCCGATCGTGCCCTGAGAGTTGTTGGTGTTGTTGAGTTTTATGTCGTGGATGTCCAGGCTCACCTTCATGCCCTTGGCCGACCGCACCTGATTGCCGGCGGTCTGCACGGAGATGTCGGTGTAGTGGCGGGTGAGGTATTGCCACAGCACCGGCGGGGCTCCGGCGAAGGACACGCTGGCGCTGTCCTGAACCTCGCACTGGACTGCCTGAGCCACCTTGCTGCTCGCCAGATGGCGGGTATACAGCTCGGCACCGATCGACCCGGCGAGGACCAGCAGCACGACGATCGCCAGGATCAACAGGATCGCCGTCCGGTTACCGAAGAAGCCGCGTTTGCTGGTCACCGGTGTGTCCGGCAACGGCGGCGGTGTGGATATCCGGGTGGTGGGATGTTCGTACGGGGGTGGTGGAGGGCCCGGCTGACGCGGCCGCGGATTGGGTGGCAGACCCGGTTGGTGCGGCGGCCGATTCAGCGGTACACCCGGTTGCTGCGGCGGTGGACCTGGTTGCTGGGGCGGGCGACCCGGCGGCGGCCCGGGCTGCTGCGGCCGTGGGACATCACGGCTGGCCGGATCCGGCGGGCGGCCGCCGTGGCGGATTTGGCGAGTGGGTGATTCAGACGGCGGCACCGCGGGCTGACGGCGTGGCGGCGTACCGCGGTTGGGGGGTCCGGCCGGCCTGGTCGGACGAGCCCATTCCGATGGGTCGTCGCTCGATGGTCCTCGCGAGTTCGTCATCAGCGCGATTGTTCCGCATCGGCAGGGGGACGTCGAAGGCGTTCACGTCGTCGCATCATGGCGTCGGTCCTGTACCCGTGATCGTCTGCATTAAACATGGGCGAAGCAGGGATCGGTCTGGGCTGCCGGGATCGAGGCGTCGCGCGTCGAAAAGTGGGCCACCACACCGTCATTGGTGACCTGCACACTGTCGGCGCGAATACCCAAGGGATAGTCCTTGGTCAGCGCCGAGGTGAAGGTTTCCAGCGCCGATTGCGCGGTCTCGTGCGGCAACGTGGCGCCCATCGCGGTGACCTTGACGACCTGCAATGACAGCCCGCTGCCGGCAACCTGCGGTTTGACGGTGACACTGCCCAGGCCCAGTGCGCCATTGAGTTCGATGGTGCCGGCACTGGCGTTGGTGCTGACGTTGTTGATCAGGCCACCGACGAACGGAACACCATCTTGCAAGGTTTCCTTGATGCCGTCCGATGTCCAGGTGATGGCGGCGTCCAGCTCGCCGATGGTGCCCTTTGAGTCGCCGCTGCCGTGCAGGTCGACGTTGTTGATGTTGATGTCAGCCGTCATGCCTTTGGCGTTGCGAATCTGGTGTCCCGCGGTGTGGATGGAGATGTCGCGGTAGTGGCCGGTGAAGTGTTGCAACAGAAACGGACTCGGACCGAAGGACACTTTAACCTGGTCCTGCACCACGCATTCGGTGGCCGCGGCCACCACACTGTCGGCACGGTTGCGGGCATAGAGCTCGCCTGCGATCAGACCGGCGACGGCTAACGCCGCCACGATGACGAGAACCAAGATGATCGACACTGGATCGCCGAGGAAGCGGCGGCGTTTGGTTTTCACGGCAGCTGGCGGGTCCTGCGACGGCGGCTGGCCGTATGGCGACGCAGCCGGGAATTCCAGGGTGGGCGAAATGGTCTGGCGCGGCGGCTGGGCCGGTGCTTCATGGGCGTGCTCGACATGCAGTCCACCGTGGCCCAGCGCCACCTGGGTGGTTGGCGACTCGGCTTGCGGCGCAGGCTGAGTGGGCGTGCTCTGGCTGCCCGGACGAGCCCATATCGACGGGTCCTGGTGTGGGGGTCCCTGCGGATTCGTCACCCGGGCGATTCTGCCCTATCACCATGAGCAAACGCTGAGTGGTTGCGCAGCACTGCGATCGTTTCGCGAGCTTGCGCCACCCGATCGATAGCGATATCGGTGATCAGCAACTGTGGGTCGGCTCCGGCCGACGCCACCACGTCGCCGAAGGGTGAAACCACCAGGCTGCCGCCCACCCCGGTCGGTGCCGTCGATGCCAGCGGCTCACCGGGGTCGGCTTGGCCGGCCGCGACGACGTAACTGGTGGAGTCCAGCGCCCGTGCCCGGGCCAGCAGCGTCCACTGCTCCAGCTTCCCTCGCCCGGCAGCCCACGACGCGCTGACGGCGATCAGTTGGGCACCGCGGCGCGCCAGCGTGGTGAAGAGCTCCGGGAAACGGATGTCATAGCAGGTGGTCAACCCCACCCCGAGGCCGTCGACGTCGATCACCACAGGTTCGCGGCCGGGCGCGACGGTGCGCGACTCGGTGAAGCCGAAGGCGTCATACAGGTGGATCTTGTGGTAGTGGGTGTCCGGCCGATTGGGGGTGCCCGGCCCCGCTGGACCCACCGCCAGCAACGTGTTGTAGACCCGCCCGTCGTCGGCCGGGCTGAACATGCCCACGATCACCGTGATATTCGCGTCGGCCGCGATCCGGCGTACGCCGTCGGCCCACGGGCCGTCGACCGGCTCGGCGATCGGTGCCAACGGAACCCCGAACCGGCACATGGTCGCCTCCGGGAACACCACCACCCGCGCGCCGGCCTCAGCGGCCCGCCCGGCGTAGTCCCGCACCAGCTGCAGGTTGTCAGCCGGATCGGTGCCAGACAGGATCTGCGCCACCGCAATCCGCATGACCGCCAGCCTAGGGGCGATCGCAAGCGCGGCGGAGCCGGGCGCGGCGGGTCGCCCCCGGATGCCGCCTAGGGCGATCGCAAGCGCGGCGGAGCCGGGCGCGGCGGGTCGCCCCCGGATGCCAGAATTCATTGACCTAGCGAAGGAGAGACCATGACGGTGGACAACCGGATACCGGCAGCACGTAGCGGGAGCAAGGCGGGCGGATGATCGAGTTCACTCTCACGCGTACCACGACGGCGCCGATCGAGACAGTGTTCGATGCCCTCACTGACCACCGCGCGATCGCGGACCACGTGTGGGCGTGCCGTCGCAGCACGCTAGATCGCGAGGGGATCCCCGCCCCAAACGGTGTCGGTGCGATCAGACGCCTCGAGGCGATCGGGCCCGCAATCGTCGAAGAGATCACCGAGTATCAGCGACCCACCCGTTACGCGTACAAGTTGCTCTCAGGCGCGCCGGTCCGGGATCACGTCGGCACGATCGAGCTGCGCGAAGCAGGAACCGGAACTGCGGTCAGCTGGCACTTACGGTCGACGCCGAAGATCCCCGGTGTCGACCGGCTGTTGCTGCCGGTGCTCAAGAAGGTGATCGACGAACTCTTCAAAGGCGGCATCACCGCCGCCGAAGGCCGTGCATAGACGTGACCGACTGATCAGGCGGTTTCGCCGATCCACGTGGTGGTGAAACGCTGCTCGGCGATCAGCAACTCGACGAGTTGGTTACCGATGAAGTTCTCCAACTTGCCGCCGACCAGCGGGATGCGCACCTCGACGGTGGCCCGGAGCTTCATCCGCGCGCCGCCCGACTCCGCTAGCGGCTCCAGCACCGCGTTGCCGGTCAACGATGCCGGCGCATCCAGGATCGAGCCGGTGATGGTCGCGGTCGCCGAACCGTTGGTGACCGGCTCCCATTTCTCCTCGCGGCGGATGTGCAGATCGCCGCGGTGGAATTGGGCGATCACGCCCGGGAGCCGGTCGCTGCGCAGCACCTGCGTGGTGATCACGTCGATGCTGCCGTCATCTCCGGATGGACCGCCGACTTGCATCGAATCCAGCGCGGTGTCGTCGGCGCCCGAATCGGCGAGGCGGGCCAGCCAGTACTCCTCTTCGCTGAAGGCCTGCAGAACCTTTTCGACGCTGACCGCATAGTCGGTGGACATGTCGAACGAACGCGGCATAGCAGGTCAGGCTACCGTGAAGGCCGATGAAAAAGGGCCTGAAAAGGGACGATGTGGGAACGCTTTTCGCCGGCGCGCGCGTCGACGAGGCGGTGCCGCTTGCACCGCTGACCACCTTGCGAGTCGGTCCGGTCGCGCCGCGCGTCATCACCTGCACCAGCACCGAGCAGGTGGTCGCCACGCTCCGCCAGCTCGACGGCGAGGGTTGCCAGCCG